>SXGU01055429.1_pt1 | contig 25091 bp, 17 predicted proteins | sample 3174531 | NCBI WGS metagenome assembly SXGU01 (sample SAMN11356863, study PRJNA531348) | freshwater metagenome | isolation source: freshwater sample F1-140 | place: China: Fuxian Lake, Yuxi | collected 2017-12-25
CGCTTGGTGATGGCGTTCAAAAACCTCAAGCCTTGCCCTTCCTGAAGTCGCTGAACCACCGAAATTCACCAGAAATCAGATGCTCGCCATGGCCATTCAACTCTCAACTGTTTTCTCCAATGACTTTGTCACAGCCGTGGACCAGCGCGCCCTGACCTCGGTCACAATTCGGCCAGGTCAATTTGTCCCTCAATCAACCCTGAAACAACTGTTGACTTGAAGACCTTCTTTGATACTTTCGCCCTTCTTTATTGGATTTTGATGAAAACGTATCTGCCAAAAATCGACGTGAACCAGAAGAAATGGCACCTCGTGGATGCCGAAGGGGCCGTGCTGGGCCGCCTCGCCGCCCAAGTTGCCAATGTCCTGCGTGGAAAGAACAAACCCGTTTACACACCACACATGGACGCGGGAGATTTCGTCATTGTCATCAACGCAGAAAAAGTCGTTGTTACCGGCAACAAGGAAGAGGACAAGAAGTACATGACCTATTCCGGATGGAAGGGTGGCGAAAAATTCACCACTGTATCGCAATTGCGATCCCGTCATCCTGAAATGCTGATCACTCGCGCTGTCAAGGGCATGCTGCCTAAGAATCGCCTCGGTAGCGTGCTGCTGACAAAGCTAAAGGTCTTCAAGGGCGCGGCACACCCGCACAGTGCCCAGATGCCTGCTCCGCTGGCACTGGTTGGCTGATGATTACTCAAGAGCAGAACCCCTCTATGGCAACACTCACTGAATTTCTCGGAACCGGGCGACGCAAAACTGCTGTGGCGCGTGTGCGGATGGCATCGGGCACTGGCAAGATCACGGTAAACGGTCGAGCCATGGAAAACTATTTTCTGGTGGACGCCCAGCGCGGTGTCGTGGTCCAGCCGCTGTCGGTCACCGAAACCACCTCAAAATTCGATATTCGTATCAATGTATCCGGGGGAGGTCCTGCCGGTCAGGCTGGTGCCGTTCGCCATGGCATCGCCCGCGCTCTGCTCAAGGTGGATGTCGCTTACCGCCCTACATTGAAGACCCATGGTCTTCTCACTCGTGACCCGCGTATGCGGGAACGTAAAAAGTACGGCCAGCCCGGCGCACGCAAACGTTTCCAATTCTCGAAACGTTGATCTGGTTGGATATTTTCAAACCCCGCTGGCTGCCGCCGGCGGGGTTTTTCATTTATTGAGTTCAATTGCAGGGTTGCATCCGCTTTGCTGATGAGGGCTCACAAGAAATCGGATCTATTATGAAAAAAGCCGTCGCCATCGTTGGTGCGTCGGGGTACTCAGGGGAGGAACTCGTCCGTTTGCTTCTCCACCATCCTCACGTGGAACTTTCCGCAGTCACTTCCCGCCAGTATGCAGGGCAGACGATCTCGCAGGTGTTCCCTCGATTCGCCAGCCATCCGCTGTCGAAGAGTATTCGATTCGCCGAACCGAATGCGGAATTCCTCTCTAAAAAGGCGGAAATAGTCTTCCTGGCCCTGCCACACGGGGTCGCTGCGGAGTTTGCCGTGCCTTTGCTGAACGCAGGCTGCACGGTGATCGACCTCAGTGCAGATTTCCGACTCAAAAGTGCTGCGACATACAAGGAGTTCTACGGGCATGAACACCCAGCGCCGGAACTCTTGAAAAAATCGATTTATGGATTGCCGGAAGTTTATCGCAGCCAACTCAGGAATGCCTCGCTCATCGCATCACCCGGTTGCTATCCCACGAGCATCCTGCTTCCTACCATTCCCCTGCTTCGTGCCGGACTGATCCACCCAGGAGGGATCATCGCGGACTCCTTGAGTGGAGTGAGCGGGGCCGGACGCAAAGCAGACATCGATTACCTCTTTTGTGAATGTAACGAGAGTGTGCGCCCCTACGGAGTCCCCAAACATCGACATCTGTCTGAAATCGAAGAGCAGCTTTCCTTGGCTGGTGGCCAGCCGGTTACGATTCAGTTCACACCACACTTAATCCCTGTTAACCGGGGGATTCTGACCACTTTGTATCTGGCCCCAACAGACCGGTTCAAATCAACCGAGGAGACCGTGAGTCTCGCCGCAAAGATCGAAGATTGCTATCGGCAGGCTTATTTGAGTGAGCCGTTCGTCCGGTTGTTGGAGGACAAGGCACTTCCTGACACCAAGAACGTTGTGGGAACAAATGTCATCGAGATTGCGTGGCGGCTGGATTCTCGCACAGGCCGGCTCATCGTCATGAGCGCGGAAGACAACATAATCAAAGGCGCGAGCGGGCAGGCCGTTCAGAGCATGAACATCCTTTGCGGATTTGCGGAGACGGTAGGATTGGTGTGAGCCACCAAAAGAAAAGAGCGGGCAGAGCCCGCTCCCGGAAATGCGTTAGAAATTAAGAGATCATCGAGATCAGTAGCGCTCCCGGCGTCCCCCGCCGCCACCACCACCGTGTTCACGACGCGGGCCGCGGCCACCACCACCACCACCACCGCCCGGAGGACGATCTTCCTTCGGACGCGCGACATTTACGGTCAAATTCCGGCCATCCAATGGGGTGCCGTTGAGGGCCTCGATTGCTGTCTGAGCCTCTTCGGGAGTGCTCATGGAGACAAAAGCGAATCCCCGGGATCGTCCACTCATCCGGTCCAGCATCAGGTTCGCTTCGATGACCGTGCCATGCGCGGCGAACGCATCATGAAGGTCGTTTTCTGTAGTGTTGTAGGAAAGATTTCCGACAAACAGTTTTGTGCTCATTTGATTTGAATTCGCCCGTGACTAACCACTGCTTTTTCCAGACTGTTCCCGACTGCCGGGTTTCAAATCATCATTGAACCGCGTTCATCTGAAGATTCACCATGCCATGGAAGCGAACAGCTATGTACGAGACGCAGCGAAACTGAGCCGTTTGAATGGAAAAGCAAGTCACTTGTTGATCTCAAAACAGCTTCGTTTCAACGAAGCGGGCAGCTTCAATTTTCGACAGCCGGGGCTGCGGAAAGAAGGCAGTTCTTCTTGGACCGATTGACCTCATTTCACGGTCTCCTCAATAACTGGCTCAAGGACGATTTTCGGTGTTGAGCAATATATTCCTACTATCGCCGGGGCAAATGAAGTTGAGAATTCGTCTAAGAAACAACGATTGAAAGTGTCTCAATAACTGGGGCGACGAAACAAATGCCCGGCAGACGAATGCCCGATCGGAAGCGAATGGAGCGATTGACTCAAACTGGTATGGCGGCGGTGCGATCAGATGGCGAAAGGGCCGAACTGCGCAGTTCCGAATCGATCGAGGAATTGTTCCTCGCGTTGGAATCGCCGTTGTTGAGTTATGCCCGGCGTCTGTCGCCGAACATCGATATGGCGGAAGACATTGTCCAGGAAGCGTTCGTCCGACTGCACCATCAGTTTGACCACGTGCATACGCCTCGGAGCTGGCTATACCGGACTGTCCACAATCTCGCGCTCAATCGCGAGCGCGATGCGAAGAAGATCGCGCCACTTCCAGACAGTGAGGGTGGCGAAGCATACAACATTGCCGAACTGACCGATCCACAACCTCTCCCGGATGAGCAGATCGCTCGTTGGGAAGGCGTCGGCCTGGTCCGCCTCAACTTGAAAAATCTCGATTCCCGAAGTCAGGAACTCATCCGGCTTAAATTCGATGAAGACCTTTCCTACAAACAAATCAGCGAGCGCACCGGACTTACTGTCAGCAACGTGGGCTACCTTCTTCATCACTTGCTGAAATCACTTGTGGCCGACCTCACCAAGGCCGGCCTTGCTCCATGAACCCTGATCCAAATCCATCCACACCGGAAGCAAACGAGGCCCGGATCACCGCCTTGCTTCTTGGCGAACTCACTCCTGCAGAAGGAGTGGAAGTTCGTCGCCTGATCGAGACAGACGTTGAGACGGCCCGATTTCACGACCGGCTCAAACTGACCATTGGACTCGTGAAGGAAGCCGTCGCCCAGCCTGCTGCCACCGCCGCGGCTGCCACGACGACGGCGGCCACCGCGATCAAGCTTTCAGATGAGCGCCGTCAACAGCTTCTCCGGCGATTCAAGACTGTGAAACAAGAGGAACTAGCCGCGCCGCGGCGCCGAGGGATTCCGTGGTTTGTTCCCATGAGCGTTGCCGCGATGCTGATGGCGCTGCTGAGTTTGGCGGGTCTGATGTCGGGCGACGCTTTGAGCAAATCCACAACGAGAGCAGATCGGGTGTCGCAGCTCTACTCAGCGCGGAAATTGGCGGAAGAATCCCGGAGTGAACTCCAGCTTGAAAACGCCGGGCGTGGAGGTGCAATGAACAATCCTGCAAACCCACCTCCAGCCATTCGGGAGGCCGAACGACGCGATGGCATGAAAGGCCTGACGAGACTCAACAGAACCTTATCCCCTGAAACCCCTCTCGCTGCCGGTGAAGTGGATTCCAAAACTGTCCTGGAAGCAACCGCATCCCCACCGTCTGAACCTCTAAAAACCGCGAACCGAACACTCGTGACGATGGCTCCGCCGTTGACGAGCCGATATGACCCGATGCCAGACCAAGCTCCGAAGTCCGACGAGAAGGGAAGCGCGGGCCGCGTTGTCGGAGCACAAGGAGGCTCGCCACCAGTCACTGCAAACGACGGCTCAAACCAGAGCAGTCCCCTCCGGGCGTTGCCAGTACTATCGTTCCTGCCCAGTGAGTATGCTCCACCGCAGCCAGCCGGACCGGCTCTGGCTGTACTCTCTGACACGAGCCTCGCAAACCGCGCGCGGCTCTCCGACGACGGAGCTATACCGCCTCAGAGTGAGTTTGCCTTTGGTGTCGAAGCTGGCGGGATCGGTGGTGGTGGGTTCGGAGGCGGCATCGCTGGAGTGAACGAAATTGGAACTCCAGGTGCGAGCGCCACGGCGTTGCCGCCAGCCTTTTTTTTCGAATCAAAAGGCGTTGCCGGTGGCGGCGACAGGCCCATCGTCCTCAGCCTTTCGGACACAGAAGCGCCTGCCCAGGCGCTTGGGGTCGTCGCGCAAACTCCGGGGCTGACTGCTGAAGCGCTGGCTGCGGTAACTCCTGCTCCTCCAAAGCCGGCCATGGTGGAACGGTTGCTGACCGAAAACCCTTTCATCGCCCTTGCTCCGCTCGAGAAGAAGGTAGATTCGGATTCTTTTGAAAACATTCCCCAAGTAGTCGATCAGCCACCTCGTGCCGAAGTAGAGGTCGCTTTGAAACAAGTCGCCGCCGTAAATGGTCGGGAAGAATTAGTCCGCCTGTCCCGCGATCAAGACAAACAGAACGAAGTCCTTGGTGAGCCAACGACGGAACCCAGGCAGATTACCGCCAACTTCGACGTCAGCGGTGTTACGGCGTCGCTTGGAGACACAAAAGCTGGCGACCGACTGCAAACGGACGCGGCCAAGTCCAAACGCGAGCGCCTGTACGAGGTTGAGTCTTTGGATGGACGCGTCGCGAAAGACCGCAGAAGTCCGGGTGCCAGTGTAGATGCGCTTGCACGGGTCGAGAAACAGTCAGAATCCGCCGTGGCAGTTCACCAGGCAACGAAGCCGGCGTCCATTGCTGTTGCGTCTGATGAGCCGCAAGTTCTTCGTCGTATCCCGGTGCTCACACCGCAGCCTGAAGTTTCAGCTCAGGAGAACGCCTTCTCCACCTTCTCCCTGAGCGTCACTGACGTTTCCTTCAAGCTTGCCGCCGCAAGCCTCGAAAAGGGCACGATGCCTGACCCGGCCACGGTGCGAGGCGAGGAGTTTCTGAATGCGTTCAATTATCACGATGCCGATCCGTCTCCTGGCGTCCCGGTCGCCTTCGCCTCGGAACGTGCTCAATACCCCTTCGCGCACAATCGCGAGATCATCCGGTTCGCCGTTCGCACGGCGGCGCGCGGGCGCGAATCGGGCAGGCCGCTGAACGTCGTATTGTTGCTCGACAATTCCGGCTCGATGGAACGCGCGGATCGTGTCCGCATCATTCGAGAGGCGTTGACGGTGTTGGGCCGCCAGTTGCAGCCGCAGGATCGCATCAGTGTGGTGGCCTTCGCGCGAACATCGCGACTCTGGGTGGACGCCTTGCCCGGCAACCAGGCCGGTGAACTAGCGGAACGCGTGGGCAATCTCACTCCCGAAGGTGGCACGAATCTCGAAGAAGCCCTGAATCTCGCCTACGCGACAGCAGCGCGGCATTTTCTGAGCACAGGCGTCAATCGCGTCGTGCTGTTGACGGATGGCGCGGCCAACCTGGGCGATGTCGCGCCTGACTCGCTGAAACGCAAGGTCGAGTCCTGGCGGCAGCGCGGCGTGGCGCTCGATTGCTTCGGCATTGGTTGGGAAGGGCTCAACGACGATCTGCTGGAGGCGCTCTCCCGGAATGGCGATGGCAGATACGGGTTTGTCAATTCGCTGGAGGACGCCGCGACCGAATTCGCCGCCCAGCTTGCCGGCGCGCTTCACGTCGCAGCCTCAGATGTCAAAGTGCAGATCGAGTTCAATCCGCAACGGGTCGTGGCCTGGCGGCAGATCGGCTACGCGAAACATCAGCTCACCAAGGAACAGTTCCGGGATAATTCTGTGGATGCCGCCGAACTCACTGCCGCCGAATCCGGAAACGCGCTCTACGTAATCCAGGTCGATCCGAACGGCGTGGGTCCGATCGGCACAGCACGTGTTCGTTATCGTGAGCCGGAGTCGGGCATCTACCGTGAGCTTGAATGGCCCGTTCCATACACCGGAGGGGCCGCACCGTTGGATCGAGCGCCCGCAACTCTGCGGCTGGCCGCGACGGCTTCGTCCTTTTCCGAGTGGCTGGCGGGAAGTCCATTCGCCGACGAAGTGACGCCGGATCGAATGCTCAGTTATCTCCAAGGCGTGCCGACGGCCTTCGAGCCAGACACACGTCCTCAGAAACTGGAGTGGATGATCCGCCAGGCGAAATCAATTTCGGGAAGGTAAGAGATGGGATGATTGATCAAGGCTCAGCCCCACGGCGGCGGTGTTCAAATTCTTAAAGGACTACAAATGAGAAACAAACTTCGGAGCATGATAACAACGCGATTCACCGTTCAAAACAGGCACAGCCCGCAGCAATCTATCGGCACGCGGAATTTATTCCGCTTCAGCATCGTTCGCCACGGCGCCGCCGACAAGTTCCAGGCGTGTTCACGTTTCGAGAGTCGAAGCGGAATAAATTCCGCGCTCCATTTCGTTGCGGCTCCGCCACGCTCTGCCAATGAAGCATCCCATGGAAAACCGTCGCGCATAGTTGCATCCCTCTTCAGTTTCTTCCTGCTTCTCACCGCAGCCACGGCAGCCGAACCTGTCACCAGTGCGGACGTGAAGAGTGCCTTGGTGGATGCTTCGATCGATTCCGAACGGGCGAAGTTCGCCATCCAGGCCGAGTTCAAGGGTCTTGGGGAGGGCCGGGACAAGTCTATCTACGGCGCGGTCATTCAGCAGGCCATCCATGCCTCGGTAGAGAGGCTCAATCACTCTTTTTCCATCAAAGTGGATTCGATTCAGGGTGGGTTGAAGGAAATCGTTTTTGTCCTGTCCGGGGAAGGCGAGATCAAGCAGGTCAGCGGCACCGGTTTGGAGGACTGGAGCGTCCGCCGGGCAGGCGCGGACAATCGTTTTCTAGTGTTGCGACTTCAGAAATCAGACAAGCCAACAAACACTTTCACCGGCCAGATCACGGCGGAAACAACAGCGATCGAGCACAACAAAATTGTCCCTGCTCTGACGCTGACGCTTGAACAACCAACGCTGGCGAATGGTTACGTCCGGATCGACAGCGATCCAGGTTTGGATGTGCAAATGACCAATCCATCCGGCGTCGTGCCCATCGAAGCCCGATTTCTGCCTCAATCATTTCGCACTGCTACCACAAACTCGCCTCCGCCACTGCTGTCGTTTCGTTTCCTCGGCACACCTTACTCGCTCCCGCTCGCTGTGACTGCCGCAGACCCCGAGGCGCGTAAAGTCGTGCTCACCGACTTCAATCTGGTCGGCCGGCTGGCCGATGAAAGCGCGGCCTTCACGCTCACTGTGAACGCTCGTGTGAAGAATCCGAAGGGCGCTTCGCTCGAACTTCTCTCGGGCGGGGTGGCGCTCACGGAGATCACGCCGCAACCGGACTGGCGGCTGAAGTTCGAGAATGGCCGATTCATTGCCACGTTTGACAAAGCAGGCGAGTTCCCGATCCGGCTCAAGTTCAACGCCGCCGTCCGTCCGACGAATGGCTGGAATCAGATTGATTTCGCAGTAGCGCCGAGTGCATTGCAGCCGGTAGTCTTTCAAGGTCTCAAGCAGGACACGCAATTCCGATTTCGCGGCGCAGCCCGGCCAGAGCGGTCTGGAGAGGATTTCTCCAGCTTCCTGCCGCCGAGCGGCCGTGTACGACTGGCCTGGCAGGAAAAGCGTCCGGAAACGGAAGGCGCGTTGTTCTTCGCGGCGGAGGAACTGTCACAGATTTCCGTCAGCCCCGGCGTGATGCGTCAGACCGCGCTCTTCGATTTCAAAGTGATGCAAGGCGAGTTGAATCGTGTGGCGCTGCTCGTTCGCGGCGAGGGCGAAGTCACGCGTGTCCAGGGTCCTCAAGTTTTGTCCTGGACCGTGGAACCGATACCCGGCGCGTCGGATCGCCGACTGACGGTGCAATTCAACCAAGCGCAGAAAGACCAGTTCGCCGTTCAGGTGCAGACACAGACGGCATTGGGCGCATTTCCACAGGCTGCGAATGCGGTTCAATTGCGACCCGAAGGAGCGACCCGCTTCGGCGGCTATTTTCGGATCGTAAATGAGGGCGCGGTCCGGCTCGAAGTCCTCCAAGCCAGCGGACTGTCGCAGATCTCGCCCGAGCAATTTCCGCAGACGGATGCCACCAAAGCGCTGCTCTCACAGCAGGCCACCCAGGTGTTTGCTTATCGCTTTTCTGGCGGCGCATTCGATCTGCGCCTTCAAGCCGACAATATCCTGCCGGAGGTGGCAGTGTCGGAGGTGCTCGCGTTTCATCTGGCCGAAACCGAACTGGCCATCGACGCCGAAATCGAACTCGACGTGCGCGAAGCGCCGCTGCGCGATCTGCTCATACGCGTCCCGAAAGGGTATGCCGTCGCCCGCCTCAACGCCTCCGGTTTGAGCGACTATTTTCTGACCGACACCGCTGATCAGCCGGATGCCCAGCTCCGCGTTGTGTACGGAACTCCAGTTTCAGGCCGTCAGCTCGTGCAGTTGCGCCTGGAGCGAAACAGCGCGCTGGGTGCGACCACATGGGCTTTGCCACGCATTGAAATCGTGAGAGCGAAATCCGTGCGCGGTCACGTGGGCGTCTCCACCGATGCCGGCTTTCGCCTGACTCCGTCCACAACACAGGGACTGACGGAAATCGCCACAGCCTTTTTCCCGAAGAAGATCACCGGCATTCAGACGGCATATCGATTGAACGATCCTGCCTGGCAAGCGGTCGTCAGTGTCGAGCGGCTCCCGCAGTCCGTCCAGGCGGATGGATTTCATCTCTTCTCCGTCGGCGAAGGAATTGCCTACGGGAGCAGTATCGTGAACTATCTCATCTCGGGCGCGCCCGTCTCGGCATTCCGGGTCGCGCTGACCAACGAGTACTTCAATGTGGAGTTCTCCGGTAAGGATGTCCGTAACTGGCAGAAGGTCGATGGCGGTTATCTGGTGCAACTACACACGCCTGTTTCCGGCACCTACACTCTGTTGGCGACGTATGAGCGCCCGTTCAAAGCTCAGGGCGAAACGCTCCGCTTCATCGGTGCGCAACCACTCGACGCACAATCCGAGCAAGGACACACGATCGTCGTCAGCACGTATCAATTCCAGGTTCAACCGGTGAATGTCTCGACGGGACTGGTGCCGCTCGAACCTGGTGAAGTGCCCGCCGAGTATCGCCTCTTCTTTGATGCCCCTATTCTTGCGGCTTACCGCTACAGCGCCCGACCCTTCAATTTGCAGTTGGACCTCAAGCCGCTGGCGCAAGGTGAGACGATCAATCAGGTCGTGGATCGCGCCTCGCTCACCACGCGCATTTCCAAGGAAGGCCAGATCGTCACCGACGCGCGGTATTTTGTGAAGAACAAGGGCGCGCCGAATCTGCGCCTCTTGCTTCCTGACGATTCACAACTCTGGTCCGTGACCGTGAATGGAAACGCGGTCGTGCCGGTGACCGCGGGACGTGCCAACTTGATTCCGTTGCCGCAGAAAACCGATCCCAATTCCGTCAACGATCTTCAAATCAAGATCGCTTCGCGCGCCAAAAACGCGGAAAGATTGACCGTCGCGGCCCCGATTGTTTCCGCTCCCGTCCTGCTGTCCGAGTGGAAGGTACAACCTGAGGCTGGGCGACGTGTGGTTTACCGACGGGGTTCATTGACTCCTGCCGACGGCACGGTGGACGTGTCAGGTTTCGCGGAGTTGTTGCGATTATGGCGTAACCAATCACCCGAGCGCACATCGATCCCGGTATGCGCTGTCCTCGGTCTGCTCCTGATGACCGCGTTGGTAATGGGCATGGCTACAAGCGCAGGTGTCCACAAATTCAGCCTTCGCCACCTTTCCGGAGGTGTACTGGGGATCATCGGCTTGGGAGCAGCCGCTGCAATCCTGATCCAGCTTGCGGACACTGCCACTTCGACGAGCGCCAATTTACCTGCGGAACTTCGCTTCCTCGCGCCAATTCAACAAACTGACAGCTCGCTCACAGTTGAAGTATCCAACCTTCCGCTCGCGCCCACTGTTTGGGCACGGACATGGGCGGTGTGGCCCGCGTTCGTTGCTGTGGCACTCTGGCTCTATTCGTTGGTCGAGTTGCAAAATGGTTCGAGGAAAATCACGGGGCAGTTTGCATGGGTGCTCGTTTTTTGGGCGGCACTGCGTATTTCAAACGGCGCGCCCGCGTTCTTCCTTGTGGTGCTTGCCTTGCTGGTCATCAAGTTTGCCGTCCCCTTGCTTCGCCGTTGGTGGCAGGTGCCGAGAAAACTGGAAGCTAGTTCAGCCGCGGGCGGTCTCGCCGCGACGACGGTGCTGATGTTGTTCGGTGCCTGGTGCGCGATTCCAGGCACGGCGCTGGCGCAGTCAAGTTCCCAGGAGACCACCATCGCTACGAAGTACACGAACCTTGCTGATTCGGTCATCCAACAAGTGCGCGTGCAGGAAGATTTTGTTTTCGGAACCGCGAAGATTCGGTGGCAGGCGGTCAAGGGGCAGACGCTGCCTCTACTGCACGCGCCGGGCGTGCTGACGAAGATCGAATTTCCGTCCGAGGCCGCCCGGCTGGTTCAGGTAACGACTGGCACGCGAACAGACCAAGCGCTGATCGCCGAACGATCCGGCGTCGTGGATGTGGAACTGCGCTATCAACTCGCCGTGATGGCGAGTGATGGCGAGCGTGGATTCTCGGTGCCGGTTCAACACGGTTTGGTGAACCGATTGTCGCTCACTCTCGCGGGGTTGAATGCCGACCTGAATGTGCCGCAATCGGTGTCAATTCTCCGCCAGGAAACCGCGGTGGCTGCCGATGCGTCTTTCGCGCTCGTGCTCGCTCCCGTGGACGACGCATGGATTGGTTGGAAGCCGCGCAGCCGTGACACCCGCCGCGAGAAGGCGGTGTTCTACGCAGAGGTCTTCCAGCTTTACGTTCCAGGCGCGGGAATCGTGGAGGGCTTGCATCAGGCTCAGATCCGCCCCGCGCAGGGAGAGCTGACCGAATTGACAATGGATGTGCCGACCGGCCTGACCATCACCGATGTCGTCGCTCCTTCGGTGACACTGTGGCGATTTGATCCCGGCACGCGCAAACTTCGCGTCAGCCTCAACCCAGCGCAGGCAAGGCCGTTTTCACTTCTGGTGAAATCCCAAACTCCCACCGGTCCGCTGCCCTTCGAGCAATCGATCGGCCTGCTTGCCGTCAACAGCGCAGCCGGGCAGGTCGGCGTGATCGGAATCGCCACGGGTTCGGAAGTTCAGTTGGATGACGCCCGTGGAGACGCCTTTTCACCAATCAATCTGGAGGATTTTCCGTCCACGGTCCTTGATCCGTTGCGCGGCCAGATTGCCGGGCTGACGCTGCGACGCGCGTTTCGCTACTCGAATCCCAACGGCGTGATCACTTTGAAGGCCTCGCCCGTCGAGCCGGATGTTCGGGTTGACTCGCAACAGACGATTTCACTTGGAGAAGATCGAACCGTGCTCGCCGCGAATCTGAACGTGGCGATCACACGCGCCGGAATTTTCAAGCTGAGCTTTCTTCTGCCAGCCGGGTTCGATGTCGATTCGATCAGCAGCCCGGCGATGAGTCATTGGACGGAATTGAAATCCGAAACCAACCGCGTGATCACCCTGCATCTCAAGAGCCGGACGGAAGGCGCGCAGCAATTCGCCCTCGGTCTCACAGGATCTGGCATCCGCTCCACGCAAAACTGGTCTGTGCCGAAGCTCGTTTTGCGCGAGGCGGGAAAACACCGTGGCCAGTTGCTCGTCGTGCCGGAACAGGGATTGAGGCTTCAAGTGTCCGCGCGTGATGGCGTGACACAACTCGATCCGCTTCAGTCCGGAGTCCGTCAGAAGGGCGTGCTCGCGTTCCGGTTGTTGCAGACCGACTGGAGACTCGCGCTGGATCTCGAACGGGTTGATGCCTGGACGCAGGTAACAAGCATGCAGCACGTCGTTCTGAACGAGGCGCTGATCCGGGTGACTGGCAATCTTCAGTACGAAATCGAGAACGCCGGCGTGAAGGCGCTGCGTGTTCGCCTGCCCGCCAGTGCGGAGAATGTTCGTTTCCGTGGCGACCAGGTGAACGACTTCATTCAACAGAGCGTGCAGACGAACGCCGCCGTTCGCGATTGGGAGATCAAGCTGAACCGGCGCGTGAGCGGCAAGTTTCTGTTGCAGGTCAACTACCGGCAGCCTTTGAACGAGCGTGCCACAAATGCCGTGGTCATGGGCATCGAAGCGCAGGAGGTAAACCTTCAGCGTGGATTCGTCACGCTCGAATCCGGCAGCCGGCTCCAGGTGCAGATCGAAGCCCCGCCTGCGGCGCTGCAACCAGCCGAGTGGCAGTCGATCCCGCGAGCGTTGCAGCAGGACCTCCAAACAGCGGCGGCCAATTACACCTTCCGATTGGTTGAACCGGTCTTTCAACTGCCACTGCGCCTAGATCGCCACGAGGCGGCGAAGCTCCTGCCGGCGCGTGTGAACGGCGTGGGGCTGACATCGGTGGTTTCTGACGATGGCGTGATCCTCACTCACGCGCGGCTCCAGATGATTCCCGGGGACAAGCAATTGTTGCACCTGACCCTGCCGGACCAAGCGCGGTTCTGGTTTGCGTTTGTCGCACAGAACAGCGTGTGGCCCTGGCGCGAGCGGGATCAGATTCTCATTCCGCTCGAACAACACTCGAAAACCGGCGAGCCGGTCATGGTCGAGTTCTTCTACTCCAGCCGCACCAGCGGGACAAAACGCAGCGCGCTGGACCTCTCGTTGCTGGGGCCGCGGTTCGACCTGCCGCTAGAAAACATCACCTGGCGCGTTTTCTTGAGCGAGAAATGGCAGCTCAAGGACTGGAGTGGTTCGTTGCAACTTCAGGAGCAATCACAACCGACGCAGCCCGTGGCGGTGGACCTCGACACCTATGTACGGCAAGAAGCGGGCGCACAGAAGGAGAAGACTCGCGAAGCCGAGCAGTTCCTCTCAGTCGCCAACTCACTGCTCGAAAAGGGCGACCCTGAGCAAGCCCGCCGCGCGTTCCAGAATGCATTCGGTCTGTCGCAACACGACAACGCCTTCAATGAGGATGCGCGCGTTCAGTTGCACAACTTGAAAACTCAACAAGCGCTGGTCGGCCTGAATGTGCGACAGGCCAAAGTGGCCGGTGAAGGAGGCGCGCTGGCCGCGACACCGCGAGGATTGCGCGAGGGACAGGCCGCCAACTACACGCAGCAGGAGGCAAAGAAGTTGATGGACCGTAATTCAGCCGACGAAAACGCGGTGCAGATGCGACTCGTCGAACGGCTCATCCAACAGCAGGAAGCGGTGGTGGTGAACCCTTCCGCAATCCGCGCCACGCTGCCCGAGCACGGACGCAAGCTGACTTTCGCTCGTTCCTTGCAGGTGGAAACCAACACCGACCTGAAAATCAGCCTCAGCGCCACCGAAGTGCGGGAGGTGACGGTTGGTACGAAGCTGCTGCTGATTGCAGGAATCTTCATCGGCGTTGTAATTGTCGGTTGGATGACAAGTTCGCTTCAAACATTGCCGAAGGGGCAGAATGTCATGAGCTGATGAAGGGCAAGCATGGCACTCTGCTTGGGCGACCTGAAGAACGGCGGTTCCCGCTGCAGAGCCCCAGAGCCTTCGGCGATCACTGAGGTGCTCGGTGCGGAAAGCCAAAGGCTCTGGACTGCTGTAAGAATTACAGCTTTTCTGCCGCAGCTCCGAACCAAAAAATGAATGACCTCCGCCGTTCTCAGCGCATCTTAAGGCTTCTTCACAATGATCCCGGTCGGATCATTGTCCTCCCAGCCGCGCCGACTGTGATACACCCACCAGTCAATCTCCTTGGGGTTTCTCTTCTCTGGCGCGGCGTGCGAATCTGCATAAACATTCTGAATTGAACCGTTGTGGGGCGAGAACGCGGGAGTCCAGTAAGGCATCTCCCACAGAAGCACTGCGGTAGTCGGAGAAACGACAGCCGACGTGGAACGACCGCTCACGGGCTTGTCCACTTCATACGTTGAATTGTCCTTCTTGAGGAAGATGTGGTTCCACGGATAAGTGATCCAGTCGTTGTCACGGATCCATGCTTGATAATTGCTTGCCGGATCCTTCGCACGGAGGCCAACGGGGCAGCCATAGGTGTGTGGAGCGGGTGGGACATTTTTGGATTTGGCATCCGTCACGGTGCGATTCGTGCCGCCGTTCTTGCCGATGTAAGGTTCAAGCAGTTCGTAGTGGTATTTGTCCCCGACCTTGTAGCTGTCGCCCCAGACTTTGCCCCAGTTTTTGGACCGTGGGAATCGCTCGTTGGCATCGCCTGAATACATCGCCACGGCGAGGCCAATCTGTTTGAGGTTGTTGAGGCAGTAGGAACCCTGCGCCTTCTTCTTGGCCTTCGACAACGCAGGCAACAGCATCCCGGCAAGAATGGCGATGATCGCGATGACAACCAGCAGCTCAATGAGGGTGAACGCACTGGCGCGGCGGAACGAAGGAGTTTTCATGGCAGTATCAATCTGTTTGCAGTGGCGACGGCCTTGTTGGGAACAGGCGCAGAGTAGCTCGGGAGTATGCGCTTCACAAGCGAATCAATGCACCATGCCTATACGCGATTGCCAATTCTGAAGGAGCATGGCTGTGTGCGCAGCACCAGTCGCAGCGGCCCGCCTGCGGCGATGGATGCGGTGCAGGCAGGTGCGGGAGTTTCTGCGGCTGGGTTCCACCATAGCCGCGCTCCAAAACCGGATAGGCTTGCAATGAACCACCGTTCTGAATTTCCGCCTTACAGCAACCTCGACTGCTTGACCTCGGCCGGGCTCATTTGCAGTCGCTTGTATGCGAGATCCGTCGCCACCCGGCCTTGGGAAGTTCGATTCAAGTAACCCTCCATGATCAGGTAGGGCTCATAAACTTCCTCGATCGTATCTGGTTCTTCACCGACAGCAACAGCCAGCGAGTTCACCCCAACAGGTCCGCCACTGAACTTCAAAATGATCGACTCCAGAATTCGCTTGTCCATCTCATCCAGGCCGTGCTGGTCGATCTCGAGCATCGCCAGGGCGCGATCCGCGATTTCACTGGTGACGCGCCCATCGCCCCGGACCTGTGCGTAGTCTCTCACGCGCCGGACGAGGTTGTTCGCGATGCGCGGTGTGCCCCGGCTGCGACGGGCAATCTCCATGGCGCCTGGGGCGTCCATTTCGATGTTCAGAAGTCGCGCCGAGCGGGCCACGATGGTTTGCAACTGTTCGGCGCTGTAATAATCGACGCGCTCCCGCACCGGAAACCTTGTAAGCAAAGGAGCCGTCAGCAGGCCGCTGCGTGTCGTGGCTCCGATCAACGTGAAGCGTGGGAGATTCAGCCGGACGCTCCGCGCGTTTGGGCCCTGATCAATGATGATGTCCAGTTTGAAGTCCTCCATCGCCGGGTAGAGATACTCCTCGATCGTTTTCTGAAGACGATGGATTTCATCGATGAAGAGCACGTCTCCCTCCTCGAGATTCGTCAACAAACCCGCCAGATCACCTGCTTTCTCGATGGTGGGCCCGCTCGTGCTCTTCAAGGTTGCCCCCATCGACTTGGCGATGATGTTGGCGAGGGTGGTTTTGCCGAGGCCCGGCGGGCCGCTCAGGAGGATATGATCGAGCGATTCGCCGCGTTGTTTCGCCGCCTGAACGGCGATTTCCAACCGCTCCTTGATCTTTGCCTGCCCGGTAAAATCCGAGAAGAGCGACGGACGCAGCGTCATTTCGAGCGCAGGATCCGGCTTGGTCAACACATCAGAAGCCATTCGATCAGCCATGCGCTGGACGATGTGCAAAGCCTCAGCAAGCGACAAGGCAAAACCCGTTGGACAATGAATCACATCCTGTTTGCCTCCATTGTCCGGTTCAGGAAGACTGCTCCTGTCCAATAGAACACTATGAAACTCTGCCGATTTGAATCTTCCGGTTCTGCCCCGTGCATAGGGCTTATCACTGACTCCAATTCAGTCCTGGATCTGACTCCAGCCGGCATTTGTGAAATCACGGAGCTGCTGGAGAACGACGACCCCGCGGACACGGCTCGGAAGCTGGCCGCAAGACAGCTTCCGAAGCTCCCGCTGGGCTCTGTCCGTCTGCTTACCCCAGTGGAGCATCAGGAGGTATGGGCTGCCGGGGTTACGTATCTCCGCAGCAAGAAGGCGAGAATGGAGGAATCGGACTTCAGCGCCAGCGCTTATGACCGTGTTTATGAAGCGGAACGCCCCGAGATCTTCTTCAAATCATTGCCGGAAAAGGTCGTGTCGCCAGGCGACAGCGTGGGAATACGTGCCGATGCGAAGTGGAACGTCCCCGAGCCTGAACTGGCTCTCGTCATCAATTCGAAGGGACGAATTGCGGGCTTTACCATCGGCAACGACATGAGTTCCCGCGACATCGAAGGCGAGAATCTTCTCTATCTGCCGCAGGCGAAAGTTTATGACCGCTCCTGCGCCGTCGGACCTTGCATCACGCTCGGAACCAGCGAAGCCGAGGCGCGCAACTGGAAGATTTCGATTCAGATCAACCGAGGTGGGGCTTCGGTTTTCAGTGGTGAAACCAGTGTCGGCCAGATCAAACGGAAGTTTGAAGACCTCGCGGACTTTCTTTGCCGCTCCCAGAAGTTCTCCCATGGTGCTGTGCTGCTCACTGGAACGGGCGTTGTGCCACCCGACAACTTCACTCTCGCAAGCGGAGATGTGGTGGAGATCGAGATCAGCGGAATCGGCACGCTCACAAACAACGTGGTGGTTGTTTAGCCGTAACCATCCAGTAGCAATTGGGGAGCGCGTGCGTCTCGCCCGCTGTTTTTGGCGTCCCGCCGAAAACTTCCCCCAGCGCCGAACGGTCACACGGTTTGATTTGCACAAATTGCGCCCAAGACCAGCCGGCGGGACGCCGGCTGGTGCGACCGGGACGGTCGCGCTCCCCATTTCTACTGCATCGTTGGCTTAGAGTTTCCGCGCGAAGTGAACTTGGCGGGCCACTTCAACAAACCCGCACGAAGGGTAGAGATGCCGCCCAATCTCGTTCTGCGCCATCGTTTCAATCATCGCGTAAGCCAGACCTTCGCGGCGGAAATAATCGAGAGCATGTTCGATCAACCTGCGACCAAGGCCCTCACCACGAGCGGTGCTGTCCACGGCGAGATTGGGAATTCTGCCCTTCCCGGCATCGCGGTCGATCAACGTCGAGATGTAACCGATGATCCGGCCATCGCTTTCAGCCACGAAAATACCGGCCGGGTTGGCGGAGGCGTCATCTGCGATGTGCCTCGACTTCCGCCAACGCCAGTCGTGACCGTTCAAGACCCCGAGGGACTGCTCGACGTTTTGTTCGAGTGTCACGCCGTTGAATGATTCGACAGTCAGGAGCTTGAGCGCGTCGAGATCAGTGGGACGAAAGGGGCGGATCGTGGCGTTCATCTAAAGTTACGCGTTCATCGCGAATCGCGCCGGAAGACCAGCCGGCCATTGACATAAGTGTGCCAGCAAGTGGTCTCAACGATCTTCTCAGCCGGGCAGGTCAGTAAATCCTGATCGAGCACGACGAGATCCGCGAGCTTGCCAGCTTCCAGTGAACCCAACTCGTGTTCACGAAACAAAAGATGGGCGTTGTTGATCGTGAAGAAGCGGATGGCCTGTTCGCGCGAAAGCGCTTCCTCTGGATGCACGGGCACATCATGCCACCGGGCACGGCGAGTGATCGCCGTCTGCATGGCGAGGAAAGGATTATAGGGATTGACGGCGCGGAACGAACCAATCTTCTGCATGTGGTCCGAACCACCTCCCGCGACGACGCCCGCCGCGAACAACGAACGTAGTGGTTGAAAGTAGCGCAGGCGCTGGTCCCCGAATTGAGCCATGAGCGTTCTCGAATCCAGGTAGAGCCAGGCTGGCTGGATGTCCACGGAGACCCCGAGCCGCGCGGCTTGTTCAATGGCCTCGCGGCTCATAAAATTCGAGTGCGTGATGCAGGCGCGCGTCTGCCGGACAGGGGTGGAACGGCTCACCTCTTCATAAGCGTCGAGGAGCGCATGCACCGCGCCGTCACCCACCGAATGCGCGGTGAATTGCAGGCCGGCCTCGGTGGCGGTGCGCACCATCGCCAGGAGACGCTCCTTCTGGATGAAGAGAACGCCACGATACGCGGGATCACTGATTCCGTAGATCTTGCTGACGCCCCATGGTTCGCGCATGTAGGCGCTTCCAGTGAGCATGCCACCGTCGAGGTAAGTCTTGGTGCCGATGATGCGAAGCCACGGATCGCGCTCCTTGAACAAGGGATCCTCCGCAACGCGCCTGATCTGCGCGGTGATGTCTCCGATGGCACCTATCGACGCGACGCTTTGTGATGCGGAAACGCGAATCGTGAGTCGCTTTTCTACGCGGAGCTTCCTGTACAACTCCAAGTCCACGACGCTGGCATCTCGATCACAAATGCTGGTGAAACCCACCGAGTTGTAGTCCTTGAACAACTCTTCCAGACGACGCAGCCGGTCCTCGTCGGTGGCCCGGCGTCCGGCAAGCTCAACTTTCACAAAGCGTGTGCAATTGCGAAGAATGCCCGTGAGCTCGCCCGTGGCTGGATCTTTTTCAGCGAAACCCGCGCCGCCATCGGACGGTTTGAAATTCTTGTCGATCCCACTGACTTGAAGTCCGAGCGAATTCACCGAGGCGTCAGGCCCGGTGGCGAATAGCACCGGGTGCTTCGGGGCTGCGGCATCGAGTTCGGCTCGGGTGGGATAACGCTGCTCCCTTAATCGTGTGATGAAAATCTGTCGAAGCTCGATCCATTTTCCCGCCGGCACGATGAGGGCTCGCGACTTGATGTAATCGAGCACGTCACGGATTGATTCCATTTCAGGAATCGTGTGCTCGAACTCAGTCATCGCCGCATCCGCTGGATGGACATGCGAATCGATCAATCCCGGCAACACCAGCCTGCCGCCGAGATTGACGAGTTCAGTACGAGCACTTTTCAGGGCAAGCACCTCATCGTTCGAACCTACTCTCAAAATACGCTCGCCGCTGATCGCGATGGCTTCATGGATGGAAAACTTCTCGTCAACGGTAGCGACCTTGCCGTGATGCAAAATGATGTCCACATCCTGGGCGAGAATACGGCTGGCCGTGAGGGAAACCATGGCGAGCCCAGCAAGCGTTGCTTTCAGATGGTTCATTGGGTGACTGGAGAGAGGTTACGCAACTGTTTCCTATGATGCGAGGCACAAGTGCGCGAGCTCATCAAAAAGAAGAAGCGGCCCGAAGGCCGCCTCTTGACACCGATCATCGACTATTCTGGCGCCAGGTCTGACTATCCATGGGCAGATGCGCTCTTCCCTTCGATGTGAACAGCTTTGTAGCCGCCGATTGTTTTGAAGTAGAGGAACAACAACAGGTAGATGGCAGCCATGGTGGCTGGTATGAACGAATCCGCCTTCAGCGTCTTGCGATCTCCAACAATGCTGGCTTCGGCCACGGCCTTTTGGTCCGGGGTCTTCGCCGTGGCAGTCTGCGCTGCCGAGAGCTTGGTGCCATCGAGCCCCGTCACTTCCTTGAGGAAGAGGAATTTGCTCGGCCCTGCCGCCTTGTACTGCTCGTAAATCGCCGGGTTGGTGGCGGTGAGGTGCTCAGTGGTAAAACGGTCCTTTGCGTAACCGAGGCCTGGCCCGCCGAGGAGTCCGGCTGACATCATGCCGATGCCACCCATGATGGACATGGCGATCGCACCAGTGCGAGGGAAGCGGTCTCCCACCACTGCCAGCATGGTAGGCCAGAAGAATGTCTTGCCCACCGCATAGACAGCCAGTGCTACCATCGCACCTGCAAAAGTGGCGATCCCGCTGACCATTTGTAGTCCGATCACCGCCAGTACGGCGCAGATGAGAAGCAGGCCGATCGGAGAAACCTTGAGGTTCTTCTCGATGAATTCAGCGCAAAAGCGCAGCGAGAACATGAGCAGGGAAGTGAAAACGAAGAGGATCTTGCCTTCCGCCGGCGTCAGGATGTTGCCGGTAATGTTCTGAATCCAGCCATCGGTACCCAGTTCGACCGCGCCGATGAGGGCATGGGTCAGGAAGAGGACAAACAGCAGGACCGAGCCGAGTGACCCTTTTGTGAGAACGGCTGTGGCAACCAGGAGGGCAAGGCCGACGCCGTAGGATGCCATCTCGGGAAGTTTCAAAGCATCCATGCAAAACCGTGCAAGCAAATAGCAGGCAACCGCCGCACCAAGAATACCGACCTCCTTTAGCATCTCGCCGATACTAAGACCTTTGGCGGAAGCTTCAGACTTCGGAAAGTGCTGACCAAAGAATGCGATGCCGTAGAGCACGGTTGGCACCAGGAACAGGCCGAGTTGAAGCTTCCAGCTCTGCGCATTCGGGCCTTCGCCGAGAGTCCAACCCACCAGGCCGCCGAGTACCAATCCGGCGGGCCAGCTTGCGTGAAGGATGTTGAGATAATGGGTCCGGTTCTGTGGGAAGAGGGTGGAAACCAGCGGATTGGCCACGGCTTCAAGAGTTCCATTGGCAAGGGCGAATATAAACGTGCCCCAATAGAGGTAATTGTAGGCCACCTCTTGCGCCTGACCTTTGCTCGCCGCAAAGGTCACAAAAGCGGAGAGCACGTGGAACAGAAAAGCCGCGACAACCAGTTTGCCATAGCCGATCTTGTCCACGATCACGCCGCCTATGATGATGCCGAAGCAGAAGCCTGTGAAACCTGCCCCGCCGATCGCGCCGAGCTGCGCTCCGGTGAAGCCGAAGTCAGCGGCCCAGTTGGCAAGAATGCCACCGCGGATGCCAAAGCCGATGCCTGCGGCGAGGATCGCCAGGAAGCCGGCCCAAAGAAGCCGTTTTGCGTTTGGTACAATACGATTGTCGGTTCCGTTACTCATAGTTTTGTTTGGTCGATTTGGTTTGGGTCTGGTTTGAATTGGTTCACTGGCAGGCAGGGGCCGGGCTTGGGTCTATCCGCTCCGCTTTGTATCCGCCGCGCGCCCGATCGTAGAGCCAGATCGCGCCGAAAACAATCAGCAAGATCGCGGGAAGGATGGCCACCATACGGAAGGATTGTTGCGCGGCTGCTCCCAGCACTTCGTTGAGTTTGTCGCCGGTCAACGCCTTGAATGCTTCCTCGCCACCAGCGACTTTGATCTTGGTGCTGTCAAAAATCCCACCCATCCACGGCAATACGAATTTGATCGAGAGCGTCCCGGCGGTGCCCATCAGTCCGATGAGCAATGCACCGCCACGGGGGAACCGTTCTGACGCGGAAGCCAGCATTGTTGGCCACATGTAGCAGACTCCCGTGCCCCAGACGGTGGCTGCGAGCAGGCCTGTGACTGGCGAATTGGCCACGCTCAACAGCAACAGGCCGATCGACGCGAGCAGGCAGGAAACCCAAAGCAGGCCGATGGGCGAAAGTTTGTGCGCCAGCGTCCCGGCAAAGTGCCGCATCACAAACATCAGACCGCTGACGTAGATGAGCAGGATGATGCCTTTCATGCCGACGGTGCGCGTGAGCGCAATATCCACCCACTGGCCGGGGGCGAGCTCGGCGGCGGCAGTCAGAAACATCGCTAGCCACAGAATGATGAACAGCGGGCGACCCAGTTCCTTGAACATGGATCCCGCGGACACACCGGCGGCGACCCGTTCGGTGGGTGGAAACTTCGTTCCAAGAATCATTGCCCCGTAGATCAGAGCCGGCAAAAGCACGACAGACAACTTTGCCTGCCAGCCAAATTCCATCTTTCCCATCCCAAAGCTGATCAAGCCGCCAATGATAATCCCACCGGGCCACCACGCATGCAGCACGTTCAGTTTATGAGTTTTGTCATCAGGATAAAGAGTGGCTGCCAGCGGATTGATCACCGTTTCCACCAAACCCTGCCCGATACCGGTCAGCAACATTCCCGTCCATAACACCCAATAAACCGGCAAACCGCCTTTGAGCTGGTCGGCAAACAGAACGACCAATGTCCCGCCTGTGAAGCATAGGCTAGATACGCCCAGCAAGCGGCCCATCCCAAAAAAGTCCAGCAGAGGGCTGCCAATGGCGATTGCGAATGCAAAACCCAGAAACAGAATCCCCACAACCTCACCAATAAGCCGGGCCGAGTTGGCCGGATCGATCGGATCGAAGAAATGCCCCTGCAACGCCCCGCCAATGTCGCCGCGAATTCCGAAGCCCATGCCCGCCGTGGCCAGCGCGATGACGCTCAGAAGAAAGAGCCTCGGCTTGCTATATTCAGCGTGCCGATCGACGGTGGCTTGAGTGCTCATTTGGCTGTTTCTCGTCAGACCGTGAACGACGGAAGCTTCACGAGCGCGCCGCCTTTGAGAGCCGATTGATGCGCGCAAAGGCCGACGCCCGCTGCGGCGATGGGCATAAAGCCGGTCCATAACAGGCGGCTGGCGTTGGGGGCGATGCCTTCAGTTCTTACTAACATGGCGTTCGGTAGTTTGTTGGTGTGCTTGAATCAGTAAACTTCGTCGTGCGTGCCCACGTCGTGGAGTACAATCACTTCACCGCCCGAGCGACCGCGTTTCTCGATCGTGAAAACAATCCGGCAATCGTAGCCGCACGAACAGCCGTAATAGCCAGCGAGCACTCCAGCGAGCCGGTGCGTCGTGAGCCTCGATGCAAAAGCGTCCTCCGCCATCAGCAGCAGGGTTGCAGCAACACACTCTTGTCGCCGTCGATTCTGCGCCGTGTAACGGCGCACCGCTCAAGCAAAACGTGGTGACTCGACAATTTCACGGTTCATTGGCCCATTCGACGCGCAAGCGGGCGACGTAGTCTTCCGCCCTCTCGACCTTTAGCTTCCCGGCGCGAAAATCTTTCACCGCTTTGCGCCCATCCCGGACGAGATCCCTGCGCCACTGCTCCGCCCGGCTTCGGCGCACCAATTCAACCAGCATGTCCTGTTCATCGCCAGGCAGCTTTCGCGTCAGTTCCAGCACTTGATTCAAAGTCACGGCAGCCATCTTCAATTCAGTGAGTGAACGACGGCAGTTTCACAATCGCTCCGCCCTTGAGTGCCGATTGATGAGCGCAGAGGCCGACGCACGTCCAGTTGGCGGACTGCTTCGCGTTGGGAAACGTTTCCCGGCCTTCCGCCAAGGCCGTGGCAAATTCATGCGCCAGATGGGGATGGCTTCCGCCGTGTCCGCTGCCCTGGGTGAAGCTCAAGTGCGTCTTTTTGCTGCTGTCATAGACGCCCTTTGTCGTGTATTTCGCGATGCCCTTTGGCAGGCGCTTCGCAAAATCAGGACACTTCACCGGCTTCGGAATCTTCGGCTCGGGACGCTTGGCGGTGTGCAGGATGAGCGGCTCGTGTTCAACCAGCGGCCATTCAACCGAGGCTTTGTCGCCATAAACATCAATGCTCTCGCGATACTGGCGCGCCGTGTCGAAGAGCGACCGGATGATGCGGGCGTTGACGTCCGTGCCTTTGAATTTGATGTGGGCCGTCTCCACGGCAAAGGAGGAACCGTACTGCTTGATGAGTTCAGCGCGGATCGTTCCGCTGCCAAAGCAACTCACGTATTCCGCAGGCTTGCCGATCAGACCGGCCACAGGGCCGACGCAGTGCGTGGCATACCACATTGGAGGAAGTCCCGGCCAGTAGTTCGGCCAGCCGTCCATGTCCTGCTGGTGCGATGCCTGGACGAACTGAAGTTTGCCCAGTTTGCCGGCATCCAACAGTTCCTTCATGAAAAGGTATTCGCGGGCGTACACGACCGTTTCCATCATCATGTACGTCAAACCCGTCTGCTTCACGAGATCGACGATCTTCTTGCAATCAGCGATGCTCGTGGCCATCGGAACCGTGCAGGCGACGTGCTTGCCGGCCTTGAGCGCTGCAATGGACATCCATGCATGATCGGGTATCGGGGAGTTGATGTGAACGGCGTCCACGTTCGGATCTTTGAGTACGTCCTTGAACTCGGAATAACGGACGTTCACGCCAAAATAATCCCCGATGGCGTTGAGTTTTTCGGGGTTTCGCTGGCAGATCGCATGGCAGTTGGAGTGGGGATGCTTCTGCCAGATGGGAATGAACTCTGCTCCAAAACCGAGTCCGATGACGGCTATATTAACTTTTCCACGACTCATGTGTGCTGGTTTCTAAAATGCAAGACACGCAAAACCCGCGTTCAATCAGGCCACACGGCTTGACCACGACTCTTCGGTGATTGGGGCAGATGACACCGCTCGCCTTCCAAACTGTCAAGAAAACATCTGACCTCAGATGAGATGGGGCGGACTGAAAAAGCAATGGCGAGTTGAAATCCCTGCGAACGGGACGGTATTCAGGCGGGCGAGCGGATGGGCGCCAGGGGCACCGGTTGCGGGGCAGTGTGCGGGAGAGGCTCAG
>SXGU01334975.1_pt1 | contig 25085 bp, 30 predicted proteins | sample 3174531 | NCBI WGS metagenome assembly SXGU01 (sample SAMN11356863, study PRJNA531348) | freshwater metagenome | isolation source: freshwater sample F1-140 | place: China: Fuxian Lake, Yuxi | collected 2017-12-25
CCTCGTGCCCCCTCGAACCCAGATCCGCAACCCCCAGCCAAGCCATCGACTTCAAACCGCACCGATCGGGTGCCACCGCTCAGCTCGTCAGCGAAGCACCAGACCACCTATCCCTTCGCCTGGTGAATAGATCGGGCTAAATCTCTATGCACTGGCGAGTTGAATCCGCGCTGCTATAGCTTCTGGTACAGGCCCAACAACGACTGCGGCATCTTCTGGGCCTGGCTGATCATCGCCATCCCCGCCTCCTTGAGGACCTGCAGGCTCACGAACTTCGACATCTCGCTGGCGATGTCGAGGTCGATGATCGCGCTCCGCGCCTGCTCATTGTTCTCGATGGCGATGCTGAGGGCATCGGACGCGAAGTTGATGCGGTTCATCTTGGCCCCGAGCTTGGCTCTGTTGGTCGAGAGTCTCTCGATGGTCCGCTCAATGACGGAGTTGGTCTGCTGGGCGTTATCCCTTCCCGTGAATCCGACCACACCATCAACGACCGTGTCGCTGAGCGAGAGGAACTCCAGTCCGAGCGCCCGGGTCGTGAGCGACGTGATATCGACTTGGATGCGATCCGAGGCGGACTGCCCGCTGCCGACCTGGAAGAAATAGCTAACCAGATTGTTCAGCCGCGAAGTGGCAGCGCTCTGCTGTCCGTTGGCCAGGTTGGCGACTATACTCTTTTCGAGGCGAAAAGTCAGAGCGTCGTTGGCGGTCAGGGTCTGGTTGCCGGTCGCCGAAAGCGCGACCGAGAAGTTCGTCGGGAACTGAGCGAATGCCGTTTCTTGGCCCGTAACGGCCGCGAACGTGCCGAATGTCTTTGTTGCACCACCGGTAACTGTAGAACTTGCTGCGAGCGTCGTAACGGCCGAGATCGCGATCTTTGTCGAACCGCTATAGAGCTCCGCCCTGAACTCATTCGCCTCGCCGCCGGCTACGAACTTGATCGAGAAATCACCGACGCCGGCCAATCCGGTGTAGGAGACAGCAAGGCCGGCGGAAGCTCCCGCGGCCGCGAAAGTCTTTGTTCCTCCGCCAACCGCGAAGGAGCTCGCGTTGTCCAGAATATTGGCAGTTGCGAACGTGGCCGTCGTCGTCACGCGGATGCCGAGGCTGCGAAAATCTAAAGTCTGGGAGCCAAAGGTCCCGCCTGCGAGCGTCAATGCGCGCGCCTCGGTCTGCGTCGGATCCGTCGAGGAGACACGCAGCTTGTAGCCGCTCGTGGCGTCACCTTCGATCTTGAACTTTACGTTCTCTGCCCGATCCGAAATCTTGCCGTCATCGTAGGTGTAGACCTCCTTGATGAAAGGCAGGCTCGCGCCCGGATCGATCGACAACAATCCCCCATCCGCCGTGCCAAGGACAACGCTCTTCATCCTGGTCGCGGCGAAAGCTGCCGCAGGGAACGACGCCTGAGGCTGAACGGTGATGCCGAGCGCGGTGAAGTCTAACGTCGCGCTCGAGTTGACCTTGAGCGTCTGCGTGATGTTCCGCTCCTCGTCGGTGAGAGTCACGAACTGACCCGAGCCCCCTGCAGCAGTCGCCGACAGCTTGAGCTTCGTGGCGTCGTTGGTGCTGAGATGCGGGTCGTACGCATCGATCTTGGCGAAGTACGGACTGTGGGCCGCGTCGAGGGTGAAGGTCTTGGTCGGCCCACCGCCACCCGGCCCTCCTGTAAGAATGTTGCCGGAAAACCGCGTCGACTGCGCGATCCGGTTGACTTCCGCCTTCAGCTCCTGGAACTCGACATCCAGCGAGATGCGGTCACGCCCGTTCAGGTGCTCGGAAGAAGCCATCACCGCAAGCTGCTTCATCCGAATGGAGATGTCGGTGACGGACTGATGCGCTCCATCCGCCGACTGGAGCATGGCCATACCCTGCGAAAGATTTGTCTGCACGGACTGAAGAGCTGCGACTTCGCGGCGAAAATTGTTTGAGATCGCCAGGGCCGCGGCGTCGTCGCTGGCGCGAACTACCCGCGATCCTGCGGTCAATTTGGTGATCGAGCTGCTCAAACTGCGATCGGTCGCGGTTGCATAGCGCGTCGCGATCGAAGCCGCGTAGTTCGAGATCAGATTGAGAGCCATGGAGAGTTCCCCGAATGTCGTTAGCTACAGCGTTTCTCTTGTTGATGAGCGCTCGGTCTACGGCCTCAAGCGACCGCCAGCTTCGGGGCCGCCTCTTCGGTCAGCCGGGACTGCTCGGACTTTGCAAGAAGCGCACGCCATGCGAGATGAATTGGCGCGATCAGACGATGCGCGTGCCCGATCTGGCTCGCGTCATTGCGCGTATTGGCGATCGCGATCCGCCGCAGGACATCGGCATAGAGCGCCGCGGTGCGCCTCGACCAGTCGTCCGTGCCTCCGGGCTCGATACCCTCCGCCAGAACGCCGATGCACTCGGCGGCGGCGCTGAGGGAATGGAAGCGCGCCTCTATGTCTCCGTCCCGGCAGTGACCGATCGCCGCCTGCAGGGCATCGACAATGCGACCAAAGAGCATCACGACGATCTCCAGATCCTCGACACGAGGAAGGACGAGATGTCGTTCGGCGGCAGGAATTCTCGACACAGGGACCTCCAAAAAAGAACCACTCGGCGCCATTCTTAGCAACATCCGGGCCAGGATATTTCCACAAAGGCCGGACTCGAATTTTCTGAATCCGTTTCGGACTGATATATGCGTGATTGGACCAATCGATCCGCCTTCTTCCTTGGGTTGGGTTTAGGCTCCAAGGCCGCTGCGGCTACTGGATTCCCGGACGTTTCGGCATGATTTCAGCTCTCGAAGTCGCCCTTCTGGTTATGGTTCTCGATCGACCGGCTGGCGCTCTGACCTGCGAAATGGAAAGCGCGCCCGCCGTCATGGTCCGTTGCAGCAACGGCACTTCCGCTACCGAGACATCCGAGCGACGCATCCGTTTCAACAAGGGCGTCACCGTCGAGAAGACGGAGAAAGGCGACTTGGTTTTTTCGAACGGCATTACCGCGACGCGAACGGCGGTCGGCTGGATACGGTTCTCAAACGGAGCAATGGCCCGCACCGGTGACCGTCGCACCTACACCTTCGCCTCCGGCCACATCTGCGAGACCATATCAATGACGCATGCGAGATGTCGGATAGCGCCCAAGCCCTGACTTCCGTCAGGACCTCCTTTCCGGTGGCCCATCTTTTGCGAGAGACTGGCAAACGCCGTCGCCATGCAAACTTCTTTGCGGATGTCGCTCAATGATAGTTGCTGCCACCAACTCGAAGCTCCTCTCCGGTGTCGCCCGCGGGGCGCAGCGTACGGGAACCGACTTCAAGCACCTTCTGGCAACGGCGCAGATCGAGAGTGGCGGAGATCCCTCCGCTCGCGCCTCGACATCCAGCGCGACCGGCCTCTTTCAGTTCACCGAGCAAACCTGGCTCCAGGCGGTGCATCGGCACGGAACCAGGCATGGGCTCGACCGTGCTGCGAGCTCCATTCAGAAGGCGGCTGGCGGCCGCTACACCGTTTCCCGGGAGGAGGCCCGTCGCGAGATCCTGGCGTTGCGCCATGACGAGTCCGTCTCCGCGACGATGGCCGGCGAGCTCACCAGAGACAACCAGGCGGCACTGACGGCAGAGCTCGGTCGGGCCCCTACCGGCGCGGAACTCTACCTCGCGCACTTCCTCGGCGCCGCCGGCGCGAGCCGAATGCTGAGGGCGGCTGCGGAACCGTCCCCTGTCTTCGCTGCTTCGGTCCTACCGGCGGCGGCACGCGCCAATGCCAACCTGTTCTATCAGGAAGGGCAAGCGGTCACCGCCCGGGGTCTGGTCGGGAAGATCCAGGATCTCTATGAGCGCGTGCTGAAGTCGGTGCAGCCGTTGCCGACACCAATGCCCGCCGCGACTCGGCCGGCGGCTGCCCCCTCGGCGACCGGTGGCTCCGCCATCAGCGGGATCGCCTCGCCGACAACTGCTCATCCCCACTCCGGAGAAACACGGGTGCTGTCGGTGAGTGCCCATGCCCAAGAGGTCCTGATGCGGCGCTATGTAGAGATCGCCGCCACCGCCAGGAACACTCCCACTGCTGACCCGACCCGCCGTCAGGGCCGCACGGACCTGCGCTCATAGCATTGTCATCAGGAGAAAATGATGAAGGTCGATGGCTCTCCCGTAAGAGGTTCCGGTTTCGACAGCCGCAGCCCAAACGTTCCGATCAAGGCTTCAACCGCGGCCCCCGCGGCGGACAAGGCGTCCCAGCTCGACGCCTTGGTCGCCGCCGAGAACCGCCTCGCCGCGATCGACCTGGCCGATGCGGCCGGGTCGGGCGAGGTCCTCGAGCGCATCTTGGGTGACAGCGACCGTCAGGGACGTCGTGGGATCGGATCCCTGTCGATCCGGGTGTGATGCGATCGCTAGGGACCTTCCGTGGCCGCAATCCTCGCAGTGTCGAAAAAGGACTGTGCCCGACGGGCCGCCTGCTCGTTGCCTCGTCGATAGCTGACCAGCATTGTCACCGATCTGCGAGCGAAAAGGTGATGCTCGATCTTTACGATGTAGGCCTGCCCGTTCACGTTACGCGTCCCGGTCGCCAGGATGTAGGTGCGATCGGCATGATTGCCGACGTAGTAGTCCTGGCCGAAGATCCCCATCGCCCGGGTATGGGAAAACATCGCCTGGATCGCTTCTTCGCGCGACGGGCGGATGGGCTTGGGAGCTTCCGGCACGAAGCAGCTGATCTGAAGGAGCAGCCCACGCTGGACATCGACGGACTCGGCTCCTTGGACGCGCCCCTGGCGGCCGAATGGATCCGGCCTTTCGACATCGAAAAGTACCGGCGTGCCGAAGAACTCGGCGCTGCTCCCACACGAACCGCGCGCGGCCGACGAGGCTAAGGGAAAGACGAGCATGACAAGAAGGACCAGGACCCCGAGCGCGTCGCTGATCTTCCGGGCAGCTCGGCTGGCGGCCTCGGTGATGATCGGGTTCGCGCCGGCTGCCGCGTCCCTCGCCGCACCGCCCGCGTCCTCGTTCCAAGGTGCTGACACGGTCGAGATGCCGCGCATGGTTGTGACCGGCTTGGGAAAAGGCGGTGAAGCCGGCGAGTCGGTGACGTTCGTGCCCGTGCTCGAAACAAGCCCGGGCTCGGCCGAGACCGCCCGGGCGCTGCTGCCGGCGTATCGCGACGTGATCCTGGTAACCACCCTCGGTTACCTCGCCTTCGCGGCAAACCACGGACGCCCGGTGGAGCCGGAACGCTTGCAGCGGCTTCTCGCCGATCGCATCGAGGCTAGCGGGCTGCCGCGCGTCACCGCGGTGATGCTGCAGTCATTCGTTTTCAAGCCGCACCCTTCGAAAAACTGACGGCGTCCTCGCGGAGGTGGCGAATCTCGATTTCGACTTGGTCGAGCTTGGCCCGATCCGAGAGATTGGACTTGAGGGTTCTGCGGATCTCGGATGCCGCTCGCCAGAACGCGGTCTCGACGGCTCGCGCATTGTCGGCGCCCGCAACCCCATTCTCGCCCTTCACTTCGACCGCCGCTGAAAGAGATCGCGGCGCGACAGCTCTTTTTCGGCCTCATCGAGACGTCGACCGATATCATATACCTTCCTCGGCGGCGCTGCCGTCCCGGCGAGGATCGATAGAATATCGTCGGAAAACTTGATGATGGCTTCGGGACTCACCCTGTCCTCCTCTCAGGTTGGTTCATGCAGAAGGCTAGCCTCGCTGGGTAAGCCAGTTGCGCATGACCGAAACAGCTTCGTCGGGATGCTTGTCGAAGATTTCGGTAATGCGCTTCACGGCCGAGGCCTGGACCTGGCCCTCGATCTTCTCGATATCGATCATGTCGGCCAGAGCCGCGGAGCGCTTGCTTTCGAGATCCTGCATTTCGCGTTCGATTTCAGCCTTGAGCTGTGAAACGTCGTCGAGCTCGACCGGGACCAGTGCCGTAGATCCTACCGGGACCTCGATAGTCTCGGAGTCGTCTTCGGCAGGCCGGAGCGCCCGCAGGACCGGTCGAACGGCCAACAGAGCGATGACCAAGGCGACGAGCGAGAGGATGCCGACCTGGCTAAGCCGGATGATCTCCTGCTTGCTCAGCAGGGGGCCGGCATCGACAAGCGACTTCGGATCGGACGCGGCAAAAGGCAGATTGACGATCTCGACCACGTCGCCGCGGTCGGCATTGAAGCCGACCAGCGAACGGACCAGCCGGGCCAGCTGCTGGATCTCCTGCTCGGAACGGGCCTCGTACGAACCCGGCTGGCCCCCGTCGCCGCCGACGTACTTGCCGTCGACGAGAACTGCCACCGAGAGGCGGGTCAGGGCTCCGGGCTCGGTGGTCTCCCGGGTCTGGCTCTTGGAGACCTCGTAGTTGGTCGTCTCCTCCGTGCGGTTGGTCACGTCACGCGACTGCTGTCCCGTCGGCGGCGCCGCCTGTCCTTCCGGGAGGTTGTTGCGAACCGACGCGTCGCGCCCCTGCCGGGCGTTCTCGCGGTTTGCGGCCTCCTCGACGACCTGGATCGAGCGCTCGACCCGGCCCCTGGGATCGAAAGTCTCGCTGGATCGGCTCACCGAGGTGAGATTGAAGTCGGCAGTGACGTCGGCGCGAACTCGTCCGAGGCCGACATACTGCTCCAGCATCCGCTCGATGCCTTCGCGGCTACGGCGCTCGAACTCCATCTTACGCTCGAAAACCCCGGCCGACACCGATGACTGCGCGTCTCCGTCGCCTCGGGCCAGCAGGTTGCCCTTGGTGTCCATGATTGCGACCCGGGCTGCCGCCAGGTCGCGAACGGAGCCCGCGACGATCTGCTGGATCGCTTCAACCGAACGTTTCGAGATGGCCCGGTCGCCGGCCGCCTTCAGCACGATCGACGCGCGCGACTCCTGGCCCGATTGGCTGAAGAGCTCCCGCATGGGAATGACTAGGTGGACACGGGCCGACTCGATCCCTTCGACCGCCACGATCGTCCGGGCCAGCTCGCCTTCGAGGGCCCGGATGCGGTTGACCTGGAACAGCGAGTTGGTCGTCGACAGGGCGTCGGTCCGATCCAGAAGCTCGTACCCGATCGAGCCTGGAGCAATCAGCTTGCTGTCGGCCGCCATCACGCGCAGGCGAGCGACGTTGGTCCTGTCGACCATGATCGTGCTGCCCCCGTCCTCGAGACGGTAGCGCTCGCCGCTGGCCTCCAGCTTCTTGACGATGGCGCCGCTGGCTTCCATCGGAAGACGGGCGAAAAGCACGTCATAGTCGGGGGTTGCGACCATCACGCCGACATAGATCAGGATCGCCAGCACCGAGGCGACCGCGCTCGCGAGCCCGAGGATCCGCGTCGGTCCAAGGGTGCGGATGATGTCGACGGCACGCTGCGAGTAGGGCGTGCCGGAGTCCGGCAGAGCCGCCTCCATGGCGGCGTTGAGCGTCGTGGTCACATGGCCTCTCGTTCATCGAGCGGCAGGACGAATCCCTGCCTCCGTGCTCTCCGCCATCCACGGTATCGTCTAGCAATCGCAGCACGCAGCCTCGATTGGTCCAAAACAGGCGGATAACCCCAACGCTTCCATCGGATTCGGACCAAAAAAGATTCAGACGCGAAGATCGACCAGGCGCGCCCGCCTTACCTCATCCTGCTCGGGATCCTGGCTCGGCCGCACCGGGTCGAGACTGCGGGGCCTGGCCGGTTCCGGGATCGCCTTGGCCGAGATCGGCGGTGCCGAGAAGGACTCGGCCGGACGACCGAGGCTGACCGCAAAGGCGGCCCGATCCGCCATCGGACGCGCCGCGGCGGCCGGCTTTGCCAGGGCCGCATCGCCCGGATAGGGAAGAGCTGAAGGAATCTTCACGCGCCTGGCCACCTCCCGTGGCGGAACCGGTGAATGCTCTCCGTCAACGGCCAGGATCGGCCGCCGATCATCGTAGCGGGTCAACCACGGATCAGCACGGCCATGCCGGCCGGGGTCGCCAGGCCCTTCTCCTCGAGTATCTTCCGGCTGGCTTCCAGGAAGCTGACATTGTGATCCGCGACGCGGCTGTAGGCATACACCGCACGAACAGCCGTCTCGGGATCGAGCGGACCATCCTGTCTGGACGCGATCCCGGTCATCACAATCCGAAGCAGGCTGTAGCGAACGCACAGCACGACAAGTTGAGACCAGAGCTCAGGCCCATCGAACGCCGGGAACCCGCTCGACTCGAACATGGCCAGAGCGATGTTGCGCATCACCCAGGGGCGCTCACGCATCCGCTCCGGAAACTCGTCCCGGGCGCGCAGATACCCGGCAAGGCTCGCCGCCTCATCCTCCGGGTCGAAGGACAGGCCCCTGAAGCTCTCGATCAGAATGTCCGCATACGTACGCGCGACGCGGTCCGGGTTCCGGAAGCGGAGGCGGACGAAGACCTGCAAAATGGAAAAGGCGATCGATGGATCCGATCGCAGCCCGAAAAAGCCGGTCGCGAACTCCCTCGAAGAGTAGGCGGCCACTTTCTCGGCGATCCAGGCGGCGTCGTCCCTGGACGGGCCGCCCTCGCGGCGACTGAGCGCATGTGCGAACAGGATCACGGCAAACAGGCCGAGACCGGTATCGGAAGGATGAGCATCGAAGAGCTGCCGGACGCCGGACCGGATAGCCGAGAAATGCCGAGCGGCTACCGTCGGTCGCCGGCCGTCGATCGCGACGGTTGCCGGCAGGCGCAAGGCGTCAGCGTCGACATTCGCTTGCGCGAGGTCCAACGCGGACGGTTCAGACATCACCAGCCGCGCCACTTCGGGACAGCTCATCGCGGCGTGCTGGTGGAATTCCGGGCTCGGACCGTCAACGAAAACCTGATTGCGCGGGTATGTCCTGCACGTCCTCGGCAGCGCATCCTCGCCGAGACGTACCTGAAGCCGACAGAGGCCGCACTCATCGAGCAATGGACACTTACCCGACGAATCGAGCTCGATGTAGCCGTAGCCGGACTCCCTTCCCGCCTTCCTGTTCGGGTCCATCCTGACGGCCGAAGAAAGTATCTCCTTGAGCTCGGGCTCCTGGACCGCGTTTCGCAAGTAATCGAATTCGCGGGCGTCCAGATCGATGTGCCAGTCCTTGCAGCAGCTGTCGATGCACTTGGTCCCGGCGCAGGAGAAATCGCGAAGGTACTTCGGCCGCTGCACGGCCACCCCCGACCGTGTGCGACCGCCCGACGGCGCTTTTGCAGGATACGCCATCTCCGGTCAGACCGCCGATGCGCGCGACCGCGGCGCATCGGCGCCCGTCTCGCAGAGGTAGCGGTGAGATAAACGAGAGCGCCGGATCATGGAGGTCAAACTAGTCAGGGGAGGCACACCGATCGAGCCCAGTTGGCGTCAATCTGGTGGCAACGCTGCGCGGATCGCCTTGCCGGATCGTGCAGGACAGCGCGAACCGCGCTCTTGCTAGATCTTTCGATCCAGAATACGACCGCGGAACTCGGCCGTGCGATAGGCGAGATCGCGAAGCGCCTCCGGCGGAACTTCCGTGACGATTGTCCCTGTCTCTTTGTTGACGACGCTTGCGACCAGGGTCTTGCTCATTGGATCGTAGTGCGTCCTCACGTCGGTCGCCTGGAGAGCGACGATCTTCGCCGGAGGCGGCGGCGACGTCGTGGCCGGTTGGACAACCGTGCCCGTGACGGCCGGTGACGTCGTTGCGATCGGCTTTCCCTGCGAACTGCTCGCAAGGCGCGCCGGAGGCGAGCTTTGAGAGATGTCCATCGCTTTCTTCCTGGAGGGCCCCGCCGCCGCCTGTCCGGCGGCGACGGGGCGTACTCTTGTCAGTTACGAAATATCATTCCGGCCAGCTCGAAGCTATCGGAACAGCCGGAGCAGGTTTTGCGGCATCTGGTTGGCCTGCGCCAGCATGCTGACACCGGCCTGCTGCAGGATCTGCTGCGAGGTGAAGAAGCTCATCTCGGCCGACACATCGAGATCCAGCAGATTGCTTCGCGCGGCCTCGGAGTTCTCGATCGTGACCGAGAGGTTCTGAGCCGCGAAGTCGAGGCGGTTCTGCTGCGCACCGATTGCAGAGCGGAAGGACGCCATCCGGTCCAACGCCGTGTTGATCTTGTCGAGGGCCGCAAGCGCCTGGGCCGCCGTCTCGATCTTCGCCGCGCTCTTGTCGATGCCGAGGCTGGCTGCGCTGACGTTCGCGATCTTGACCGTCAGACGCTCGCTCGCCTCGTTACGCGCGCCGATCTGGAAGGTGGCGGAGAACGCCTCGGTTCCGGTCGACGACGCGTAGCCGCCCGAAGCGAACGCCGCCTGCGAGCCGATGGTTCCGCCCTTGGTGGTCAGCACCAGCCGATTGTCCGTCGACACCGAAGCGATCACCGACTGACCGAGCGTGTGCGGCGCGCTCGACGAGTCGTTGACGTAGGCGGCGATGAATTTGAGCGACTCCTGGGTCGTCAGCTCGACGTCGGTGTTGGCGGACTGGACCTGGGTGGTGTTCTTGCGAACGAGCCGCCCATCCGCGGTCGTGCCGACGGCGGATGCAGAATAGTTGGCCTGCGTCTGAGTACCAGCCACTTCCTTAGCGGTCGCACCGGCACGCTGTGCGTTCACCGACGTCACCGTGAATCCGGTGCCCGCAGTGGTACCCGTCAGGATGAGCTTGTTACCATCGCGGCTGAGGGTCGCATTGCCGATAGTCGACCTCGCTTCTATAAACCTGTCGATCGTCTTTGCGATCGAATCGCCCGCATTAACCGTCAAGGACACCGCATCTTGACCGGCGACCGCGACGCTCAACGCGTCACCCGCAGTCGTCAAAAGGCCGCTGAGATCGAACTCGACCCTCTGCTTGGTCGCCGCGACCGTGTTGTCGGCGGTACCGCTGGTCGCCGCGACGTTGGACACCTGGCTCGCCCAGTTCACCGTATCGGAAATGTTCACGCTCTGCTCGGTTCCACCGAGCTTGAACGAGAAGCTGTCCTTGGAGTTGATCTTGGCAGCGGCAAGATCGAGGACCGCCGACTGGCCAACCTTGATATCGGCGTGACCGACGCCAGCGATCGCCGTCTCCCCATCATTACCCTGGGTGATCTTGAACTGCTGCAGCGCATCGGAAGTGAGCGCCGTCAGATAAATACGCCCAGAAGTTGCCGCGTCGTTGATTTTCTCGGACGAAGCAATGAAATACTTGCTGAACAGCACATCGGCGTTGATAGCGTCAGCAACCTTTTTAACGGTATTGAGATCGCCCTTGGCCTGCTCCAGCGCGAGCTTTGTTGAACCGATGGTGGCCGAGATCTTCACGTTGGCGTCACCGTCCGCGAACCCCAAATTCCCTTCATTAACCTCGAACGCGAACGCGGCCCCCTTGTTCACGGAATTGCCAGCCGACACGGCAGCCGAGATGACCGAAGACTGGCCGGCCGCGCCAGTGCCGTTCAGCAGGGTCTGACCGTCGAAGCGCGTCCCCTTGGAAATCCGGTCAATTTCATCCTGGAGGGCCCCGAACTCGACGTTGATCTGGCCGCGCTGATTGTTGGTGAGCTGGTCGGAAGATGACTGGATGGTCAGGGTCTTGGCGCGGATCAGAATGTCGGTGACCGTGCCCATCGCGCCGTCGGCGATCTGCAGCATCGAAGACGCCTGACCGGTGTTGACCGCCGCCTGCTTCAGTCCGGCGATGTCGCTTCGGATGCTCGTGGCAACCGCCATCGAGGCCGCATCGTCGCGCGCCGACAGCACCCGGGTGCCGGCGGAGAGCTTCGCCACCGAGCGGGTCGCCGCTTCGTCCGATTGCTGAAGGTAGCGCTGCGCTACGGCGGCAGCATAGTTGGAAATGACGTTCAGGGCCATCTTGACTTCTCCTACATGGAGTTGAGCCACGCACATCGCGTGGAGTTCGCACATCGCGAACCTCGCCATCTAGCCTCAAAGTCGGCATGGCCGTCAAGCATTCGAACGTCCGGCACGGCGGAAATCATGTCCACTTCGGACCGATCGCTCGGGACGGATCGGCTGCCCCGGGGGACTGGCCCATTCGGGCCGGCGGTGTTAGGAACGCGGGGCCGGTCAACATGCCGCCCCTGGCATTCAGGCCGCACGCAACCTGGCAGGGCCATGCTCTACCTTACCCGTCGGGTCGGACAGTCGGTGATGATCGGCGACGAGATCGAGCTCTTCGTCGTGGAGGTTCGCGGGCGAACCGTGAAGCTCGGCATTCGACACCCGGCCGGCGTCAACATCCTCCGCCGAGAACTCTATGACCGCATCCGGAGCGAGAATATCCGGGCCGCGGATATGCTTATCGATCCCGGTCTCGACGACTCCGGCGTCGACGGTGGGGGCGTCGCGCCCGGTTCCGACAGCGTCGGCAGGGATCGCTGACACCGAACGATCCGAGGGGGCGCCCGGGCCGCTAAACGGGACCGGAACGCTCCACCTCGGCCCGCGGAAGATCGATCTCGAAGCAGGCGCCGCCGTCCTCGTTCCGGACCGAGATGGCGCCTCCCATGTCGCGCACAATGCCGTAGGCAACCGACAACCCCAGGCCCGTTCCCTGACCGACGGGCTTGGTCGAGAAAAAGGGCTCGAAGACCCGCTCGATCACCGACTCGCCGATCCCTCCCGCATTGTCCTTGACCGCGATCGTCCAGGTTCGATCGTCCCTGTTCCCTATCGAAATGCGGACAACCGGCCTGTTGCGCGAGCCCGCCCGACGCTTCGTTCCGGCGAAGGCATCCCGCGCATTGGTGAGCAGGTTTAGAATCACCTGCTCCAACTGGATCTGATGACCGACGACCCGACAGGGCGTATCCGGGACGTCCGCGAGATCGAGGCGGATGTCCGCGAGAACGTATTGCTCGCGCACGAAGCGACAGGCGGAACGCACGCTCTCGCTCAGGCCGAAAGGTACCGGGTCATCCACGCTGCCACGGCCGAAGAGGCACATGTGATCCGTAATCGACTTGGCGCGGTCGACCTGGCGAACGATACGCTCGAGCTTACGCGCAAGCGACGGGATCTCGAACGACCCGCCCGTCAATGCCGATCGAGCGTTCCTTGCCGCCAGGGCGATGACGGCAAGAGGTTGGTTGATCTCGTGCGCGACCGCCGTCGACAGTTCGCCGAGCGTGGCCAGCTGGCTGGCCTTCGCGAGCTTTAGCTGCGCCTCATGATTTTCGGTGACGTCGGTCACCGCGAACAGGCTCGCGCCCCCTTCCTTCCAGTCGATGGAGATCTCCTGGACCTGGGCGAAGCCGCGTCGGCCTCCAGCCCGATGCCATTCGACGATCCTCGATCCCTCTCCCGCCGGGGCGGCCGCGCCGTCACAGACAACGGACATGATCGAGCGCATTTTGTCGGCGCCCGGATCTCCCTGATCCGCCGCCGCATCGAAGATCCCGAACAACGCGCGATTTGCGTAGATCTGGCCGGAGGACTCCGGCCGAATCAGGATTCCAACCGGACTTCTCTCGACCAGTGTCCGGAAGCTGCGCTCGCGCACCGCCACATCCTCGGCCAGGCTCACAACCTGGCGTTGGGCCCCCTGGAGCCGTTCGAGGCTTTTCGCGAGTTCCGCCGTTCGCTCCATCACCCGTTGTTCCAGTCCCTCATTGGCCGCCCGCAGCGCGGCCTCCTGCTCGAACAGGCCTTGGGATGCCGCGTTCAACGATTGACGCAGGGTGCGTACCTCGCGAGCACCGGCTTGCGCATCGAGACTAGCGCCCTTGCTTTCGACCATGCCTTTGGCGAACCGAGCCGTCTCGTCCAAGAGAGCCATCGGCTGGAACAGCACCAGGCGAAGCAGAACAATTGCGGCAGCGATCGACACGACCGCCATGAGCGCGCCGCCGATCCAGATTTCGCGACGGGCGTTTTCAATGCTCTCAAGCCCGTATCGGACTCGTACCCAAGCGGAGTCGGATCCGGTTTCGATCCTCTTCCAGCGAACCCCGGGCTGGGCCACGGCCTCCAACGCCGCCGAGATATCCGATGTGGCGATCGCGCCTATCGCGACCGAACCCGGCGGCCGCGAGCCTGCTGTGCCGAGCAGCCTTCCGTCGATCCCGAACACCTCGACAGCGGTGATGCCCGGAAATCCGCTGGCGTCGGCAGCCACGCGCTCAATCACCAGAAGGTCGCGTGTGACGACGGCATCGGCGACCAGCACCGACACGCTGCGGCCAACCGAGTCCGCCGCCGCTTCGCGTTCCTGCGAAGCGAGGCGCGCATATCTCTCCACCCAAATGACCGTGATGCTGCCGACCGTGATCGCAAGAGTGACGGCAAAGATCACGGTGAGCTGATCGGCCAAACGATCGGTGCGGATTCGACGGAACAACAGATCGATAGGAAGCGCGCTCGCCAGCCGGTTCCAGGTCGCGCGCGACCGCCCGGACCAGTCGATCATTCCAGCTCCACGAAGCTGCCGAGGTCGAGTTTCTTCAGCGGCTCGTAGTCCTTTTGCCAATCGGCGGCGATCGGGTTGCGCATCTGTATGACGCCAAGCGCGGTTGCGGCCCGCGGATCGCGACCAAGCTCAACCATGCACGCGGCCACTGACCGCGCCAATTCCGGAGCAATGCGCGTGTGGGCGGCAATCGGATGAGGTGCCGCGCCGGGCGTTTCATAGATCACGCGGAGGGCGGAGATAACGTCGTTTGGTTCCTTGTCCAGCGTCGCGCGGAGGCCGCCGGCCGCGACAGCAAGCCCTGCACGGACATGTCGATAGGCGTTCGAGTGAGTCTTGACGTAGTCGGGGCGGAACGAGATCTTGAATTCGCGTGTCAGGATGGCTCGCAGATATGCAGATATAGCGAAGCGCCGAAGGCATTGGGTGCGGGGAAGGCGATGGTCTTTCCGGCCAGTTGATCCGGAGCGGTTATCGTCGAATCGGATCGCACGACCAGGATGCCGGACAGCATCTCGGAGCTGCGCACGAGCGGACGGTAGCCGACCGGTTGCGCCATGACCATGTGGATGGGATTGCAATAGATGAAATCGGGCTGCCCAGCGAGGAAGGCCCGCTCGAATTCCGGAATCGAGCGGAAAATCAGAAGCTCGAAATCGGCACCCGTCGCAGCTTCGAGCTCGCGGAGGATGGGCTCCCACGCTCTGTGCAGCTCGATCGAGGGGAATTGGGGCACCACGGCGAACACATGGCTCTTCACCTGCGCCCGAAGCGGGCGCGAGAGCAGCAGCGAGCCCGCCGCAAGACCCTGAAGCAATCGCCGCCGACCCAGGATGTGTCGATTTCATGTCATTGTTACACAGATCCACCGCCACGAATGGTGTGAATTGCAGCTTGAGCTCCCCCGAAACGTAGCCCCCCGGTTGTCCGGGTAGTTTTTTCGCATCGATAAGTGGAGCGTCTGCCGGATGCCCAGGTTCCGCCGCCTACGGATTGCACGCATCTGACGATTGGTTCAAAATGGACTAATTCGCCGCCCGTTACGGTATCGAGTGACGGCATGCTACTGAGGTGATGAAGCCCAACGACGATGGCAACCGCGGTCGCGAGCGCCTCGCAGACCTGCTCCGACGGGAGTTGGCGGATACGGATGCGCGACCCTCTATCCACCGCTGGACGCGCCGCCGCGACCAGCGTGTGATCCCGATCGAATTGGCGGCAGATGGCGGCAGCACGGCTGCCGTTGAGAGCTCCAACGAAGAAGCCGCCGAAGCCGAGAGGCTGGCTGCGGAATCCCGGGCCCGCGATCTCGAAGCGGTGGTCATTGCACTTCGCCATCGCCTCAGGGAACTGGAGGCCACCGTTCAGGCCGTGTCTCATCGCGCCGCCCGGGCTGAAAGCGCAGCCCGCTCGGCTTCCCCGGGCTCTGCGATGTCTTCCTCCAGCGGCGATGTGCGGCTCTACGGGCAGGTCGGCCTCTCGCCCGGCTGCCCGGATTTTCTCCTGGACGCAGCGCGGCGCGCCTATCTGCGTGAGTATCATCCTGACCGCCAAGAGGGTGCCCGGGCGAAGGAACGCGCGACCACCGATTTTCAGTTCTACAGCCGGGTGTTCACGGTGATCGAGGACGAGCGATCGAGGCTGCGAGCCAGGACGACTGAGAGCCGATGAGCCGCCTGCCGCCCATCCCGCCGCTCAACGACAGAATCCTGGGCCCCTTTCGCGCCGACCCCGACATCGATACCGATCAGCGGCGCCGGGGCCCGGAAGAGCGGAGGAGTTGGCCGTCCCGTCCTCCCCGCCAAGCCCCGAACGATGCGCCAACGGCGGATGAAATCGCCCATTGTCAAAGCCTCGATCGAGGCGAACGCGGCTCCGAGCAGACCCGCGGCGGCTTCATCGATCTTCTGATCACCTGATGCCGACCGCCGACGCCGGCTTCTTCATCGCGTAGACGACAAGCAGTATCCGCGCCACGTCCTCGAACACCTCGTCCGGGATCTCGTCGTCGATGCTGCTGGTGAAGTATATCCGCCGGGTGACCTTGGGATAGCGCAGGACCGGGATCCCATAGCTCCGCGCACGGCGCATGATCCATCTGGCAAGCAGCCCGGCGCCCCTTGCGACGACGAACGGAGCGCGACGTCCGCTCTCCTCGTATTTCAACCCAATCGCGTAGTGGGTGGGATTGGTCAGCACCACGTCGGCATCCTTCAGGCTATGCCGCCCGCCGCGCCGGCGATCGCGGCGGATACGCTCGAGGCGTGCCTTGATGTGCGGATCGCCTTCCTGCTCCTTGACCTCCTCGAGAATGTCCTGCTTCGACATGCGCAGCCGCTTCCGGTTCTGAAAGTATCGAAGCCCGAAGTCGACTCCGGCGAACAGCCCGAGCATGAGGACCGTGGCGATGGCGACCGGCATCAACGCGGCACCGATGCGGCGGGCGAGGTCGACATCGAGCGACCCGAGCACGAAGCCCCGGGCCGGCCCGATCAAGTCCCGTCCCGACCACGCGATGACCCCGGCGAGAAGCAGAACCTTGACGGCGGACATGCCGTTTCGCAGCAGCCCTTCCGAGCCGAATATCCGCGTTAGCCCCTTGGCCGGCGATAGATTCTCCGCCGAGGGCTTGATCTCCTTGAACGGCATGCGGAAGCGGCGCAGCGCGAGAGCAACGAGGATGACGACGCCGAGCATGATGCCCGTGCTTACGAGGGCGCCCGCGGTCAGCACCCGCATCGCATCGGCAATGATCCGGTCCGGCCGCCCGTCGGACAGGAGTCCGCCTCCGACGGTCGGGTAGGCGTCGTAAACGTAGCCCGAGAAACCTTTCAGGTACTCGGCGAGCTGAGGCGCAATCGCCGCGAACGCAACACCGACCAACATGAGCGCAAACAGGAACGGGTCATGCGGAAGCTGGATCTCGCCCTGGTCGAAAGCCTTTTCCAACCGCCGGTCGGTCGGTTGTTCCGTCTTCTCCCCGGATGACTCGCTTCCCGCCGCCATCTAGTCGCCACCGTTGCCTGGTCGCCTAGATATACAGCCGGCCCCCTCCATGGAGAGCGGAGACCGCACCATTCGGGGGGGGACCGTAGGTGGCCGGCGCCGAGGACTTTCGTAGTCCTGCCTTGAGGGCGGCGCTGATCAGTTGCGATGCCCGTAGCTTCGCCTTGATGCCCCGGGCGACCTGGTCGACTTCAGTGACCAGGCGCCCGAGGTCGTCGGCAAGCTCGAGGGAGGGAGGCAGAGCCGCAACCTCCATCAGCAGCCGCTCGACGTCGGCGCACGCCACCAGAAAGGCCGAGGCATCCGCGCCCGGTCGGTGCCCCAGCAATCCTTTCGACGCCACGCCGATCCGCTCGATCAGCCTCCCGAGGCGCTCTGCAATGTCGGGTTGGTCGGTCACGCTTCGCCTCCGGCCGGGGTGGGACGAGTCATACGTTCGATCAGCATGCTCTGCAGGCGAAGGCTGTCTCGTGCCGCAAGATCGCGGGCGATCGCCTCGACCATCATGAACCCATAGAACTCGCGCGACGTGGACCCGTCCTCCGGACCCTGGCCTTGTCCCACCATCGCGGAGCCGAGGGGTTTGAGAAGCTCCGCCAGCATGGTGCTCTGGAAGTCCCTCGCCGCCTTGAGCGTGCGCGGACTCGGAGTCGCGACGGAGGTAACGACGGGAGCAGCCGTGGGGGTCTTCATTTCCTGTCTCACATCATCACGAGTTCGGCCCGCAGGGCGCCCGACGCGCGCAACGCCTGCAGGATTCCGATGAGATCGCGGGGGGAGACGCCAAGAGCGTTCAGGCTGTTCACAAGATCCTGGAGCGATGCGCCACGATTGAGCATCGCCACCTTTCCGGTTCCGCTTTCGTTGACCTCGATCTGGGTCCGCGGCACGACGACGGTCTGTCCGCTCCGAGAAAAGGCTTCAGGCTGCGAAACCTGGGCGCTCTCCGTCACCTTGACGGTAAGGCTGCCCTGGGAAATGGCCACCGGATCGATACGGACGTCCTTGCTGATCACGACGGTGCCGGTCTCCTCGCTGATCAGGACCCGCGCCACCTGGTCCGGCACTACGGTCAACTGCTCGATTTCGGTGATCATGGCGACGATCCCGCCCGGGAAATCCTTCGGAATCGTCAGCTCGATGGCGGTGGGATCCAGCGCGACCGCAAGCGACTGGCCGAGGAAGCTGTTGATCGTTTGCGCAACACGGGTGACGGTGGTGAAGTCTGGGTGCCGCAGGGCGACCGTCATCCGGTCCAGGTCGCGGAAAGAGAAGTCGGTGCTGCGCTCGATGATCCCGCCATTCGAGATCCGCCCACTGGTCGGCACGCCCTTGGTAACCGTTTGAGCCGCGCCACCGGCGCTGAAGCCGCCGATCGTGACCGGCCCCTGGGCCACCGCGTACACCTCCCCGTCGGCACCGAGGACCGGAGTGACCACCAAGATACCCCCCGAGAGGCTCTTTGCATCGCCGAGCGCCGAGATGGTCACGTCGATGCGCTGGCCGGGCCGGGCGAACGCGGGAAACGTCGCCGTCACCATCACCGCAGCGACGTTCTTGGTATCGAGGCCGCCGTTCTTGGTGTTGACACCGAGACGCTCCAGCATGCCCGTCAGGCTGTGCCTCGTGAAGACCGCGCTGCTCAGCTTGTCGCCGGTTCCGTTCAGCCCGACGACAATACCGTAACCCACAAGGCTGTTGTCGCGGACCCCCTCGAAGTTCACCAGGTCCTTGATGCGGCTGACATAGCTCTGCGCTATCGCGGGCCAAGCGCCGCCGATCGCGAACATCACCAGAAAGATGGCAAAACGGAGCATTCTCGGAACCACCCACCAAATAATTTGACCTATATCTCCCGGCATGAAAGCTGCAATGCGCGTGCCAGAAAAATCGAGTTCCACCAGGCGCCTCACGCGCGTCGAAGCCGGAGACTGATATGAGAGTTACAGGGCTGACTGGAGAAACGCGCCTCGGCGCAAAGGACGGTGTACGCCGTGGGAGGAAGGCATTCTCCGTCCCTGGCGGAAACGTCGACAGGATCGGTGAAGTCGCCGAGACCGCAAATGTCGAGCTAGGGGGCCTTTCGCCGGCCGACGCAAGCGACGAGGGCTCGGCCCGGCACCGCGCCTTCCTCCATTGCCAGGAGTCGATCGACGCCCTCTCGTCGCTGCAGCGCATGTGCGCCGAGGGAGCCGTCGACGCCGAACACGTCGCCGCTCTGGTCCGACGCGCCGCCGACCTCCCCCCCGTGCCGGCCGGCGATCCTCTGCGCGAGATTCTTGAGCGGATCCATGAGCGGCTGTCGATCGAGTCGGCGAAGCTATCCGCCAAGGGATCCGGGGCGTAAAGGTGGCGCCCCGCCGAAATCGCCTGCTTTCCGTCGTCCTGCTCCTCACCCTGGCGCGAGCTGAGCCGGGCTGGGCGGCCGAAAACAATACGGGTAGCGCCCAACCCTATGTCGGGCACATTCTCGTCGGGCCATTCGTGCTGAAACGCCCTGATGGTACCATGATCGTGGAAGCTGCCCTGCGATTCAAGCCTGAGGTCGACGAGAAGGTACGCTCGGCGGTCATGGACAAGACCATGAAAGATGTTCTTCGGATGCGATTGTATGAGGCATCGATGACGAGCTTCCTCGACCTCGGCAAGCGTATCGATCGCAAGGAACTCCGTGATCGGTTGATGCACGAAGTCGACCGGCTTCTGACCTTCGAGGGAATGGAGGATATCGCGTTCACGCGTTTTGAATTCCGCTGACGTCCATCGACGGGAGTTGAATGTGACAAGCGCGCGCCCCCCACACCGGCCCCCTGGAAAATCCTGGTGGTCGACGATGAACGGGACGCCCTGGATGAGATCCAGCCGCTCATCGAGGCTGATGGCGACACATGTTATACGGCGGAGAACGCCGAGGAGGCGTTTGCCCGGCTTGAGAGCGATCCCTCGATCAGCATCGTCATTACCGACGTGCGCATGCCCGGGATCGACGGCCTCGAATTCGTCCGCCGCGTCTCCGCGCGTCAAACGCCCTTCATCGAGCCGCAATTCATCGTGATCTCCGGCCATGCGAGCATCGACTCTATGCAGGACGCGATCCGCCTGAAGGTGCACGACTTTCTGCGGAAGCCTCTTTCCTTGAGCGACCTCAGGAGGACCATCGCATCGGCCAAGCAGAAGGTCGCCGGCGAGCTCCTCGACCGCTCGGTGTCGGAGTCCATCGCGATCGAGCTCGAGACTCAGAGCCGGCTTGCAAGCGAGCTGCAGAAGGCCCTGAAGCGGGTCAAGGGCCGGCCGACCGTTCGTCCCAAAGGACCGTTCGGGCAGGTCGATCAGAGAGACTTCGCCAGCGTGCTCGGCCGGGAGCTGCGTTCGGCACTTGTGCCGATCCTCGGCGTAGCCCGGCTCATGAGGCAGGCTGAGACGGCCAGCGTCGAGACTGTGAACGGCTATGGCGAGGTCATCCATGCCGAAGCGACGAAAGCGGCCGAGATCCTGGATACGATCCTTGACTATTACGCCGCGGAGAACGGCGAGATCGAACTCAACCGTTCCTCGATCAATATCGGCGTTCTGGTTCAACGGGTCGTCGAAGTATTCCGGCAGATTGTCGACGCCCATCGCATTCATCTACGCGTCGACTGTCCGATGAACCTCCCTGACGTCGCCTGCGACCCGCAGCGGATGAGCCAAGCATTCGCCCATCTGCTGTCCAACGCCATCCGGTTCTCCGGAACGCAGGGAAAGGTGGAGATTTCCGTCGGGATTCGGCATGGCATCGTCGAGATCCGCGGCGCTGATCGGGGAGATGGCCTCTCTGCTGAAGGCTCCAAGCTCGCATTTCTTCCGTTCAAGCGCGATGTGAAGGCAGGTGCTAAGCCGCAGCACGGAGTCGGTCTCGGGCTCACCGTCGCGTCGCGGTTTGCGAAGCTTCATGGCGGGCACGTGCGCCTCAAGTCGCGGGTGGGCGGTGGGACCGAGGCCTATCTGACGTTTCCTGCCTACTCGCGAACGATCAAGGGCGAGGCTACTGAATCATCAGCTCCTGAAAAAGAACTGACTTGATCTTGATTCCATCGTCGATCTGATTGACGCGCATCAGCATCTCGGATCGCACCGTGGAAAGCGCGCCCACCGAAGCGAATGAGTCCGGCGTCTGCGTGCGCAGAAACATCTGCAGAGTGTCCGTGATCTTTGGCATCTTCCCCTTGACCGCGCCCTCGGCGGTTCCGTCAGACAGTTCAAGCGAGACGCCGAGCCTCAGATAGCGAATCTTGTTTCCGTCTCGCAAATTGACAACCAAGGGCGGCACCGGAACGAACCCGCCGCCAGCGCCAGGGGCGTCCTCGCCCTTCTTCGCCTCCCCCTTGGCGGGTTGCTTTTCCGCCGGCTTTTCCGTGGCCTTGGCTGGCGGCTTGTCAGCCGGTTTCTGGCCCCCTGCGGCATTCTTCGCGTCCTCCGGGGCGGCGGCGCCGTCAGCAGCCTCCGCCGGAGGGGGCTTCCCGATCCCGAGAAGGAAGTAGGCCGCCGCGCCGCCGCCGCCGGCGAGGAGAAGCAGCGCCAACAAGCCGATCATGATCAGCTTGAGCTTGCCCTTCTTCGGCGCCTCATCGGTGGCGGGCGTATCGGCAGCCGGTTCCGTCTTCTTTCCGGCCATGGCCGCCTAACCTGCTAAGAGTTTCCGAAGGCCGGGCCATAGCCCAGGTCGAAGCCCATGCCGCGCGCCGACTGAGCCGCGCCGCGATCGGCGATGCCGCCGACGCAAAGGCGGAACCTCTGCATCCTGGCCGCCTCGCAAAACGCCATCATCTCGTCGCTGGGGGAGAAGGCAGCATCGCATACGACCCCACTCGCGCCGATATCGCTGATGTCCCTGAATTCCTTGAAGTCGACCGGAAGGCGCAGCATGGTGCCCGAGCCGAAGGGCTTCAGGATCCCGACAATTTCCGAGAAACGCCCCATGGCGAGTCCGTTGGGGATGTCGGTCAGCTCGAAGACCAGGAACTTCCTCACCGGCACGGGATAGCGCTGGGCCAGCTTGACCAGAAGGCCTCGGGTATAGGCGTTGGCGAGCGTCTCGAACCCGACCGGGATCAGGATCGTTTCCGTCGACATGCGAGAGAACAGGTCTTTGACGAGCTCGCGTGCCGAACGCAACGCCCGCAAGTCGAGCTTCGCTCTCAGCTTCGGGTCGTCGAAGCCGCCAAGGAGGTCGCGGCCCGATCCGCCCTCACCGAACATGCTGGACAGCGGTGTGAGGCGGTGCATGGCGAGAACGCCACGGTCGAGCTCCCTGACCGGGCGCGGCTCGAAGCGGATCTTCTCGACGATATCGTCGGCGGTCGGAAACGCGTCGGACTCGTCATCGTCCGCATCGGCCAATTCCGACTCGAGGTCGATCTGGGTCTTGGCCTCAGTCTTCGCCGCCCGCTTGAGGTCGAGAAAGCTGAGCGGGCGGAAGCTGAGAGAGTCGGAAGCGGCGTCGTAGATCACTTCCTTTGCCGATACGCCAAGAGGCCCGAGGTCTTCGCCCGTCACCGCGAACATGATCGACTGATCGATCCGGAAAATGGTCGCCGCAGCCTCCCGCTTGGGCCCGCTCCCGACCATGACGATGTAGTCGATACCGTCGTTGACCGGCAACATGATGTCGGCGCTGGCCAAATTCTCCCTCAGAGTGGTCTTGGTGGTCGCGATCGCCTTTACGCCGACATACGCCCAGGTATGGCCGAACCTGGTCCGATGTACGTCGAGGCTGAGGATGAACAGCCTGCCTTCCATCTTCTCGGGAGAGATCGCGACGATCTTTCGCGCCGCCGTGTCGATCTCGTCGAGTTCCTGAAGCCGCCGCAACTTGGCGTTGCCTCCGGGCTGGCCCGCCGTCTCCGGTAACAACAGCGCTGCAGCCGTCTTGGCGCCGAAAAGGTTTCGAAGGAAGCCGAACATGGATGGTGGGCCGGATGATTGCGGTGGCGGAAGGCTGTATCGCACCCCCCCCTCCTCGGCCGCCAGGAGAGATGGCTTCAACGACCGTCCATTTGATCGGATATGCCTCAGAAACGGATCAAACGACCGATCGCGATCTCGGTCGCCGGCTGCTCCTGACCGACGTAGCAACCTTCCGCTCGCGTCGCGGCGGGAAGATCAAGACAGGAGATCGAGGCGATGACGGCATTGAGCGAATTCAAGATCTCCGCTCGCAGCCGAGCCTCCGCCTCCTCGCCGTCCTCCCGCGCGAGATGCCCCGCGAGAATTCCATAGATGCCCTCGCGCACGGCAGGCATTCGCGACTGAAGGATGAGAAGCGGGGTCTGCGAAGGCAACGGGACGGTCAGAACGACCGAAAGCCCGACCGGCCGCCCTCCGACCGTCGCGCGGACGATGAATTCCGTCAGCTTGAGTTCGGTCGGCCGCGACGGAGGCGGTTCGACTGCCGCTGCCGGCACCGGCGCAAGCGCCGGCCGCATGAGCGCCACGGCACCGAATCCCAGGGCGAACGCCAGCGCCGCCGCAGCGATGCCCCCGCCAATGAGGGCTGCCGGGGAACCCAACGGACCACGCCCGCCGGCCGGCTTCACTCCTTCGGCGGCGGCAGGAGCTGCATCTTCAGGCGCCGGCACCGAGCCCCTGGACATGTCGCGCTACGGCTGTTGGCGGCCTAACCTGCATTCGGGAACAACCGCAGCAGGTTCTGCGGCATCTGGTTTGCCTGTGCCAGCATCGCGACGCCCGCCTGCATCAGGATCTGCTTGCTGGTGAACGTCGTCATCTCGCGCGCGACGTCGAGGTCGAGAAGATCGCTTCGCGCCGCTTCCGTATTCTCGATCGACGTCGCCAGGTTCGTGGAGGCGAACTCCAGGCGGTTCTGCGAGGCGCCGACATTCGCGCGGACCGTGCTCAGCTTCAGGATCGCGTCCGTCACCTTGGCGGATGCCGCCTTCGCGACGCTCTCGTTGATGACGCTGCTTCCCTTCAGCTTCAAGGCCTCGGTGGTGATGCCATCGACGTTGAAGGACAGCACGTCGGTATCGCGAGCCGCGGTCCCGAGCTTGAAGTTGAAGCGCTTGGTTTCGCTCACCGTGGTGCTGTTGGCTCCAACCAGCTGCGACAAGGTCGACAGGTAGACCGAGCCATAATCCGTATCTGCCTTGGCTTCGTTGTTCGTGGTGAGGCGCAGCGTGCAGACGAGGTTCCGATCGGCTTCGCTCGAGATCGTCATGTCACGGAGCTCGACCGTGTAGACGTTGCCCTCGCGCTGCAGGATGCCATAGATCGCGGGTGGCGTGACCGCCTGCTGCTTGCTCAACGCCGTCTCGACCTCAGCTACCGACCGGTAGGTCGGCGAGGTAATTGCCAGCGTGTTGGCGAGGTCGGTATTGGTCAGGGCTGATCCTGTAACCAGGGAGGAAACGAACTGAGCGCCGCCGGAGTTGGAGGTACCGGAGGCGAAGTCCGTGGCGGTGGTTATCGTCAGCCCAAATTTGTCGAAGGTTATCACCTTCGCGCCCGCGCCTGTGGTAGCGACCGTCTGCGTAATCGGACTCGCCGGATCAGTAACGTCGGTAACCGTGATGTTCTGGGCGGTGTTGCTAACCTCGACCTTTAGCTTGGCTGCGCTCGTCGCGGTAAGCAAATGCGGTTGCGTGACCTCAATCTTCGCCAACTTAGCGTTGGTGAGGGACGCGCCGATCCCGATCGTCTTGAAGTCACGCTCTTTTGTGCCATACATGTAGAAGA
>SXGU01527691.1_pt1 | contig 25068 bp, 21 predicted proteins | sample 3174531 | NCBI WGS metagenome assembly SXGU01 (sample SAMN11356863, study PRJNA531348) | freshwater metagenome | isolation source: freshwater sample F1-140 | place: China: Fuxian Lake, Yuxi | collected 2017-12-25
GACCGCGACGTAGAGCAGATTGTCTGGTCCGAAGCCGATCCAGCCGCCATTGTGGTTCGAGAATTCGCGATGCGGAATGGTGAGGATCACGTCCGCGCTGGCCGGATTGCCGACGCCGCCGGCGGTGCGGTAGCGCCGCACCTCGATGTCGCCCAGCCGGTTGGTCAGATACAGGTAGAAGGTCCCGCTCGTCGCGTGGTCGGGCGCCAAGGCGAGGCCGAGCAGGCCGCGCTCCCCGTCGGTGGTCGTGTCGCCCGAGACGTCGAGGAACAGCGTCGAGGCCCCCGTCGCCGGGTTGAGCAGCCGCAGGCGGCCGGCGCGCTCCACCACGAGCACGCGCCCGCTGCCGTCAGGCAGGCCGGTGAGGAACAGCGGCTGCGCGAGCCCGGTCGCCACCCTCGTGACGCGGAACGCATCCTGGCCGGCATTGGTGACGGTGACGACGACATCGAGCGCCGCGCTCGCCTCGCCGTCGCTGACGCCGATCCGGACCTCGTAGCGATTGTCGCGATTGGCATCGACCGGCACCTCGAAATCCGGGGCAACGGCAAAGGACAGCGCTCCCGCCGCGGTGATCCGGAACAGCGCCTGGTCGGTGCCGCCGGCGATCGAGAAGGTCAGCGGGTCGCTGTCGGCGTCGGTGGCGGTGGCCGTGTAGACGGTGCCCGCGCTGTTCTCCGGCACCGAAACGGCCGCGGCCGAGGTGAAGCTCGGCGCGCGGTTCGGCGGCTCGGGAGCGGTCGTGCCGCCGCCGCCGCAGCCGGCGAGCAGCAAGGCGGCGAGACCGGCGAAGGTGCCAAGGCTGCCAAGTACCGGACGCATCGGGCCTACTCCCGTTCCTTGATCGTCCCCCGACACTCCGGTGTCTCGCACTCCGCAACGCTTTGCAACGCGGATTTGCGCGCCCGCGCCCCCGGGTTTAGGGCGGCGGAATGGACGCGCCGGCAATGACCTACGGAGGCTATCTGGGGCTGGAGCGCCTGCTCTCGTCGCAGGCGCCGATCTCCGATCAGCCCGACGAGTTGCTTTTCATCATCATCCATCAGACCAAGGAATTGTGGCTCCGGCAGACGGTCCACGAGCTCGAGCAGGCGATCGCCTTGGTGCGTGGCGATCGGCTGGTGGAGGTCCACAAGGGCCTGTCGCGCGTGTCGCGGATCCAGGCGGTGCTGACCTTGAGCTGGGACGTGCTGGCGACGATGACGCCGGTCGATTACAGCCGCTTCCGCCACGTTCTGGGCTCCAGCTCCGGCTTCCAGTCGGCGCAATTCCGCCAGGTCGAGTATCTGCTGGGCTTGAAGGACGGCGCGCACCTGCGCAACCATCCCCCAGACGGGGCCGAGCACGCCGCCCTCGCGGCCGCGCTGCACGCGCCGAGCCTGTGGGACGAGGCCAATGCCGCGCTGCACCGCGCCGGCATCGCGCTGCCGCCCGAGGTGCTGACGCGCGACTGGACGCAACCCTACCGGCCGGACGAGCGCGTGGAAGCGGCCTGGGCTGAGATCTATCGCGATCCGCAGCGCTGGTGGCCGCTCTACCAGTTCGCCGAGAAGCTGGTCGACATCGACGACGCCTTCGCCGTCTGGCGGCACAAGCACGTCACCACCGTCGAGCGGATCATCGGCTTCAAGCGCGGCACCGGCGGCACGGCGGGCGTGAAATATCTGCAGACCACGCTGGCCAAGCGGGCCTTTCCGGAATTGTGGTCGCTGAGGACAAGGCTGTGAGCGCCAGCTCGGCGGCCGACCCAAGCAACCGCATCACGCCTGTTATCTTGTGCGGCGGCTCGGGTACGCGATTGTGGCCGCTTTCGACGCCCGAAAAGCCCAAACAGTTTCATTGCCTGGCGCATGACAAATACTCATTGCTGCAGCAAACAGCCATGCGGGTGGCCCGTCCGGGAGGCTGTTCCCCGCCGATCCTTGTCGCTGGACATGCGCACGAGACGCTGGTGCGTGACCAACTGCAAGCCATCGATGTCCATCCGGAACTGACGATACTCGAACCGTGCGGCCGCAACACGGCGGCGGCGATTGCGGCAGCCGTGATCGCTGTTGAGGCTGAACGGCTCCTGTGGATCGTGCCGAGCGATCATTATTTCGGAGAGCCGGAGCGCCTGGCTGATTGCATCCAGCAGGGAGCGGAGGCGGCAGCGACCGGCTGGCTCGTCACCTTCGGGATCGATCCCGTGCGGCCGGCGACCGAATATGGCTATATTCAACAGGGTCCCCCCTTAGGAGGCAATTTGCGCCGGGCCAGCAGCTTCGTCGAAAAGCCCTCGGCGCCGGTCGCCCGCGAATTGGTCGGCAGCGGAAACTATTTCTGGAACAGCGGTATGTTCCTGGCGCGCGCAGGAGTGATCGCGGACGCGTTCGATCGCCACGCGCCGGAGATCCTCGACGCTGTTCGCGAAGCCGGCGCCCGTTCGCTCCGGCAAGGGCCGCGGTGGCTGCTCGACCAGCCTGCATTCGCAATGGCGCCGAGTCGTTCGTTCGATCATGCGGTGATGGAGAATGCGGACCAGGTTGCCGTGCTGCCGTTCGCATCCCCTTGGTCGGACCTCGGAAGCTGGAGCGCGCTGTGGGAACGCGGAACACTCACGTGCACTGGAAATAGCGTGGCAGGGCCTGTAGAGGCACGCAATTGTTCAGGAAGCCTGATCCGGTCTGACGGGCCTAAGGTGATTGCCAGCGGCATCGACGATTTGATCATCATCGCGACCGCCGATGGGGTGCTGGTTCGCAAGCGGATCGACCTTGATTGAAGAACGATGCACACTTTGATTGACACAGCCGACGGCCGGGCAAGCGATGATGTGCCCCCGCCGCGCTTGTTAAGGACGATCAGCTATTGCCTTGTGGGCGGCGCGCTGGCGAGCCTTGCACCGCTTGCGACGCACGCGTCGCTCGTTGACTCTGCGGTGGAGGGCAGCCGGCGGATCTGCGTCTATGACAAGCAGCCGCTCCGCCTCGATAGCGCGACGCGCGTACTCACCGATCGACGTGCGATTCAGGTCGGCCGCGGCGAGCCGTGTCCGCGCTCGCCAACGGTGGCAACCCCCAGATCGATCGTCGCGCCCTCGCTGGCGATATTGCAAAGTTCGAGACGCGTCGGGAATGACCTTGTCTGCAACTATGCGCTAAATGGAATTACCTACCCGGTGCGCATTGCGCGCTCGGCGCGCTGTCCGCTGACGCCGAACGCCGCCGGAACTCGTTAACTTCATGGCCGGAGCGACATACCGCGGGGGATCGACCCGGTCGCGCTCACGGCCGGCGGCGCCTGACCTCGGCGAGCGGCTGACGCTGATCATCCTGGTGGTGCTTCTGCTGGTAATCGCGCTTGGAGGCGGCGCGTCACGCGGCGATGCTTTCTCTCAGCCGATGGTCCGGCTGGCCAGCCTTGCAGCGGTCGCGTGGGTGTTGTGGCGAAGCCGGCTCGCAGACCTTCGAAGCGGGGGGTGGCCCTTGGGTCTGCTGGCTTTGCTCGCCGCCTTGGCGAGTTTGCAATTGCTGCCGCTGCCGCCGGTCCTCTGGAACGTCTCGGATGGCCACCATGCCTACGCGGAATTCTTGCGCGTCGTCGGCCAGGATGCAGCGTGGCGACCCATGTCGATCAGTCCGGATCGAACGCTGAATTCCCTGCTCGCTCTGCTCTGCCCGGCCGCCATTTTGCTCCTCCTGTCGCAGCTGCCGGGGCGATCCGGGCGCCGCGACAGGTTGGTAATGGAAGTCTGGTTGGTCATCCTCCTCGCGAGCGCTTTGCTCAGCGTTGTTCAGGTCGGCGGCGGTGTCGGCTATCTGTACCGGGTCACTAATGAGGGTTCTGCGGTGGGGCTGTTCGCCAATCGCAACCATCAGGCGCTATTCCTCGCTTGCGGCCTGCCGCTGCTCGCGGCGTGGGTGATCGGCTCGAGCGCTGATCCCCGTCAGTCGCGGATTAGAACCTGGGTCGCGCTGTGCGGGGCCGCCGCCATATGGCCTGCGCTGCTGATCACCGGCTCCCGCGCGGGCCTTGTTCTGGGGGCGCTCGGAACGATTTTCGCGCTGATCCTGATCCTAACAGACCGGAACGGGGAGCAGGGCCGTCGGGATCGCGTGCAGTGGCGGCGGACTGGCCTGCTCGTCGGTGTTCCCCTGATCGTTGCGCTCTTCGGTGTGGCCATGATCCTCGCGCAGTCGCGTGGGGAAGCGGTTGAGCGGCTGTTTCGCTCGTCCGAGGCCGAGCTGCGCGCCAATGTCTTGCCGACATTGCTACGTATGTTGCGCGACTATCAGCCGTTCGGCGCGGGCTTCGGCGCGTTTGATCCTGCATTCAGGCGCTACGAAGCGCATGCCAGTCTCACAACGAATTATTTGAACCAGGCGCATAACGACTGGCTCCAGATCGGCATCGAGGGCGGGATACCTGCCTTGCTGCTGCTGCTTGCATTCGTGCTGCTCTGCGTTCGGGCGGCCGTGCGAGCGTGGAGCGGACAGCGGAGGCCGGCGACGCTTCATGCCAGGGCTGCTTTGTTCGTCATCATCCTGATCGCCGCCGCCAGCCTTGTCGATTACCCGCTCCGCACGCCGCTGGTGGCCGCCCTGATGGCCTGCTCGCTATACTGGCTTGCGCGGGGCACGCGGCCGGTGCCCGACGATCGTCGGGACAACAGGGTTGGCAGTAATGACGCCATCGGCTAACGAAAACATCAAAGCGGCGGAACCGCAGCGATCCTCCTGGTAAGATATTGTGAAAAAAGAGTATCTCCTGCCCCTGTTGGGAGCGTTAATGTTGACTTCGTGCGCGACCAAGCCGTTCGTGGCCGGTCCGCACCTGTCGCTGGTTGACCAGAGCAGCCTGCCGCCGCCGCTGGAATATGGCGCAGACGTTCCCTACCGGATCGGTGCCTTCGATCGGCTGTCGATCAGCGTCTTCGGAGTGCCCGAGCTCGGGCAGGAGGTGCAAGTGGATGGCAGCGGCAACATCGCGCTTCCGCTCGTGGGCAGCCTGAAGGCGGCGGATCGAAGCCCGGCGGAGCTTGCCGAGGCGATCCGGCAGCAGCTGCGCGGCGAGTATGTTCGCGACCCCAAGGTTGCCGTCAACGTCACCGAAACCGTGAGCAAGGTGATCACGGTGGACGGGCAGGTGGCGCAGCCGGGTCTTTATCCGGTGCTCGGCGAAATGACGCTGACAAAGGCGATTGCTTCGGCCCGAGGAGCGACCGAGTTCGCTCGTCTGCGCGACGTGGTGGTGTTCCGGAAGGTTGGTGATCGCGAAATGGCGGCGCTGTACAATCTTCAGGCGATACGGCTCGGAAACTATCCGGATCCGCGCGTCTATGCGAACGACACGATCGTCGTCGGCGATTCGGCATCCCGGCGTCTCTTCCGCGACATCCTTCAGGCATCGCCGTTGATCACAACGCCCATTATTGCGCTGCTGCAGCGGTGAAGCGGATAACCCATGAACGATCTTAGCCTGTCTCGGAGCGGCGGCATGCACGGCCCCATGGTGCCACGCGCCACCATGGAAAACGTTGCCGGAGGCGACGGGGAGAGCTCTGTCCCGGTACTGACCCAGTACTTTCGCGTCATCCTACGCTGGCGCTTGCTGATTCTCGGCTCAATCGCTCTCGCAGTCTTGATCGGAGTCATGGCGACGCTGCTCGCCACTCCGGAATATACTGCTGTGACGCGGATCGAGATCAACCGGGAGGGCAGTCGCATCGTCGCTGTGGAAGATGTGACTCCCGAAACATCTGCGGTCGACGAGGAGTTCTACCAGACGCAATATGGCTTGTTGCGCTCGCGATCGATGGCGCAGCGCGTGGCTCGTCAGCTGAGGCTGCAGGACAATCAGGCATTCTTCGCTATGTTCGGCCGCGAGGATGATTTTTCGGGCGGCCGGGGCGCCGCGGCCCAAAGCGAACGACTGCGGATCGCTACTGACATCCTGCTGGATCAGGTAAATGTCGAGCCGATCCGGCTGTCTCGGCTCGTCGACATATCCTGGACTGGGCCTGATCCTGGGCTGTCAGCGCGCATCGCCAACGCATGGGCGACCAGTTTCATCGAATTCAGCCTGGAACGGCGGTTCGAGGCGACAGCCTATGCGCGGCGTTTCCTGGAGCAGCGCTTGGAGCAACTGCGCCGCCGGCTCGAGGAGTCGGAGCGGCAACTTGTCGGCTATGCGTCGAGCCAAGCGATCATCAATATACCCGTTGGGTCGGCCGACGACCAAGGTCGCGTCTCAGAACGTTCTCTGACCGCGGAGAGCCTGTCAGCCTTGAACGCCGAATTGGCCCGCGCGACCGCGGAGCGCGTGCGCGCCGAAGGTCGCTTGCGGCAAGCCGGCGGCGCCACTTCGGAGAGCCTCACAAACCCGGGAATCTCCGGGCTGAGGCAGCGACGCGCCGAGGTGGCGGCGGAATATGCTCGGCTTCAGACGCAATTCGAGGCCGGCTACCCAGCCGTGCAGGCGCTTGCGGCTCAGCTGCGTCAGCTTGATCAGGCCATCTCTCGCGAAGAAGGGCGAGTGTCCGGCTCCATCCAGAGTGCATATCGCGACGCCGTTTCGCGTGAGCAGCAGCTGGCCGAGCGCGTCGAGGCTTTGAAAGCGAACTTTCTCGATCAGCGCCGGCGGAGTATCCAGTACAATATCTTTCAGCGCGATGTGGACACCAATCGCGAGCTGTATAATGGACTGTTGCAACGCTATAAGGAAATCGGCGTAGCCGGTGGTGTTGGAGAGAACAACATCTCCATCGTAGACCTGGCTCGTGTCCCGGAGCGTCCTTCGCGTCCTCGACCGTTGATTAATCTGCTGCTCTCTTTGGCAGTGGGCACAGTGCTCGGCTTCGCGCTTGCCTTCATTCGCGAGCAGATGGACGAGACAATCGCGGATCCGACTGACATCGAAACTCGGATCGGTCTGCCGCTACTGGGCGCCGTGCCTAAGTCTCAAGTTGAGGACCCGCTTGTCGAGCTGCACGATCCGAAGTCGCCGCTCGTCGAAGCTTATCTGTCCGTGCAAGCGAGCCTCGCTTTTTCCACCGATCACGGGGTACCTCCGACGCTGGCCGTCACGAGCACTCGGCCGGCGGAGGGCAAGTCGACCACGGCGACTGCCCTTGCTTATGTGCTGGCACGAAGCGGTGCGCGGGTCATTCTCATCGATGGTGACATGCGCTCGCCGTCTGTCCACGCGGGCTTGCAACTTCCCAACGACCGCGGCCTCAGCACCTTCCTGGCCGGTGCGGCCGAGCTGGACGCGCTGATCCAGGCGACTGAACGGGAGCCGTTCGTGATCATGGCGGCGGGTCCGCAGCCGCCGAACGCCGCCGAGCTGCTGCGTAGCGAGCGCCTGCCGCTGCTGCTGAAGTTGTTGCTGGAGCGGTTCCAGCACGTCGTCATCGACTGTCCACCCGTCATGGGTCTGGCCGACGCACCGCTGATCGCGAGCCGCACGGACGGAACCGTGTTCGTCGTGGAAGCGCGCGGTGTGAAGGCACGGCTCGCGAAGGTCGCACTCAATCGCCTGCGCCAGGGCCGTGCCCAATTGCTCGGCACCGTGCTGACCAAGTTCGAGTCCAAGCAGGCGCATTTCGGCTATGGCTATGATTATGGATACGATTACGGATCGAAGCGCCGCGCCTGACGTGCTTCGATGAGGGTTGCGGCGTTGTGACTGGGTCGAACCGATCGATCGGCATCTGGAGCTATCGCGCGGCGGTGATCACCGCGACCTTGGTTCTGGCGGCGGTGATCGTCGGCAACAGCATCGGTTCGAATGCGTCCCTGCTACCGCCGGCACAGGGCATGTCCTTGGCACCATGGGATGCCCGGGCGAGGCTGAAGCTCGCCGAAGCCGAGCTCGCTGCGGGTTTGCGTGCCAAGGAGCGGCTGGCCGTGGCCGAGGATCTCGCCCGGCAAGCGCTCACCAGAGACCCGACGCTGGCCGCAGCATGGCGCACGCTCGGTCTCGCGGCTTCGGCGCAGCAGCGTCCCGGGGAAGCGCGCGACATCCTGCGCACGGCGGAGCAGGTCTCGCGTCGCGATCTTGGCATACAGCTCTGGCTGATCGAGGATGCAGTTCAGCGCCAAGACGTTGTTCGCGCGCTGCACCATTATGATTCCGCGCTGCGCATCTCGCTAAGTAGCCGCGAAATGCTGTTTCCGATCCTCGGAGGCGCGCTGGCACAGCCGCAGATGCGGGCGCCGCTGGCGGCGATCCTGTCGCGCGATCCGCCGTGGGCGGAGGCCTTTTACTACTCGCTTGCCGAGACGCCGCCTGCCAGCGGCGCCCTGCTGGACCTGCTGAGGCAGGTTGATCGGCCGCAATTGCTACGCTCGAGCGCGCCGCTTCGCATCATGGTCGCCAATCTGGCGGGCCGGAGCGACAATGGCGCGGCCGAGCGGGTCTATCGCATGCTGAACCCCGGCGCCGATGCCGGTGCGTTGCTGAGGAACGGTGGCTTCGAGCGGGAGAATGCGGTTCCGCCGCTCGATTGGCAGATCGAACAAGCGGGATCGCTGGCGATCGCGCAGGAAAATGGGCGGTTGCTCGTCGACGGCAGCAGCGGAGCCGGTGGCGTGATCGCCCGGCAGGCGCTGGCACTTCCGGGCGGCACATATCGGGTGTCGTTCAGACATGGTGCGGAGGACGGGCGTGTCTTCCGTCCGTCGCTCTTGATCCGATGCGCTCGAACCTCGGCCGCTTTGGTGTCGATCGACGATGCCGGAGCGGCGGACCCGGCCGGGCGCCCGTTCACCGTGCCCGCGTCCTGCTCGGACCAGGTTATCGAGCTGCAGGTTCGGTCGGAAGAAGGCGTGGAGCCGGGCGGCTGGATCGACGACGTCCGCATCTCGAGACGTTGACAGTGCATCCGAACGGATCGCGTCGTGCGGAGCCCGCGATGCCGAGCAGGCGGTCGGCGCTCAAGCTGGGCCTGCAGGGCGGCCTCTTGCATGCGCTCCTGTCACCGGGGCTGGCGGCGTGTGCCGCGCTGGCGACACCGTCGCTCCGACCGGAAGACTTCGGCGCGCGGGGGGATGGGCGAGCCGACGATCTCCCAGCGCTGCGGCGGCTGTTCGCAGCCGCGAGCCTCCAGACGGGCGAGATCGTGCTGGGCGCGGGCCGCACCTACCTGTTGCGGGCGGCCGCTGGTTCGATCGACGACGTTCTCCTGCCGCTCGGCCGTGGAGTTCGGATCATCGGAAACGGTGCCACGATCCGGATCGCTCCGGGCAGCGGCGGCTATGTCGCGATCATCGGCAACGTCTCGGCCCGAGTCGATCTCACCGGCCTCAGCGTCGAAGGTGTCACGTTCGACCATGGCGGAGCGGACGCCAGGGCGTCGCCGGTTGGCGGTCGTTTTGGCGCCGGCATCTTGGATCACAATCGCGGCTGCATCTACGTCCTGAACTGCCGGAACTTCTCCTTCACGGACAATCAGGTCCAGAACGCCTTTTCCACCAACGCGATCTTCTATTCGGGGGCCGGGACGACGACCGATTGCTCGATCCTGCGAAACCGCTTCACCGGCATCGGTCGCCACCCCGCAGGCTTCTATCACGATCACAGCACCATATACGCCACGGGCGACGACATCGCTGTTCGCGACAACGTCTTCGAAGCCGCAGCGTGGGGATCGGAAGGCGCCGTTTGCGCGATCGAGGTTCATCCAGGTCGTGGCTGCGCGGTGACCGGAAACCGCATCGCCGCTTACCACACCGGCATCAACTTCGCCGGCGTCCATGAAACCGAGAGCGCCGACTGCACGGTTCGCAGCAATGTCATAGACGCCCTGCGGCGGGGTGTCGCGATCTACTCCGGCGTCTATGCCGATCATCGATCGGGCACCGGCATCACCCGTCTCGAGATCGATGACAACGACATCAGAATCCGCCTCGGTGCTGGGCGCGGCCGCATGAGCGGCGGCGGGCCGGGTGCGTTCGGCATCGGTCTCGTCGCGGGCGCCACGCTTCCGGTTCGCGACGTTCGGATCGGCTCGGAGAACCGCATCCTGTTCGATGCCGAGAGCGCCGCTTCCGACTGGGACTCGCTGCCCTTCGGCGCCGGGATTGCCGAAACGGGCGGGACCATGCTCTATGAGCGAGTGCACATCGGTGCCCTGTCGATCGTCAATGCGCCGGTCTTCGGCCTCGTCCTCGGCTCCGGGGGCGGCAGGCTGAAGGACTGCTCCGTCGGGGCGGCCCGCATCATCAACGCCGGCTCGACGTCGCGCCCCGATCGCCGGCTTGGTTCCTCCACTTACCGGAGCGCCATGCTGATCAACCCGCATATCATCGAGGGGACGCTCAGCGTGTCCGGCGTCGAGATCGCCGGCGGCGACGCAGCACCGCGGCTGCAGCATGCCGTCACCATCGCAAGCAAGGCCGATTCACGCCGCGCGCGGGTCGCGATCGACTTCAGGATGGCGGCGCGGAGCGTCGCCTCCTCGCCCGCCCCGGTCGTGCTACACGAATCTCAGAACGTCCTGCCGCTGATCCTGGGCCAGCAGCCGGGACGGTTCGTGCCGCCTGCCGCACCGGTCGCAGCAGGCTCGCGGATGCTGGCGGCGGACGGCGCTTTCGGGTGGACCGGCGCGGGTTGGCAGCCGGTCCGCGCGTAAGCGGGCTCAGGCGGCCCGCACCGCCTTGTAGAAATCGAACAGTTCCGCCGCGGTTCGCTCGACGTTGAAGCGCTCGGTGATCCTCCGCTGGCCCTCGGCGACCATCGCCCGAGACCGATCACGGTCGTCCAAGGCTCGGCGGAGCGCGTCGGCCAGCTTGCCGGGGTCGCGCGCTTCGAACAGATAGCCCGTCTCCCCGTCTGCCACGACATCGGGGTGTCCTCCAACCCGGCTGGCGACCGTCGGCGCGCCACCCATGATCGACTCGGCCGTGCCGCCAAGGTTCTCGGAATGGGAGGCATGCACCGCGACATCGGCGCCGGCATAGATGTCCGGCACATCTCGTCTGAACCCCAGGAAGTGCACGTGATCGCCGAGACGCTCGCGGGCGTAGGCCTGGACCTGCGCCTCGTACCAGGCCGCGTCGCCCCAGGCGCTTCCGACAAAGGCAACACGGACGTCCCGCCCTTCGGCCAGAAGCAGGGCGGCCGCATCCACCAGGTCTTCATGGCCCTTGAGACCTCGGCGCTGCCCGAGCCACTTCTTGGGCGCATAAAACAGGGCCACCATCGCGATCAACGCGGTCCCGCGTCCGATGCCGAGCTCGTTGCGGACGCCCGTGCCGTTTCCCGACACCACCTTGTCCAGTTCGATGCCGTAATAATTGAGGCCGACACGGTCCGCTGCGACGCCGCGCCCGAGATAATGCTGCCTCGTCGCTTCGCAGGTGGCCAGCCACCAATCGTCGCGATCGGCAGTGATCGTCTCCGCCAGGGCAGGCAAGGCATGCTCCAGGTGCAAGGGTCCTGGCACCTGAAAGATGCGCGGCACATGCAGGTAGCGGCCGGCGGTTCGCGCGAACATGGCGCCGCCGACCGAATGGGCATGGAGGATATCCGGTTTGCGCTCGCGCACGAATGCGCGATACGCGCGCGCGGCGCGCGCAAACTCGATCGGTGACCTGAAACGGCCGAAATCGGAAGGGATCACCGCGGTCCGGATGCCCAGGTCCTCGTAGCGCGCGCGCATCGGGCCGTCCTCCGCAAGCAGCACTTCGAGCTCCAGATCATGATCACGAAGCGCAGCAAGCTGGCGTTGTGCCCAGGTGCTCCCATGTCCCGTCTTGATCAGGTGGATGACTTTCAACGGCGCTCTCCAGTTGCTCGCACAGCCTTGTAGAAGGCGGCACGGGCGGCGCTCAGCAGAGCGGGGCGGAACGCTTGTGCCCGTCCGATCGCCCACTCGGACGTTTCGCGGTAGCGCGCAGGATCGGCGAGCATCGCCGCCACCGCCGATGCGAGCGCGCGCGCATCTTCCGGCGGTATCAATTCGGAAGGACGCAGCAATTCCGGAATGCCGCCTACGTCCGACCCGATGCTCGGCACGCCCTTCGCCAGCGCCTCGATCAGCGCCCTGGGCAGCCCCTCGGTGCGCGACGGGATCACGAAGACGGTGCAAGCATCCAGCTGTCTGGCGATCTCGTCCGGCGCAATCGCGCCCAGAAAGCGCACGGATTGCTGCACGCCCGCGTCGATGGATTGTTGCTCGAGTTCCCGCCGATAGATGCCGTCGCCGGCGATCACCCCCGTGACGTCCGTTCCGTCCGCCTGCAACAAGCGGATCGCCTCGATGAGCAGATCGGCGCCCTTATAGCGTTGCGCCAGCGAGCCGCACAGGAACAGGCTGGATCGACCGGCCAGATCGCGCGGGCGATCCGCGAACCAATCGTCTGGGAGCTTGATGTCCGAGCACGCGAAGCTCGTCGCCGCCGTGCCGGGAGGATATCGGCGCTGCAGCGTTGCGGAGGTCACGTAAGAGATCGCTGCGGCGCGTCGGCACGCCCAGCGCGTCGCGCCGACGACCAAGCCGCGCAGACGCCGAGCGACCGCGCTCATAGTCTGGCTCGACAAAACGGCTCCGGGATCGCCGACCAGCTGCACGGCATAAGCTCGCCCCCGCAGCGCCAACGCTACGGCCGCGCCGGTGCCGATCGGCCCCGGCAGCCGCAGCAGATATGCGCCATCGCTTCGAACGGAGCGCCACAAGGCGGCGAGCAGCGCCGGCGCGCTTCGCGTGAAGGCGCTCAAGCCTTGATAGAAAGGCAGCGCGAAGAGCCGGATGCGCGGATCGGACAGGAGGTGAGGATTGGTTGGAGAAGCGACGCGGCGGGCGCGTGCGACGATCCGGACGCCGCTGAATTGCTCCAGCAGCTCGGCCCAGATGCCCTCGTCCAGGCCGGCAATGGCGAAGATCCGTCCATCGGCATCCTGCTCGAACACTGCTTCGGTGTAGAAACTGCAGATCATGGCCGGTGCGCCTGCGGAAGGCCTGCGGCCCCGCCCGGAACGAAGTGCGCGCGCAGCCGGCGCCAGAACAGGGGAACTTGCACGAGCGGGACGACCGCCGCCACCGCCGCGGCCCCGAACACCGGATCCAGGAGGATCAGCGGCGCCGCAAGAACGCATTGCGCCGCAAGAGCGGCGAGGTTGATCGGAATCAACCGCCGATAGGTTCCAAGCGTCAGCACGGAGTAACTGAAAATCTGCGCCACCAGGGCGGGAAGGTAGAGCAAAGTGACCAGGCCGGTTGCGAACACGAGTTCCGGTGGCACCGTCGCGCCGGCCAGCCTGGAGAGCGGCTCGCCGAGCAGCAGGATGCCGGTGGCGGTCGCCAGGCAGAGGCCGCCGGCCAGGGCCGTAGAGCGCGCCACGCCACGCCAGAAGACCGCGCGATCTTGCCTTCGAACGGCGGCACCGACTTCCGCGAGCGAGCCCTGCGCCAGACCGGTCGCAACCAGCAGCAGGGCTGTCGCCGGCATGCTGGCCGCGGTGAACACGCCCACCACCTCGCGCGTCGCTAGGAGGTCGAGGGCGTAGCGCGGAACGAAGCCCGCCAGGGTGATCACCAAATTGGCGATGCTGAGCCACAACACCGCCGGCAGTGACGAACCTATGCCGCGCTCGCCACGGAGGTGGGCGGCGTGCTCGGCCGGGTGGGACCAGCGCGCCACGACCCCCTCCACTCCCAGCAGCATGACGGCGGCGGCCACCACGACGCTCGCGACGGTTGTGACCGGGAGGTCGTACAGCACCGCTGCCCCTACCAGTGCAAGCAGCACGATGCCGCGCACCCCGAGCAGCAAGCCCACGACCGGCGAGCGGCCGGAGGCTTCCACCCGGGCATAAAGCATGTCCGAAAGGCTCTCTATCGCCTTCAGCGCCGTTACGGTGATCAGCGGCCCGGATGCGATTTCGATCACGCCTGACAGGAGCAGCAAAACCACCAGCAAGCAGGCGGCTGTGGTGGTCGCGAGACGTATGCTGAGGATCGTCGTGTAAGTCAGCCCGTTCACCCCGCCGCTGACGAAGACCTGCCGCAGCGAGAAGGACAGAAAGGCGAATAAAGGCGCGCAGAGCGCCTGGGCGAGTGCGAAATCACCGCCGAGCGCGAAGCCGCCGGCGTCGACGAAATAGATGAACAACAGCCATTGGACGCTTGCGTAAAGCACCAGCCCGACGGGCTGCGCAAGGAAGTGCAGGCGCCGCACCGGTCAGAGCGGCGCGGAGGCGAGCGTCTGCCGACGGCCGAACAGGCGTTCAAACGTCGCCAGGGCAGCGGCGGGCACCAGCCAGACCGATACGGTTTGAATCAGGATGTTGTCGGAATCGTAGAACAGCAAAAAGATCGGCAGGAACGCCAGATAAGGGGCGGTGAGCAGCTGACGCCAGGTCGTGATCGAGCCCAGCCGCACGAAGCACCAGCGAAAGATGTACCCGAACAGGAAGAATACGACGGGCAGCGCGGGCAGCCCGAAGTTGAGCAGCGCCTCGCCGAACAGCCCATAGATTCGGCTCGACTGGAACACGCCGTCGACCGAAATGACGCCGCGATATCCGGTTGCGCTGGCGCCAGGCTGAAGCTGCGCTTCGGCGCCGATCACGGCCTTGCTTCGGATGCTTTCCGGCCGCCAGTCGCGCGGAAGGAACAAGGCAAGCGTCGCGATGTAGGTTTCGCCAATGTAATTGGCACTGAATTTCCCATCCAGATATCGGTCGAGCAAAGGCGCCTGCATATCCGCGCGGCCGATATCGCCGACCAGGAAAAGGACTGGATCATTATACTGTTCCGCGACAAGCGAGGTGCGGCCGCCGGAAACATACTCCTGAAGTCCCTCGAACCCGGCATACTTGTAATTCGCATAGATCGGCAACATTACGGCACATGCCAAGCCGGCGATAATGAAGTCACGAACCTTGAAGCGGTAAAGAGAATACTGAAAGATCATCGCGCAGAACATGAGCTGCGACAACATCGCGACACGCGAGCCGCGTGACGAACTAAGCAGGAGAACGAGAAGCAACTCGGTAAGCAGGAGACCAGCGACGACCGCTCGAGATGGTTTGACTTTCTTCCACGCGAGATACAGTGTCACCAGCCAGCAGAATGCAAGCGGCGCGCTTTCGAAAAAGGCATATTGCACGAGCGATGCGCCCAGCTCGCCGCGAGAGGATTGCCGCAGCACGTTGCCGCTGATAAAGATAGTGTAGATTCCAAGCACGACCTGAGTGACCAGGAGCACGCTCAGCCCCGGCACGACCACGGAGAAATCCACCTCGGTGCCGCTTCTCCGGGGCTTCGTGCGGACCGAGAAAGCGCCCAGGGAGGCCAGCAGCAGCAAGCCGGCATTGAACAGGTTCAGTCTGGTGAAGGATTGAACCGGCTCCTCCAGGAACAGCGCCTCATCGACGTAAACGTCGAACAGGACGTTGGCGGCAGGGACCAGTATGAAGTAGATCCACGAAAAGACGAGCGCTGGGATGGTCAGGATCGTTGCCGGAATGCCTGCCATGACTCGCTTCTGGAGAAGCAGGAGTGATGCCGCGCACGCCGCCAGGCTGAGCGCAAACGAAAACATGGAAAGGTCGTTCATTTTGGATCGGCAGGCACATCGGAACTGATTGTCGCCGGTCTTAGGGGATCGAGCCCGGCCTGTCATGCACAACCGCGCCGCGCGGGTCTCGCGCAAGCCTTGCGGCTTGACCGCGGCCTCCGGCCCCTCGCGGCTGCGCCGCAGCTTCGGCCGGCGGCAACCACCCGTGGGGACGGATCGTAATCGATCGCGCGCGCAGGCCGGTCATGGCAGGGACTTCATCAGCAAGGACGGACAGTGATGACGAAACGGCTGTTGGAATGGATTCTGGTGGTGGCTGCCTTGCCGCTGCTGGTGCCGCTGATCGGCGGCACCGCGCTCGCCGTCCGCTTGTTCATCGGCGCGCCGGTGCTGTTCGTGCAACCGCGTCCGGGTCTCCACGGCCGGCTGTTCAACCTGTACAAATTCCGCACCATGACCGATCGGCGCGACGCGCAGGGCAACCTGCTTCCCGATGCTGAACGGTTGACCCGCTTCGGCCGGTTCCTGCGCGCCGCCAGCCTCGATGAACTGGCGTCCTTCTTCAACGTCATCCGCGGCGATCTGGCGCTGGTCGGCCCGCGTCCGCTGCTGCCTGACTACCTGCCGCTTTATTCTCCCGAGCAGGCGCGCCGGCACGAGGTGCGCCCCGGCCTGACCGGCTGGGCGCAAATCAACGGGCGCAACGCCGTCGCCTGGCAGGATCGCCTCGCCATGGATGTCTGGTATGTCGACAACCGCTCCACGCGCCTCGATCTCCTGATCCTCTTACGGACCATGCTGAAGGTGCTGCGTCGGGAGGGCATCTCCGCCGCGGGCGAAGCCACCATGTCCCGATTTCTTGGCAACCAGGCCGGATCAGCGGACGCTGTAGCCGCCATCGACGATCAGCGTGGTGCCGGTGATCCAACGCGCGTCCGGCCCCAGCAGGAAGGCAGCGGCGGCGGTGATGTCGTCAGGCATGCCGAACCCAAGGAGATGCTTGGCCCGGTAAGCGTCGACTCCGTCGCTACCGAGCGTCGCTTCTAGCCGCGTGTGCATTTCGGTCTCCACCGCGCCGGCGGCGATGGCGTTGACGCGGATGCGGCGCGGCGCGAGCTCGCAGGCGAGCGATTTGACGAACCCGTCCATCGCGGACTTCACGGCCGAATAAGCGACCATCCCCGCCGTTCCGCGCTGGCCGGCGACCGACGACATGAAGACCAGCGAGGCGCCGTCGGCGAGCACGCCCTTGGAGGCCGCGGCGCGGGCGATGCCGAGCGGCGCCAGTAGTCCCGGCCCGACCAGCTCCGCCACCTGGGTTGCCTTGGTCAGGCGCACCGGGCGGACGAGCTCCCGCCCGGCGGAGTGGAAGATCCCGTCGAGCCCGCCAGCCGACGTGCCCGCCTCCTTGACAGCGTCCGCTATCAGGTCGGCATCCTCCAGGGCGAGTGCCGATGTGAGATGCTCGCCCGGCGCGAGCATCGCGCGCGTCTCCGCGAGCCGTTCCTGATCTCGGCCCCAGAGCAGAAGCCTAGCGCCGCGTGCCGCCAGCGCGATGGCGGCCGCTCGGCCAAGTCCGGAAGATGCCCCCGTGATCAGGATCGTTCGCTGGCTGAATGTCTGTTCCATCGGCATCTCCTCGCACAGGCCTGTGTTGATGTCTCCGGCGGCGGGGTTTAGCACCTGATCCTCGACCGCAGGTGGCGCGGTATAGGGAGGTAAGCTTGGCTGGCAAACGGACGATCATCGTTGGCGGAGGCGGCTTCGCACGGGAGTTGCTGAGCTGGGCTGCCGATTGCGCGGACGCCGGCACGCTTGCGCCCGTCGCGGGAGTGATCGACGATAATGCCGATGTGCTTGCAGACTATCCGGGTGTGGCATCGGTGATCGGTTCGGTCGCGGACTACCGACCGGAGCCGGGCGACGCGCTGCTGCTGGCGATCGGGAATCCCGAAACCAAGCGGCGACTGGTGGAACAACTTTCCGCCCGCGGGGCCGGTTTCGCCAAGCTCGTCCATCCGACAGCCGTTCTGGCGCGCACCGCGCGCATCGAGGATGGAGCCGTTCTGTGCCCGCTGTCGCTGGTTTCGGCGCACGGGCATGTCGGCCGGTGCGTCACGGTGAACGCCTTGTCGAGCGTGGGGCACGATGCCAAGGTCGGGGCCTTTTCCACGCTCAGCGCGCATGTCGACCTTACTGGCTTCGTTCAGCTTGGCGAGGGCGTGATGGTAGGCACCGGCGCCAAGGTGGTGCCGGGCGTCAAGGTCGGGGATGGCGCGGTGATCGGCGCAGGGGCGACCGTGTATCGCAACGTGCCGGCAGGGGCGACGGTGTACAGCGCGCCCGCCAAGCTCCTCAAGGCGCGGTGATGCCGGCCGCGAAGTCCGAGTAGCAGCGGCGGAAGTGCAGCAGTTTCTCCTCCGACGACGACCAGCATCTCGGCGGGTCCTTCGACCAGCTGTCGGTGAACACGCGCTGGCAGATCTGGTGATCTTCCTCGAACGTCTGCCGATTGAGCTGAGCCGAGGATTCGAAGAATGACGCGAGCAGCTCGGGCTTCACCGCTTCCTTGAGGCGAGAGCGGTACAGGCGACTGGTGAAGTGCGTGCGGTCTGGCGCCAGCGAGGGGTAGAATTGCTGGAGCGAGTAGGAGAAGCCGAAGGTAGAGGAGAGCATGGTGAACGGAAACATGTAGATGCTCTGATAGCCTTCATATTGATAGGACAGATCGAACATCCGGGTCAGCGCACGAAGCCGCTTCTCCGTGCGTGCTTCTCCGACCGGCGATGACCAGATCGAATTCAGCCCGTGATAGTCGTTGCTGCCAGGCTGCAGCTGAAGGGTTCCCAGGCTGGTCGGATGCACCACGCCGACATGATAGGGCTCGAGCGCATTCTCCAGCCCGATCCGCCAATCGCTTCGGAATTCATAGGCATTGAAGTCGGTGCGATCGAAGATGCTTTTCGAAACGGCGCTCAGGATCGGCGCCACGTCACCCAGTTGATCGGACAGCGACATGGTCGGCTCGGGTGAGACGAACAGGAAGTCCCCCAGCCACTCGGCGGACACGCGGTTGAGGTCGAGTTCCGCAGGGTCGCACCCGGCGAATTCCTGCTGCTTGGGCCCGTAGAGCTTCCCCTTGCGGAACGACCAGCCGTGATAACGGCACAGGAACTGCTGCCGTCCTTCGACTCCATCGAAAATGCGCGCGCCACGATGCGGGCAGCGATTGTCGAATGCGATCACCGACGCCCCGTCGTTGAAGATCGCGATCTCGCGGTCGAGGACGATGAACCGCACATAATCGCCGCTCCGCCCCAGCTCGGAGCGGTGGCAGACCAGGTGCCAGTGCGCGTCGAACATTCGGCGCCACAGCTCTGGCTGCATCAGCTGCTCAGGCAACATTGCCGATCCCGCCTTCGGCAGTGATCTCTATCGTGCGCGCCACCGCCAACGGCCCGAAGGTTCCGGAGGCCGATGCCCAGGAATAGCCCACCCCGAAGCCGAACAGGCCGAGCTTCATGCTGGTCGCGCGCAGCCGCTCGGCAAGATCGGTGGTCATCAGGAGCGGCAAGGTCGCGCTGCTGGTGTTCCCGAATCGGTCGATGTTGACCGGCACCTTCTCGGGCGCGAGCTTGCTCTTCTTGATCAGGTGCTTCAGCATGAATGCGTTCGCCTGGTGCAGCAGCACCGCATCGTAATCGGCACGGTCGTGGCCCGAGGCGTCGGCCGTCGCCGCGACCAGCGCGGGAACCGCGGCGAGCGTGAAGCTGAAGATTTCCCCGCCATCCATATACAATGAATCGAGCTTGCGGTCGGCAAAGGCGCCGTCTGCAGCGAAATCGGTCCGGTGGCGGCCCGCGGGGATGATCAGGTGCCGTTCGCCGCGACCGTCGCTGCCGAGGACGAACGTCATGCCGTGATCGCCCCCGCGCTCCACGGCAGTGGCGGTGCCGGCATCGCCGAACAGCATGGCCGTGGCTCGATCCGCAGGATCGACGGTCTTGCTGATCGTATCGCCGACCAGCAGCAATACCCGATCGGCGGCACCGCCGGCGATCATGCTCATCGCCAGCCAGAGGCCGTAGGGATAACCGGAACAGCCGAGATTGACGTCGAACGCGATCGCCCCTGCCGAGAGGCCGAGCCGCCCGTGCAGCGCGCATGCGGTCGCCGGCAGAACATAGTCCGGTGTTTGGGAAACGAAGATGACGGCATCGACGCTGTCGCGCGCCCAACCGAGATCGCTCAGCAGGCGCTCGCCGGCGGCTTGGCATAGATCCGCCGTCGTCTGGTGCGGGGCGGCCCAGCGCCGCTCCTTGACGCCGGTCATGGCTTCGATCTCGCGGGCCTTGTCACCGAAGGCTTCGACGAACTTGGCATTGTCGGTCGTTTCGGCCGGGACGCACGATACCAGCCCGACCACCCGGCTTCCGCTGAGGTGCGAGATCCGGCCCGTCTTTGCGCCCATCAGGCCGTGGCTTCCGATACGAGCGTCTCGATATCGCTCACCCGCTCGCACTCGGCAAGCTTGTTGGGGCTGACAGCAACGTTCCAGACGTCGTCGATCAGCGCGATCGTCGACACGATCGCAAGCGAATCCCAGCTATGCTCTTTCAACACCAGATCGGGTGTGACCTCGTCCGGTTCCAGCTCAAGTATATCCGCCAGTCCTTCGCGGAATTCATTCATCTTCATCTCCTGGGATGCTACCATGTAATGCGTCCGCCTGCCCACGACAGGCCGACGCCAAAGCCGAGTAAAGCAAGCTGCTGTCCGCGTTGCAGGCGGTCGCGCTCGATCAGGTCCGCCAGCACGAACGGAATCGTCGACGACACCGTGTTGCCGATCTCCTCGTACAGCCGGGGCACCTTGGCATCCGGCAGCTTCAACTTCTTCTGAAGAGCATCGACCATGAACTTGTTCGCTTGATGCATTACGACGTGATCCAGCGCTTCGGCCGTGAGCGCCGATTTCCGGAGCAGCGCGTCGAACATGCGCGGCACCTCACGCAACGTGAAGCCAAGCACGCCGGCCCCGTTCATGTAAAGATTGTCGTCGGAACGGATGTTGCCGCTTGCATCCGCTGCCTCGATACGCGTCTGCTCGCTCCGCGGCGTACGGAACGCGCCGGCTTTGACGATCAGGTCCTTGCCGCCGCTGCCGTCGGTTCCGAAAACGAAGGGGCCGATCGCGCCGCTCTCCGCCGCCTCGATCAGCGTCGCCGCCGCTCCGTCGCCGAACAACGTTCGAACGCTCTTGTCGCCGGCATTGATATACTTGGAATAGGTGTCGGCGGTCAGAAGCAGCACCGATCGCGCCGCTTGCGTCGCGATCAGCCCGGCCGCCACCGACAGCCCGTACACGAACCCGGAACAGCCGAGATTGATGTCGAACGCGCCGACCGACGTGGCCAGGCCCAACCGATCTTGCAGCAGGCAAGCCGTGGTCGGCAGCACGTGATCGGGCGCCTGGGTGCACAGAATGAGGAAATCGACCTCGCCGCGCTGCACGCCTTGTTCATCGAACAACCGCCGGGCCGCTCCAAAAGCGAGGTCGGCGGCGGTTTCGTCGGGCGCGGCGATCCGGCGCTGGCTGATGCCGGTCTTGTCCAGGATCTTTTCAGCCGGCCAGTCGACGAACAGCGCCGCCAACTGTTCGTTCGTCAACACCTCGTCCGGGAGGTGTGTTGCGACGTTCGTAATCCTTGCAGCGACCGAAGAACTCACGATTACAAGCCTTTATTCCGATCGGCCATGCGTCGCCGTCCTGGATTCGCGCGCCGGCGACGGTCGCAGCCCTTAACCATGACAAGGTAAATGTCCACGGACCAGCTCAGCGCGTCGCCTCGCCGACAATGGCGGCGAACTGGTCCGCGATCCGGTCGACCTCCGCGTCGGTCAGGGTCGGATGGGTGAGGAACATGATGCTGGTCTCGCCCAGTTCACGCGCGATCGGAAGTCGCTCGGCGGGGCGTCCCGGCGCGGCATCGAACGCCCGCTCCAGGTAGACTTCCGAACAGCTGCCCTGGAACAGGGGAATGTGCCGGGCGCTCGCTTCCGCGATGATCCGGTCACGGGACCAGCCTTCCCGCAGGCCCTCGGGGCGGACGTAGCAATAATAACGGTACGCGGCGTGGGTGTCCCGCGCGTCGACCCAGGGTGCGCGGAGCGCGGCCGGAAAGCGCTGAGCGACGGAGGCGTATCGACCGGCGATCTCGTTCCGCCGGCTGGTCCAGCCGCTCAGCGCACGCAACTGAACGCGCCCGATCGCCGCCTGCACCTCCAGCATGCGCCAGTTGGTTCCGATCGTCTCGTGCAGCCAGCGATAGCCCGGCGGATGCTCGCGCTCGTATACTGCGTTCCACGATTTGCCGTGGTCCTTGAACGACCACATGGCCGACCACAGCGCCTCATCGTCGGTGGTGACCATGCCACCCTCGCCGCCGGTGGACATGATCTTGTCCTGGCAGAACGACCACGCGCCAACCGTGCCGAGCGAACCAACGGGACGACCTCGATAGGCGGCGCCGTGCGCCTGCGCGCAATCCTCCACCACGAAGATGCCGCGGGCATCGGCCAATTGCCTGATCGGGTCCATGTCGCACGGCCATCCTGCAAGATGGACGCAGATGATCGCGCGAGTGCGCGGCGTCAGGACACGCGCGATCGTTTCGGCCGTGATGTTGCCGCTGTCGCGATCCACCTCGGCGAACACCGGAATCGCCCCGGCATTGATCACGGTGGAGACGGACGCGATAAAGGTCCGCGGGGTGACGATCACCTCGTCGCCGGGCCCGATACCGAGCCCGTTCAGCGCCAGGTCCAGAGCCAGCGTCCCGTTGGCGACGGCGACAGCCCTCGCGCAGCCGGTCGCGGCGGCGAACTCGCGTTCGAACTCCCGGCATTCATCGCCGGTCCAATAGTTCACGCGACCGCTCTGCAGCACCGCGACAACCGCATCGATTTCTTCGGGCGTGTGAAATGGCCACGGGGAAACCCCGGCGTTCAGCATGTGAGTCCTCGGGGAGAGATTGAACCGGCCGCCTTTAGCGAGATTCGGTGCGAATGGCCAGTGGCGCAGAGCGTGCAACGCCCGCGCGCGTTGCGCCAGATAGCGTTGATGGTTAAGGGACCACCTTTGTTTCCGACACGCTGTTGTTCCAGCTCGGGGTCTCATGTCCGCGCATCTCATCGATCACATCACCGATCCGGTCATGCGGCTTCCCCGAGCAGTGAAGCGGGCGATTGTTCTGTGCATTGACGCCAGCCTCTGCCTGCTGTCGGTGTGGCTCGCTTATTATCTGCGCATCAACGTGTGGGTGCCGCTTTCGGGCGCCCCGCTGCCGGCGGCCGCCGCGTCGCTCATCGCGGTGCCGATCTTCGCCACCTTCGGCCTGTACCGCGCGGTTTTTCGCTACTTCAGCCTCGAAGGTGTGGTGGTTCTGGCGCAGGCCACGGTGGTCTACGGCGTCATCTACGCTGCCGTGTTCACGGTCTTCGGCATCAACGGGGTGCCAAGAACCGTGGGCATCATCCAGCCGCTCCTGCTCCTGGTGCTCGCCGCCTCAACACGTGCCCTTGGGCCGTATCTGCTCGGCGGAGGGCTTCGGCAGTCACTGCGTCATCGCCGCACCAACAATGTCCTGATCTATGGTGCGGGCTCGGCCGGCCGCCAGCTGGCGGCGGCGTTCCGGGACAGCGTGGACACCAACGTGGTCGGGTTCATCGACGATGACCAGCATCTGCACGGCAGCACGATCAGCGGCCGACGGGTGTGGAGCCAGACGCGCTTGGCCGAGCTGGTCGAGGAACGCGAGGTGTCCGAGGTGTTTCTCGCGATCCCCTCCGCGTCGCGTCGCCGCCGCAACGAGATCCTCGGCGCCATTCGGGAGCTCGACGTCGGCGTCAGAACCCTGCCGGGCTTGCTGGACATCGCGCATGGCCGCGTAACCGTAAACGATCTGCGGCCGCTCGACATCGAGGATCTGCTTGGACGCGATTCGGTCGTTCCTGACCGCTCGTTGATCGGGCGCACGATCCGGGGCGAAACTGTGCTGGTCACGGGGGCAGGGGGTTCGATCGGATCGGAGCTGTGCCGCCAGATCCTTGACCTGGATCCGGCGCGCCTGCTGCTCGTCGATGCAAGCGAGTTCGCGCTCTATACGGTCGACCGGGAGCTTCACCGGATGGCCAGCGACAGCGATCGTTCGGCTCCGGAGATCATCCCGCTACTCGGCTCCGTATGCGACGAGCAGCGGATGACCGAGATTTTCGCGACGTGGCGCCCCTCAACCGTTTATCACGCGGCTGCATACAAGCATGTTCCGCTCGTTGAACACAATGTAGTCGAGGGCCTGCGCAACAATGTACTTGGAACACTGATCTGCGCCCGCCTTGCCCAACACCACGGTGCCAACAGCTTCGTTCTTATTAGTACCGACAAGGCCGTGCGGCCGACAAACGTGATGGGCGCAAGCAAGCGGCTTTCCGAGATGATTCTACAGGCGCTTGCGGCCGAGAGTTCGACGACCTGCTTTTCCATGGTTCGCTTCGGCAACGTGCTTGGTTCCAGCGGATCCGTGGTCCCGTTGTTCCGGCAGCAGATCGCAGCCGGCGGGCCTATCACAGTTACTCATCCCGATATCACGCGTTACTTCATGACTATACCCGAAGCGTCGCAGCTCGTCCTGCAGGCAGCTGGCATGGCAAGAGGTGGTGAGGTATTCGTGCTCGACATGGGCGAGCCGGTGCGGGTCGCTGACCTGGCTGTGCGAATGATTGAATTGTCTGGACTGCGCAGCCGGACTGCCGACCAGCCCGACGGTGATATCCGCATCGAGTTCACCGGATTGCGGCCCGGCGAGAAGCTCTACGAGGAATTGCTGATCGGCAACGATCCGACGCCTACTTCGCATCCGCGGATCATGAAGGCGAACGAGAAGTTCGTGCCATTCGATCTTCTGCGCAACCAGCTCAGCAAGATGTTCGCGTCGCTTGACGCACATGATGTCGTGGCAGCCCGGTCTAAATTGGCCGAGATCGTGCCCGATTATCGACCGGCTGACCGGCTCGTGGACTGGGTGCTGGTCGCAAGCGACATGGCAGCCAGGAACGAGGCGGCGATCGAGCCGGAGCCTTATGCCAGTGCAGGTTAGCGCTCGATCAGAGCATTTCGCCTTTGCCTACCGGTCCCCGCCGGGATACGAATTCCGGACAAAAAAATAGCGGCCCGAGGGCCGCTATTCTCTTATTTGCTGATGCCGGGGCGTCAGGCGCTGACCGGCAGGTCGTCGCCATTGCCGCCACCGGTCGCAGCGGCGACGCCGCCGACGACGACCGCGATCACCACGACCAGGATCAGGATGCTGCTGGCGACGAGATCATTCTCGCCGTCGAGCTCCGCACCCGCGCGGGTGGAAACGGACAGCGCCGACGCCGGATTCGCCATCACCGGCGTGCTGGAAAGCGAAGCGGCCACCAGCGCCGCAGCCAGAGCCTTACCGAAACGCATGCGTAACCCCTCTTTTTGATGTCCCGACCGCGACTGCCACAGCGGGTGC
>SXGU01186902.1_pt1 | contig 25065 bp, 21 predicted proteins | sample 3174531 | NCBI WGS metagenome assembly SXGU01 (sample SAMN11356863, study PRJNA531348) | freshwater metagenome | isolation source: freshwater sample F1-140 | place: China: Fuxian Lake, Yuxi | collected 2017-12-25
AGGGCCAGTAGCTCAGTGGTTAGAGCAGGGGACTCATAATCCCTTGGTCGTAGGTTCGATCCCTACCTGGCCCACTTTTTGACATCTTGGCTAAGTGCGCTAGTCTCATTACACAAATCGCACACGTCATCGGGATGTGTGTAAAAGGGGAAAAAATGACAAAGCGCAAAGGGCTAAAGTCCGCTGTTCTTGCCATTGCAGCGTTTGCACTCATCGCGGGTGCATGCGGAGGCAGTGACACCGCAACAGAAGAGACATCAACGGAAGATACAACGGCAGCAGCCGCTGATCCATGTGAAGGTTCAGAGCTCAAGCTCGGACTCGCATTCGATACTGGCGGTCGCGGTGACGGAACATTTAATGATTCGGCCGCTCGTGGTGCAGACCTGGCAGCAACTGACTTGTGCTTTGTTGTCTCAGAGCTTGAAGCAACAACCGACGACGATCGCAAACCAAACCTTGAAGCACTTGTGGCAGCTGGCAATAACCCAGTTATCGCAGTCGGCTTCGCATTCGGTGGCGCAATTGAAGAAGTGGCCGCTGCCAACCCAAATGTAACTTTTGGTTGGGTAGACGGTTACTTGGACCTTCCAAACGTGAAGACACTTGGCTTCTCTGAGCAAGAAGGTTCGTTCCTTGTTGGTGCCGCTGCTGCGTTGAAGAGTGCAAGCGGAACAATCGGCTTCATTGGTGGTCAGGAAATTGACTTGATCAAGAGGTTCGAAGCCGGATATATCGCAGGTGCAAAAGCAGTTAACCCAGCCATCAAAGTTGAGTCGAAGTATCTTGGTGCAGCCGGAGACAATGCTGCTTGGGGTTCACCTGATAAAGCCAAAGAAATCGCGATGAGCTGGTACAAAAAAGGTGCAGACATTGTCTATACCGCAGCAGGTGGTTCGGGCGCGGGCACAATTGAAGCCGCTGTCGAGGCAGGCGAGGGCAAGTGGGCAATCGGTGTTGACTCAGATCAATACTTGACTGCAACTCCGGAACAACAAGCACGCATCTTGACTTCGATGCTCAAGCGCGTCGATGTCTCGGTGTTCCTCGCTGCGAAAGCAGTCAAGGAAGGCGATTTGTCTGGTGGTTTCAAGGTGTTTGACCTGAAGAGCGACGGAGTCGGCTACTCAACATCGGGTGGATACCTTGATGATGTTGCTGATCAACTTGAAGCGTTCAAGGCAAAAATTGTCAGCGGAGAAATTGTCGTTCCGACAAAACCATAATTTGAATTTATAAATTTAAATTAGAAGCGGGGGCCTGGGTCATTGACCTGGGTCCCCGTTTTATTTATTCGCCAAGTTTTGAAATTTATGAATTTATCTAAATTGAAAAACTGGGCCTTGTGTGTCAGACTTGGGTGATGCAGTCGGGGAGCGTAAAACCGAACCAGAAGTCAACAACAGATAAATCTCCGGTTGTTGAACTTGCAAACATCAGCAAGAGTTTTCCTGGGGTTGTCGCAAATCGAGATATCTCGATGCAAATTGATCGTGCGACGATCCACGCGATTGTTGGAGAAAACGGAGCCGGTAAGTCGACTCTGATGAAAATTCTCTACGGTCTTCATCAGCCTGATTCAGGCACAATTTCGATTAACGGAGTATTGACTCAGTTCAAGTCGCCAAGCGAAGCGATTGAGGCCGGTATCGGCATGGTGCATCAACATTTTATGTTGGCCGATAATTTAACAATTCTTGAAAATATTATTCTTGGTTACGAACCAACCAGTTATGGGGTGCTTTCTTTAGGTGATGCTCGCAAGCGAGTCAAAGAGTTGGCAACCTCAATTGGCGTGGACCTCGACTTAGATCTGCCGATTTCAGAGCTAGGTGTCGGGCAAAGGCAACGAGTCGAAATATTGAAGGTGCTTTTTCGCGGTGCAGATATTTTGGTTTTAGATGAGCCCACGGCAGTTCTCGTACCTCAAGAGGTCGATGAGTTATTTACCAATCTTCGCAAGTTGGTGGCAAATGGGACGACGATTCTGTTCATCTCTCACAAACTCGACGAGGTTTTGTCGATATCTGATCAGATAACGGTCATTCGACAGGGTTCAACCGTCGCTTCGGTTTCGCCCAAGGCGGTGGATCGTTTAAAACTTGCCGAACTGATGGTCGGCTCTGATTTGCCAGGACATGGAGAACGCACGACGAAAATCGGCAAAGATGTTCAATTGTCGGCACACGACTTAACTGTGATCGTAAAAGACCACAAGAATCCGGTTCAAAATGTGTCCTTTGATATTTTTGAAAGTGAGATTGTAGGAATTGTCGGAGTAGACGGCAATGGTCAATTTGAACTTTGTGAGGCTTTGCTTGGTTTGGTTGACACTCAAGGCACCGTCGAAATAGGCGGACAAGATGCGAGCAACTTAGGTGTCCGCGAACGTCTTGATCAAGGACTCGCATATATCCCTTTCGATCGGCACCGTGAGGGTTTAATGCTTTCTGCGTCACTTTGGGAGAACGCCCTATTGGGCCATGAGGCTTCGCTCTCTCGCGGCCCAATGATCGATTTGGATACCGCAAAAAAGTCGTGCCGAGAAATCATTGACCAATTTGGTGTGATGACACCTAACGAACTTGTGCCGGCGTTCGTGTTGTCAGGTGGTAATCAACAGAAACTTGTTGTGGGTCGCAATCTTGCAAAGGCGCCCAAAGTGCTCATTGCGGCGCACCCGACCCGTGGCATAGATGTAGGTGCGCAGGCGGCAGTCTGGGAAGAGATCCGTCGTTCGCGTGACGCTGGCATGTCTGTTTTGCTTGTGTCTGCAGATCTTGAAGAAGTTTTGGGTCTCGCTGACAGAATTCTTGTGATGTTTGACGGAAAAATTTCGGCGGAACTCGACCCAAAGAAAGCGACTCCACAAATTCTCGGAAAGTACATGACAGGCGCGCAGTGAATCAGCGAATTTCGTCGAAGCGTAATTTTGACTCAATGCGAAAGTCGTTAAACACACTCGGCAGTTCTCTTGGTGCGATTGTTCTTGCATTGATTATTTGTGGCGTACTTTTGCTGGTTACCGGCAAAGATCCCTTTGCCGCATATGGAAAAATTTTGGAAACAGGGCTTACTGGCGAGAAACTGCTTGAAATGTTGAAACGAGCGACGCCACTTATATTTAGTGCGATTGCGGTTGCAATTGGATTCAAGATGAATCTGTTTAATATCGGCGTCGAAGGACAGTATTTGTTTGCTGCGGTGATCGCTGCCGAAATGGGAACCCATGTTTCTTTGCCGGCACCATTGCACGTGCTGTTCATTTTGTTTGTGGCGGTGGTGTCGGGTGCCGCATGGGCGAGCATCGCAGCATTTCTAAAAATTACTCGCGGAATAAACGAAGTGATTTCGACGATCATGCTCAACTACATCGCCTTGTCATTTATTCAGTGGATTTTTGAAACTTTCTTTCGTGATGATTCTGACGGTGGTTTGAATGTCAAAACCACAGAAATTGCCCCGAGTGGGCGCATGCCAGATTTGGTCGACGATCGACTTAATGGAATGTTCATTGTCGCATTGTTTGTTGCTTTTCTGTATTGGGTTGTCGTGTTTAGAAGTCGTTTTGGCTTCCAACTTCGGGCAAGTGGTCTCAACCCGATTGCAGCGCGCACTGCGGGCATCCCCGCCAATCGAATGATTTTATTTGCCCTTTTGCTTTCGGGTGCGGTCGCAGGTCTGGTTGCAATGCCGTCGGTGATCGGAGATGTTTATGCCTACGGGCCGTCATCGACTCCGACCCAGTTTGGTTTCGCCGGTATCACAGTTGCTCTATTGGGTCGCAACCATCCGTTTGGAATAATTGTTGCGGCAATGTTGTTCGGATTTTTGGACTCAACTTCAGCGGTCCTTCAGCTCTCTGAGATACCTAGTTCAATTGTCAAAGTTATTCAAGCGATCATTGTGCTCGTCGTGGTTATCGTCAACGAGGCATCATCAAGGCGCTACAACCGAAAAATTGCCGAGCGAGCCGCCTTGGCGCTGAAAAGTCTGGATGTGAAGCGATGACAAAGTCAAAAAATTTCAAACTGCTACTTGCAATATTCTCCACATTGGCAATTATCTCGTCCGTTCGTTTATGGACAGATCAAGATGGTTTGACATCTTCAGGAACTATTGGCACAGCACTGCGTTTGACGGTGCCGATTCTTCTTGCGGGAATGGCCGGCCTCTGGGCTGAACGCTGCGGAGTTTTGAATATCGGCATCGAAGGCATGATGATTTTTGGAACATGGGCGGGTGCATGGGGCGCATGGCAGTTCGGTCCGTGGGTCGGATTGCTTTTTGCAATTTTGGGTGGCATGTTTGGTGGTTTGGTGCATTCCATCGCCACGGTCCGTTTCAACATCGATCAAGTGATTTCAGGTGTGGTTATAAATTTATTTGCTTTCTTCGGAGTTCGTTATCTGAGCGAACTCGTTTACGTCGGCAAGCCAGGTGGAGGAATTAGCCAATCTCCTCCACAGAAGTGGGCACTGCCGAGATTTAATTTGCCGATACTTTCAGGTGGAGAAGTTGCTGGTTGGAAGTCCCCAGATTTCTTGGGGTGGTTGGAGTTGCGAAGATGGTTCATCATCGGAGACCTCGGTGGAATCGGCCGCGGTCTGACTCATAATATTTCTTGGGCAACGGTGATTGCAGTAGTGGTCGTTCCGGTGTCAACTTGGATCTTGTGGCGCACACGTTTTGGCTTGCGCCTGAGGTCTTCAGGAGAGTCACCTGTTGCCGCGGAGAGTCTTGGTGTCAATGTGATTCGACTTCGATATTACGGACTATTGATTAGTGGCGGTCTCGCCGGTTTAGCGGGTGGCACACTTTCGATTGTCGCCTCTTCTTACTATCGCCAAGGTCAAACTGCGGGACGCGGATTTATCGGACTCGCAACGATGATTTTTGGAAATTGGCGCCCAAGTGGCATCATGACTGGTGCCATGTTGTTTGGCTATGCCGAAGGCATCAAACTTGTGGCATCAGACTCGATCACGGCATTGTTCTTGTTTATCGCGACCATCTCTGGAGTATTTTTTATCTACGCCGTTATTCGACGCAAGCGGATGCAAGTGTTGATCGCTGTAGTGGCTTTTTGTCTTTCGGCAATCGCATATAGAACCGTCGACACGGTTCCAGAATCGTTGACGCAGTCCCTGCCTTATGTTGTGACCCTAATTGTTTTGGCTACTGCAATTCAGCGGTTGCGACCACCAGCAATGGCTGGGGTGCCGTTTCGACCCGGCGAGCCACACTAAAACTTTCGGCGAAGTGTTATTTGCCCTTGGGGCGAAAGCCGACGAGACCGTTCGTCAGTTCAAGTCTCGGGCCGTTTAGTAAGTCGATGCAGTAAGGCACTGCAGGCATCACTGCATCGAGACATTCGCTTATTGAAGATGGTTTGCCTGGCAGGTTGATAATCAGCGCATGGCCTCGAATGCCGGCGGTTTGTCGTGACAAGATTGCGGTCGGCACAACTTTGAGCGAAGTTGTGCGCATGAGTTCGCCGAAGCCTGGCATCATCTTTTCACAAACTTGTTCGGTGGCTTCTGGCGTAATATCGCGAATCGCCGGGCCAGTGCCACCAGTCGTCACGATTAGGCAGCACTGTTCTTCGTCAGCCAGTTCGCGCAAAGTTGCAGTGACTAAATCAATTTCGTCGGCAACAACCCGAGCAACTGGTTGCCAGGTGTTTGAGAGATGTTTGCTGAAATATTCGTGAATCGCGGGGCCGCCCAAATCTTTGTAGACGCCAGCCGAGGCGCGATCTGAAACTGTGACGATGCCGATCTTGGCTGGTGCTGCTATTTCGGTCATTGACAATTACCAGAATAGATTTTGCGGGTCGTTATACTTTTTCCCAAAAGTTGCGTTGCGGACGATTGATTTATAAATTTGTCGCCAGCCGAAACGAAAACCCGTTAGTGAGCGCGCCGTGAACGACACGGCCTGCAGGCGCTCAATAGAACCACGAAAACCCCGTAGCATCGCAGTTTCGGTTGCGCTCAGCACTAGTGGCGCAATTGTGGCGGGAAACGTGCGAATCTCAAACTTGAATAACTCATAATCCATTTGGTAAACGGCCTGCAGACGGTTAGCCGTGTGTTGGTCGCAAACTTGATCGAGTTTGATGCCAAAGCCAACATTGTGGCGTTCGAGCGAAAGCGAAGTATTGGCTCGACGGTTTACTTCGTCGACTAGTGCTTGCATTTCGTTGGGTTGCTCGACGCGCGCAACCATGTTGTAGTCGAATTTATCGGGGTGCACGATATGCGACTGCGGCAAAAAATGATGGTCTTCCATGAACTCATTTGTCTGCTCTGAGAGCATCTTGGCAAACAGAGCGAAACTTTCAGTGACATTGATTTGACCGTCAACGATTTGATCTTGGCAAAGCTCTATTGCATTGTCTGGCGTGCCTGGAGCGCGAGAAAAGATGCGGTTCTCCCAAGCCGAGTAGGCGCGCGTCAGTGGGTCACGAGTCGCATAAACCCGCAACCAGTCGGGCGAATGAAGAATCTCGTCAATCTGCTTTGCTTTCATGTCGATGAGTTTGGTCAGACCGCTGACGCCGAGTTCGTGTATCGTCTGTGATCTTGCCATGTGCGGGCTGATTAATCGGTCGAGTCGCGACTGGTCGTATGAGCCGCTGGCTTTGGCAAGCAACATTTTGATACTGCTGCACGCAACTTTGGTTGTCGGGCAATACATAATTTTGAGACTCGGCGCAACCAGAATGAAGCCCGCATAAGGTTTGAGCGGAAACTCTTTTTCGCTGATCACTGCGAGAAATCTACTTTCACGAGCCGGCTTTAACCAGCAATTTTGCCAAAATCATCGCTACGGATTCTTGCAAAGATTCTCTAGATTGACCGACTATTACATCGGGTGACTTGGGCGTTTCGTACGGGCTGTCGACGCCACTAAGGCCCGTCAATTGTCCACTGCGAACTTTGGCATAAAGACCTTTGGTGTCGCGGCGTTCGCACTCATCAATTGGTGTAGCCACATGCACTTCGATGAAGCGCAGTTGTCGTTGCTCGTGAATCTTTCGAGCATGCTCGCGTGCAGCAATAAACGGTGAGATGATCGGCACAATTGCGACAGTGCCAGAGTCGGCAAACAAACAAGCGACTTCAGCCATTCGACGAATATTCTCTGTGCGATCGTCGTCGCTGTACCCAAGATCAGAGTTCAAACCAAGGCGAACATTATCGGCGTCCAAAATATATGCGAGGCGACTTGTGTTCAAAAGTTCACGGGCAAGTTCGGTGGCGATTGTCGACTTTCCCGAACCTGAGTACCCGGTAAGCCAAACGGTTGCCCCGACGAGTCCATGTCGGTTCCAGCGTTGCGAGCGCGTCACCCCGGGCTCATGCCAAATTGCTTCACTCATATTTGTTCACGTTCAAGACCTCGGCGAGAGCAACATGCCAGCGGCAACTGTTTGCCCTGATGATTCGTCAACGAGGATAAACGAACCAGTAGTGCGATTTTGATGGTAATCATCAAAAAATAGGGGACTTGTTGTATGCAGAGTTGTCCGCCCGATTTCGTTGAACTTGAGATCGTTGACACTCGTCTCGCGATGCAGATTCGAAATATCGAGGCGATAGAGAACGCTGGATATCTTGCCGCGTGCGACTTTCGTCGTGTGCTTGACGGTGTAAATTTTGTCAAGTTGCAGTGGGGCCGCGTCATCCATCCAACACAGCATCGCTTCAAGTTCTTGCGATGTTCTTGGGCGGTTATTTGGCCGACACAGCATGTCGCCCCGAGTGATTGAAAGATCATCCTTCAACAAGACAGTCACTGCCTGGCCTGGTTCGGCTTGTTCAACTGGTCCATCTGGCGAGTCAATGCCGGTGATGGTGCTGGTTAAGCCAGATGGCAAAACCATAATGTCATCGCCGACTCGCAACACACCGCCTGCGACGCGCCCCGCATATCCGCGATAGTCGGGTGTGTCAGCGCGTTGCGGTCGAATTACGTATTGCACTGGAAACCGGGTATCAATTCGGTTGTCGTCGCTGGCGATGTAGACATTTTCAAGATGATGCAACAGCGTCGGCCCTTCAAACCATGACATGTTCGCCGAACGGCTGACGACATTGTCACCAGCAAGAGCGCTGATCGGCAAAAATGTCACATCCCGCAGGTCTAGGCGAGAGGCGAAGGTTTCAAACTCTGCACGAATTTTGTTGAAAATTGCCTGATCATAATCAACGAGATCCATTTTGTTCACGCAGATCACGAGGTGCGGTACGCCAAGCAACGACACAAGCAAACTGTGTCGGCGAGTTTGTTCAACGACACCAGTTCGCGCATCGACGAGCACGATCGCCAAGTCTGCGTTCGAAGCGCCGGTGATCATATTGCGCGTGTATTGAATGTGGCCAGGGCAGTCGGCAATTATAAAACTGCGTTTTGGCGTCGCAAAATAGCGGTAAGCGACATCAATCGTGATGCCTTGTTCGCGTTCGGCGCGAAGACCGTCTGTTAAAAGCGACAAGTCAACATAGTCATCGCCACGGCGTTTGCTGACGGCTTCAATGTGCTCAAGTTGATCTTCAAAAATACTTTTAGAGTCGTATAAAAGGCGACCAATCAAAGTTGACTTGCCGTCGTCAACTGAGCCGACGGTTGCAAAATGCAGGCGCTCCATCAGAAGTATCCCGTTCGCTTGCGATCTTCCATACCTGCTTCTGAGATTCTGTCGTCGGCTCGTGTCGCACCACGCTCGGTGATTCGAGCAACCGAAGTCTCGGCGATGACTTGGTCGATTGTTGTTGCTGTTGACTCTATTGCTGCAGTGCAAGTCGCGTCGCCAACGGTGCGAAAGCGAACGAGTTCTTCGGATACTGTTTCGCCCGCTTCTGGTTTCAAAAATGGTGAAACAGCCATCCACATGTTGTCGCGTCGAAATACTTGACGGCGGTGGGCATAGTAGATACTCGGTAGATCAATGTTGTAGTCGGCAACAAACCGCCAGATGTCCAATTCTGTCCAATTTGAAATCGGGAAAATTCTAAAGTGCTCGCCAGGTTTATGACGACCGTTATATATTCCCCAGAGCTCTGGTCGCTGAGTTTTAGGATCCCACTGACCGAAGGCGTCGCGATGCGAATATACGCGTTCTTTGGCGCGGGCACGTTCTTCGTCGCGGCGGGCGCCACCAAACACGGCATCAAACTTGTGTTCTTTGATTGAGTCGAGCAACGTCACTGTTTGGAGCGGATTGCGGCTCGCACGCGGCCCTGTTGCGTCTTGTATTCGACCTGCGTCAATTGAGGCTTGCACTGAACCGATAATCAACTGCACATCAAGGTCGCGCACCGCGCGGTCGCGAAACTCGATGACTTCGGCAAAGTTATGGCCAGTGTCGATGTGCATCACCGGAAACGGCACACGAGCGGGGCTGAAAGCACGTGCAGCAAGGTGCAACATCACAACCGAGTCTTTGCCACCCGAGAACAACATCACGGGGCGTTCGAACTCTGATGCAACCTCGCGGATGATTGTGACCGACTCGTCAATCAGACTGCGTAATGCTGATTTCACCCCTTTAAGACTAGGGCTTTAACCAATGCCCGAGTGACAAAAGACGAATACCTGCGGTCAAATAGATCGGGCAATTAGTGTGACTGCGGGCGATTACAGAAAATATTTAGAAGTTTTCCAGAGGACAAATTGTGACACGACTATCCAAATCAAGTACCAACGAATCAATTCTGTCGGTGTTGCGAGAAACGGCCGATGCGGTTTCAGTTGTGTTGCGTGCGAACAAAGATTGGTCCTTGTCCGGCTTGCGTGACACCCAATATTCGGTTGATCTTCGGGCAGATGCCGCGGCACTCGAAGTTTTGCACGGCGCGGGCGTGGCCGTGTTGTCCGAGGAAAGTGAAATTACAGGTGTATTCGGTGCGGATGATCTCTGTGTTGTGATGGATCCACTCGATGGTTCGACAAATGCCAGCCGTGGTGTGCCGTGGTACGCAACCGCGTTGTGTGCGATCGACAAAAACGGAATGCGCGCCGGGCTTGTCGTGAATCAAGCGATGCAAAGTGATTCGTATTGGGCGACTGCTGGCGGTGGTGCATTTCATAATGGCGTGGCGATGAGTCCAAGTGGTTGTGTCGATCTTGGTGAAGCAGTGGTTGGCATTTCGGGTATTCCAAAACAGCGACCGAGGTGGGGTCAGTTTCGCGCGCTGGGTGCAGCGGCATTGGACATCTGTTTGGTTGCCGATGGCGTTATTGACGCATGGATCGACTTTTACAGTCATGGCGTCTGGGATTATTTGGCGAGCGCTCTGATCTGTCAAGAAGCTGGCGCAATAATTGTCGAGCATCAAGGCAGGGATTTGATCGTGCAAGAACATTCTCATCGTCGCACGCCAATTGTCGCCGCAACACCTGCGCTACTTGAGATTGTCAAACAAGTTCGCGACCAAACCTAAACGGTTCCGTTCGGCTCGGCATACCTAGTCGCGGGTGCTTGGGTAGAATATTGAGGATGCTCAGATGCATAAGCCGTTTAAATGCCGTCTGCGCGAACTGACATGACTCCATCAGAGATGATTCCATTGCTTTGGACTGCCAAAGATCGTGCTGTGTTTATGGCCAGCCTTTTGCAGTTTGAATCAATTCTTAAAGATAAAAAGATCATTGCCGAATGCAAGGTAGCCATTTTGAGTGGGTCAACAACATCTTTGATCTCGCGCCTGCTCAAACTGTTTTTACTTAATAATGGCATTAAGGCTGAGGTTTTTGAAGGTCACTTTGGAAATTTTTTTATTGATGCGATGAACCCAAGTGCAGAACTTCTCGCCTTTAAGCCTGACATTATTTACATTCACTCATCGCGGGTCAATTTAAAGAGTTTCGGTAATTTGCGTGACTTTGTGATTGGCGATGACGGCAATAGTTTTGTTGACGACGAAATCTCTCGAAGTTTGAATATATGGGAGTCTTTGAGTGGTCGATTTGATTGCTGGATAATTCAAAATAATTTCGATTTGCCCGTTGATTCGGCATTAGGTAACAGTGAGGCAACCGAGGCTTTCGGTCACAATTTAGTCATTAATGAAATCAATCGCCGACTTGTCTCTGAGAGCAAGAGTTTTGGTCAAGTTTTGATTCATGATGTCAACTCACTGAGTGCCTCGATCGGTCTTGATGACTGGTGGAGTTCGCGAGACTGGATTCAATATGGGCTCGCGGTCTCGACGATCGCACATCCACGAGTTGGCTTCAGTTTGGCGAGTGTAATAACTTCAATTCTTGGTGAATCTAAAAAATGTTTGGTTTTAGATTTTGACAACACTCTTTGGGGTGGCATTATCGGCGAAGTTGGTGTCAACTCAATTGAATTAGGCCCCGATACGTCGAGGGGAAAAGCATTTCTTGAGTTTCAAATGACAATCAAGGATCTCGCGTCCAGGGGTGTATTGATCGCCGGTTGTACTAAAAATGAAATAAAGAATGCGTTGGCGGGTCTTGAGCACCCCAATTCAATTCTTAAATCAGAAGATTTCGCCGTCATTGAAGCCTCTTGGGATCCAAAACCAGTCGCGATGCAAAGAATAATTCAAAGTTTAAACATCGGAGCGCGGTCGTTTGTTTTTGTCGACGACTCAAAAATTGAAGTTCACTCGGTTAAAACTGAGTTCCCAGAAATTGAAACTGTTTTGCTTGATTCAAAGTTTCCTGAGAAGTATTCGAGTTGCGTACTTCGTCCAAGATATTTTGAGTCTGTCAAACTCACTCGTGAAGATATCTCGCGAAAAGGTTCACAATTTAAGTCTCATTTGAATAAACCAATTGAAATGGGTTCTTATGATCACATGCGGATGCTGAGAGAACTTAATGCGGTGGCGACCATCGGCAAACCGACAAGTGAACAACTCGAGCGAGTTTTGCAGTTGGTGAATAAAACTAATCAGTTCAATCTGAATGGCATTCGGCGCACCCCATCAGAAATCAAGAGATTCGCCGAGGGTGCTGAGTCTCTTTTGCTGGTCGGTGAGTTCAAAGATGATTTAACAAACTATGGCTTGACCACTGTTATTGGAGGCTGCTTTGAAAAGCAGACATTCAAAGTTGAGATTTGGGTCATGAGTTGTCGTACCTTTGATCGGTATTTAGAACATGCAATGTTGTCGGCCCTGCTAGGCAAAATTGCCAAAAAATCGGATAGCGGCTTTAACCTGGACCTTAAGCGAACAGCGAGAAACGATTACTTTGTCACCTCTGGTGCAGGATTGGGTTTATTTGCACAAAACATTGATGATGGTATCTGTCAAGTAGATGCCAAAAAGATGGTTCTACCAATAGAAATACCATTGAAAGTAGTCTTAAGGTAATGAAATCGTCGCAGGATGTTTTGAACTCGTGTAACGAAATATTCAGAACCGTTTTCTCAGACGCTGAGTTATCGGTCAGTGCCACTACTTCGGCTTCTGATATCTCCGATTGGGATTCTCTGGCTCAAATTCGTTTGCTGATGGCGATGGAACAGACCTTTGACATTCAGTTCTCGCTTGACGAGGTAGAAGATTTGCAAAATGTTGGCGAAATCGTTGAGTTAATACTGCTAAAAGTCAATCAATGAACCGTTTTGTTTTTGATGATTTATCTGTGGGCATGTTTGCCCAGTTCAAACGCAAGATAGATGGCGAAACTATTCGAGGTTTCACGCAAGTTTCAGGAGACGTGAACCCGTTACACATTGACGCTGACTATGCGCGCAGATCGGGATTCAAAGATCAGGTTGCACATGGGATGCTCTGCTCATCCCTATTTTCTGAACTAGTTGGTGTTCATCTGCCCGGTGAGAATTGTTTACTTACTGACATCTCAATTGTTTTTTCTAAGCCAGTGTTTGTTAGTGACGAAGTGACGATTGATGGCTCGATTATCCAATTGAGTCCTGCGTTCAAATCAGCCAAGATTGATGCGACGATATCTAATCAAAATAGCGAAGTATGCGTTCGTGCAAAAATCGGTGTGGTGGTCAGATGACTCGAACAATATTAATCACGGGCGCAACATCGTCATTTGGTCAAGAACTAATTGTGAGACTTCCTAGCGAAACTAAAATAATTGCCCAAAGTCGACAGCCGTTGCCAGCCTCAATTGTCAAAGATCCCAGAATCATCAATGTAATTTCAGATTTATCAAAAATTGATTTTTTGAAAGATTTTGAAAGCCAAATAGATTTTTCTCAAGTTGACGAAATTGTTCATTTTGCTGCTGCGCCAATGCGCATGCAGAATTTTTCTGCAACAAAGTCTGAACAGTTGGTCCTTGATTATCAAACAAATTTCTTGTCCATTGTCTCGTTACTAGCTAAAGTCGCCGACACTCGAAAGCAAAATCAGCGTCAGATTCGGGTGGTGTTAACACTGACGGACATGCTTCGATCGCCTAAAAAAGGTGAAATGTCGTATATAACCTCGAAATTCGCACTTTTAGGACTGATCAAATCACTATCTGCAGAGTATTCAGGCAACGACTTGAGAATCAATGCGGTGTCACCGTCTTTGGTAGAAACAAAATATGTAGGGCACTTTCCGGAATTCTTGCGCAAAGATATTTCAAATAAGCATCCGATGAAGCGCCATTGCACAGTCGCCGAAGTAATAGATTCGGTTGAGTTTTTGTTGTCCCCGCAGTCGGCGTTTATAAATGGCCAGAATATTTTCATAAATGGTGGCGAAAACTAGTTCAGATCCGCGTCTCATTTTGCGCTTCGGAGACAACGCGGATATCGGTATTGTCACAAAATTTATAGACGAGTACTGGAAGTCAGGACATATTCTTGCGCGAGACCGTGAATTGTTCGAATACATGTATCTTGAAAAGGACGGTCGCCTCAACTTTGTAATTGCAATTGATCCACAATCAGAAGAAGTCATTGCGATACTTGGGTACATACCGTCGGATGCCCTACATTCACGAGTCTCGCTGTCAATGTGGAAGGCACGCTCTGATGCTCATTTGCGCAGATACAAGGCCGGATTAGCAGTGTTGAGATTTTTGATTGACAGGTTGAAACCCAAGAGTATTTTTTCGACAGGTATTTCTGCAGACACGCGAGATATTTATCGCTTTTTGGGTTTTAAATGTGATGTGATGAACCATCACGTGATTGTCAATGATGGAGTCACGGACTTCCGAATTGTCAAGAATCCACCTAGAACGATTATCGCTCGACCTTCTACTGACTATCCTGTATCCGCTATCACGAAGGTGACCACCGACGAAGAACTACGCAGTGTTGCAAAGAGTTTAGATTTTGCTGAAACTTTGAAAGGGGTCGACTATTTGAGCCATCGTTATTTAAACCACCCACGCTTTAATTACGAGATTTGCGAAGTTAATTTGAATTCTAAGACGGTAGGTATTTTGGTGTTTCGTCGGTCATTCGCCAACGATCGTTCTTGTATCAGAATCGTTGATGTCGTTGGTGCCGAACTATGTCTAAGGTCAGCAATTGGTCCGTTGGCTCAAGAGATGCGGCAAAACGGTGATGAATATATTGATTTGCTCTCGTGGGGTCTTGACGGTAGTCAAATCAAAGAAATCGGGTTCACTGACTGTAGTGAACTCACTGATTGTGTCGTTCCTGAGTATTTCTCACCTTTTAGTCAGACAAACGTTGATCGTTGGTTGTTTACTAACCTGCCCGAGAATGAGATTTTTTTCAAAGGCGACGGTGACCAAGACCGCCCTAATTAAACTTACAGCAATGAAAATTCCGATTTTGATGTATCACTATGTACGACCGAAAAGTAAGCGCTTGTCTGAGAGTCATAACGTTTTAGATCTTGATTTGTTTGACCAGCAATTAGATTTGATGGCTAAGAAGTTTGATTTTGTTTTAGGTAATGATTTGTTAGCGCTTTGTGAAGATGGTGCTGGACTTGAAAGAAAGATTTGGTTGACATTTGACGATGGTTACCGCGATTGCATTGATTATGTTTTACCGTCGCTAATAGCAAAAAAAGTAAGTGGTACTTTTTATATCCCAACTGAAGCAATCTTTGAAAGAAAATTATTGGATGTTAATAAAATTCACATTCTATTATCTTCAGACATAACTCCGAAGGAGATAGTGAAAATTTCTGGTCAGTACTTTTCGGAATTAGGTCTTGAAGAAATCGTAGAAATCTCATTTAATGATTTGTTTGTTAAACACGGAGTAGCGAACCTATGGAATGACAGTGAAACCGAATTCATCAAGAAATTGTTTCAAAAGCTGATTCCTACTGCTGTGCGAAAAAAGTATCTTGCGACTGTATTTAATCAAATTGTCAAGCGCAGTGAGTCGAGCTGGGTTGACGAATTTTATTTATCGCCTGATGATGTGCAAAATTTAGTTGAATGTGGTATGGAAATCGGTTCACATGGTCACTCGCACGAATGGCTTGCGGAAATGACAAAAGACGGTCAGCGAGACGAGTTGACCAAGTCGTTTGTGTACCTAGACAATGCAGTTAAAGATGGCAAATCTCGCTCAATGTGTTGCCCATTCGGTTCGTATAACGAGGATACCTTAAATATTCTGCGAAGCCTTGATGTGCAGACTGCTGTGCTCAACAGACAACAAAAGTATGCGAGATTGGAGGTTGGTGCAGCCGACCTTCTTGAACTTGATCGCATAGACATCATGTTTTTTGACAAGTTCATGAATGGGGATTTTGATTGAGACCACAAAAGTGAAAATTTTGGTGGTTGTGGCGCATCCTGATGATGTTGATTTTGGTTCAGGCGGCACGGTTGCGACCTGGATCGCAGAGGGCCATGAGGTTGTTTATTGTCTCGTGACTGACGGTCAGGCTGGCGGGTCTGACAACACGATTACTCGTGAGCAAGTCGCACAAACACGCCGACTTGAGCAGACTGCCGCGGCCAAGATGCTTGGTGTCACCGAATTGCATTGGCTTGGATTTCAAGATGGCGCGGTCGTCGCCAATCTCAATTTGCGTCGCGAGATCAGCGCCATAATTCGAATCGTTAAACCAGATCGGGTGTTGACGCAATCTGCTGAGCGAAACTACTCGCGAATTTACGCCAGCCATCCTGACCACCTCGCAACCGGTGAAGCCACACTTTGCGCGATTTATCCTGATGCTCGAAATGAGTTCGCCTTTCCTGAATTACTTAGTGAGCGCGGGCTGGCTCCGCATGCCGTGCCTGAAACTTGGGTTATGGCTGGTCCTAATCCAAAACACTTTGTTGACACCACAGATGTCTTGGATAAAAAGATTTCAGCTTTGCTTTGTCATGAGAGTCAGCACCCTGACCCGGCTGGTTTGCCTGCGCGTATGCGCAGTTGGGGCGAGATAGTTGCACAAGCAGGAGGTTTGCCCGAGGGTCGCACCGCCGAAGCTTTTTTGGTGATTGACACAAAGTAGGACGGTTTTTGCCGTTTGCGGCAACTGACAAATCATTTCAAAACCCCATACACTATAAGTTTCATTCGCTGAGAGGTTCGCAAGAGGCCTTCAGGGTCTGGGCGTTTAGCTCAGTTGGCTAGAGCATCTCCCTTACAAGGAGAGGGTCGGGGGTTCAAGTCCCTCAACGCCCACCAGAACTATAAGAATTTGCTTTGAGCAGTGAGCAGGCCATTGCTCATTTTCATAATGAGAACTCATCTCAGTTGGCACGAATCTGACCTCAGTATCATCATTGCGTGTTAGTTTTTGATGAATGAGTGAGCATGAGGCATACAAAGACAAGCGCGTTGTCGTAACTGGTGCGGCCTCGGGTATCGGTCGTCAAACGACAGAGTTTTTGCTTGCTGCCGGCGCAAAAGTAATTGCGCTTGATCGAAACGCCAGTGATCTCAAAGTTCAACAATTTATATCGGTTGACTTTACAAAGCCTGAAATGATCCTTGCAGCCGCCAAACAAATTGATGGAGAAATAGACATTCTTCTGAACATTGCGGGGGTGCCAGGTACGGTCGACCCAGAAATTGTGATGCGCGTGAACGTGCTCGGTTTGCGCATGCTCACAGATTTATTAATCGACCAGATTCGTAGCGGTGGTTCGATTACGCATGTTGCTTCTATCGCTGGTGCACAGTGGGCGGCACATCTAGACGAGGTACAACGGTTGTTGGCGACGCCAGATTATGCGACAGGTCTTGAGTGGCTAAACGACCACCCAATGGATAGCAAGCGTGCATACGACTTTTCGAAAGAATGTGTTGTGGTCTTGGCAAAGCAACAAGGCAAGTGGTTGCGCGAACGAGGCGTGCGCGTCAACACAGTCAGCCCTGGCCCCGTGCAGACACCGATATTGCAAGATTTTCGCGACTCAATCGGGCCATTATTAGATCTGGTAACACGAGAAACAGGACGAAATGCAACTGCTACGGATATTGCACGAGTGATTTTGTTTTTATCAAGCCCGACACTTGAATGGCTTAACGCCACGGATGTACAAGTTGATGGCGGTTTTATGAGCGGGCTTGTGGGCGGGTGGGTAAAACTCAGCTAGTTGGCATTGGTTCAATGAACTCGATCAATAGTCGTAGAATTATGATCGTGAGACGTGCTCGAGCGATCGCTGTCAGCACGCTGAGCGCATTAGTTTTGATGATTTGCGTGCCAACCGCAACAGCTTTGACCGCTGTATACCCCGGTGACTTTTGCTTCAATCCTGGGGAAAAAACAGTCAACAGTTTCGGTGAAAAACTAATTTGTACTCTCAATGGCAAACAAAAAGCGTGGTCCCGCTACGTGGCAACGGCACCACAAAAGCCGACAAATCTTTCAATAGTTCGATCAAAAGATAAAGCGAGCCCCGGTCATAACTTTTTTGATACGACATGGGTCTCTCCGTCAAATAACGTCATCTATCCATATATTAATTATTGGCTGAGTACTGCACCAACGGTAATCACAACGACGAAACTTGCTTTCGGGGCTAAGAGTTATCGGTTTGAATGGGTAAAGACTGGTTCAATCCAGCTTTGTTTTTCATTGTCTCTCGGCAACGAATACGGGACCACCAAATCAGACTCGGTTTGTGAAGATGCTTCGCTGCTACCAACTACAACTACATCGTCTACGACCACGACCACGGTCCCGAGTGCGCCGAGCGTACCAACCGATTTTAAACTCACTTTTACGACGCCGTTTGACGGCACCGGCAAATTGAGTTGGACCGACAAATCTGCCAACTCGGATAATTTTTACATCTCATCAATCGAGCCACTGAAACTTGAATCGCTAGACAAGGCTTGGTACAAATCAAAGAGCAACAAGGCGTCGGTGGGCGTCAAGGGTTTTGCTAGGGGCGGAAATTATTGTTACTGGATTCTCGCGTCTAACTCGCTCGGCAAATCGGCATGGTCAACGTCGACCTGTGGCATGGCGGGTGTAGAGACCACGACAACTTTAAGTTCGCCAGCAACAAACGCAGGGGCGACGCCAAGCCCAGGTGGCACCGGAACTTGGTCTGGTTGTTATTTCAAAAACATTCAGATGTGGGGGAGTGTATTCATAACGAAAAACCCGGCCGAAGCGAATGTCATCGTTTACAAGACGATGAAACTTTACGGCAGCGATCTGAAAATTTTCAATGCTCCTTATTCTTATTCGGCAACATCGTGTGGCATGTGGTTCAACACCACCAACCCAAATAATGCCGACTTTAAGGTTTATTTCACTTCGGTTGAAGATGAAGCGGAAATGACCGCATATATGACTCCGTATGCAAATATTGCTGGGCGCTAACTGTCCGCCAAAAACCGCCGTTTTTCGCAAGTTTTGCCGACTGGTATTTGTTTTTGTCTGCTGCATAAACTTTACAAAGATTAAAAAAATAGAGGATTTATGTCAGCCAAATCAGCTAGTTCAACTAATTCAAACAAGCAGTTAGCGGGTCAGCGCGCATTCATCACTGGTGGTGCGAGCGGCATTGGCGCTGAGATGGCGCGCAGGTTTACTCGCGAGGGTGCAACAGTTGTTGTCGCTGACATCAACGACACGCTAGGCAAACAAGTCGCGGTTGAAGTGGGTGGTGAGTATGTGCACCTAGACGTCACCGACTCGCAAGCGTGGCAAAAACTGATGCCAACATTTGAGCCGTTTGACATTGTGTGTCTGAATGCGGGCGTGTCGACGCATCAGAACGTGATCGGCAATATCTCTAACTATCCGCTTGAAAAAGTCGACAACGACGCATACGAGAGAATCATGGGTATCAATGTTGATGGCGTCGTGTTCGGTGCGCGAGCAGTGATACCCGGCATGGTGGCGCGCAAGACCGGCCATATTTTGGTGACTGCATCGCTGGCTGGCATTATCGCCATTGCGCCCGACCCAATTTACGGATTAACCAAACACGCAATGGTGGGTTTCGTGAAGTCGCTCGGCCCCGCGCTTGAACCTCACGGTGTGTGCATCAGTGCGCTGTGTCCGGGCTTTTTAGATACACCATTGGTCAGCGAACTTGCGCGTGAATATGCAAAGACTTTCAGCATGGGTGTGATGGATGTTTCGGTGGCTGGAGATTTGGCGATGCGCGCGCTCACCGAACGCATTTCAGGCTCACAGTGGACCGTGATGGCGGGTCAGCCGATCTCGCAGTACATACCTGCGCCGCCTTTTGTTTAAATATTTCCTTTAAATATTGCAGCTAAGGATGGTTGTTGATCGCTTTAAATTGAGCGGAACAAAGCGTTTTGCCTGGCAAGACTGACCATTACCGAGTAAAAATCGCAGTTTTGTAGATGGGGCGTAAACAACTCAAGTGTCGTAAACCCGAGGCCGATTGCTTGCTCGCCACTTGAAAGCAAATTTATAACACCACGCGAAAGGTCTGGCATTTGAATCGCTAGATCATCTCGTGAGACTTCAAGGTGTTCTTTAAATTTTACCCGTGTTGGCAAATGACGGCGTGATGCAATCAAACATTCAAGTCGAAAGTCAAGCCACATACGACGTTCGGGGATCAAACCTAAAACGAAACTATTCGCAAGACCACGATCAGCACGCTCTTCTAAAGTCGCAAGTCGGTTTCCTTCACGGTTTGCATCGGTCTCAATATTCAGTGACAGATTCATTGCATCATCGGTCAACTCTTCTTTGCTTTTGTAAAGGTTGTAGAGCGAGCCATTCGCCAAGCCTGCTCGGCGTAAAATTCGCGAGATGGTCGCATCTGCATAGCCAGATTTGGCGACAACAACAGCCACAGCATTTACCAATGCGTTGCGCACCGGATTGTCTGTCTCGACACTGATCCCTCGCGGTGTCGCCAAATCAGCGGGCTTTGGCAAGGGCGTTGCACCGCCAACAGCACTGCGCAGACCACCAGCGATTGCGAACCAGTTGGGGTTTGATTTCAAGATCAGTGCTCGCAAGCCAGTACCGATTGACGATGATAATCCGAGCGCGATTGCAGCATTGTTGATGCTGTTATTTTTTTCGCTTAGTCCGAACTCGGTAAACCATCCCGAGACTTCAGGTATCACAACTTCGCCAATTGTTGAATTTCGCTTGGCGACAACCAAGAACTCAGCACCTAATTTGGCTATTTCGTTGGGGGTCTCAAAGTCGCTGCGCAATACGGCCTCAGAGTCGGCAATCTGGCCGAATGACAGTGAATTTGTTGGTGAACTGTCTAGCACGCCATATATATAGTCGACATTGCGTTGTAGACGGGCTTTGAACTCGGCTTTGACGGTTGTATCCCACAGCGCAATCGCCATTTCTTTGGCATCTTCGTATCGACCGTAGATTGCGCCAGTTGTTAGTCCTGAGAGTTTGGCCACACGGCTAGCACTTAATTCGTCCAGTCCGTCTTTGGTTGCCGACTTTAAGATCGCCCTGAGCACCTTTTGGGTGTTGACAATAGACGCGGCTGAGCGCTGTCGACGGGCGATGGGTGTGGGGCGGTTCATTTGGGGCTCATTTTCGGATTTCGTAAATTCTAGAGATTTGAACTTGCATCACTTCAATTAAGGTGTAAACTATATACCTATTAGGTGTTATAATCATACTTATTGAGTGTAAAATCTATACTTAAAAATGACCATTTAGGGGGGCTTATGAAGCGCAAAATTCATGCTTTAGTCGTTGGGGTATTGGTTTCGGTGCTGCAAGCAACGCCTATTCACGCCGCTAGCCCGACGGTGTCAAGCGTTACATCTTCAACTGCGAATGGGTCATACAAAGTTGGCGCGGCGATAATTCCGATTCAGGTGACTTTCAGCGAAATAGTGAATGTCACTGGTGTGCCGACACTCGAATTAGAAACGGGCACAACTGACCGTCTAGCCACATATTCTTCTGGCACGGGCACAACAACACTTACATTTAATTACACGATTTCAACAACCACGAATCCGGATACATCTGCTGACCTCGACTATAAGGCGACTGATTCGCTGGCGTTGGCCGGTGGCACGATCAAAAATGCGGCGTTAGAAGACGCGACGCGAACTCTGCCGACGCCTGGTGCGGCCAACTCACTTGGTGCAAACAAGGCGATTGTGATCGACAATACGGCGCCGACGGCATCGGTGACTACAGCAACGGTCGGTTCGTCGGGTAATGCTGTCGCTCGGAGCACCGAACTTGGACGATTGTTTTTAGTCAAGAGCACCAACTCTCCGACATCGGTTAACGCGATTGTTGCCCTACCTGCTAACGAACGAACAGCATCGCCTGGTGTCAATGTTGCAACAGCTGATACAGACACAAATGTGTCTGCAGCAATGTTGACGGGTGGAACGTACAAAATCTATGCCGCCGATACGGCTGGAAATCTCTCAGCGGCCTCGGAAAACACGGTAACGATTGATGCTGTGTCACCGACAGTCGGTATGGCCCCGATTCTCACGCCGATCACTTCGAACACCTCGCGAGTTGCGGTGCAGAGTACTGAAACCGGCACTGCATATCTGGTCAGCACAACAGTCACGGTTACAAATAAAGCAAGTATCACAAGCGCCGCCGACGCCGACTTCAATTTGGTAAACATCACTGCAGCGGATACTTTGACTTCTTTAGCAACCACTGGTTTGACAGCTGGAACTTACAGGCTTTACGCAGTCGACGCCGTTGACAACTTAAGTTCGCCATTTGGCACGACGGTCACGATCGGCACCGACAGTTCGGCGCCGACAGTTTCGGGGGTAACACCGTTTAATGGTGAAACACAGGCTGCAGTCGCGGCGAATCTGGTGCTGAGATTCAATGAACCAGTTGCCAAATTTGCTGGAGACGATACGAAAAAAATTAGATTGATCCGCTCAGTCGTGCCGACGATTACGACAGGTTCGCTTGCTACCAATGTCGCCACGCTGACATTTAGTTCTAACCCTGGTTTTATCGTCGGAGACAAAGTAACAACAACAAGTTGTTCAAATACTGTTTACAACGCCGCAGCCTCGGCGATCACCGCAGTTAGCGGCAACACGATTTCATTCGCCAAGACCAATGCTGACATTGCTACAGCCGCGATCACGGGCTGTGCGTATACGGCGACAAAAACTGACGGTACGACAGTTTTAATCACAACTTTCGAAGACATCGCAAGCAATAATGCAATATTTGCAGTTGGCGCTTTTCCGACTGATGATCGTGTAACCGTAAATCCATCGGGCGAAATGTTGCTCGGAGTTGCTTATCACGTGCTACTTGCCTCGGGTGCAATTGTCGACAAAGCGGCAACCCCAAATGAGATGGCCGCAATCACTTCAACGACAGCCTGGAGTTTCACAACAGGACTCGATACGGTCGCGCCTACTTTCAGTGGTTCGCAGTCTAATCCGCCGAATGGCATGGCGACATTTAATGCAACCCAAAATATCGTGCTTCGCTTCAGCGAAACTGTCACTGACGTTGCCAATAAGTTCATAAAACTTTGCACGGGCGCGGTTGATTGCGCGACACCTGTGCAGACTTTTACATTGCAGACAAGTACTGCAAGTGGCGGTCTGGTGGCGGTGTCTGAAAATAGGGTGACACTCAATCCGACCGCAGATCTCAGTTATTCAACGACATATTTTGTATTGATTGAAGCAGGTGCATTTTTAGACGGGTCAGGTAATTCATACGCTGGTATGGCAACATGCACCGCACACCCCTGCACATACGAGTTCACAACATCGGCGGCGCCAGTTGCCGGTGCGCCACCTTCTAGTGGTGGCGGTGGTGGCGGTGCACCAGCGCCAACAACTGGTGCAGCACCCGTTTCTTGCGGTCCGCCACCCGCACCGCCATGTGCTCCTCAGATCATTGGACCGCCACCAACTTTTGGTGCAGGTGGTGTGCCGCTGGGAAATTCGCTGACTGGTGGAAACATGGCAGCAGTTGATCCAAACGCGTTCAGAAGTTTTAATCCAAGTCAAGCAGGAGCGATTGCTCCGAGTGCGATGGCTGGCTTTAACGCGAATCAGTTTGCTGCGTTGCCACCGAGTGCGATGGGTGGTTTTAATTCTTCGCAGATGGCCGCGTTGCCACCGAGTGCGATGGGTGGTTTTAATCAAAATCAGATGGCTGCGTTGCCGCCAACTGCGATGGCTGGTTTTAATTCGAGCCAGATGGCCGCGTTGCCGCCAACTGCGATGGCTGGTTTTAATCAGAATCAGTTTGGAGCACTGCCTCCTTCGGCGATGGCTGGTTTTAATTCTTCGCAGATGGCCGCGTTGCCGCCGACTGCTATGGCTGGCTTCAAGCCTGATCAAATGGCCGCGATGCCGCCAACTGCGATGGCTGGTTTTAATCAGAATCAGATGGCCGCGATGCCGCCGACTGCTATGGCTGGCTTTAAGCCTGATCAGATGGCTGCGTTGCCACCGAGTGCAATGCAGGGTTTCAATGCCAAGCAAATGACCCAGTTGCCGCCAACTGCTATGGCTGGATTTAATCAAAACCAGTTCGCTCAGTTACCACCGAGTGCAATGACAAGTTTCAAGCCTGATCAGATGGCTGCGTTGCCGCCGACTGCGATGGCTGGTTTTAATCAAAATCAGTTCGCGGTACTGCCGCCGACTGCTATGGCTGGCTTCAAGCCTGATCAGATGGCCGCGTTGCCACCGAGTGCGATGCAAGGCTTCAACCTCGGTCAAATGAAGGTTTTGCCGCCGTCGGCGATGTCTAGTTTTAAGCCCGATCAATTCGCCGCGCTGCCGCCAACTGCGATGATTGGCTTCAAGCCCGACCAGATGGCTGCGTTGCCGCCTGCAGCGTTTTCGGGAATGCAACAAAATCAGTTCAAAGTGATTCCACCGTCAGCGATGAGTGCATTTACTCCAACACAAATGGGTTCGATGCCTGTTGGGGCATTGGCCGTGATTTCACCGAGCCAATTTAAGTCTTTGACTCCAACTGTGATTGCATCGATGAGCCCTGAGCAACGTAGCGCTTTGCCACAACAGGCGCTGAACCCAGCGGCAAATGCTGCCCCGGCAAACATTGGCAATCCAAACGCGCTTGCTGGTGCATTGACTGGTTGGAACATCGACAAAGTTCCGGCGAATGCGTTCAACAATTTCAAGCCTGCTGATGCGGCAAAACTTTCAGCTGAGGTATTTTCGGCGATGAATCCTGATCAATTTAAAGCAATGCCCGCAAATGCGTTCGCTGGTTTCAAACCAGATCAAGTGGGTGCACTTGCACCGCAAGTATTCGCTGGTATGAAACCAAATCAGTTTGCATCAATGCCCGCAAATGCTTTCGGTTCGTTCAACACCGAGCAACTTGGTGCGATGCCGCCCTCGGCATTTAGTGCATTGAAGCCCTCGCAGATGGGCGCAATCTCAACAGCATTGATGACCAACATGAGTCCGCAACAGGTCGGTGCGTTGCCGCCAGCCGCGATGTCTGGTTTGAAAGCCGAACAAGTTGGTGCCTTGCCGCCGGCAGCGATGGCGACGATGAAACCAGCACAAGTTGGTGCTCTTAAACCGGCTGCGGTGGCTTCACTCAGCGCTGATCAAGTTGGTGCTTTGCCGGCTACTGCGTTCGGGGCGATGAAACCAACTCAAGTTGGTGCGCTACCCCCAGCAGCGATGGCGACGATGAGTCCGCAACAGGTCGGTGCGTTGCC
>SXGU01245774.1_pt1 | contig 25031 bp, 23 predicted proteins | sample 3174531 | NCBI WGS metagenome assembly SXGU01 (sample SAMN11356863, study PRJNA531348) | freshwater metagenome | isolation source: freshwater sample F1-140 | place: China: Fuxian Lake, Yuxi | collected 2017-12-25
AAACCAAGGTAATCGGCGACCTCCTTGTCCGCGCTTGCCTGGCTAAATTCGTACAGTCTTACGAAATTGGCCCCGTCGCGCTGCATGCTGTTTTGGAAATTCGCGACGACTGCAGATACCGTTGTTTGCCGAGACGTGCGCCGGACAATCGTACCGCGGCCCTGCTCGCGAACAGCCATACCCGCGGCGGCAATCTCGTCTAACGCTCGCTTCGCCGTGATACGGGATACACCGAACCTGCCTGCAACTTCGGTTTCGCCCGGCAGAAATGCCCCGTCCTTGTAATGGCCGCTCTGGATCTGATCGCGCAATGTTTCAAAAATATGTTGATAGAGAGGCCCGCCCTTGCCCCGTTCTACAATTTCGCGGCTGCGCAGTGGGCTAGTCTTATTCCTCGGGCTTCCTGCCTTTTTCATCTGTAACCTACCGTTTGGCTCCACCGCAACGCTGCGCTCGCGAGCATTCGCTTAGCAAGGAACATGATATAGCAACCTGTACCGGCCCCTCAAGCAACACGCCGATCGCGACCCCTTCGGTTGTTAAGTTTCCCATATGGTCCATCGAGCGACAAGCCGCCGCTGGGCAGCGCGTTTGCCTATCAATGCTCGCTATTAACACTAAGATCGCTCAAAGCCTGATCTAAGCGGCCGCGGAGTCCGCTTTGGGTCAGAATCGGACTCTGGTCCTCTAGCTATGTAGGCTATCGGTCTGGCGCCAGTGCAGTAGCCGAGTCTGCAGCCGACCTAGAAAGAAGTCGGCGGTGAGGACGATGCCCGCTACTGCGACGATGCCCGTATAGACCCCTACCGTGTCTGCCGTGCTGCACGCGCCGGCGATGTAGTGTCCATGCCCGCCGCCGCTCGCAAGAAACTCACCGACGAGCGCGGCGCTGAAGGCGCGGGGGATGCCAATCTTCAATGCGCGAGCACGAACGGAAGCGCGCTGTGCCAAATCACCTCGCGCATCAGTGCCCAGCGTCCGGCGCCCAGGATACGCAGCTGTGCCAGAAATCGCAGATCAATACTGCGGATCCCGTCCATGGTCATGACGAAGACCATGAAGAAATCATCAGCGCCACGAGTACGATCTTCGAACCGATCGAGACTCCGAACCAGAAGATGAGGATGGGTGCAAAGGCCAGCTTCCAACAGCTTCGGTTACTGTGACCAAGCTTCGCGGAACAGGATGCGATGCCGTTGCCGGTGATCTCCTCTTCTATCGTGGCCATTGGCTTCTGACGGAAACGACAACTCCCAAGCAAATCATAAAAGCGCCCACTGCCGATTCCAGGGACGGGGTTTCAGTCGTAACGAGCCAGACCAATAGCGGGTTGAAGACGACATCTAGCAAGGTGATCGTCGTCACCTGTATTGCCGATACACACCTGCTCATGAATATGAGAACAAGCCAGGGCAAGCCGTGTAGGAAGATTCCAATCAATACGATACCGAGGGCGTCGGAAAACGCAGCAATCGGCTGGCCGGTGAGCAGCAGGTTAGTGCCGAGGCTTAGAAGTCCGCCCAGAAACAGACCAGGCACGACGTCGACGCCGCGGTAATAGCGAAGCAAGACTATCTGAGCGGCAAAGAGCAGCGAAACGGCAAGTGCCAGCGCATCTCCGAACAACGTTCCGTCGTGCCCAATTGCACTCGTGCCTATCATAATGGCGACGCCGATAACGACGATGACTAGGCTCATCCAAATCCCGGTGTTGATGCGCTCCCGTAGGATGGACCAGGCCAAGGCAGCGGCGAAGACTGGCGAAGCCGCCGAAATCGCAGCCGCATGAGCGACCGTCGTCTCGCGCAACGCCACCATGTAGAGGGTTGTATTTATCGTATAGGCAGCAGCCAGGATGAAGATGCCGGGGTGACCGATACCCCCGCCAGCCCAGCGTCGTCCGCCAAAGCCCGCCACCATATAGACAAAACCGCAAAGAGCCGCACCTAAAGCGCGAAACGCACTGATTTGGTGGGCATCCACCTGCGAAAAATACCTGACCATCAGACCGGAATTGCTCATGGCTATGACTGCCAGGGCAAGAGCAGCGATAGCTTTCCAGTGCGAGCTATTAGCGGAAATCTTTAGGCCCCAAGTCGACATCAGCGCGACCAGTGAGAAGACATTGCCCAGTTCGATACCCTAGGCTGCTCACGTGCTTCCTCCTCTGCTGAGCCAAGCCGAAAGAAACCCGTGCAGCTTCTCTCCGGGGCGCGCTCCAAGACAGAAGGCCTGAGCGTTAGTGTACGAGATCACGCCGTCGAACAGAGTGGAGCGCGCATTGCCTATCTCCGCACTCGTGTGAGCCACCGTCACAGCAGGTACACCTTGCTGATCGAGTGGCGCGAGTCTTCCGATACCCGCCTCGTCGCACCCTACACCGGCGTCGTTGAAGGCCACGAACGAGCACAAAACATTTATTGCCTTTGTCGGGATTCCGCCGATCAGTGCGCCATGGGAGCCCGTGAGCACTACCCGTCCGGCATCATGGGGTTCGATAAGCGACGCGGAATCAATGCAGATTACGCTATCCAAGCCCGGCAAGATCTCGACCTCGAAGCGATGCTCTTCAACCTTCGGCGGGGACGCCTTGAGAAACCGGGCTGCAGAAAGGCGGACCAAAGCTTCCGTACAGGATAGGTTCGGCCCGACGCCGAGGACATTGGCAGCAGCATTCGCGTGGCTGATGATCCCTCGCGACCTGACGTCGGCGACGTCGCCAATCCGCGCGCTCATGTGGGAGACAGTCGCTACTGGCAGGCCAAAACTGTTGCCGAACTCTAGCGCCGCGATGCCGGCCTGGTTCCGGCCCCCGCCGGCATCATTGAGGATCAGGGCGCGCACACCCGTTGCGACCGCCTTATAGGCGCAATATAGCCCACCATGAGAGGCCGCCACGACAATCCTGCCGGCGTCCTCCGGCTTGAGATAGTTGATTGAATCGATCGCTAGCAGTTGGGCGGGATCTAGCATTCTCACCACTTGATCTTCTGTGATTCCTGTCCATCCGCTGGCCATCGGACAATCGGTCTCGGCGGCTACGGAACCGGGCCGATACATGACAGGGCCGGGATGACATTCCGACCGGCACGGCGGGAGTTCGGCAGACGTGTGCCGCTCCCGGAAATGCTGGCGGTTTAGCGCACCTTCTGCAGGGCCCGCTTGCTCTCCGAGCGGCCCCAATCGTCGTCGTATCCCAGATACTCGCCGAGAAACTTCTGCAGATCGGATATCGCATTCTGGACGTCGAACCTCGGACGGATCATCGACGCAACCATGATGCCGTCGAGGTGGACGGAGACGAAGGAGGCAACACGCTCGGCGTCTACTGGCTTGAACAATCCAAGAGTAGAACCTTCTCTGATGCTGTTGATCAGAATACTCGCTTCCTCTGCGTAGAACCGCCTTATCAGAACTTCAACCGATGGCAACCGCGTCAGAGAATTTGCGTAATCGAGCATTATCTTCACGAGCTTACGGATCGAGGCCGACAGCTCGAGGTTATTCAGGAACCAGTCGTTGATGAGGTCAATCGGACTGGTGTGCCTCTTCTTGAGCCGGGCATAATTCTCCAAGGCTTGGCTGATCGCGTGCTCAACGGTGGCTTTGAACAGGCCCTCCTTATTTTCATAATAATAATAGATCAAAGCAGAATTGACCTTCGCCGCGCGCGCCAATTCCTTGATCGATACGGCAGAAAAGCCGCGATTTGCAAACAAGTCGAGCGCCGCCATCATAAGCTTCTCGTCCGGCGAGATCGCCACCTTGCGCCTCGCCGTCGTGGGAGCGCCTCTTTTCTGTTTGACCGATCTTGTCATTGTCGAGCCTCTATGCATCCGCTCACCCGCTGGGCGGATATGGTTAGCCGCGCACTCCGATGAACCGGTCGAGTCCGATGAACCGCTCTATCAGCAACATTATAACAATTGTCATGATGACCAGAAGAGTGGAGACCGCGGATACTGTCGGATCCGTATTCCACTCCATGTAGTGATAGATCGCGATCGGCAAGGTGTAAGTAGACGTGCCCACAAGAAATATAGTCACGGTGAAATCATCAAACGACAGGATGAAGGCAAACAAAGCTCCCGCGAAAATGCCCGGTCGAATAATCGGCAAAGTAATGTGCCAGAAGACCTTCCACGGACGAGCCCCCAAGCTTGCCGCCGCCTCGTCCACGGCGACGTCGTATCGGGCCAGGGAGATGGCCACTGTTCGTGCAGCGTAGGGGAACGTGATCAACACGTGCCCGATCACGATATTCCAGAAGCTCGAGCGGAACTCCAGGAAATTGAAGAAAAACAGCAAAGCGATGCCGGTCACGATCAGAGGGATGGAAACTGGAGATGCAAGCAGCGCCTGCAAAGCCGCCGTGCGTTTGAAGCGAAATTTCCGGATACCAAAAGCCGCCAATGTTCCTATGGCCGCCGCGATTGGTGTGACGATGGCCGCGATCTTTACGCTCACCCAGAAGGAGGGCATGAACTCCGGCTGGGTAAAGACGTTTTCATACCAGGTCAGCGCGTATCCGCTTGGCGGCAGTTTGGTGTAGGAGTCCGCTCCGAACGACACCCAGACCACTAGAGCAATGGGCCCGATCAGCAGCCCGACTGCCGTGATTTGCGCGAACCAAGTTGCCGCGCTGCCGGCAACGTCGACAGCTTTCCGGGTGACGGTGTTGGAGCGATTAATCACGGGCGTGCCCGCGAGGCTCACTGAGGCGGGCCTGAACATAGAGTATACTGATGGTGATGACCAACGCGACAACCGCAAGCGCCGCCCCAAGCGGGGTATTTCCAGAAAACAGAACCTGGTCGTAGACCGTATTGGCGACCATCTGGACTTTGCCGCCGCCCAGAATCAACGGGGTTGAGAACGCGGAAGCGGTCAAGGTAAAGGCCAGTATTCCCGCTCCGATTACGCCAGCCTTGGAGAGCGGCAGGGTGACCAGAAAGAACGTCACTACCTCGCTGGCCCCGAGGCTATGGGCAGCCACCTGCAAGGACTTATCGAGGCGCTGTAGCGAACCAACCAGCGTGAACACCACGAAGGGAAGAACAAAGTAGACAAGCCCGATCGTGACGCCAAATTCGTTTCGTATAAGCGGCAGAATGTCATTCTCGTCGAGCACACCGACCTGCTGCAGAACCGTGTTGATCAGGCCCGTGTTCGCCAACATCAGACTCAATGCATACAAGCGAACGACGACATTCGTCAGAAATGGTATTGCGACCAGCAAAATGAGTAGCGAGCGGACGAGCCTCGAATTGGTATGAACGATGGTGTAGGCGAGCGGATAGCCCAGCAACAGCGAAAGTACGGTTGCGTATAGAGCGACCTTGAACGTCACAAACAAGGTTCGAACGTACAATTCTTCAGTAAGGGCTCTCTTGTAATGAACGAGAGCAGTCCAGAGTCCGGAATCTTCGCCACTGCCGGATCGTTCGATACTCATCTCGAACAGCAGGAAAAGCGCGCTTGCGTAGAAGGCCAACGTAGCCAGCGCGGGCATCAACAGAAGCCAGCCGGCGTACCGGCCAGGAACACGTCGACGCTCCTGGGTTGGCTCCGGCACAGTCGGCACTCTTGCGTGAGCCCTATTCACACCATCCATTTGGCTGGCCTCTCTCTGTCTAAGTCAACGCGACCGTGTCCTCGGGCCGCCACCGCAACGTCACCGTATCACCCACTTGGTGCCGCTTGTATCGGCCGGCAGCGGAGCTCAGCACCAAGAAGGCCTGCTCCTCCGTGTGAACCAGATATTCGTACGATGGTCCGAGGTACGTGGCCTGGGTAACCCTGCCGCGAAAGCTGTTGATCCCCTGGCCCTGATCGTCGGAAATATCTATGGCCTCTGGTCTTACCTGCAGAGTTAGCTGCTGACCAGGTGACAGCCCTCCCTCTCTTGTATACACAGCAGCTCCTTTATCCGTTCGGCCGATCGTGTATTCATCTGTTCGAGCCTCGACCCTGCACTGGATCAGGTTGGAGCGTCCTAAGAATTGCGCCACGAATGCGTTCGCCGGACGGTTGTATATCTCAGTGGGCGTTCCACATTGCTCAATACGTCCTTGCGACATCACAATCACGCGATCAGACATTGAAAGCGCCTCTTCCTGATTGTGGGTCACATTGATCGCCGTCACGCCCGCCCGATCCACGATATTTCGAAGCTCAACCTGCATCTCCGTCCGCAGCAGAGCATCCAGGTTTGATAGCGGTTCATCCATTAACAAGAGTGGCGGCCGGATCACAAGCGCCCGGGCTATCGCTACTCGTTGCCCCTGCCCGCCCGAGAGTTGATGCGGGTATCGCTCGTTTAGGTCGTTTAGACGGACAAGCGACAGGGACTCCTGCACACGTTGGACCATCTCCGCCTTCTTGATCCCCCGCATTCGCAGGCCAAAACCCACGTTCTCTTCCACAGTCATATGCGGGAAAAGCGCGTAATTCTGAAACACGACCCCAATGTCGCGATCACAAGGGGACTTGCCATTCACGCAACTGCCTTCCAGAAATACACGACCTTCGTCCGGGCGGACAAACCCAGCGATGAGCCTTAGCGTCGAGGTCTTTCCGCACCCACTCGGCCCAAGCAGTGTTAAAAACTCACCGCGCTGAACCTCGAACGAAACATTGTTGATCGCCACATAGCGACCATATTTCTTTTTCACGCTCTCGAGGGCGAGGACAGGAGGACCGCTACGCGCACCAGGGCTGCGCCCCGCACTCACTCGTCCTGCTTTTACATCGGTATGCTCCCCCATCGACCAAATTCTCCTCGGTATTTTTGGTGCGGGCGCGCTTAGGCTGGCCAACACACCGACGATATTGCGTTGCGAACCGACTGGCTCCGCTGTGATACTTTTTCTCTCTATCGTTCGTCGGGCGGCGCCACGACATCGTCATCGTATTTGTAGTTTTTGGCTACTCTTCCGTCCGAGCGAAAAACATCCAGCGCAACCTGATATGTCGAACGACTTATGCGGGCATCCTTAACCCAGCACCCGAGTCGCTGATAGTGGTCTATGGCGCTGGTAAGCACATCCTCATCAATGTCTCTGAAGAAGGGAACCAGCAGCGTGCAGATTTCCCTCGGTCGGGCGTCGCTAACGAAATGTATCGATTTGCGGTAGGCCCGCATGAATGCCTTCGCCATGTCGGTACCCAGCCATCTGGCGGGCGCGCAAAGGCTGCTGAATGCGACAGGGCCAATCGCCTGGCCGACCGAAGCCACGATGAAACCGGCATTATCCTTCTCAAGCTGCTGCGGCGCAGGCCCCTGCAGATGCAGATAATCCCCGACCCCGGCACGAAACTTGGCCTCGATTTGCTCCGCCGCCCCAGCGTCGATTATGTTGATTTTCGCGTAGTCAACCCCCGCCTTACGTAAGGCATATCTAAACATGGCCAGCGGCTGTATGCCGTGATCAACGAGGACCTTCTTGCCGACAAGATGCGACCAACTAAAGTTCGGCTCGGGAGCTCGTCCCGCAATGAAAAAGCCATCGCGTTCGTTGATCTGCGCGAAATGCACGATATCCGTCTTGCGGCCCGCCTCTCGTGCCATCCAGGCGTGCGATATTGCGGCCTGCCCCAGGTGTGCGGCCCCCTCCTCCAAGAGATCGTAAACTGATTTTGGACGCTCGACTGCCGAGTAGACGGGATCCAGCCCCTCCTGCGTGAGGAAGTCCGCCGCGATTGCAATGATGAGGGGCGTATAGAAGGCGGAATGACGCGTTACCGTCACGTGGATCTGAGACAAGACTACTTCCCCCGTTACTTTTTCTGCCAAGCCCCCAACCGACTCACGCTGCGACAGGGACCAGGCGACGTCCGATCCTGCTTAGCGGACCGCCTATCACCGGCTCGGCAGCATCACTCCTACGATCGCCGCCCAGCGCGCCCTGCCCTGAGTCTGCCGAGCGGTGACCAGGATGCGGTTGTTTATCCGGGATTTCGGGTCTTCGGATTGGAGACCTTCTTCACGATTTCCCGGGCGATCGCCAGCTTCTCCGTGTCAGCGGTTTCCTGTCCCAGCTGCCCATCAAATATCTTCTGCAAGACATGGCGCTGGAAGCCTAGACGTATCTCTCTGTCTTCCTCGGGGGTGGCTCCCTGGGGGACCTTCATCACCGTGTTGTGGCCGTGCGTTCGAACTGACCCATTCCCCTTACGGGTCACACCCTTCGGCTCTTCTCCGTTCTGAACCTTCCGAATCTCCTGACGGATCAGCTTGCGATAGAGAATGACACCAGCATCGGACGCGCCAAGATACTCATCTTCATGGCTGTGGATCGGCCCCTGCGAAGCCCAAGCATCAAAGTCGCCTGGGTTCTTTTGCCGCTGGGCATAGGACCGCTCTCCATGCTGATTATCGGTCTCAATTTTCCTGTTCAGTCCAAGAGCCGCGTCGCCGCCCTTGTCCCGGTCCCAGCGTCCGTTCATCTGCGTTGCCGGCGCCATCTCGAAGTCGTACATTTCGAGCATAGAAAAAACGACACTATTGGTGTCGTCGATGGGGACTACCCAGTCCTGGCCGGCGCCGCGGCGGTCGAAGACAGTCTCGCCCAGCGCATCTTCCATGCCGTTCACACGGTCGATATTGGGAAAGATGAACTCGTTGGACCTTAGGTACAGCATATCGCCGCATCGCCGCGTGTTGTTGTAGAGCATCCCGAGCGGTGATTCGTGGAACTCCATCGTGGGTACCTGCGTCATTGCGTCAGTAAACTGCTGCGCAAACATGAGGTGCAGATAATTCACATGGAGCGGGTCAATCCCGTTCTCGCGAATCTGGAGCCAGTTGCAGGGCGAGGTGTGCTTGTAATACCGGAAGCCTAGGCCAGGCCGATTGTAGAAATCGAAAATCGGGAAATCCGGTATCTTGTCGGGCGGCCCCATATAAGCAAAGGCTAGGCCCTTGTACTCACGGACCGGATAAGCCCCTTGGCAAACCTTTCCGCACGGCGATCTATCGGCCGTATGGGTGGGCGCATCTAGGATGGATCCATCGACGCCATAGTGCCAGCCGTGGTAGCCGCACTTGATCCCATTCTCTACGATTTTTCCGAACTCAAGCGATGCGCCGCGGTGAGTACAGTGCAGCTCGAGCAACCCGAGTTTACCGCTCAGGTCGCGAAATAGCACCAAGTCTTCGCCGAGGATACGCAACCTGAGGGGTACGTCACCTAGCTCCTCAAGCATTGCCACCGGCTGCCAAAAGCGCCGAAAATATTCCCCGCAAGGAGTTCCCGGCCCAACGCTCGTCAATTCTGGATCCGGACGCTTTGGCGCCTTGTTCTTGAAGTACCCGCTCAATGGCGCCTTCGCAAATCTCTCGGTCGGCTGCATTCTATTCCCCACGACGTTTTAGTTGCACGCTGACTGGGCCGCTGCTCTACAGAGGCCCAGCGGTCACATCATCAGCCGCCGAGCAGCGGGCTGATCTGTTGCTGCCACTGCTCAAGCCACTTTCCCTTGTTCCGGTTGATGGCTGACTCGTCAATAGCGATTGCCCTGTCGATTTCCGGCTGCGTCAGAAGCTTCCCCTTCAGCTCCGGCGGGATCTCGGCATCTTTGTTTACAGAACGCGCCTCGATCGCGTTGGCGGCACCCTGCGCAGGTAGCTTGGCCATGACGAAATTGATAAACTTCTTAGCGCCGGAAGGGTTGGGGTTATTCTTGACCTGCGCGATGACGTCGATGTCGACCGTCCCGCCCTCCTTGGGAACAATGAATTTAACCGGCACACCCTGAGCCGTCATTCTGCTGGCCTGGGCATCCAGAAGCGGAGCCACCCAAACTTCACCTTGCGTCATGCTTTGGATGATCTGGGTTGAGCCATCGAACTCAAACGCGAAATTCCCCTTAAGGCTCTTGAGCTTCTCCAGCCCCTTGGAGATATCGTCCGATGGACCGCCCTCCAGGGTGTTGATCAGCGCCTGAAAATAGGCCGATGAATATTTCGGGCTGGGCAGACCGACCCGGCGCCGGAGCTCCGGCCTCCACAGGTCATTCCAGCTGTTGGGCTCCCAACCGAGCTTATCGGTTCGATAGGCGATGCCCATCGAGATCATCCACAGGCCAGCACCGTAGATTTCGCCGCCCTTGGTTTTCTTAACAGCGATATCCACGAGCTGGCTCAGGTTTGGGATGCTCTGGAAATCCAGTGCAGCGGTGAGCCCCGCCTCATAGGCTTCAATGGCGTCGGTCGTGGTCATCGTGACCAAATCAATTTGCGGCCTGGCTTTCTCAGAGGCCACTCGCTGCTTGTTGGCGGCAGAGCCCCCGGCAATCATTTGGACTTTGATGCCGGTCGCCTTCTGAAACGGCTCGACGTAGTGCTGCAGAAGCGCTTTTCCAACGGGCCCACCCCACGTTGCAAGAACCAGCTCCTCAGCGGCAACCCCGCCGGCCCCGGCCATTACGCCGGTCATCGCAACCGCGACGCACCATCCACGCATGCGAACTTTCATTTCAGCCTCCATTCGACATTTTTATCGCTCAGACCTCCCGCAGGCCGATCATCTTGACCCAGAGACACGGCTGCCTGTCATCAATACGCCAAATATAATTAATCGGTCAATTGAAATAATCCCCGGTCTGATATAATTAATCGGTCAATTTAATTCCCAGGCAACACAGAAGCGCACTGCGAGCGGGTCATGTCAGGTTCGCAGCAGCTCCATCAGAAGGCGCAAAAGAACCGACCGCTACTCATGGCTTTCATGCGTGCATGCTGACGATCGCCACCAGCACATCGGCACTTCAGGCTGAGGTGGGTCAGCAGAAAGTCACGCCTGCCGGGAAGGTCTCATGGCCTTCACGGCCGAGGTAGGTTCTTCGGCCGGTAAAGGACAAGCGCTCTGGCAACTAACGCGCGGTAGAGAACACCCAACAAGGCCCGGCAGCGGTCGATTGGACGGATCGAGGGCGGCATGCGTGTCACCGAATAAGGTTTCTCCAAAAAAAATATATCAAAGGCGACTCTTCCATCATACATCATTCTTGCAAAGGTCGGCGTTTGCTCGATAGCTTCTGTAAACTTGAGCGTTGGTAATCGAGGAATTGTTGTGTCTAGCATCAAGATTTTAAATCGAAACGCTACCGTCGAAGCAGCCCCCGGGCAGAGTATTCTAGACGCGGCGCTCGATGCCGGAATCGACTATCCATTCGGCTGTCACGCTGGCAATTGCGGTGCCTGCAAAACTCGCCTCATCACTGGCGATGTTCACATTGGAGACCATTCCGTCCTCGCGCTCAACGATGCCGAGCGTAGGTCAGGGCTTATCCTAGCCTGCTGCTCGACGGCGCTGACCGACTGTGTTGTGCACTATGAGGAAGACAGCGAGGCCCCTCGCCATCCGCTTCGTGTCATCGAGGCCGCCGTCGCGGGGGTTGAGCAGGCTACCCACGATATAGTCGTGCTTCGGTTGGCGCTTACTGGCGCGCAACCCTTCACATTCTCGGCCGGCCAGTTCGCCAGTCTGATGTTCCGTGGTGCACCGACACGCGATTATTCGATGGCTAACAGGCCGGACCAGAGGCCGCTCTCCTTCCACGTGCGCCGTGTGCCCAACGGAACCGTGAGCTCATTGATTCATCGCGGCGATATCATCGGTCAACCGGTCACCATACGGGGGCCTTACGGCACCTCCTTTTTGCGCGAACACCACCAGGGGCCGGTCCTGGCTGTCGCGGGAGGATCAGGCCTCGCACCCATCACCTCGATCATAACCACCGCGCTGAAACTGGGGATGAAGCAACAGATCATCCTTTACTTTGGTGCCCGGGAGGCACGCGACCTCTATCTCGTTGATTTTTTTCGCGAGCTTTCTAGACATCACCAGAACTTCGAGTTCATTCCGGTACTCTCCCATACCCAATCCACAACGGCTGCCCGCACGGGCTTCCTTGCGGACGTGATCGGCGCGGATTTTTCAGACCTAAAAGGATGGAAGGCATACCTCGCCGGGCCACCGGTGATGGTCGAAACGGTCACACAAACGCTTGCGGTCCGTGGCCTCGACCGGAGCGATTGCCATGCGGATCCGTTCTATACCGCCGGCGATCGAATCCGTCCCAGCGCCGCCGGATAGACCGGCTCGAAAGGGCGCTGTCTCACCAGCCCGGTTGGCGCTATACCGACCCGGGGTCAAGGGCGGAGTGAGCGCGCCTCTAAACCGCAAGAATTCTCAATCAGCCGTCCAGCCTCCATCGATCATAAGCGCCGAGCCCGTGATCAAGGCAGAGGCCTCGGACGCGAGGAATACGATAGCGCCAGTGACATCCTCGACCCGCCCTATCCTTCCAAGCTTTATCTTGGAAAGAACCTCGTGTCGAAACTTCGAATCCTCGAAGAACGGGCGCGTCATCGGGGTTTCGATGAATGTCGGACACACGGTGTTTACGCGTACGTTTCGCGGCCCGAACTCGATAGCCATTGATTTCGTGAGCCCCTCGACCGCGTGCTTCGAGGCGCAATAGATAGACCGATTGGCGCTGCCGACATGGCCCATCTGCGACGAAATATTGATGATTGATCCTGCCCTGTTTGCACTGATAAGGCCGCTGGCTACTGCCTGTGCTACGAAATACACGGCGCGCAGGTTCACTGCCATTACGGTGTCGAAATCATCCTCAGATACATCCAGACTGGGCTTCGGCCGGTTCATCCCGGCACTATTGACCAGGATATCAAAGGGCCCCATCCGCTCGACCGCGTCGCGCACGGCGGTCGTGTTCGTGACATCCAGCTCGAGGCTTTCGGCGGACAAACCTAGCCCGCAAATCGCCGACGCCATCGCCTCGACCTCGGTGCCGCGGCGTGCCACGAGCACCACATGAGCGCCCGCGTGCGCTAGAGCCGCCGCCGCCGCCGCTCCAATGCCGCGGCCGGCTCCCGTAACCAGGGCTCGCCTCTCATCCACCCGAAAGGACGGGGGTGAGGGCAGATCGATGGCGGCGCCACTGCTCATACAGCTCCGGTGCCGTACGGGACATTGCGGCCGCCATAACGCCGCACCCTGACATTGGCTTGTTCCGCGTGGCCCACGAACCCTTCGAGCATGCACAGACGCGAGCAGTATTCGCCAATTCTTGCGCTTGCCTCGTCGGTAAGAACCTTCTGGTACGTGCAGGTCTTCATGAACTTACCGACCCAAAGGCCACCGGAGTATCGCGCTGCTCTCTTGGTAGGCAGCGTGTGGTTCGTGCCGATGACCTTGTCGCCGTAGGAGACGTTTGTGCGCGGACCGAGAAATAGCGCGCCGTAGTTCGTCAATCGAGAGAGGAAGAAGTCAGGATCACGGGTCATAACCTGAACGTGCTCGAAGGCAATACGGTCTGCCTCCCGAACCATCTCCTCCTCGTCCTTGCAAACGATGATCTCGCCAAAATCCTTCCAAGCCTGAGCCGCTATGTCCGCGGTCGGCAGGATCCGCAACAACCGCTCCACCTCAGCGAGGGTCCCACGGGCGAGGACCTCTGAATTGGTCAGCAAGATCGCCGGAGAGGTAGGGCCGTGCTCCGCCTGGCCAAGCAAGTCGGTCGCGCAGATTTCAGCGTCGACCGTCTCGTCCGCGATAACCAGCGTTTCCGTCGGGCCAGCAAACAGATCGATCCCGACCCGACCATAGAGCTGCCGCTTGGCTTCGGCCACGTACGCATTGCCAGGCCCGACCAGCATGTCCACCGCAGGAATCGTGGCTGTGCCGATCGCCATCGCACCGACCGCCTGCACTCCGCCGAGCACTAAAATCTCATCCGCCCCGGCCAGGTGCATCGCCGCAACGATCGCAGGGTGGGCACCACCCTTGTATGGCGGTGCTGCCGCTACGATGCGCTTGACCCCAGCCACCTTCGCGGTCACGACGCTCATATGCGCCGAAGCGACCATCGGGTATTTGCCACCAGGCACGTAACAGCCCACCGAGTTCACCGGAATGTTTTTGTGCCCCAGAATAACCCCCGGCAAGGTCTCCACTTCGACATCACGAAGAGCATCGCGTTGCCGCCGGGCGAAGCCCCGAACCTGCGCCTGGGCGAACTTTATGTCCTCGAGGTCCCGCGAGCTCACTTGTGCAACCGCCGCGTCAATCTCCTTTTGCGACAGTCGAAACGATGCCGGCGACCAGTGGTCGAACTTCCTCGACATTTCGCGCAGGGCGTCGTCACCCCGCTTTTCAATGTCCGCCAAGAGCGACTCTACTGTCGCGCGAACGTTCCCATCTGCTTGGGCGATCGCATCCGCATCACGCTCCTTTTTCTTGATCCAATACGCCACACCGAGCTCCCCTGCATAAGCAATTTTCGATAAGGCCGGCGGCCCAAGATGTCACGATTAGAAGCACCGATGCCGGTTGTTCAGAATCCGAAAACGGTTTGCTTGGTATGCTCCACCTGCGGAGCGCTCTCAAAGCAATGCCCAACCAAGCGGCGCCACTCCTGAAAGTCCGCCGAGTTCCGGAAATCCACCGTGTGGTGCTCGAGGGTGTCCCACTTTACGAACAGACGATAGCGATTGGGCTTCTCAACCGAGCGCTGAAGCTCCATGCCTTTACATCCTTTGGCGCGGGCAAACAGTGGCTTCGCTTTGCGGACGCCAGCCTCGAATTCGGCCTCCGAACCCGACTTTACGTCGATCTGTGCGATTTCAATAAACATGCAGCTGAACTCCTCATAAGCTCGATGTCGACCCGAAAGAACAGGGAGATTGATCGCTTCTCTGAGACCTCTCCTGACTGTTTACTGGGGGCAGCCAGCGCCGGCCGCGGCCTGCCCCCCTTCCGATTAGAATTTTTCGAGATACTCGTCGTACTCCCACTGTGAAACCGTGTTGTGATAGCGCCACCACTCGGTGGTCTTGATTTCGACGAAGGACTTGGCCAGCTCGGCTCCCAAGACCTTTCGCGAGAAAGGATCTTTGTCGAAGGCCTCCACAGCCTCGAGGAGGGTGCGAGGCAGCGTATTGACCTTGAGTTCCTGAAGCTGCTCGTCAGATTGCAGATACATGTTGAGCGATATAGGGTCGCCCGGATCGAGTTTGGCTTCGATGCCATCAAGGCCCGCAGCCAGAACCATTGCCGCGGCAAGGTAGGGATTGATCGTGGTATCGACGGCGCGACATTCGAGCCGCGCCGAAGAGAGGCTAAGCCCATGGTTATGATCGCGGTCGACCTCCGGGCGGACCCAGGGGGCGCGTAGCATGTGGGTGCGGTTGTTCCGACCGTAGGAGATATACACCGGCGCCCACGTAAATCCTGTCATCGATCCGCTCTTGACAAGCCGTTTATAGGAATTGACCGTCGGGCAGGTCACCGCGACGATCGCCGGCGCATGCTTCAAGACGCCGGCAATGAAGTGATAGGCAAGGTTAGAAAGCCCGCAGCCGCGCTTATCCTGCGCCGAACCGAAGAGGTTCTCACCGGACTTGAGAGATTCAATCGACATATTGAAATGTGCGCCGTTGCCGGTGCGGTCCGGGTAGGGCTTTGGCATATTCGTGGCTATGCAGCCGTGCTTGTGCGCGACCTCCTTCATCATCATGCGCCACAGAGTGAAGCGATCCGCAGTCGTCATCACGTCGGAATAGGCGAAATCCAGTTCATACTGGCTGCTTGCATCCTCATGATCGAACGAGTGGACGTCCCAGCCCATCTTCTCCATGTAGCCGACGGTCTCGTCGATCAAATCCATGCCCTGAAGAAGAGCGCTTACGTCATAGGCGGCGCGTGGAATCGTGTTCCTGGGGTTGGCAGGCACGATCCGGCCATTTTCCTTGCGGACGAAGAACATCTCGCATTCGATGCCGAGATTGAACCGAAAGCCAAGCGCCGCGGCTCGCGCGACCTGGGCGGCGAGTACATTACGAGAGCACATCGGCCATGGGTCTTTGTGAAACTTCAGGTGCCCAGGCGCCCAAGCCACGTCCGGCCGCCAGGGCAGAATGGTGATAGCGTCCGGGTCAGGGAAGAGCGCTAGTTCGTCCTCATGCGGGCCTTGACCAAGGCCGTCAATCGCGGCTCCGGTGAAGAGCTCGGAGCCATTCATCATGCGTGAGAAATGGCTAAGAGGCACGGCCTTGGCCTTTGGAACGCCGTGCAGATCGACGTAAGAGGAGAGGCAGTACTTGACCCCTTTCGCCTCCAATTCCGCCTTGATATCGCTAACTGACTTCGTATCCATATTTGGGTGGTGCCTCGGTGTTATTGTGTCATGCATCTCGCTTCTCCCTCCCCATCCTGCGCCTGCAGGCTAGGCAATCACGACTCATAGCGTTGCCGGTAAGCATCGCAGGCAACGCGGAAGCACTCCAAGGGCGGGCGTAACACGCCGGCACCAATCTGCCCCCCTGCCTTACCTGCCAATCCGACATCACAGACAGGAGTGACCCCGGTGTCTGTTACCTTAAAGATGTCGATCCCTAAGGGGATTCCCCGGAAACCAAGCGCGGGAATTCGATAATCAGGATGCTCGGTCAGTGCGATGCCGTACATCAGCTCGTTCATCTGCACCATCGCTGTCGGCGAGCCGCCTTGGTAGTCCTGCAACGGAAATGCCGCGGCCTGAGCGAGCCCTCCAAAGCCGACCGTTTCCAGTATGATGCTTTCGCCACCGATCCAATCGATATCTGACGGACCGAATCCGTCGAAGAACTTTGCCTCAACAGTCGGCAATGGGCCGCGAAACCAACTATCGCCGAGACCACTGACGCGGATTGCAAACTCCCGGCAGCTGAAAGTCATAGCGGTAACAACGGACGCACCAGTGATGTTATGTCCGGAGTCCGCTATGCCCTTTGCCGCCGCCATCGAGAGACGCAGAAAGAAGTAGTCACTCTTGGTCAACACATCGACGGTGCGCTGAACATCCGCCATTCGGCTCCGAGCGATCACCAGCAAGGCCGGGAAGATTTCTCGCGCAAATAGTGCCGTGGCAGCGGCATTACGGCTATGCAGCTCGTCACCCATGTTAAGGGCTCGCCGCATAATGGGCTTTAGTGGCACGCCACCCAGACTGCGCACCGCATCCCGCACGACCGGCGCAAGGACGTCGCGGACCAAGTTGAGGCCCGCTATGACGTCTTCTCCGTAGCTTCCGTAGTTGAGACGGCGGCGCGACTCACCTTCATAGAAATTGCAGAAGCTTCTGTTGCCATTCACTTTGTCTTCGATCACGAACACCGGCATCGATGCGCTGTAAACCCCGGCGACCGACCCGACACATCCGTGGTGATGACAAGGCTCAACCTTGATTTTGCCCCGGTTAAGCTTCGCGGCCGCATCCTCTACATCGCGAGCCAGGCCTTCATAGACCGCCGCGCATAGGATTGCATTGCGCTGGCCGCCTGCGTACTCGCCGAATTCAAGCGGCGCGCCAGACGTCAGGATCATATCGGATGTCATGCCAGGCAGCGCATCGCGCGCCGGCAAAACATCGACAAGCACAGGATCGGCGGCAGAAAACCGGTTGATCACGCGCTGGTTAGCATCATTCCGCATCAAATTCCCCAAGCAATCGCCGCGCTATCGCGTCACCGATGCGGGCTGCATAATGCCATGCTTAATTAATCGGTCAATAAAAAAGAGCCAAGCGCAAAAGACTATCGCGCCTGAATCGTTGCGATTGGGTGCGGAACGCATGCTTGCTGGACCGTAAGGCAGCCTGACGGGCTTCGATATGCAGGCCGTGGACCAGCGCGAGGCGCTTCCGAACGCCCATATTGCTATCGATTTTTCTGAACTCGTGCTGATGTAAGCTGACCGCCGCCTGCAAAGGGTGACGGCGAAGACTGCGACGCCGCGGAACACGGGTCGAAGGGTGGCTTAGCTCAAGGTATCCCAGGGAACCGCTGGATTTGCAAGTTTGAGGCCGTGCAGCCTTCCGACGCGTGGGGGAGCAGAGGGACAAGTCTGCTTTGGTTCAGAAGTTGACGCCACAACGTCCCCGTCCAAATCTACGTCGTGCCACGTCTCTGTGGCGATGCGGCGACAGAACGAAAAGAGTGCCCGCCGAGTTCCCGCGCCACGATCTCGCGGATGGCTCGACGCACCATGACCTCGACCCGCGACAGTGGCCTGGCCGCCGAGTAAATCAGGGAGAAGGAGTGCTCGATGCGCGGATCAACAATGCGCGTCGCCTGCAGTCGCCCGTCATCTACTTGCTGCCGCACCGCTCCGAGCGGCAAGATGCTCGAGGCTAGGCCGGATGCCACCAGCTCCACGATCAGATTGATCGACTGTACCTCACACACGCTATTGATCTGTAGGTGGTGTGTGTCGGCCAGCTCTTTGAGGTAGTGTGGCGGGCGGTCGATCAGTCTCGGGGTGATCAGTTCGTGTCGCATCGCCTCGACCAGAGTTATGGTGTCGCGTCGCCGCTTCCTCCCGGACTTTGCGGCCTCGACTAAGTACACACTTTCCTGGAATAGCGGCTCGGCTTGTATCCCCGGCGGCGGGTTCGGGCAGTGGACGATCGCCATGTCGATCCGGTCGGTTGTCACCCATTCGGTGAGCACGCTGCTCAGCCCCTCGGTAACAGTGAAATAGACCTTCGGGAACTCGCTACGGCCGCGCCGAATCAACGACTTTACAACCGGCACGGCGCTGGGTGCCACGCCAAGAGCCACCTGCCCGCGCACGTCGCCGGCCATGTTCTTGAAGTGCTGGCTTACCCCCTCGATGCGGCTGAGGATCTCCTGCGCCTCGATCAGCAGCTCGAGGCCGGCCTCGGTCGGCTCGGCGCCCCGCGAATGGCGCACCAGGAGCTGCACGCCCAGTTCCTCTTCCAGCTTGCGGATCTGCAGGCCAACAGCCGGCTGTGCAACGCGCAGGTGCTCCGCCGCCTTGGTGAAGCTCTTATGGCCAATGATGCTGACGAAGTAGCGCAGTTGGCGCAAGTTCATGCCGGGTACCGTGCCGCATGAAGGGCGCGACCGCAAGCCGTCCAGTCGGGCCGAAAGCACATCGTTCTGGCTGCCAGAGCATGAACTTTCTGGACTTCGGAACCGCCTCTGGGAATGATCGGCCTCTCTGCAGAGGGAGTAAAACGCAATGTTCGTGGAAATCGCCCAGATCGACGTGAAGCCCGGCATGGAAGCCGAATTCGAGAAGGGTGTCGCCGCCGCCGCGCCCGTGTTCAAGCGCGCCAAGGGCTGCCGTGGCCTGTCGCTGCAGCGCTCGGTCGAGAAGCCGGCCCGCTATCGGCTCTATGTCGACTGGGACACGGTCGAGAACCACACCGTCGATGTCCGCGGCTCGGCCGACTTTCAGGAATGGCGCAAGCAGGTCGGCCATTGCTTCCAGGAAACGCCGTATGTCGAGCACACCCAGCTGGTCAATAAGTGGTTCTAGAGCTGCTTCAGCCTGGTGGCGCGATGACCCAGCGAGAGGAATAGCGCCACCAGCGGCAGCAGCACCGCCGCCTGCATGACCGTGATGGCGGCGGCGCGGTTTGAAGCGCCGGTGTTCAACAGGCGCCAGGTCACCACCGGCAGGGTGATGTTGTCCGATGACGAGATCAGGACCGCCAGGGTCAGCTCGCGGAAGCACAGCATGGCCAGCCACACCCAGGCGCTGATCAGCACCGGGGCGAGAAGCGGCACCAGGATTCTCCGGATCGTGGTGCCGCTGCCGGCCCCTGACATATGCGCCGCCTCCTCCAGTTCCGGATGGATCTGGATCAGGCTGCCATTGATGATGCGCGAGCCGAAGCTGATGAAGGCGATGCAGTAGACGAAGATCAGCAGGCTCTTGCTGCCGTAAAGTGGCAGCCAGTCGGGCACGGCGAACAGCGCGAAGAGCAGCGCGCCCAGCGCGAAGACGATCCGCGGGATGGCCTGCGGCATGAAGGCGATGGCGTCGAAGACGAAGCGCCCGGGAACCCTCGAGCGCAGGACCACCCAGGCGAAGGCGACGCTGAGCATCAACACGAGCGTCGCCGCGACCACCGCAATGACCACCGAATTCCAGGCCCCGTGCCAGAGCAGTTCCCACGGCGCGCTGCGATAGTTCATGAGGGTCATCGTCTCGAACGAGGCGAACGAGAGCGGCGCCGGGTACGGCTGAAACGACTGCAGCGCCACGGCGGCGAACGGGGCGACCTGCGACAGCAGCAGGTAAAGGCAGACCAGGGCCCAGGCGAGCCAGACCCAGCCCTTGAGGGTGACGGGACGGCGGCGATAACCCTTGCCGCTCACCACCTCGAACTGGCGGGCGCGCTGCAGCAGCCGAATATAGGTCCAGCTGCCGATCAGGGCGGCGATCACCATCAGCGCCCCGAAAGCCGCCGGCACGCCGTAATCCGGCAGGCCGGCATCGGCGCGCGCCGTCTTGAGATAAACGAAGGTGGAGAAGGTCAGCAGGCGGTTCGACAGGCCGATCACCGCAGGGATGTCGAAGGTGCCGAAGGCGATCATGGTGACGGTGATGCCGGCGGCCAACATGCCCGGCAGCATCAGCGGCAGCAGCACGCGCCGCATGCGCGCCAGGGCGCCTGCCCCGCTCATCGCGGCTGCGTCTTCCAGGGTGGCATCCATCTGCGAGAAGCTGCCGGCGGTCATGACGAAGAACACGGGTGCGAGCAACAGCCCTTCTACACACCCCATGGCGAAGATCGAGTTGAGCGGCAGCGGCGCGCTCTCGAAGCCGAAGCCTTCCATCAAGGCGATATTGATGGCGCCGATGCGCGGATGCAGCAGGTAGAGCCAGCCCATCGCGGTCAGGTATCCCGGGATCACCAGCACCGCCGTCAACGACGCCCGCACGAACGTCTTGCCGGGAAAGTCGGTCCATTCCACCAGCCAGGCCATCGGCGTGCCGATCAGCGCAGCGACGCTGACCGTGACCAGCGCGAACCAGCAGGTATTGACCGCGGCCGGCCAGAATTGCGGATCGTCAAACAATGTGACGTAGTTGCCCAGCGTCAGGCCGCCGAGCTTCGAGCCGAAATCGTAAAAGCTGATCAGGATGACGAAAAGCAGCGCGCCGACGATGGCCACGCTCATGGCGATCACCGCGCCCAGGAGCGCCCAACCGCCGCCCGGCGCCAACCCGATACGACCCGCGCTCATGCGCCTTGCCTTGCCTGGGACCGCCCCGCCGCCAGCCGGACGGTCCGTTTCCCCCTCACCCTCATGCCGCCAGTTTCTTTTCCTTCACCCAGCCGACGATGGTATCGACGATCGCCGCCAACGCCGGCGTCCCCGGCTTGGGATAATGGGTAGCACCCCTCACATCCGTATAGATCTTGTTCTTATGCTTCACCGCGTCGAAAAGGCTCTGCGGGTGATGTGGCAGCACCATCTCGTCGGCCGTCGGCTGGATGACGTGCACCGGCACGCTGGTCCGCGGCAACTGCTTCACGCCATCGGCGCGGGACTCGTCGTAGCTCCACTGGCTCAGCCAGGAATGATGGGTCGTGTAGCGGCCGAGGCCAGCACCATCGAGGTTGTAGCGTTCCGGGTCGCCGAAGGTGTGGCAGGTGCCGCGCTCGGTCGGCTCGATCGACAGGTCGAGATAGGCCGGCTCGGCGAAAGTACGGTGCACCATGAAGCCGGGATTGACGCCCGCCGGCAGCAGGCCTTTGCGGGCCGCGATCTGGTCCTTGCACCACTGGGTGATGCGCCGGTTGCGCTTGAACTGCGCCTCGCGGTAGCGCTCGAGGAACTGCTTGGAGTACGGCGGGCCGTTCTTCTTATTATACATATCGAGAGCATCATCGATGCTGTTCGGGTCGCGCTCATCGGTGATCGACGGGTCTAGGTTCTCGGTGAAGACGCGCGCCCGGCCGGAATGCGCTGCCAGGATGATCAGCGCGTCCGCCGGCACCAGCTTGCCGATCTCGACCGGCTCGCCGCCCGGGGTCATGGTGACCGAAGGGTTCTCGGCCTCGGCCTGGTAGAAGCAGCTCAGCGAGGCGCCGCCGCTATTGCCGATGAGGATGAAGCGCTTGTAGCCCTTCTCCTGCAAGACCCGGAACGCCGAAGCGATGTCCGGCAGGATGTTCTCCATGATCAGGCTGCTGTCGTTGCCGACGTAGCGCGTGTTCATGCCGAAGGCATGCACGCCCTTCTCGGCGAGCGGCCGCAGCAGGTAGTGGTCGAGGAAGGCCGAGGCCGGATGCGTGAGGAAGATCACGGTCTCCGACTTGTGGTCGGCCGGGCGCACGAGCTGCCCGTAGATCTTGCCGGTCATGCGCACCCGGCCGGAGTAGATATCCACCCGCGTGGTCTGGGCGAGGGGGATCGGAACCAGTTCGGAAATCACGTTGGACATGGACTCTCCCTCTCGGCCGGACGGCCCTTCGCCGTCCGACCCTGTTAAGGCCGGAAGTTGCTGTTAGAGGCTGAAGCGCGGTGCTCTCAACGGCCGCTGGCCATCGCGGTGTCGAGCTCCTTGGACATCGCCTGCCAGGTATCCTTGTGCTTCTCGATGACCGAGATCATGTCGAACAGCTTGACGTGGCTGAACGACTGCATCTCCTTGGCCATGTGCGAACCGGGCAGCTCGTGATTGTCGGTGCCCATGGACTCCCACATGAAATCCTGCCCCTTGCGGCTAAGCAGCAGCATTGTGACCAGCTTCGCCGCGTTGGGCTGGGGTGCGGTGCGCGGGATGCCGAAGGGGAAGCGGTCAAGCCGCGCACCCTCGGCCGGCGGCACGTGGGCGATGGGCTGGCCCTTGCGCTGGCGGGTGCGCGCCTCGTAGTCGCCGCAATCCATGGCGAAGACCACGAACTCACCGCTCAGCAGACGGTCCTCTTCGCCGCAGCGGATGAAGCCGGTGACCTGCTTGGACATCGCCCTGGCCCACTCAAGCGCCTTTTCACGCCCCAGGACCTCGGGCAGCATGATCTGCCAGGAGTTGGTGCCGAAATACGGCGGCACGGCGATCTTGCCCTTGAACTCCGGCTTCAGGAGATCGGCCAGGCTGTGCGGCGCCTTGTCCTTGGGCACCAGGCGGGTGTTGTAGACGAAGCCTGCGACCACCGACATGAAGACGATGCCGCGGCCGTCGTAGACCGAGACGGTCGGCGGCAGCGAGGGGTCGAACTCGCGCCAGTTCACCGGCATGAAGCCGTCGGCCACGGTGTTGTCGATATTGAAGACGAGGTTGGTGCTGGCCGGCTTGCCGGCCTCGACCTCGAGATAGACCTGCTTGCGGATTGCCGGGCCCGAGGCGCTCGGTGTGAAGCGCACATCGAGATCCACGCCGTAAGCCTCGCGCAGCAGCTGCTGCATGCGCTTGGCGCCGGCGCTGCCGCCGAAGATCGCCTCGCTCCAGGCGAGGTTCACGCGGCCTTCGCTCTTGGCCGCGGCGATCAGTTGCTCCATCGCCGGCGTTCGCTGCGGCACCTGGGCCTCGACCGCATCGGGAGCAAAACCCAGGCAGAGAGCAAAGCCGGCAACAGCAAGGATCGAGCGGGAACGAAAGGCGGTCATGTGTTCCTCCCTGGGATTCTTTTAGGTGCTGACGCCCGTGGTCACGGCCACGTCGGCCGGCCAGCGCCAGGTTTTAAGCGGACGCCCTTCCGAGAGCGCATGCAGCTCGCGGGTCCAAATCCGGCGCAGCAGCGCCACTTGCCGGTCGGACGCGGCCAGCCGGTCGTTCTTGCGGTCGGGAATGGCGCCTTGGGCGCGCAAGGCCACGCCATCCTGCAAGGTGACGATGTCGGGACGGTCCGCGACATCGGCCAGCGTCATCCGGCCGGCCAGGATCTCCGTCAGCACGCTCTCGTAGCTCGGTAGCTTGGCCAGGTCCTCTTGCGCTTGCCTGTGGCGCGCCAGGAATTCCTCCCGTGCCGCCCCCGTCTTGTGGACGAGATCGACCATGAAGCTCGCATGGGTCACGTCGTCGATCGGCACACGCCAGGCGAGATGCTCGGTCCAGCCGGTGTGATCCTCGTAGACCATGCTGAACATGCAGTTGGGCATCAGGATGTGCGAGCGTCGCACCTCGTTGCCGCGCGTGCCGAAACGGGCGATGCCGTAATCGGTCTCCTCGCCAGTGATTACCGGAATGGCGGCATTGAGCCCGGCCGAGGTAAAGCCCGAGGCGCGGTGCACGAAATTGATGTGCACCTCGTCGACGCTGTTCTCGAGCTGGCTGAAGAAATTCCACGGCCGCTTAGAGACCGCCGCCAGGATGTAGCCTTCCTGGTCAAAGGCCGAGAAGTGCGGCAGCGGAGGCGGCTCGCCCTCGCCGAAATAGCCGAAGATCAGGCCGAGATACTCGCGCGTGGGATAGCTGCGGATGCACACCTTGTCGGCGAAGCCGCGCTGCTCGGCCGGCTGATCCACGCACTGGCCCGAGGAGTCGTAGGTCCAGCCGTGATAGAAGCATTGCAGCCGGTCGCCCAGAACGCGCCCCGTCGAGAGCAGCGTGCCGCGATGGGCGCAGCGTGGCGCCAGCAGCTGGGCCCGGCCGCTCTCGCCGCGGAACAGGGTGAACTCCTCGTTGAGGATGCGCACCGGCATGGCGCGGCCCGTCGGTAGATCGGCTGCGATGAACACCGGCTGCCAGTACAGGCGCAAGAAGCGGCCGGCCAGGGTTCCCGGCCCGGTATGGACGTAGTCGATGGCGCTCAGCTCGGCTGCTGTCTCGCTCATGCCAGGCGCCCCGCGGCCACAGCGTCAGGAAGAGCAGCGTCGGGAAGAACGGTGCACAGCCGCGGATCGATCTCGACGAAGACGCGGGATTCAGGGGCGATATCGCCGTCCGCGCGATGGCGAGCCATGATGGCCTGACCGTCGATCCTGATGCGGTAGTCCATGTACTCTCCGAGATAGCTGGCCGCCTCGATCACGCCCTCCGTGGCAATCCGCCCTTCGGGCTTGCGCCGGTGAATGGCGATGTTCTCCGGCCGCACCGACAGCGTGACCGGTGTGTTGTTCGCTAGGGCCTGGCGCGAGATCCCGGCCAGCATCAGCAGGCCGGAGCGCACCTGCACGAAGGCGCCGTCCATGCCCTGCACGGTGCCGCGGATGAAATTGGTGCTGCCGACGAAGCCGGCCACGAAGGGCGAGGCCG
>SXGU01174700.1_pt1 | contig 25030 bp, 28 predicted proteins | sample 3174531 | NCBI WGS metagenome assembly SXGU01 (sample SAMN11356863, study PRJNA531348) | freshwater metagenome | isolation source: freshwater sample F1-140 | place: China: Fuxian Lake, Yuxi | collected 2017-12-25
GAGGTGGCTCAGCTCTTCGGTGGCGATGTCGAGCAGCATGTCCTTCCGGCCGGGATCCTCTTCGGCCAAGCCTTGCGTGAAGTAGCGCATGGCAGCCGCCAGTTCCCCGTCCGCTCCTCCGAATTGCTCGAGCATCATGCAAGCCAACTTCGGGTTCGGCTCCGACACCCGAACGGTGTATTGCAGGCGCTTGTTGTGCATGAACATGAATAGGCTCCATCGACATTGTTGCTAAAAGAGCGCGGCAGTTGAGGCTTCGGTTCCAAATGGTGCCTCCGCCGCCGCCCGGTCGTGACCGGGCCGCCGGTTCTGACGGCTCGCGGGTAAAGCAGCCGCCGCTTCCGAGTCACCGGGAATGCCGCCGACGAAGCGGCTACGAGGCAGGTGGAGGCGGCAGCCGCACAGCTTGCATCGGCTCCGCGTCTTAGCGGATGGAAGCGATCGCCTCGGCACAGGCCTGCTCGCAGCGGCGACAGGATTCGGCACAGATGCGGCAATGCTCGTGCATGCTTGCATGCTCTTCGCATTCGGCCGCGCACAGGCCGCAGGCGGTCTGGCACGCCTGAAGCGCGGCGAGTAGGGCGGGCTCGTTGCTGCCGGTCCGGCGAGAGCCCATGGCGCCCGTCGCGACGCAGATGTCGGCGCAGTCGAGGTTGAGGCGGATGCACTGGCGCAGGTCCGCAACCATCTCCTCGGCCAGGCAGGCGTCCGCGCAGCTGGTACAGGTCTGCGCGCAGGAGTAGCACTCCTCAATGCACCTCAGCAGCGCCTCGTTCGTGTTGCCCTGCACCGAGGGATGTGATGCGATCATCTGTGAGACTTGCATGTCAGGAACTCCTGTGTGTCTGAGTTGGCGAGAGGTACGCCGCCGAAGGCGTGGCGTACTTAGACAATCAGTGAGCTCCAGCTCGGTTCCGGTGGCGAGCGACATTTGTGCTTCTGGGTCGGAATATGGTCGATAAGCAGCCGAACTACTTAATCTATCACAAGCTGTATCCCGATTCCTGTTACAGTAACTGTAACTTTACTTGTCGGCTGCTACTTCGCAGGGGATCTCCAAGATGGGCCAGATCGGACCTCCCCCACCGTCGGCGTGCGACAGCAGGCGATCCAAAGTACGCCTGAGTGCGCTCAGCTCCACCATCTTTCGGTCGATCGTCTCGTAATGCGGACGAGCAGCAGCTTCGGGATTGTCCCCCGGGGCGTCCTGCGCCGCGAAGAGGCCGACAAGCCTCCTGCACTCCTCGACGGTAAAGCCGAGGCCGCGCGCGCAGCCGATGAATCGCAGCACGTGGACGTCGCCTTCGCCATAGTCGCGAAAGCCATTGGCGCGGCGCGCCGGCGCCACGAGGTCTATGCTCTCATAATATCTGATCGTCTTCGTCGGCAGCCCGGATCGTGCCGCCGCCTCTCCGATGTTCATTCGGTTTCCCCTGCTCTCGTGCAAAAAGGCGAAGGCTCTCCAGCTCGAGCGGGTTCGTGCAGCATGCGCTGCACGAGAGACCCCCCGCCAAGATACGCGCGCCAAGCGCGCAACCCTCGGCGATGAACCGGAGAGCCTGGTGCGGTGCTAGGCCGCCACTGTGTAGCCGGCGTCCTCGATCGCGGCCTTGAGCCGGGCGGGATCGGCGGAGGATTCGACGCTTACCGTCTTGCCGGCCAGGTCGACATCGACCGACGCCGCCGGATCGGCCTGCTGCACCGCATCGGTTACGGCGCGGGCGCACCCGCCGCAGGTCATTCCCTGAACGTTGAACTTGATCATTGTCGCTTTCTCCATCGAATTTTCGTGTGGAGAGACCCATCTAGGGTTTGACACCGTGTCAGGGTCAAGAGCCGGGCTTTTGGCACCGGCACAAACTGACGTTCGTTCAGGCAGGCACAAATCGACGCTTGACCCTGACATTGTGTCAATCCCCATCTTCCAAGCAACTCGAAGCAAGGAGACGTGAGACGTGGACGTGGAGACGCTTGAAAGATCGCCATCGCCGGAAGCCGGCGAGAGCCTCGTGGTGCCTGTCGAGGGCATGACTTGCGCGTCCTGCGTCGGCCGGGTCGAGCGTGCCATCAGGCAGGTCGACGGCGTGGCGGATGTGTCGGTGAACCTCGCCACCGAGCGCGCCGAAATCGTCTTCGAGAAGGGGCGCAGCGACGCTGCCGGCGTCGCCGACGCGATCTTCAAGGCGGGCTATGTGCCCGGCAGCCACACCCTCGAGCTCGATATCGCCGGCATGACCTGCGCATCCTGCGTCGGACGTGTCGAGAAGGCGCTGGCCAAGGTGCCGGGAGTCGTGAAGGCCAGCGTCAATCTCGCCGCCGAGACAGCGACGGTCGACACGGTTTCGGCGAACCCGCAGGCCCTGGTCGCCGCTGTGGAGAAAGCCGGTTACTCGGCGTCGCTTCGCGAAGCCGGGGCCGCTGCTCAGGCCGGGAATGCGGATGAGGCGCGGAAGGCGGCGACCGCGCGGCGGGAGCTGACGCATGTCGTCATCGCGGCAATGCTTTCCTTCCCGCTCGTCCTGCCGATGCTTCTCACGCCGCTCGGCGTCGATTTTGCTGTTCCTGGATGGATCCAGCTCCTCCTTGCCACCCCCGTGCAATTCTGGCTCGGCGCCCGCTTCTACCGTGCCGGCTGGAACGCGGTGAAAGCCCGAACCGGCAACATGGACCTGCTCGTCGCCCTCGGAACCTCCGCGGCCTACGGCCTCAGTCTCTACCAGCTTCTCTTCCCGCCAATGACCCACGCCAACATGGGCGGCCACTATTATTTCGAGGCGTCCGCGGTCGTGATCACGCTGATCCTGCTGGGCAAGTGGCTCGAGGGCCGCGCCAAACGGCAGACCGGCGCCGCTATCCGCGCGCTGATGGCGCTGCGCCCCGACCGAGCCCGGCGTGTTGGCGCGGATGGAGCAGAGACGGACGTGCCGGTCGAGCAGGTCCGTGTCGGTGACCTCGTGCGGGTGCGTCCCGGCGAGCGCATCCCCGTCGACGGCACGCTGCGCGACGGCGCGAGCAGCGTCGACGAATCGATGCTGACCGGCGAGAGCATGCCCGTCTCGAAGGCGCCCGGAGACAGGGTGACCGGCGGCTCGATTAACGGCGAAGGGCTGATCCTCGTCGAGACCAATGCCGTCGGCGCCGAGACGACGCTGGCGCGGATCGTGCGGCTGGTGGAAAGCGCGCAAGGCGCCAAGGCCCCGATCCAGCGTCTGGTCGACCGCGTCAGCGCCGTGTTCGTGCCGATCGTCCTCGCGGTCGCCCTGGTTACCTTCGGCGGATGGCTGGCGGTCGGCGGGAGCGTCGAACCCGCTCTGCTGAACGCGGTCGCCGTGTTGGTGATCGCCTGCCCCTGCGCGCTCGGCCTCGCCACCCCCACCGCGATCATGGCGGGAACCGGCGTCGCCGCCCGCGCCGGCGTGCTGATCAAGGACGCCGAGGCCCTGGAAACGGCCCACCGCATCGACACGGTCGCGTTCGACAAGACCGGCACCCTTACCGAGGGCAAGCCCCGGCTGGTCGCTGTGGTAGCCGCGGAAGGCGTGGGGGAGGCGGATCTGATCGCGGCGGCGGCCGCATTGCAGAGCGGCAGCGAGCATCCGCTGGCGCGGGCCGTCATGGCGGCCGCCGCAGAACAGGGGATCGGCGCGGCCTCGGCGCGGGACCTGCGTGCGCTGCCGGGACGCGGCGTATCCGCGAGCGTTGGCGGACGCGCGCTCATCCTCGGCAGCACCCGGTTGATGAACGAGAACGGCATTGGTCTCACCGGGCTCGAGGACAGGGCGCGTGAGCAGGAACTGGACGGCCGCTCCGTTTCCTGGGTCGCGGAGGCGGGAGACGCGAAGCGCCTGCTCGGACTTCTCGCCTTCGGCGACGAGCCCAAGGCGGCTGCCGTCGCTGCGGTCGAGGCTCTCCATGCGCGTGGCATCCGCACCGTGATGCTCACCGGCGACAACCAGGGCAGCGCCGACGCCGTGGCGCGTCGGCTCGGAATCGACGAGGCGATCGCCAACGTGCTCCCCGAGGACAAGGCGGCGGCGGTGGCGCGGCTGAAGCAACAGGGCGGCACCGTGGCAATGGTCGGGGACGGCGTGAACGACGCGCCCGCGCTCGCCGCGGCCGATGTGGGCATTGCCATGTCGACGGGGACCGACGTGGCGATGCACACGGCGGGCGTTACCTTGATGCGCGGCGATCCGCGGCTGGTGGCCGACGCGGTCGAGATCTCCCGGCGCACCTACTCCAAGATCCGGCAGGGCCTGTTCTGGGCGTTCATCTACAATGTCGTCGGAATTCCGCTTGCGGCCCTCGGCTATCTCAGCCCTGTCATCGCCGGCGCCGCCATGGCGCTCTCGAGCGTCAGCGTGGTCGGCAATGCGCTCACCTTGCGCCGGTGGCGCCCGGCTGCAGGCGAAAGGATCGAGCCATGAACATCGGCCAGGCATCGAAGCGGAGCGGCGTCAGCCAGCGGATGATCCGTCATTATGAGGGCATTGGCCTCATCCCCAAGGCCGCGCGGCGCGACTCCGGCTATCGCGATTATGACGAGCGCGACGTCCATACCCTCCGCTTCATTCGGCGGGCCCGGGACCTCGGCTTTCCGATCGAGGAAATCGGCAAGCTGCTGGCGCTGTGGCAGGACCGAAGCCGCGCCAGCGGCGACGTCAAGGCGCTTGCGACCGCCCGCGCGGAGGAGCTGAAGAGAAAGGAAGAGGAGATACGCGCGATGCGGCGCACGCTTGAGGACCTCGCCCGCCATTGTCATGGCGACAGCCGGCCCGACTGCCCGATCCTGAAGGATCTCGCGGCGGAGGAGGGGGCGGATGCATAAGCTCTTTCTTCCGCCGTTCATTGCCGGTCGAGCTGGCCCGCATTATGTGCACCGGAGGATGTCCCGTCTCCTGTCCACCTTGCTGCTGGCGTTCGCGCTGCTTCTGTCGCCGCTGGCGATGATCGGCGGCGGCGCGCATGCGGCAATGCCGCACACGACTTCTTCGGCCGTGCATTGCGCCGATGACGGCGCCGCACCGCAGCAGGGGCAGGACGCGCCAAAGATGAATGTCGGCTGCGCCATGGCCTGCGCCGCCATAGCCGCGGCCGCGCCTGCGGCGGGCGCCCAAGTCCGCCTCGAACCGGCCCAGCTCGGCGCGGTTCCAGCCCGGCTCCTTTCCGGTGTTCATCCCGAGGGAGAGACGCCCCCTCCGCGTATTGCTCCAGAGATCTGACGCTTACTCACTTCTTTCTGGAGATTGACGATGAAGATGTTTCTGATCGCGGTTGCGATGGCAACCGCCGCGCCCGCTGCCGCCCAAAGTACCACGGCGACGAGCGTCCATTCAGGGCATGCGGCGCACGCGGCCCAGCCGGCGCAGAGCCCCCATGCAGGTCACGGCGCGCTGGCGGGGCAGCAGGGGCAGGATGCCCATGCGGGTCACGCAATGGCGGATTGCTGCCGACGCAACGCCGAGGGCCGGATGGCATGCTGCGAAGGCATGGCGGGCGGCAACGGCCGCGGCTGCTGCGGCGCTGAGGGGACACAGACCCCCGGGTCCGACCCTCATGCCGGCCATGACATGAGCGGCGACGCTCATGCAGGCCACGGTACGAACCAGAACTGAGGCTAAAGGGAGGCGGCTCACCGCCGCCTCCCCAAGCCGCGACACCGGCGGCGGCGACTGCCGCCAGGAGGATTTAAAAATGAACCAGCTGATTGCCAGACGATCGCTGCTCAAGGCCGGGGCCCTTGGGGCCGCGGGCCTCGGAATGTCGGGGCTGTTCCCGGCCTGGGCGCAAAACGGCACCCATGGACTCGTGCGCAAGGAGATGCCGACGCTCAGCGGCGAGGAGATCCGGCTGAACATCGCGGAAGGGATGTTCAACGTCGATGGCCGCGCGGGGCACGCGATCACCATCAATGGCACCATCCCGGCGCCGCTCATCCGACTGCGGGAGGGACAGAATGTCCGTCTCGTCGTCAACAACATGCTCGACGAGGACACCTCGATCCACTGGCACGGCCTCATCGTCCCGTTCCAGATGGATGGAGTGCCGGGCATCAGCTTCCCGGGCATCGGAGCGCGCTCAACCTTCGTCTATGAGTTTCCGCTCCGGCAGTCGGGCACCTATTGGTACCACAGCCATTCGGGTCTCCAGGAGCAGGTCGGCCATTATGGGCCGATGATCATCGATCCGGCCGGCGCCGATCCGGTCGCTTACGACCGCGAGCATGTGATCGTGCTCTCCGATTGGAGCTTCATGCATCCGCACCAGATATTCTCCCGGCTGAAGCAGGAGGGGGGCTTCTTCAATCGCCAGCGCGAGACCTTGTTCGGGCAGCGCAGCGAGGAGCTCAGCCAGGAGGACCGCCAGATGTTCGCCCGGATGCGCATGGATCCGAGCGACATCTCCGACGTCACCGAGGCGGCCTACACGCTGCTGATCAACGGCCACAGCCCGGCCGAGAACTGGACCGGCCTCTTCCGTCCGGGCGAGCGCGTGCGCCTGAGGATCATCAACGCGGCGGCGCAGACGACCTTCAACTTCCGCATTCCCGGCCTGCCGATGACGTTCGTGGCCACCGACGGCATCAACATGCGACCGGTGGAGGTCGACGAGGTCCAGATCGGCAACGCGGAGACCTACGATTTCATCGTCGAGCCGCGAGACCAAGCCTATACGATCGTTGCCGAGAGCATCGACCGCTCGGCGATGGCGCGGGCGACGCTGGCGCCCCGCATGGGCATGGTCGCCGCGGTGCCGCCGCTGCGCGAACGCCCGACCCTGGACATGGAGGATATGGGCATGGGCGGCATGGACCATGGCAGCATGAACCATGGCGCGGCCGCGGGCGGAGCGCCGGCCGCGGATCATGCCGCGATGGGGCACGGCACCGCTGCAGGCGGCACGGGCAGCGCGGCGCAAAGCCAGGGCGGCATGGCTGGGATGGATCACTCCAGCATGGACATGCGGGATGAGTCCAAGGTGGACTTCCCCGTGGGTGTCGGCGTCGACATGATCGCGCCGAACCCAACGGACCGCACCGGCCATCCGGGGATTGGCCTGGAGAATGTCGGGCACAGGGTTCTCACCTACCGCGACATGGTGTCCCTCACTCCCAATCGCGATACTCGGACGCCAACCAGGCGCATCGAGATCCACCTCACCGGCAACATGGAGCGCTTCATGTGGTCGATGGATGGCGAGCAGTTGAGCGAGAACCCGGAGCCCTACCGCTTCGCACGGAATGAGCGCGTGCGCCTCCGGCTCATCAACGACACGATGATGACGCACCCGATGCACCTGCACGGCCACTTCTTCGAGATCGTCAACGGCCACGGGGCCAGCCAGCCGTTCAAGCATACGGTAAAGGTAATGCCCGGCGGATTCGTGGACCTCGACCTGACGGCCGATGCTCCTGGCGACTGGGCGTTCCACTGCCACCTTCTCTACCACATGCATGCGGGGATGATGCGTGTCGTCACCGTTCGCCCGCTCGATGGAGACGTGGCATGAAGCAGATGATCGCACTCTTCCTGGCGACTGCGCTCGCCAGCCCTGCGCTCGCACAGCATGCGGCCCATGGTCAGACGCAGAACCCTCAGGCAGGACAGGCGGCGCCCGCGCCCGCACCGGCGCCGTCCCCCGCGCCGGCCACCACCTGCACGGCGGAGCATGCCGCGATGGGGCATTGCAGCATGCCGGCTCCGGCCGCAGCTCCGGCACCAGCTCAGACCTGCACGCCCGAGCATGCCGCCATGGGGCACTGCAGCATGCCTGCTCCGGCTCCGGCTCCGGCTCCTGCGCAGACCTGCACCGCAGAGCACGCGGCCATGGGTCACTGCACGTTGCCGGCCCAGCCGGCGACGCCGCCCGGGCCGAGCGCGGATCCGCACGCAGGCCATCAAATGCCTGGCCAGCCGGCGCCGAACATGGCGGCCGATCCCCACGCGGGGCACGGCATGGGAAGTGCGCAAGCCGCCCTGCCGCCGGTGGCTCCGCCCCCGCCGGCGGCGTTCGCCGGTCCGGCTCATGCCCAAGACCTGTTCTACGATCCGGCCGCCGCTGCCCGTTCGCGGGCCGAGCTGCTCGAGGAGCATGGCGACATCGAGACCTACAAGTTCCTGGTCGACCAGCTCGAGGTATCGCTCGGCGAGGGACGGGAGGGCTACGCCTTCGACGCGCAGTTCTGGTACGGCGGCGACATCGACAAATTCTGGCTGAAGACCGAGGGCGAAGGCGAATTCGGCGGAGAGTTCGAGGGCGTCGAGGTGCAGGCCTTGTGGAGCCACGCGATCGACCCTTGGTTCGACCTGCAGGCGGGCGTGCGGCAGGATGTGGGGTCCGGCCCCGACCGTCCGCACCTGGTCCTCGGCGTGCAGGGGCTCGCTCCCTACTGGTTCGAGGTCGAGGGCGCCGTCTTCCTTTCGACCGAGGGAGATGTCACGGCACGGGCCGAGGCGGAATACGACCTCCGGCTCACGCAGCAGTTGATCCTCCAGCCCCGCATCGAGGCGGACTTCTCGCTTCAGGACGTGCCCGAGCTCGGCCTCGGCTCGGGCCTGACGACCGCCGAGGTCGGAGCGCGCCTGCGCTACGAGCTGTTCCCGCGTGGCGGGCCGGCGGTGATCGCCCCCTATGTCGGGGTCCAGTACGAGCGAGCCTTCGGCGATACGGCGGGCCTCAGACGGGCTGCCGGCGAGGAGGTGGGCGGCTGGAGGCTGCTGCTCGGCGTCAGGACCTGGTTTTAAGAGCGGGTCTCAGGGCGAGACCGGGAACAAAAGACACAGGAGCAGGAGATGGCAACGGGTCACGGCGGACATTCCGGCCACATGCCGGCCACAGGCGACCGGAAGGCGCTCGCTTGGGCGGGCTGGCTCACCGGCCTCTACTTCGTCATCGAGCTGGCGATCGGCATTTGGACCGGCTCCGTGGCGGTCATGTCGGATGCCTTCCACACCTTTTCGGCGGTCGGCGGCGTCCTGATCGCGCTGGTGGCGACCCGCCTCGGCGACCGCAGGTCGAGCCCGGCGAGGACCTTCGGCTACGTGCGCGCCGAGATCCTCGGCGCGCTCTTCAACGGCCTGTTCCTGGTAGTGATGGCGCTGTTCGTGCTGTGGATGGGCGCGATGCGGCTGATGGATCCGATCCACCTGCCGACGACGCCGATGCTCGTAGCCGCGGCGGGCGGGATCGTCACGGAGCTGATCGCGCTGCGGCTTCTTTACGCCCGCTCGAAGGACAATCTGAACATGAAGGGTGCCTTCTGGCACATCATCCAGACCTTCGTGGGCAGCTTCCTGATCATCGTCTCGGCTCTGGTGATCCGCTTCACCGGGTTCCTGGCCATTGATCCGATTCTGGGAATGGTGTTCGGGGTCGTCCTGCTCTGGGCGTCGTGGGGGATCATCCGCGAGGCCCTGCACATCCTCCTCCAGGGCACGCCCGAGGACCTCGATATAGAGGCCGCAATCGAGGCACTTCGGCAGGTGCCGGGCGTGACCGACGTGCACCACGTCCATGCCTGGAGCCTGACCTCGGGCATGAACATCTTCTCAAGCCACGTCTGCGTGCGCGACCCGCAAGAGGGGCAGCGTGTGCTGGAGGACGCGACGCAGATGCTCCGCGACCGGTTCAAGGTCTATTTCTCGACGCTGCAGATCGAGGAACGCTGTCTTTCCGGCGAGGAAGCGGCGACCGCGATCGACATCACGAGGGCTGCGGAAGGCCACCCTCACGCCGGCGCGCATCCCGCCGCCTGACGTTCGGTCAGCGCTGGAAGGTGAGGGTGGTGAGGTCGAGCGTGAACCGGCCGCTGCCGGACGGTGGCGTCATCAGCGCGGCGAACAGCATCATCGACCCTCGCGCCTCTTCAGGCACATGCACGTCCCCTTGAGCATCGGTGCTGAGGTGGCGCCGGTTGCCGTCCGAGGTGACGAGGTCGATCGGATAATTGCCAAGCGGTCGCCCATGGCTGAGCAGCCGGAAATGGCTTCGTCCGGAGTCAACTGCGACGAACTCGAAGACTGCGCCCACCGGTCGTGCCGCCGCGGCCCAGCCGTCGCAGGTGCGGATGCAGAGCAACGTCTTGGCGAACCTGCGGGAGACGACCTGAAGGGTGCGCGGACGGGGAAGGGCTTCGACCGCCGCGAGCGCCTCGGGGCTCACTCGGTACTCCTGGAGGATCAGCGGGATCCTGTCCTCGCTATAATCCACTTCGCGCGGCTTGACGGTGACGGCCGCCGCGACGGCGCCCGGTCCGGCACCGAGGAGCTCAAGGTTGAGCGCGTTCGGGCCGGCGTTGCCCAGCTGAAGCCGCGGCGAGCCGGAGCCTTGGGCAAAGAGTTGCTCTACGCGCTCGGCCGGGACCGCGGTCTCGGCGGTGGGAAATGAGGATCCGACCGTCGCCCGGATCCTCTGCCCGGTACCGGCGGGAGCCTCGAACCGCTCCGGCAGCAAAAAGAAATCGTGAGCGCCTGCTGCCGACGCTCCGAGCATCAGCGTGCCGAACGCCAGCAGCTTGATCCATTTCACCATTTTTGCGCTCCTATGCTCTTGTGCTGCCAGCAGCCGCTGCCGGCTCGATCGGTCCGAGGATCCTCTTCTGAACCCTCTATTCCACAGCGTTCCGGATTTCCGGCAGCATGTCGGGCGTGACCTCTGCGGCACGGGCGGGCAGGGGCGCGCCGCCGCGCTCCCCGCTGCGCTCGATGTCCTGGATGAGCGCCTTCATTTCGGCGATCTCGCGGATCTGGCTTTCGATGATGAGATCGGCGAGCTCGCGCACGCGCGGGTCGCTGATGCTCGCCCGGCGCGCATTGTTGATCGCGATCGAATGGTGCGGGATCATCGATTTCATGAAGGCAACGTCGCCGATGAGCGCCTGGCTGCGGTTCGTCGCGAGCAGCGCGATGGCAAGCACGAGCGCTCCGGCGAGGACGGCGACTTTCATCGTCTTCCCCTTGTACATCGACCACATGAAGCCGAGCATGACCACCGTCATCACGCTCCCCATGACGAGCGACGCAACAAGGCGGTTGATGCTGAACATGACGTGGTCGAACGAGTAGACGAGCTGGTACATCAGGAAGAACATGATGAAGGTTGAGGTTGCGATCATCGCCGCGAACCGCCCCCACGACATGCCGCTCATCTGCTTCTCGTGATCCATTCGTCTGTCCTTCCTGTCGTTCATTGTGAAGTGCTGCCCGCGCGTGCTTGTCTAAGGCTGGTGAGGCGAGATTGCAGGCCATGATGAACTCACCCTGCCGAAGGCGCTTCTCCCGTTACCGACTGAACGACGCTTGTCCGCCCGTCCTCGAAGAATGCGATGACCTGGTAGGGTTGGCGAGTGCCGTCCGGCACTTCCATTCCTGGGGAGCCGGCCGGCATGCCCGGGACCGCGATCCCGCGGAGTCCCTGCGGCCGCTCGCGCAGCATCCGTTCGACCGTTTCAAGAGGAACATGGCCCTCCACGATCAGGCCGCTCACCTCGGTGGTGTGGCAGGACGCAAGCTCCTCCGGAACGCCGAGTCGGGCCTTCACGGCCGCCATATCGGCTTCGTTCACAATCTGAACCGGATAGCCAGCCCGTTCCGCAATGTCGGCCCAGCTCTGGCAGCATCCACAGTTCGGGTCCTTGTGCACGACCATGGCCGGCCGTGCCGCCGCCGGGGCCGCGGCGTCGCTCGCTCCCGCGTCCTTAGGTGCATCGTCGGCTGCGGGGGAGCAGCCGACGAGCAGGAGACCTCCAAGTGCGCCGGCGCCTGAAAGCAGCTGACGGCGCGTCATCGACAAGGGAATGGGCTTGGCTTCGATCAATTCCGTCTCCTCAAAATGCCATGTGGTTCATGCCGCCATGCATGAACGTGCCACCGAGATAGCCCTGCACGGCGATGGCAACCGTCATCAGAGCGAGCAGCGCCCAATAGAGGGGACGTGGCCGCTCCGGAGCGCGGCGTGCGCGAGCGGCGACCAGGACTAGAACGAACGCGAACAGTGCGAGGGCCGTCCCCAGCCAGCGATGCACCATCAGGACGAGGTTGCGGTCGGTCAGGTAGAAGCCGCCGGCAAACCATCCGAGGAAGGCGGCAGCGATGGCACCAACGGCGCCGACCACCAGCATCACATAGGCGGCCGTCCGGTACTGGCTGTCGCGGCGCCACAGACCGTAGAGCTCGACGGCCAAAGCCCCGACGAACATCGCGATCGGAAAGTGAATCACGAGGGTGTGGAGCCGACCGAGCCAACTTACCAGGCGCTGGCCAAAGGTCTTGTTCGCGTCGGCGGCTTCCTCATGCGCCTCCATTGCCTGCTCGTGCCCAGCGGCCATGTTTTCGTGCATGTTCGCCGCTGCCGGATTTGGCGCTGCCGAAGCGGCCGCCTCCGGTCCCGGGCCAGCGCCGAGCTGGTTGTGGTTCTCGTGCGCCAGAGTCGGCGATGCGAGCAGGAGCGCGAACAGCGCGCCGAGGCGGATCATGAGCATGAAATGGCAACGAAACATATACGCGGACTTTCCTGTCTATGGGGGACTACGCAGCGATCGACCTGCTCCCTCGGGACCCGCAGTGCGATCATCCCTCCCGGTGAGGCGCGCGGTCCGGCCCGGTGGTCTTTCGCCACACCAGCGGAGAGCGAAGGCCATGGAGCTTGACCGATGCCGTGAACCCTATCCTTCGCCAGCCCGCCTTCTCGAAAGCTCGCTGCGAGGACAGATGAGACCACCAGATCCAGCATATGAGCCTTTTCTTTCCAGCGTCACGCATTGCGTGCGAGGAGAGCCTTATGAGCAGGGGCGCGAGCCCCTCTCCTCGAAACTCTTCTACAGTCAGGATCTCCAGAAGCGCGGCATCTTCATCTTCCAGCGTCCAGACGCTGTCGCCGTAATAAGCGTCACGCCCGGCATAGAAGACGAGCGACAGAAGGGCTCCTGCGCGGGTGAGGGCGAAGCCGAGCGCCTGGCCGTCGCCATGCCTTGCCGTTCGTCGGACCGCAGGGCTTGAGTGTTCCTTTGCTACTCTCAGAAGCTGCTCATCGAGCCGAGAGAATTCGACGCCCCGCGGCAGCCTCGGCTGCTCCTCGCCGCCTTCAGGCGCGCAATAGATCCGATAGGCGCTGTAGTCGGCGAACAGCCGATGCGCGATCCAGCGCAAAGCCCGCTTCACGACGACCGCGTCGGCGAAAGTCCCAAATTTCTGGCCATCGATCTGCTCCGTGATCGCTTTTGCGACCCCATTACGGCGCGCGCCTGCTTACCCCTCATTTCCTGCCAAGCCCGAGCCCCGGCCGGTTTTGCGGCGGCACTCGGGCGCCCTGGTTCGGCCCCGCTCACCGCGCGAGCGGGTCGACCGGTCCTGATCGTCAAGGGGCTCAGCGGTGCAATGCGTAGACCGATTGGGCGGACACCTGGGGGCCAACAGGAGAACGAACATGTTTGGATCGAAGCACTCGATGTCGTCGGAAATGCAGCAGTGCATGGAAGACTGTCATCAATGTCACATGACCTGCCTTCAGATGGCTGCGACCCACTGCCTCGAGATGGGCGGCAAGCACGTGGAACCGCACCACATGCGACTGATGCTCGACTGCGCCGAGATCTGCCAGACGGCCATGAACTTCATGGCCCGCAATTCGGCTCACCATGCGATTACCTGCCGGGCCTGCGCCGAGATTTGCCGCGCCTGCGCCGCGAGCTGCGAGGAGGTCGGCGACATGCAGGAGTGCGTCGATGCCTGCCTGCGCTGCGCCGAAAGCTGCGAGCGCATGGCCGCCGCTGCTTGAACACGGGTTCCGGTGCCGGGGCTCGCCCCGGCACCGGCTCGACCGAAGCACGTACGGGCACGGCTATGCATTGTGCATATGTGCGCGCATCCGGTTAAGGGTGCGGGACGCACTGCGCGTATTAGACTTAGCCAGGGGGGTGGAGGTCAGACATGAACGACTTGGATGCGGCATTGCGCCGCCTATCGGAGGAGCCCGGGCCGTGCCGCCTGGGCGGCGTCGAGGCCGAGGTGCTCCGGCGCGTCGCCGGCCATAGCTTTGCGCGCGAGTCGCTCCGGTTCCGGGTGCTTGCCGTCGGGGTTGCCCTGGTGATGGGCATCGCTGGGGGAGCCCTTCCCGAGCGGCCGGCGAGCGCGCGTGGGGCGCTCAGCCCGCTGAACGAAGCCGCCGGCCTTGCGCCGTCGACCTTGCTCACAAGCGCGCCGTGAGCCCCGGAACGCGCCGCATGCTCGTGCTGGCGGCCGTGGCGTTCCTCGCGGCGCTCGCTGGCGTTCTCATCGGACGGGGAATTTCGCAGCAGCAGCCGGAGCAGTCGAGCGCTCTTCACGACCTGCTGCATGAGGAGCTAGCCCTGGATGAGCAGCAACTGGCTCGGATCGAGGAGATCGAGGCGCGCTTCGCGGCCCGCAGGTCCGAGCTGGAAGCGGAACTCCGCGTCGACAACGCCCGCCTGGGCGCGGCAATCCAGGCGGAGCGGGGATACGGCCCGCGCGTGACCGCGGAGATCGACCGGTCCCACCGCGCCATGGGGGAACTTCAGAAGGAGACGCTCGAGCACATTTTCGCGATGAGGGCCGTACTCCGCCCCGACCAGGCCGAGAAGTTCGATCGGGCGGTGGTGAGGGCCCTGACCGCGGATTCGGAATGAATTGCGATCCGGCGGCATGTACGGACGGCGAGCTGGCGGCGCTGACTCTCGCGGGGAGGCAGGCCGCCTTCGCCGAGATCATGAAGCGGCACCGGGAGCCCATCTACCGCATGATCCGCGGCTATGTGGGCAGCTCGGAAGAGGCCCTTGATCTTGTTCAGGAGAGCTTCGTCGCAGCCTACAAGCGGCTCGACAGCTACGACCAGGCCCGGCCCTTGCGTGCGTGGCTGGCGCGGATCGCGATCAACAAGTGCAGGGACTGGAGCAGGCGCCGCGCAGTCCGCGCGTTTCTCTTCTCGGCGGCGCCGGTGCACGACGAAGCTTTTCTCGCAGATCCGACACCTCCTCTCGACGAGGCCGCCGCGGACCGGGAGGAGCTCGACCGCCTCTGGCGAGCGATCGCCGAGCTTCCTCGCAACCTGAAGGAGCCGCTCGTGCTCCGGGTTATCGACGAGCTGTCGCAGGCGGAGGTCGCTGCCGTTCTGCGGATCAGCGAGAAGGCGGTGGAAACGCGGGTCTACCGCGCCCGCAAGCGACTTGCCGCCTGGCGGGACGGGGGGCAGGGGACGGACTGACCAATCCGTAGCCGGTTTGAGGGTTTAGGAGTTTCCGCGCGTAAGACAGCCAAATTCCAATTGGAGGAACCTGATGACCCGCTTCTTGAAGAGCACGGCCGCGGTTGCGGCCTTAGCCTTGACCGGCGCCTGCTCCGGTGGCGACGCCGAGAGTAACAATGTGTCGGCGAATGCCCAGCAGGATGTCAGCGCCGAGGCTCCGCCTACCGATCCCAACAATCCCTACGCTCAGGCGGAAATGCAAATGGGCGAGCGGATGATGGCCGCGGTGGGTCAGAACGCCGCCGAGACATGGGTGCGCAAGATGATCGAGCACCATCGGGGCGCGATCGAGATGACGGACATCCTGGAACGGCAGGGCGGCGACCCTCAGGTTCTGGAAAAAGCCCGTCAAACGGCAGAGGAGCAGCGGCGTGAGCTGCAGGAGCTGGAAAGAATGCTCCAGGGCGGCGTCTCCGGCAATGCGCCGGCCAACCCGTACGCCGAGGGCGAAAGGCGGTCGCACGAGCGGATGATGGCCGCTGTCGGCGCCAATCCCTCCGAGACCTGGCTCCGCAAGATGATCGAGCATCATCGCGCCGGGATCGAGATGTCGGAGATCGTGATCGCCCAAGGCGGGAACGCACAGGTCGCGGACATGGCAAGGCGTACGGCGGCGTCGCAGCGTCGCGACATCGAGGCGCTGGAGCGTCTCCTGAGCGGGGAGGCTCCGGCTGCAAGCGCGCAAGGATCAACCGCTGCGCAGACGCCCCCTGCAGCGGCGGCCCCCGCCGCTCAGCCGAAAGCCGCGCCCGCGCCGGCTGCGCGAAGCGACACGCGCCCCGCGACGCCGCGGAGCGAGCCGAAGTCCGAGCCTGCGGCCGAGCCGCCTGCCGGCGCGGCCCCGGCGCAGACCTGTGCTCCGGAGCACAGGGCTGCGGGTCACTGCTAAAGCAGCTAAATTGAGCCACAGACCCTGGCTGGGCGCGGCGGCGAGAACCGGCGCTCAGCCGGTGCTGCTGTGAATCTCTGGGTCAATGGGGAGGGAAACTGATGTCGGCAGCAGCGCGCGTTGCGGGGAAAGTTCACAAGTGGCTCGCGCTGCTGATGGCGATCCAGATCCTGTTCTGGTTCGTCAGCGGCCTGTTCTTCGCGATCGCGCCGATCGAGCAGGTCCGCTCGGAGCATATGAAGGCGGCGGCTCCAGCCTCACCCATCCCTATCGCTGTGGCGGCCGCAGGGCTGCAGAGGATCGAAGGCGCAGAAGCGGGCGAGCGGATCGAGGTGCGAAGCATGCTCGCGCGGCCGGTGGCGCTCATCACCTCGCATGAGGGACGGACGCGTCTTTACGACCTGACCAGCGGCCGTCAGATTTCGCCGATCCCGGGGCCGCTGGCGGTGCGGATCGCCGAAGCCGATCATGCCGGAGAGCAGCGGGCGGCGCGGGTCAGCCTCGTGACGGAGGAGTCGCCGGAATATCGGGCGGCGCTGCCGGCCTGGCGTATCGACTTCGACGACGGTGCGAACCGGGCGCTCTACGTGGCGCAGGATACCGGCGTTGTCACCGCGAGGCGGTCGACCCTTTGGCGGGTGTTCGACTTCCTCTGGGGCCTCCACATCATGGATTTCAAGAACCATGAGGACTTCAACACGCCGCTCCTGATCGGGGCGACGGCGCTGTCGCTCGTGATGATCGTCGCGGGGATTGTCCTGTTTCCGAGCCGCCTCGGCTACAACGCCTGGAAGCGGAGGCGCCGCCGCGAGCGGCAGCAGGCTCAGTAGCGGCGGAGATGCGTTTGCGGTCGAGCATTCGCTTCCCTATCCAGCGGGGATGGACAGTTCCGAAGCAGCGCTGACCGGCGCCACCGGCGCCAGATCGAAGGTCATGACGCTTGTACGCGGCTGCTGGCTGACGCCGCTCGCATTTCTCTCCGGCTGCGGTGTGGCGCCGCCGACGACTGACGAGATCCGCCGCGCTTATGCCGAGCACGTCGAGGCGGACCGCGTCCATGAGCGCGGGCTGCAGGCAAAGGAGGCGCCGGTGGTCATTCCGCAGCAGGAGGCGAATTGCAGCCGCGACGGAAGGACCCATTTCGACTGCCGGATACGCGTCATCTTCGAAACGGCGGCCGGCCCGCGGAGCCAGGAGCAGAACCTCCATATCCGCCGCGAGGGCGACGCCTGGATCATCGACAGCGTGAACTGATGCCGGTTCAACTCCATTGACGCCGAGCCTGGTCCGCGGTGATGCGAAGGATGATGGCCGAGGATGAAGCCCGAAGGGAGCCGACCCTGTCGCCAACGACCGCGGTCCATATTCGCGGCTGGAGCGGCGGCGGCGAGGCTGAGGCCCGGCGGTTCGGCGAACGCATATTGACGCTAACGCACGAATATTCCCGCTGGCTCGATCTTTCGCGCCTCTCGAGGATCGTTCTCGCCGCCGACTACCGGGCTGCCGTGGCGGAAGTGGCAAGCGTCGACGGCGAGGCGAACGTTGCGACCGCCAACGAATTCGCCGAGGCGGCGGCTACGGCGTTGATGACTGTCGAAGAAGGGGCGCTCAGGAGCGTCCTCGTGGCCTGGACGCCGATGATGCTCCGGATGTTCGATGACTTGGACAGTGTGGAGAAGCGCTCGGCTCTCCAGGCGTTCGTGCATGAGCTCGTTCACGTCGACGACCAGGCATTCCTCGACAAGACCTTTCCCGGCGGGGCGATGGCGGCCGTCGAGAGCGACGACCGGCACGGGGCGCTGCTGCTTATGGTAAGCCCTGCCCAGTCCGAATATTCCGCGACCAGCCGGACGGCGATGATAGAGCCGAGCGCCGGATTCGAGTTCCTGGACCTGCTCGAAAGGACGATCGGCGACGCGACTTCCGACGTGCGGCGCCAGCGCCGGCTCTATCGGATCGGCGACATCTCCCTGGAGACGTTCTGGCCCTGGGTTCAGGAGCGGTGCCGCTTCATCTTCCAGGCGCTCGGCTATGCGGTCGGCCACGCCGATGGCATTCTCAACAACGAGCGGGCGGACGAGGCGCTGAAGGAGCGGTTCCGGACCCGCCTCAAGACCATCGAGGCGATGGAGCTCGGCTGGCTCGTCGCCGAGACGCGCGCCGCCGTGCAACCGATCATGGAGCGGGGGGCTGGACCGGGCTGGAGGCTTTCGATCCGCTGATCGATCTGGGCGAGCGCCTCCTCAACAGGTTCGGCCTGTTCACCCGGATCGAGAACGAACTGCTCTATGTCGACGTGCCGCTGAACAGCATGCGGGATTTCTGAGCTAGGGCGGCGAGCCGCTCGTAACCTTTCGCCTCGCGGCTTGCGGGCTGCTGGCTGTTCGTTCGGGTGAAGAGACTTCATGTTGTCTGCACTCCACCAGAATGTCATGCACTGAGGGGTGAAAGCCCTTGTATATATTGGCGCCGCCCTGGCGGAAATCGCCGGATGCTTTGCCTTCTGGGCGTGCTCCGCATGGACAAGCCGGCTTGGTGGCTCGTCCCGGGTGTGGCTTCGTTGTGCCTGTTCGCTTATCTGCTGACACTGGTCGAGAGCGAACATGCAGGCCGCGCGTACGCCGCCTACGGCGGCGTTTATATCGTCGCCTCGCTGATCTGGTTGCGGATCGCGGAAGATGTCCGTCCCGACCGGTGGGATATGCTGGGAGCGTTCATCTGCCTGGCTGGTGCGGCCGTCATCATCTGGGGTCCGCGACCCGCTTGATCAGCGTTGCTGAGCTTTCGGCTTCGAGAGTCGCTCAGCGCGCTCCGGTCGGCGATCCGCCGCCGAACGGCTGTATCCAGAGGACCACGACCGCCACGTAAACGAGGTAGACGGCCGGCAGGGCGAAGGTGTGCCAGCGCCGGAAGCCGTGCTCGGAGGCGCCGCTCCAGTGCAGGAATGCCGCGTAGAGCGTCGGCATCAGCGCCACAAAGGCAAGGCTGACCCAGAACAGGCGGAAGTCCTGGATCGGTGTGCCGATGATCGTCAGCGGGATGAAAGCGACGTCATGGTCACTGCGTGGTCGCCGATGACGCTGGTCGTCGCGGAGCTCACCTGGCCGGAGCGCGCGACGCTCCAGGTGGCGAAGATTTCGGGAAGCGCCGCTACGGGCGCGGTGATGAACAGGCCGCCGACCACCAATGGAATGCCGAGCGCGCCGATGATTTTCTCGGATGAGAAGACGGTGAAGTAGGCGCCGACCGCAAGCGCGCCCACGCCGGCGGCGGCCATCCACTTCTCGCGGCCGCCCCACTCCACATCCTCGCCCCTCTCCCGTCCGCGCAGCAGCGCCTGCGTAAGGTAGGCGAGATAGGCGAGAAGCAGGATCCAACCGTCGATCGGCTGGAGGCCCCGCCACGGCGCCGGCAAGGTCAAGAGCGCGAACACCGCCAAGATGCCGAGATACGGCAGCGCCTGGACGGTCACCGCGCCGCGATCGACTGCGACGAGCCGTTGGCGGCGATGCCCCCCATGGTTCTTGTGCTCACCGCCGAGATCGGACTTGCGGGTGGCAACATAGGCGGTCGCGACCATGAGCGGGATGGCGAGCACATTCGAGCCGAGCATCGCGCCCACCCCGATGTCGGAGACGCCGCGGACGGCGCTGGTGGTGTTGATCCCGATCTCCGGGCTGGCGGCGGCGAGACCCAGGAACGACCCTCCGGCGGCGACGGAGAAGCCCCATTGCTTGCGAAGCTTCTTGAGCGGGTCCGAGAGACGCTCGGCGCCCCAGTGGGCCGCCCATACCGCGATCAGGAGAATGCCGACCCAAAGGAATGTCACCCTGACCTCCCGCACATCCGCATGGCAAGGAGCGAACGGGCGCTTTGACCACGTTGTTCCTCCCGCCCGCGCGCACCTGCGAGTTCGGGCACGGCGACGACCGGGCGCGGAATATGCGCGTTCGATCGCTGGGGTTTCTGCAGCTCCGGTTTGTGCCTTGGTGAAAAGCCTCCAGACGTGTTCAGCATCGGATGATCAACATTGCTCCTTGTCCTCGCCTGCGGGCTCCAAACAGGCCTCCAGCGTCGCGTGGCCAATCGAGAAACGCTCGCTCAGCATCGTTCGGGCCTCCGCTTTCACGGCCTCGAATGCCTGAAGGGAGGAGTTGCGTGGGACGATATGTGCCTCAAGAGCGCGGTGGTGCTCATCGAGGCTCCAGATGTGGACATGGTGCAGGCTCGCCACTCCATTCACCTCCCTCAGCGCCTGCGCGATGGCGTCGAATTCCACGTCGTCGGGCACCGCGCCCATGAGCGGGCGTACTGTGCGCGGCATCAGCGTGGCGCCCTGATAGATGACGTAAATCGCGATAATCGCGGTGATGATGAGGTCGGCGATGTACAGATCGTAGAGCAGGATCAGCACCCCCGCCGCGATCACGCCGATCGAAGCCAGGGCATCCGAGACGTTGTGCAGGAAGGCGGCCTTCATGTTCAGGCTCTGCTTCGTGCCACGGTAGACGATGATGGCGGTTGCGATATCGATGACGAGCGCGATCCCCGCCACGCCGATCACGGTCAAGCCGTCGATCGGCTGCGGATCGGCGAAGCGATTGATCGCCTCGACCATCAGGTAGAAGCCGATGAGGAGCAGCGTGGTCAGGTTGATCAGGGCGGCGACGAGTTCCGCGCGGGCATAGCCGAACGTCATCAGCTTGTCCGCAGGCCGCCGGCCGATCTTGCGCGCGAACAGTGCGAGCCCCAGCGAGGCGGCGTCGCTGAAATTGTGCAGCGCGTCGGCGATCAGCGCCAGCGAGCCCGAGACGATCCCGCCGATGACCTGCGCGACGGTGAGGAGGACGTTAAGAGCGACGGCGGCGGTCAGGCCACGATCGCTGAGATGCTCCTCTCCATGGCTGTGTCCCGCATGGCTATGACCGGCGCCCATGCACGGTCCCTTCTTCCTCGTGGATATCCATGTGAGCGTCGCGCAATATCTCGATGCCGCCGTAAACGGCGATGCCGGCTACGGCGATGCCGACGACGAGGTCGGGCCAACTGGCGCCGGTCAGCATTATGATAATGCCTGCGAGAATGATGCCGCCGTTCGCGACGAAGTCGTTGAAGCTAAACGTTGTCGCGGCTCTGAGACTGACGTCCGTCTGCTTGAGGCGCTTCAGTAGATAGAGAGAAAGCAGATTCACGATGGCTGCGATGACCGCCATTGCCATCATAAGAAGGCCGACCGGTTCCGAACCCTCGATGAAGCGGCGGACGGCGTCGGCGATCACGCCCACTGCGAAGATCAGCAGCATGACGCCGGAAAAGCGCGCCGCTCCACGTTGCCATCGGCGCGAGCGGGTGAGCGCGAGGAGGCTGAGCCCATAGACGACCGCGTCCGACGAATTGTCGAGCCCATTGGCGAGAAGCGCATTGGAATCGGCGACCGCGCCGGTCAGAAAGAACCCGACGGCGATCGCCACGTTCAGCGCGAGTACGATCCATAAGGTTCGGCGCTTCTCGGCGGAGCTCAGATCAAGCGAGGTTTCGCTCATGCCTTGCCTCCCGCTGACGAAGCGCTCACCCAGGCTTCCGCTTCGTCACGCCGATCGACCTCGAAAAATCTCATTTCACCCGGAAAGACCGGGTCCGAAGCTTCGACCCCCCACTTCTCCCACTTCTTATCGCCGATCACCGCCATGCGCCCGAACTGATCGCCATGTTCAGCGTCGAACTTGAGGTCACGCCACAAGGCGGGCACAGTCCAGCCGGTGAAGTCCGGGCCCAATTCGATCAGCATACGGCTGGACGGCTCAGCCAGCCGCTCGAACCGCGGCACGAACTGCGCATAGTCCTCAGTCGTGAGCTGGCCGTCGGCTCGAATGTGGAGAATGCCGTCTGGTCGTCTTTCTACAGTAAGCAAGTCGTTCCTCCTCTTGTCTCCGCGGCCGGCGTCATCCTTTTATCCGCTCGATCATCTGACGCTTTGCCATGCACCACTGATACTCATCCGCCGCGGATTCTGTTCATTCCGCCGGCAGCGGGCTGCCGAGCACATCGACGTCCCGATATTCTCCCGGAACATGCCGCTTGCCGCGGGGACGCAGCAGCAGGTGACTGATCGCGGGAAGCACGACCAGCGTCAGCACGGTCGCAGTGATCAGGCCGAAGATCACGACGATCGCCAGCGGCTTCTGGACCTCCGCCCCGCGCCCGGTGGCGAGCGCCATCGGAACGAAGCCAAGCGAAGCAACCAGGGCCGTCATGAGCACCGGACGCAGACGCTTGAGCGCGCTTTCCCGGATCGCCTTGTCCGTGGGCATACCCTGCGCGCGCATCTCCTCGACCGAGCTCATCAGCACGAGCCCGTTCAGCACGGCGATGCCGGATAGGGCAATGAAGCCCACCGCCGCGGAGATCGAGAATGGAAGGCCCGCCAGCGCCAGGCCGAAGACACCGCCGGCCAAGGCGAGCGGGATGGCCGAATAGATTGCCAGCGCCGGCCGCGCGCCTCGCAGCCCGACGAACAGCAGGGCGAAGATCGCGATGAACACGAGCGGGACCATGATCGAGAGCCGCCGCGTTGCCGCCTGCAAATTCTCGAACTGACCGCCCCATTCGATGAAGACGCCGGGCGGAAGATCGACCTGCTCGGCGACCCTCTCCTGCACCTCCGTGACATAGGAGCCGAGATCCCGGCCCCGCACATTCGCCTGCACGACCACGCGCCGCTGGCCGTTCTCGCGGCTGACCTGGTTGACGCCCTCCGAGACTTGGAAGGTCGCCAGCTCCCGAAGCGGCACCGACTGGCGCGGTCCGGCGCTCTCCGGCAGCATCACCGGAAGAGCGCCGATGGCGTCGAAATTGTTGCGTGTTGCATTGTCGAGCCTGACGACGATATCGAAGCGGCGATCACCTTGAAAAACGAGGCCGGACTCTCGGCCGCCGAGGGCCGCGGCCACGGTGTCGGCGACATCTTCCATCGACAGGCCGTAGCGGGAGATCGTGTCGCGGTTGAACTGGACGTCCAGCGTCGGAAAGCCTGCCGTCTGCTCGACTCGCAGGTCGGCTGTCCCCTGGACCGGACCCATCACGGCCGCAATGCGTCCGGCCACCCTCTCGAGCTGCTCGAGATCGTCGCCGAACACCTTTACGGCGATGTCGCCGCGCACGCCCGCGATGAGCTCGGTGAAGCGCATCTCGATGGGCTGGCTCACCTCGAAGGCGTTGCCGGTGAGGTTCTCCATCCGCTCTTCGATGCGCTCGATGACGTCGTCCTTGCTATCGACACCCTCCGGCCACTGATCGCGCGGCCTGAGAATCACGAATGCGTCGGAGATGTTCTGGGGCATCGGATCGGTCGCGACCTCGGCGGTTCCGGTCTTCGAATAGATGAACGCCACTTCCGGTAAGGTCGAGATTGCCCGCTCCACCCGCAGCTGCATCTCCCTCGATTGCTCGAGCGAGGTGGAGGGAATACGAATGGATTGAAGCGCGAGATCCCCCTCATCGAGCTGCGGAATGAACTCCCTTCCCAAGGTCATGAAGATCATGCCGGCGAGGACGACCGTGCCGATGCCAGCCCCGATCCACGGCCATGGCCGTACGAGAACCCGGTCGAGGAGCGGCGCGTAACGCGTCTTGATCCAGGCGATCGGCTTTGCTTCCTTTTCGGACACCTTGCCGCGGATCAGGATGGCCACCATCGCCGGGACGAAGGTGAGCGACAGGACGAACGCACCCGCCAGCGCCAGCATCACGGTGGCTGCCATCGGAGTGAACATCTTGCCTTCGACGCCTTCGAAGGTCAGCAGCGGCGCGAAAACGAGAAAGATGATGGCTTGGCCGTACAGCGTCGGCTTGATCATTTCGCGCGAGGCCTCGAAGACCTCGTGCAGCCGCTCGTTGAGCGTCAGCAAGCGCCCTTCATGGTGCTGCCGCTCGGCGAAGCGCCGGAGGCAGTTTTCGACGATGATGATCGACCCGTCGACGATCAAGCCGAAATCGAGGGCGCCGAGGCTCATCAGGTTGCCGGACAACCCGAAGCGGTTCATGCCGATCGCCATCATTAGGAATGCGATCGGAATGACCAAGGTGGCAATGATCGCAGCTCGAATGTTGCCGAGAAGGAAGAACAGGATCGCGATGACGAGCAGTGCACCGAATGCGAGGTTGTGCTCGACGGTGCCGATGGTTGCTTCGACCAGTGCGGAGCGGTTGTAGACGGGAGTGACCAGGATGCCGGGCGGCATTGATCGGGAGACCTCCTCGAGCCGCTCGGCAACGGCTTCGGCGACGATGCGGCTGTTGCCCTCGGCCAGCATCAGAGCGGTGCCGATCACGGTTTCGCGGCCATTGATCGAAGCTGCGCCGGTGCGGAGCTCGCCCCCGACTCGGACTGTGGCGACGTCTCCCACGGTGACCGGCACCCCGTTGGGGGTAGCGACGGTGGTGCGGGCGATCTCGTCGATATGCCGGATTCGCGCATCGGCGCGGACGAGCAGCGCCTCACCGCCGCGCTCGATATAATTGGCGCCGACCGAGATGTTCGCCCGCTCGAGGGCGTCGGCGAGCTCGGAGAAGGAGATGGCATAGCCCGCGAGGCGGCCGGGGTCGGGCTGGACGACGAACTGCTTCTCGTAGCCGCCGATTGTGTCGATGCCGGCGACACCCTCGACCGTCCGCAGCTGCGGACGGATCACCCAGTCCTGGATCGTGCGGAGATAGGCGAGCCTGGAGACCTCGTCGGTCAGCAGCTCACCCTCGGGTGTGACATAGGAACCGTCGGGCTGGAAGCCTGGACGACCCGGAATGCGTGGATTCTCGACCGTAGCGTTTGGTGCATAGCTCACCGACCACATCAGGACCTCGCCGAGCCCGGTCGAGACCGGTCCC
>SXGU01339726.1_pt1 | contig 25004 bp, 31 predicted proteins | sample 3174531 | NCBI WGS metagenome assembly SXGU01 (sample SAMN11356863, study PRJNA531348) | freshwater metagenome | isolation source: freshwater sample F1-140 | place: China: Fuxian Lake, Yuxi | collected 2017-12-25
CCAAGATACGCCATAAAACCTTTCCACCTTCCCACCTATTCACCTCCACACCTACATGTCCTCATGCACAAACTGATGTCTACGTCTCAACCTCTCGCTCTGTAACACCACAAACCCGATCCCGACGAAACCACCTAGAACAAATCCCGAAAGAAGATTCGTGACCACGTTTGGTTTCACGGGCCAGCGGGAATTGAGTGGCTCATCCACAAGCCGTGCCTCCACATCTCCCCCAGACGTATACTCCCCTACCCGGTCGGTCAGGACAAACGCAATTGCTCGCACAAGTTGTTCAGCCTGATTCACATCGCGGTGATACGCCGTAACGCTCAACAATCCTGATCCACGAGCCACGGTTGCTTTGACCGTCCTGCCCCATTCCTTCCGCTGTTTGGATGGATCGTCGGGGAAAATGGATTCATCAATCGAGAAGCCTGCCTCCATCACCTGATCAAAAAAGGTACTTGTATACACAAGCGTAGAGAGGTTGTCTGCGATACGTTCTTCTGAACGGGACGCCGTGTACGCATCTGTTCCGGCTCCTACGTCTTGCAAAATGAGCAGTCGCGCGGTGGAAGAATATTTGAGCGGTTGGATAAACGAGATGATGAGTGCCAGAACAAGTCCCAGCAACCCAAACATCGCTACGGTGTGCCAGTTATAAAAAATGTCGCGTAAATAATTTGGCTGTGCCATACCTCCCTTAGTATATCCTAAAGTGTTAACTCTCCCAATGTCACAAAAATTTCTTGCATCGATCCTTCACGCTCAATCTCCACACGAATCTCCTGTTCCGCGGAATAAGAAATAAGAAGATCATCAAGTGCGTGTGATCCGTTTATAGTCACTCCTTCTACGGAAAGAAGGATGTCCCCCTCTTTCAATCCTGCCTTTTGCGCCGCACTCCCAAACGCGACGGCTCGTGGGCCATACAAGACAAAGCCCGCATGACGCCCTTGTGATACTTCCGAAGAAACCGCAACGGTTCTTGTAAGATCAATCCCTCGAACTCCTAAGCTTGGGTACGTAATAACATCAGGCGATTCAAGCACCTGACGAAATGCGCTAGCCAAGTGCTCAAACGGTACCACTTCAATCCCTTGTTCACCTTGGTCAATGACCCCCACAAACTCACCAAACACACTAAAAACAGCCGCTCCCTTCAGCACAGCCAAATCATCTGTCAGCAGAATCCGGCGTGAGGGAACGTCGCTTGAACGAATCACCTCTCCCCAGACAACTTCGCGCGCATAGGTGAAATCCAACTCAGTTCCCTGAGATACGACAAATAGCGGATCCCCTGCAGCAATGTTATACCCACCAACAATATCAACCACAGAACTGTTTGAAATCGAACAATGGAGGAATCGATATCCCAGAAGCGGTTCAACTAACACCTCATCCACTTCACAGGTTTGTGCGTCAAGCGCCACAATGTCGCCAATGCTTCCTGATGAAGCAAGCATCCATCCGTCAGAGGTCAGCATGGTCACCGACACAGAAGAGTCCGACGGTGACACGCCAGTCACACCTACATTGGATGCGGTAAAGAGTGATCCGACAGCTGGGAGAGATCGATCTTCAAGACGGGCCAAGGCATCGTCGTATGACTGAGGAATTGTTCTTGGTCGCGTCTGTGAAAGCCCGAGCGTTTGGCTGACCTGCCCAAGTTCAATCGCGTACTCAGCGAGATAATTCGTTGTAAGCGCGGTTCCCAAAACGCCCGCCGCGCCGCCGATAAGACAGGAAAAGACGATGATTCGGATTGTGTGTGGCCAGGAGTGATTCTTCATACCCATTGAGAGGTGAGGATAATCAAGATAGTGAGGGCGCTAAATACGATGAGATACCGACGTAAAACCTCGCGAGACAATTTGTGGAGGGCATGGGCTCGAGAAAGTCCAAGAAACACATAGACGCCCAGAGCAAGGAATGCCGCATTTGAATAAAAGCCCGTTGGAAGAAACGAGAGTGAAGCAAAAAATTCGGTGGTAAGGACAGCCCCAGCAAAGGCATACGGCTTTGCTCTTTGTGCATCCACCTTCCCCGCCCAAAGGGTTCCATACACGATGAAAAACAAAATGAAGAAAAAAATGATCGACAGAAACCAAAGCGGCGTTTGAAGAAACAGAGAAAGACCAAACCCCAACACGCAGAGAAAGAAAACGGAAAGAATATGAAGGATGCCTGAGAGATATTCGAGTGTGAAGGGTTGATACGCCACAGGAAGATGCACGAAACTGAAAACATGTTCAACAAACAAGAAGAGCAATGCGACAACGAGCATCGATAAACTGATTTTTGAAAGCGTGCTCTCAAGTAAAAGAAACGGACCAAAACTTGAGAGAAGTAGGAGGAGCGGCGTTCCCAATAGATGCCAAAATTGGAACGTGCGGATTTGCCATGTGAGGAGTCGACCTAGAATGAGCGTGACCAAAACGGCTGTGCACACAATCGTGAGATACGGGTGCACTCCTGAAAAAATAAGCAGAAGAAACCCCGCTGTCGCGATGCAGGCAACTCCAAATGACGATAAGCGATGCAAAAGAATCATACGGACTACTGGATCACGACAGAAAGTTCTCCGGTGATTGAAAGTTCACGTGAAAGCAGTTCGATCTCAGAAATCTGAGCGTACCCAACCATAGCCGCATTAAGTTTGGCAAGTTCGGCTTCTAAGAAGGGTTTGAGAAATGCAGTGACCAGGACATTGGGAATATTCGCATTCCCAACTCGTACAGACGTTGGGGTGACAACAAGATTCCCTTCTGAAACAGTAAGATCAAACGTGATGACTGCTGCGTCACCAGATTCTTGCGTCTCCAGATTGAGCGGGACAAAAAGCTCAATCCCAACACCCGGTTCAACCAGGATCTGAGCGTCACTGGAATCGATCCATTCAAGTCCTGCTGCTTCCAAGAGCGTGCGGAGCGACGCAGTAAGAGAAGACTCCTGAATCTGTACGTCAACGGATCGATTTGCGAGCGTTCCTCCCCCTTCGTAGAGTCGGCGCGTGAGCGTGCTGGTGAATACCTCATTGAGAACCGTCTCTACAGGCACGCCTGGTGATACATCCCGAATGGGAACAGGAACTTCATACGCGAGCGAAGTAAACCCCGGAACATGCACAAGGCCCGTTGAGGCCACGACCCATGCTCCCCATACGCCCATTCCAACAACAACGGCCAAGAGTAGGAGCGAGCAGGTAAGCCATGGACGACTCGTGCGTGTCCGTCTACGAACCTCTCGCACGACTTCCCCCTTTACGTCATTTAGACGAGATTCAAGTTCGGCATTCTTTTCCACGCGGGCCATAAGATTACGGAGCAAGCCAAGAATAGGTCTGCGTAAGCTCATCAATCCGCGTAAGCGCGGCATCAATGTTCCGATCCTCGCTCTGCAAAGACTTCTCGATGTCGCTGAATGCAACCGCAAGTGAGAGATGAAGATCCTTAAACTCAACCGGAACACGCAGTTCAAGAATTCCCGCAAGCGCCGTTTGAGTCGCCAGAAGTTTATCTAAGTCATCAAACGATGAAGCAAGGCGCTCTGTAAATGTCTTTACAATATCCTTGAGGGCCGCGCGATATTCCTCCGGATCGACCGGCTCGACTTCCTGCACAGTAATGCCTGGTCCAGCTGAAGACTCATGTTGTACAGACCAATAAATCAATCCTGCGAGAGCAAGCGAGAGAGCGATCACAATGAGCGGAAAAAACGAATGACGATGATAGAAACGCATAATTACTCTGTTACGTCTCGAAAAAGATCTTCTAAAATAACCACACCCATCATGGCAAGTGGGATCGCAAGAATGGCCCCGGCTAAACCACCAACCTTAAGACCGACAAGTAGGGCGAGAATACTGATGATGGGATTGAGGCCCGTCACCTTCTGCATGACCTTCGGAACGAGAATATTATTTTCAAGTTGTTGAATCACGATGTAGAGAATGATCACGGCAAAGCCGATGATGGGTGACTGCGCAAAGCCGATGATGAGAGCGGGCACCAATGAGATAATGGGTCCGACATATGGGATCACTTCCAAAAGTCCCGCGATGAGGGCAAGTACCAACGCATACTTCACTCCAAGAAACGTGAGACCAATGTACACAGCCGTCCCAATGATGAGTCCGAGAATAATCTGTCCACGCAGCCACTCCCCCATCTTTCGAGACATCTTTTTCATCAAGTGTGTGACGTACGGTTGATACTCGATTGGGGCCAAGGACCGGAAGTACTTCCGCATCCGTTCCTCATCAACCACCATGTAAAAAGAGAGAACCAGAACAATGAAAACAGCTGCCACACCACCGACCACGCCCCAGACCGTCGAGAAGAAAGAACTAAACGAATTCGTCATCCCTGATTGGAAGGCTGTGAGTGAGCTTGTCAGATTGTCTGCAAACCCATAATCCGCTGAGAACTCTCGAACCTGCCCCAGTGATTCCGTGGCCTGTGCATAGGAGCTAGAAAAATTCTCGATGAGTTGACCACCCTGTTCGGAAATAATCGGGACAACCAGAATGAGGAAAATGGCCGAGAGGGAAAGCAAACAGGTATAGACGATCAACACAGCGAGGCCTCGAGGAATCCGTCGCTCCGCAAACCAGGAAGCAAACGGCTCTATGAGTGACGCGAGTAAAATCGACGCAACAAAAATCGCGACGATGTCGCGGATGAACCATAAGAACCAAAGTCCAAGCACAATGAGCACGGCTTTGATAAAGGTCGTTGTGGAGATGCTGACCGATTGTGGCGGCTGCATATGATAAGGGAATTATAGCATAGATGGAAGGTGATGAGGTGGAAAGGTGGAAAAAAACGGACCGTGATAGTCCGTGGTTCGTCACAGAAGCGATGCGAGGGCGTGGTCGAGGCGCGTGATGGCGCCGCGCGTAACTTCTGGCGTGTTGGCAAGGCTGAAGCGAATCCAGTCGGGTTGATGGAAGACGGATCCCGGGATCACGGCCAGACCATGATGTGCGGTCAGGTGCGCAGTGAGGGCGTCAACATCGTGAACACCCTGACCGAGGAAGCGCGAGACATTGAGGAAGGCATAGTAACCCTGTCCCACGATCGCTTCATGACCTTGCTGCGTGACCCACTCGCGGAAGAGCGCGCGACTCTGTGCTGTAGGATCGATGACACGACGTGCCCAGATGTGTCGTTCAGGATCATCGCTTCGATAAAACTCGTAGGCGATTGCTTCGCTCATGCCAGGTGTGAGCACAGTGTGGGACGCCACGGAGGCGATAACGCGGGCGAATTGGATATCTCCGCAGAGCAGGTGCGCATGACGGATATTGCTCGCACCAATGCACTTGGTGAGTCCTCCCAACACGACAAGGCGATTGCGTGCATTGGGTGTCAGAGAGCGCAGGAGGCTCGCCATGTCGTACCGGTGTAGACCTTCATCGAGCACCATCTCGTACATGAGATCCAGGATGATGTACTGGACACCGCACTGCATGGCGCTCTCGATGAGTTCAACAATCCGTTCGATTGTGAGAAACGTCCCGGTCGGGTTGTCGGGTGTGGTAATGATGAGGCCAGTCGCTGGGCTGCCATGCTCGCTGGCAAAGTTCGTCGCTTCCATCATGGAGAGGGGCGTGAGCATGAAGCCCGCTCCTACTTCGCGCGGTGCACGCAGCATGTTCATGCCGCTGAGGTAGCCACCTTGGGCGTAGCTTTGCCAGGGCGCCGGACCGACAATCATCGACAGACCGACTCGTTGAGCCAAAAGCGTGATCGCCTGGTAGATCTTCTGCAGTGCATCGCGGCCGCCGCAGGTGGTGACGATGTTGTCAGGCGTGAGACCAGGAACTCCTTGAGCACGGTAGTAGCGCTCGAAGATCATCGCGCGCACACGCGAATCACCCTCAGGAGTGCCATACGCAGTGGTGGACAGGAAGTTCCCGACGGCTGCGGCGAGCTCTTGGGGTTTAATCGGGGCGAGACTCGCTCCGCCGTCGCCCTGCGAGGCGTCGTAGACGGGTTGACCAGGATGTTCAGCGAGGAATGCAGCAAGACCGCGCCTCACGAGGAACATCTGAGAAGTCGTCAGTGGACGATGTTGATGGCGAGCAACCGCCACACGGACATCGACGGGATCGACAAATACCGGATCCATGTCTCCTCCTTTCAAGAACCAATGAGATCCTAATCCAGGTAAGTGAGGTTATCAAGGATCGATTGACAAAACCGCCTTTTTTGACTAGTCTGTGGCGACGGGGCTGTATTGGTTTCGACGGGAGTTCCTTCCATTCCGATCAAGCCGTGCGGGCATGAGCCGCACGCAAATAAACCTCATGCAAGACGACAACTGCAAACAACGTCATCGCAAAGATCAAGAGCGCCTTCAGCGTTCCATCATTTGCTCCTGTCCTCGCCTAACGGCTTGTAGGACCATCCGCGCTGGTCACGCCTGGTAGCCAGCAGTCGGGTGTTATATCACCAGGCTCGAACATGAGGTCACCGGTCTCTCATGTTCTAAAGTTGCGATCGGCTCTTCGGTCCGTATTGCTCTGTTCCTTGAGCGGGCCGTCGTATCCAGGGACAGATGAGCTTGGAAACGTCGGAATGAAAAGCCTAACCGCACAGGGGTTCAATTCCCCTCAGCTCCACCAAAAACCCACCAGATAACTGATGGGTTTTTGGTTTGGTTGCTCTCTTTCCTTATCCGAGTTAGGCTGCCCGAGGCTCTTTCACAAGGAGAAGATCGTGCGTAATACATCAGAATGCGTCATCCTGGCCGCCGATGGCCTCGACCTCCCCCAAGTCCTAGACCTCGTCGACGAGATCGGCGACCGTCTCTACGCCGTCAAGATCCACAGCCTCTGGGACCGCCATGGTCCAGGTGTGGTGCGACAGCTTCTTGACGCTGGCGCGCCGCGCATCTGGGTCGATCTCAAGCTGCACGACATCCCCGAGACGGTACGCGATCGTGCCAAGGCGGTAGCCGAAAGCGGCGCCCACCTGGTCACGGTCCACGCCTCCGGCGGAATCGAGATGATGATGGCCGCCTGCGAGAGCGGAATCGATGTCATCGCCGTCACGGTACTCACCTCGCTGGAAGAAGACGAGGTACATCTCCTGCACGGACATCCTTCCAAGGCCGAAGTACTCGCCCTCACTCGCCTGGCCAGGATGGCTGGCGTACCCTCCGTGGTCTGTTCGCCCAGGGAGGTTGGCATCCTCGCCAAGCGTCCAGAGCTCAAGGGCATGAACTTCATCACCCCGGGCGTACGCTCGCTGGGTGTCGCCGTCGACGACCAGAAGCGTGTCGACACCCCCGCCAACGCTATCAAGGCCGGCGCCACGCGGCTGGTCATCGGCCGCCAGATCACCCGCGCAGATAGTCCCCTCGCCGCGCTCGAACCGATCGAGCTGGAGATCAACGCATGAACGCCTCCGACCTCATCCTCGGCATGGACCTCGCGGCCCTTCGGCGTTTCGACGACCATGGCCATGAGCCCCTGTCCGATGAAGCTGTCCGCCACATCCTGCAGACCTGCGACGCCCTGTGGCTCCACAACGGCGACATGGCGCGACCGCATGCAGAGCTCACCTCCGGGCGCTGCAGCGATGGCTTCGTGGACGTCCTGCGCGCCCTGCGCTACTCCACGGTGTGTGAACTGCTCGGCCAGCAGCTCGCGATGAAGATCGACCAGATCTACAAGGGACGTGTGGACTGGGTTGTGGGCTCGGACCACGCCGCCGCCACGCTCTCCTACGAGGTGGCGAAGTACTTCCTCGCCATGCACGACTTCACGGAGAAGGGACCCGACAAGGCGCAGCGCTGGAGCCGCTTCGAGATCCAGCAGGGCGAGATCGTCCTGCAGGTCGAGGAACTGGTCACCACGAGCGGTACGCTTCAGGCTGTTCGTGATGGACTGCGCCAAGCACGCCCGGACGAGCTCATCGCGTTCGCGCCGCTGGTCGCAACGCTCGTCAACCGCTCCCCGCTCACCCACTTCGATGGCGTGCCGATCGTGAGCCTCGCCACCTACGACATCAAGAGCTGGGCGCCGGAAGAGTGCCCGCTGTGCGCCGCCGGTTCGCCGCGCGTCCGTCCCAAACACAACTGGGCCGCCCTCAAGGTCTGATCCCCACGCCGTCCAGCTCAGCTGGACGTTTTCTTTTGTCTCAAAACAAAACCACACCACGCAAGGTGATGTGTTTTTGGAATACTCGGTCAGTGACCGAACGTGTTGCTACTCGATGCCGTCGGCGCGACGCTTGCCGGACTCGATTGTCCGCGGGTCGAAGCCTCGGTTGGGACCGTCGGGGTCGGAGTAGGGGTAGCTGTAGGTCAGGTAGTTTCCCCAAACCGTGAACCCCATGACCGAGAAGAAAGTGATCGCCATTACCCAGGTTGAGTCCCAGGGGATGAAAATCATACTACCGCCGATGATCAGACACGTCGCGATGACGGCGAGAAAGAGTTTCCTCATGTGACCTCCAACGAACTATGTACCCCATTTTCGCAAAAAAATCAAGGGGTGGATCAGTTCCCCTTGAGTTTCTCGCGAATATCTCGCTGAACATCTCGCTTCTTGATGGCTTCACGTTTTTCAAATTGTTTCTTTCCTCTTGCAACCGCGAATTCCAGTTTCACAAGGTTTCCTTTTGTGTAGATGGACAATGGCACAAGTGTGAGTCCTTCTTGTCCCTTCTTCCCAATCAACCGATTCAACTCTCTTCGGTGCACCAACACTTTTCGATCCCGGTCGGCTTTATATTCTTCTTTGTTACCAGCTGGTTTATACGCGGCAATGAAGGAACCCTTCAACCACAACTCTTCTCCTTGAATATGTAAAAATGCTCCCTTGAGCTGCACATGTCCTTCTTTCACACTCTTGACCTCCGCTCCCGTCAACTTCAACCCACCCTCCAGTGTATCGAGGATCTCATAGTCGAACCGGGCCTTTTTGTTGACGGCGAGAGTGGGCATGTCGCTGGGGTCAGGTCTCCAGTGTACGGTTTGGTCTGAAAAAAGATTATAGTGAAACTGTACACTGGAGACCTGACCCCAGCCAGTATAGTCGATTGCTTGTAATTTTCCAGCTTTTTTCTTATACTCTCCCACATCTATGCGCATTCATCGTCATCGCATCCGCCGGTCCACGCTTGATATTCAACAATATCGCGTGAACCAAAAGATTAAAGCCCTTGAAGTCCGCGTCATTGGAGCGGAAGGAGAGGCTCTCGGGGTTCTTCCCATCGAGGAAGCTATTAAATTGGCCGAGGTAAAGGAAATGGATCTTGTAGAAGTTTCCCCAAAGGCAGAGCCACCTGTCTGCAAAATCCTCGACTACGGTCAGTTCAAGTACCAGAAAGAAAAAGAAGCAAAGAAGGCTAAGGCTCAGTCCGCCGAGGTCGACATCAAGGGCATTCGTCTCTCCGTCCGCATCGGCGTGGGCGATCTGCAAGTTCGACTCAAGCAAGGACTAAAATTCCTTGAACAAGGCGACAAAATCAAAGTTGAACTCCCCTTGCGTGGACGAGAAAAGGCCCACCGCGACGTGGCTCAAAAGGTCATGGAGGATTTTCTCGAGCAGGTCAAAGCGGTTTATCCGGTCCGTATCGAGCAAGAAATCAAGTACCTTGCCGGCCGATTCACCATGATCGTCGCACGCGCTTGACAAATAGGCTAAATGTCGTTATTCTCACACGCGTTCAAGACCTGTCCACCTTACCACCTCTGCCACCTTTCCACCTTCTCTATGCCCAAGCAAAAAACTCATAAAGCCTTCTCTTCCCGTGTGAAGATCACCGGTACCGGTAAAGTGCTCAAGCGCACGGCTGGTCAGGATCACTTCAACGGACGAGAGTCAGGAAAAACGACTCGCAACAAACGCCAGGACCAAACCATGTCCCACGCGCACGCCCGAGCGATTAAGACATTGATGCCAAACCACCAATAATATGCCTCGAGTAAAACGTGGAACACAACACGTCAAGCGTCGTAAGAGCTTGATGGAAAAGACCAAGGGCATGATGTGGGGACGCAAGTCCAAAATCCGTCTCGCCCGTCCAGCCATGCTCAAGGCCGGTGTGAACGCCTACCGCGATCGCCGCAACAAGAAACGCAGCATGCGCCGCCTCTGGATGGTTCGCCTCAATGCCGCCCTGCGACCTCTTGGAACCAGCTACTCACGATTCATGGATGGTCTCAAGAAAGCCGGCATCGTGTTGGACCGAAAAGTCCTCTCGCAACTGGCAAAAGATCACACAACCGTCTTCAATAACGTCGTTGAAAAGACAAAGTAAAAACGCCTCCGGGCGTTTTTACTTTGTCCTAGGATTGACTGAATTGATCTGAGGTGATAGCATCGTCACCTGGTTAGCCACAACCAAGCCTCAAAGTCAAAAAGTGAAAAAGGGGTAAACATATGTCCACTGAAGAAGGACCACGCTGGTTTCTCGGGGGCGATGTCTTGGACGCCCCCGAGTGGCCCGGGCAATTACCCGGAGCGAGAGCTGGGGACGAGATCCCAGATGACGATCAAATTCTAACCCCGCCTCTGCAAGGGGCACTTCCAATGGAGAAACCTCAGATGTCTGACCTGCCCACTTCCACTGAACCACGCGAAGCCACTGGCCTCGGCCAAGCAGGCCACGAGGAGAAGAATCGCAGCTGGTGGCCGTTCATCGGCGGAATCATCATCTTCTTCCTACTGATGGGTGGAGTCTACTGGTGGACCCACCGCGAGCCGGTCGCAACGACAGAAACAATCACGGCCATAGTGTCCGAACCACCGGTCGAGGCCATCACCGAGGCCGAGACGCCCGAGACCCTCGCCGAGCCCGAAGCCACGCCTCCCGCTGCGGAACCGGCCACGGCCCCGACCGCGACGGCCACCACTGCCACTCCCACGAACTGCAAGTTCGTGGACGGCAGCCGGCCACAGGAGGATGGCAAGTACATCCTCATCTGCACCGAGGGTGAGTACCTCGCCATCGGCGAGTACGACTACGCCATCCAGAACTTCAAGTGGACGGACTTCGAAGAGCGTAATTCGCCCAAGTAGTCTGGTCCGCCCAGACCCACGCACCCGCCAGACGCACCCGCCAGGCGGGTATTTAATTTGTCTTTTTGAAACTCACCTTAAAGACGGGATACCACGTCTGATCGTATTCATCCTTGATCTCGACCGTCTCGTTTTTGACGTACATGTTGAGAGCTTGATCGGCCAGAAGCTCCTGGTCTATCTCAATCTCAACCTTCAGTTCTTCAAGCTCAGCAACGTCTGAATTCCCGGCTCGCACATCTTGCTCAATTCCCTTCTTCTCCTCGCGCAGGGTCTTCATCTCTTCCACAATTTCCTTATAGCGAGAGGAATGTGTGAGCTCATCCTTAAGCATCTTATTGATCTCTTTACGGCGCTTTTTGTTTTTCTCAAGGCGATGATAAATGTCTTCAAGGTTTGGCATAGTTCGACAAGCTCACTATGAATAGGCTCCTATGATATCACGCGCGGCGAGCGCGAGCTGTTGACAAATGAACGAATTTTGAGTAGCCTCTGGAGTCCGTCTACACTCACGGATCCTTGGATTTCTCAAGGCACAATAGGAGTCCTCATGCCCATCAACCGTACGATCTCCGGTGCCCGCGTGGGCGACCCACTCGAGATCCAACTCGAGATCACCGGGACCGACTGTTTCCCTGGAGACAAGTGGCGGCTCACCGTCACGGGGATCACCCTTGCGCCCGCTGCGGCGCAGGAGATCCCTGTGGGCGCGACCAGCCACACACTGACCTGGAAAAGTGCGACGCCACTCCCCACCGGGATCGCAAACCCGATCACCGTCGAGCTCTACAAGGAGCATGGCTCAGGCGCCAGTCTCACCCCGGTCCAAACCTTCCAGGTCCCGATCGCGCCCGCCCCCTCGGCTCCCGCTCCTGCGACCCCTCCGGCCGCACCGGCGCCCGCTTCGCCCCCAGCAGCCCCCACACCTCCGGTCGGTTCGCCCCTGCTCCCCCAGCCTCTGCAGGTCCAGGTCGTGAACGGCGGTGGAGCCGCCCGCTGGTTCTACTCCGCTGGCATGGTGGGATGGCTGGGAGGGCTCGTGATCCTGCTGGTCGTCCTGGCCTTCCTCTGGGTGGTGCTCTACGTGATCGCCCCAACGGCCATGCACGGTCTGTCGGCAACCCCCGCGCTTCCCGCGGGACAGAGCACCGTCGTGACGGAGGTCAAGCAAACCACGATCTCCACCGACCCAGCCGTGCTGCAGGAAGCCGCCAAGGCCTCTGCCAACATCTCGCACTGACGCCCATGCGGCTCGCTTACGAAGCGACCGCTTTTCTTTTTAGGCGAGTTGACTACAACCTAACCTCCTACAACCTAATAACCTGTGCTACCCTAATCCCATGCGCATCAACAAATATCTTGCCGAGAACGGCTATTGCTCACGCCGAGAAGCTGACCGACTTATCAAAGGCGGAAAGGTTTTTATTAATGACGTTCAGGCAGGACTTGGCGATCAGGTAGAGACACAGGATCGGGTCCGTGTGATGGGTCGGGATAGACTCGCTCGAAAAGAAAACATCTATATCCTTTTACATAAACCGATCGGATACTCGACGAAGACAACCGACGAGAATTCCGTCATGGATCTCATCGAGTCTCCCGAACGAATATTCCCCGTCGGACGACTCAGTCCTCAAACGACAGGGCTCCTCCTTCTCACCAATGACGGCACACTTTCCAACCGACTCATCAATCCAAAGTACGAAGTGGAACAAGAGTACGTCGTGGACGTGGAACAGGCTGTCCGCCCGATCGACCTTGGGCAATTCCAAAAACTCGGCAAAACACGTCTCCTCTCCCCTGTTCGCTTTGCGATCATCTTGCAAAACGGAAATCAGGGGGAACTGATCAGTACCTGCGAGGACCTTGGATATCGAATTCTCAATCTCATGCGCACAAGACTTGGATCTCTCAAAATGCCCACGACCTATCCGGAAGGTAACTGGCGACACCTCACAGATAAAGAAGTACGAGATTTAAAAAAGCTCGTCGACGGTTGAAAGACCGTCTTTTTCATTGGATAGACAAAAGCCGATGGTCGTGCTACAACCATCGGCCCACCAACCAGGGGAGGACGAAATGGACATTGTTCGCATCGATGGGGACGGGATCGGCAAGGAAGTGATGCCACCGACCGTGGCATTGCTCGACCGCGTGACCCGCGGGGGAATCAACTGGATCCCCGCCCGTATGGGCCTGGAATGCTTTGAACACTGTGGCGATCCACTGCCACAGGTGACACTCGACCTCGTGCGCACGCACAAGCTCGCGATCAAGGGACCAACCACCACGCCGCAGGGGGGAGGCTTCCAGAGCGTCAACGTGCGCCTGCGAAGGGAGCTGGACCTGTACGTGGGCCTGCGTCCGGCCATGTCCCTGGGCCTCCCAGGTCGGCATGAGCGGGTGAACATCCACCTGTTTCGCGAGAATACAGAAGGACTCTACGACAGCACCGAGGCTCTGAGCCTCGATGGACAGTCCGTCACGTTGACCTCGCACTTCACGCGTAGGGCCATGTTGCGCCTTGCTCGCGCCGCCTTCCTCTACGCTCGCCTGTTCGATCTCGACACAATCACCTACGTCGACAAGCAGAACATCCACAAAGTGTGGGGTCGGCTCTACCATGGGGCGTTCCTCGAAGTCGCCGTGGAGTTCCCGGACATCTCCTACAACCATCGACTGGTGGACGCTGCCAATATGTTCCTTGCGCTAAGCCCCGAATCCTGGGGCCTGATCGTGACCGAGAACATGTTCGGCGACATCCTTGCCGACCACCTTGCCGCCATCATGGGCGGCCTGGGTGTGGCACCCGGCGCGAACATCGGGGACGAGATCTTCGTTGCCGAGGCCGTACATGGTTCGTGGCCGGAGAAAGCTGGGAATGGTATCGCCAACCCCACTGCACTGATGCTCTCAGGAGCCATGCTCCTGGAACACATGGGTGAGATGGAACTGGCCGGCACGATCCGCAACGCCATCATCCGGACACTCACGGAGGGTGATCGCACCGCAGATCTGGGCGGCACGCTCTCCACCACCGAGTTCGCAGAAGCCGTCCTGCGCCGACTCTGAGCTTTGCTCCTCAACCCCACCATTTCTCGGTGGGATTTTTTTTACGATCGAAGTTTCCAACCACGGTGGAATAGGACCCACACGAGAACAAATAAAAAGACTGCCACAAGCGTTAGACCGATGGCACCCATGTGAAGCGGACTTTCAGAAAAGGAAATCATTGAATACCTCAGCCCATCGACCATGTAAAAAAATGGGTTCAGCCGAGCCAAAGATTGAACCGACACAGGTAACATATCGATCGAATTGAAAATCCCACCAACATACACAAGTGGAGTGATTAGAAACGTCTGAAAGACATTGAGATGTTCAAATTTCTCGGCCCAGAGTCCGATCAACAACCCGCAAAGCGAAAAGATGACGGAAATAATGACGACGTAGAAAAGAAATGCAGGAATGTGTGCTGGGGTTGCATCCGTAAACAAAAGGGCAATCACAAAGATTCCCGCCCCTACCGCAAGTGCTCGAGAAACACCTCCAATGACGTATCCGAATATCATTTCGGCGTAGGAGAGTGGGCTGGTCAGCGCCTCATCAATGACATGCGTCCAACGCTGGAAGTAGAGTGAAGTAGAGCTCTGCCCTATTGCGCCGTTCACAATCTGTAGCATGAGAATCCCTGGGAGTACGAAGTCGACGTAATTGATCCCTTCGATGAAATCAATCCGGCTTCCGATGATCACACCAAAAACCAAAATGTAGAGCGTCGCGGAAATCCAAGGCGACACGAGTGTTTGAATGGGGATGCGTAGGAAGCGTTCCATCTCTCTTCGAGACACGGTCGCAAGGCGAATCATGTTCATAGTTCGATGTTACTCACTACAGGTACGTCTTTTTTTGTAAGCGCCAGATACGTTTTCTCAAGCGTGTTTCCATCGCGGGTAAACTCGTCTTTTGTCAGATCCGCAATCTTCTTTCCTTGGTCGATGACCACGACACGTGAACAAAGTCGCTCCACCTCCTCAAGATAATGAGAAGTCAAAATAATCGTCTTGCCCTTCTGGTGCAGATCGATCAGATACTTCCACAGCGCATGACGCTGCTCCACATCAATTCCTGAAGTTGGTTCATCCAAAATGAGCACATCCGGATTATGCATGAGCGCTCGAGCTAAAATGACGCGACGCTTCAAGCCGCCAGACAATTTCCCAAATGGTTTTTGTCGATGCTCATGCAGCTCGAGCAAAATAAACAACTCTTCCATCCGCTCGCGTCGCCCACCCTTGTTCATCCCAAAATAGCCGCCAACGTAATCAAGAATCCGCTCAGCAGAGATAAAAATATCTGCGTTGAACTCCTGAGGTGAAAGACCGATACAAGCGCGCGAGGCCTGATACTCCTCTTGTACGTTATGTCCCATGACAGAAATCGATCCTTCGGTAAATTGTGCGATACCCGTAACGCAATTGATCGTCGTGGATTTCCCAGCCCCGTTTTTCCCAAGCAGCCCACAAAATTCTCCACGTGCGACGGTGAGATCAAGATGGTCAACCGCCAGGGTTTGCTTGTAGTGTTTCGTAAGTCCCTTAATTTCCAAGGCGTTCATAGTGGCGACATTGTAACACAAGAAAACAAGCCAACACCGTTGGCTTGTTTTCTTGGCGGACCGGAAGGGATTCGAACCCTCGATCTTCTCCGTGACAGGGAGACGTGTTAACCGGGCTACACCACCGGTCCATTAACAGCGACGAAATAGTAGCACACGGGTATCTGAGCCGCAAGGGCCGTTCACCGAACGGAATTCCTATGATATTATCGTTTATATGAAATCCTCCATTGCCATTCTAACGATCTTGACCCTCGGAATCATTGGCTGGAACTGGTTATCAGCAGGTCCGCAAATCGATTCCAGCGATAAGCTCCACACAGATCTCTACAAGGGAGCCTCGGATTCCTGGGACCCACAACTGGAGGTTATTCCATTTGAGCGAGACCCCTCCACCATTCTCACAATCCGTTGGGAGGCTCCCACTAAAACCTACAACCACTTTGTCATCACCCTCTCAAAAACAGATGGCTCACTGATTCGAAGAGAATCAGGTGAACACGATCGACTCAGTCTGGACCTGGATGGTCTTGAGCCTGAAACGGAGTATGTATTTGCTCTCCAGGCATGTCTCGATCCCCATTGTGAATCTTGGCTCATCGGACAAAACGAGTCCTACGGAGCTACCCAACCAGGAGATGTGCCTTCCGATGAAACAGCTCAAGAATAGGCACAAAGAGGCCAAAAGCCTCTTTTTTGATTGACACATGAATCCTCAGACGGTAGACTCTTTTTCATCTTGGCTTGGCTGAGGGGCTTGCTGAGATGTCTTCAACACTCCTTCCCACTTCCCCTTATTCGGAGTTACACGTGCACGAGCTGGTTCCCCGCGCTGACATGCTGCAGCAGACGCTGACGCCGACCTCCTCCACCCCACCGGCCTCCCCGGCCATCACGCTTCCGCAACTGAGCTTACCCTCTGACGAGAAATTCCTGGGCTACTCCCCGCTGATCGCCGGCCGCGCGGTCATCGTCGAGCTCCTCGCTCGTCCTAACGACGACCGTGAGAAGCGCATCAAGCTCTGGGAGAACTACCAGCGCGACGGTGGAGTCCTCCAAGATCTGGGTCTCGCGGCCCAGGCACTGGAGCGCGCGGGCATCAACTGGCGCCAGGCCAGGAAGCCCGACGACGTGCTCGAGGCCTTCCACGCTCTCCCCCAGGGCACCCCCAACTAGAAACCAGCCTTCGCTGGATTTCACCCGGCTTCGGCTGGTCACTCACACACCCTCTCCTCCCCCGCCACGCGTCTCCAGGCGGGGTTTATATTTGCACAGCTGAATGTTCGCATTGGGCATCGTAACAGGATGCCTCCGCTTCTTTCACAATGTTCGCCATCATCTTTACGGCCTGTAGCGGATACTTGCCACTGGCAGACTCACCTGAGAGCATCACCGCGCTGGCACAGTCAAAGACGGCATTTGCCACATCAGATACCTCGGCTCGCGTCGGACGTGGATTTCGAATCATGGAATCCAGCATTTGTGTGGCGACAATCACAGGCTTTCCCGCATGACGGCAGGCATGGATCAATTCCTTTTGTCGAATCGGGACTTGCTCTGCGGCAATTTCTACTCCCAGGTCACCTCGTGCAATCATAATGCCATCAGCCGCCTTCAAAATTTCCTCAAAATGATCGATGGCTTCATGCTTCTCAATCTTCACCATCACCTTCGCAAGAGGGTTCCCTTTTGGTGTGTGCTTCTTCATAAGCGTCTTGAGGGATCGAACGGCTGAAGCACTTGTCACAAATGAGAGCGCTAGCCATTCGACTCCTTTTTCGATTCCAAACAATGCATCCTCCTTGTCCTTGGGTGTGATCGCCGAAACCTTCAGGGTTGAATCCGGAAAATTCATCCCTTTGTGAGAAGTAACTTTTCCTCCGTTGATAACTTTCGCTTGAATGGTTTGACCAATGACTCCCGTGACTACGAGCTCGAAAATGCCATCCTCGATGAGAATCCGATGACCTTTCTTCAGGTCCTTGTGCAAATTTTTATAGGTAACGGGGATACGACCTCCGACAAATTTCTCTGAGGCTGTCGTAAGCGTCACGAGTGCGCCTGAAGCTAACTCAACGCCGCCCTCTGGTAACACACCCAACCGAATCTTGGGACCCTGAAGATCCCCAATGATCGAGACATGCTTCCCCAGCTTGCGCGCAGCCGATCGAATCGAGGCAATGAGCCGGGCATGATCCTTATGGGTTGCATGTGAGAAATTCAGCCTTGCGACATCCATTCCAGCCCGCATCATCTTTTCGATCATCACAGGCTTTTCACTTGCCGGCCCCACGGTACACACGATATGTGTTCGTCGCATACTATTGCCCATACTCAGCTAATGTTACCTCAACGTCGAATGATCCAGCATCACGCACAACCGTTAACGTCACGTTGTCTCCTGGGCGGAAATCACTGAGCAGTTCCGCGAGCGCCTGCTCCTGTGTAAACGTCTCCCCATTGATCGCAATGATGACATCGTCCTCTTGAAGTCCGGCAAGATCCGCTGGCGAACCAGCAAAGACCCCAACATCCCCCGGCTGATCACCTGAAACGATCAGCGCCCCAACCTCATAGCTCACCTCAATCTCGCTTCCTTCTTCGGGAGTGACCAAAACATATCGTACCCCTAACCAGGGACGTAGAATGCGCCCATAGACCTGCACATCTTCCACCGCACGCTTTGCCTCATTGATTGGGATCGCGAAGGCAACAGATTCCCCCTGGAAACTGACTGCGGTATTGATTCCAATCACCTCACCCAAGAGATTGATCAGTGGTCCACCCGAGTTTCCCGGATTGATCGCTGCGTCGGTCTGAATCGCTTGATCGATTACTTCGGCGTTATAGGAGTCTCCCGCTGTGACTCGACGATTGATCCCAGAGACAACGCCCTTTGTCACCGTGTTTCGAAATTCGGAAAGCGTATTCCCAATGGCAATGACAGTCTGTCCAATGCGAATAGCATCCGAGTCTCCAAGTGTCACCGTGGCAAAAGAGTCGCCGTCAACACGCAGAATCGCAATATCTTGAAGGGGGTCCACATCCACAAGCACAGCGGGTAACTCCACACCATCATTCGTCACAACAAAGAAGGAGGCTCCTTCCTCGTCTACTACATGCCGATTCGTGAGAAGATACCCGTCTTCTGTGACAAAAAATCCGGTTCCACTACTCACTTCAACCAACTCTGCAGCGCTTGTTTCATCAAGAGGCTCCGCAAAATAAAACCCTCCTCCAAACACACTTGAGGTTCCGCGCTGAAGCTGACCCCGTTCCTGCTTCACAACAATGCTCACAACAGCAGGTGTCACGCGCTCAACCACAGCAATGGTGGCACTCTCCTCCTCAATCAACTCAACGATTCGGGATTCAACCGCTTCAGGACTCAGAGGAGAATCCGTATCAAACAAAGCAAATGACCCAAGTTGAGATGTTAAAAAAAAGGTCGTCAAAGACCCCGCAACAGAACCAAGGATCGCCGAGATGGCGAGTCCGATCACAAACAGGGTTTGGATGGTAAATGGTTTAGGTTCGTCCATAGCTATTTTCTCTTTTTGAGTTTTTTGAGTTCGGATTCAAAGGCTCCCACATCTTCAAAAGACCGGTAGACGGAAGCAAAGCGAATGTAGGCCACTTTATCAAAACTCTTGAGATGCTTCATGACGATTTCTCCAAGTTCTTGAGTGGTGAGTTGGCCGCGACGCTTTTTTTGAACATCCCGTTCAATCTTATGGACAATTTTTTGAAAGGCTTGATCTGTGAACGGCCTCTTCTCCAACGATTTCTCCAACCCACGAATCATCTTCTCACGAGAATACGCTTCACGACGCCCATCACGCTTCACGATCGTCAAATCCAACAATTCGACTTCCTCAAGCGTAGAGAATCTGAATCCACACTTCTCACATTCACGTCGACGACGCACGCTGGCACCATCCGTTGAAATGCGGGAATCTACAACTTTCGTATCTTTATGATTACACACGGCACAGTACATACGCGTATCGTAATAAGTGGCTCTTCGTTGCACTAGTATAGCAAAAAACGGCCCACTTGGGGCCGTTATCTGTTTACATCATCTTCTTCCGAATAAACGCAGGGATTTCAATCTCATCTTCTTCTTTCTGCGCTTGAGCGGGTGGAGCCATCACAGGCCGAGGTTTTGGCATTTCAACTTTTGGTGACGCGGGTACCACGGCAGGAGCCTGGAAATTAACCCTCGGTCGTTGTTGTTGGGGTTCTTCCTCCCGAACGCGCAAATAATTATTTGCCGGTGGGGTCCATGTGCTTTGTGCCTGAACTTCAACGGTGCCGGGAGCCTTGGTGCGTCGTTCACGTGAGTCAAATCCAGTCGCTACCACCGTAATACGAACCTCTTCGTTCATTCCTTCATTAATGTTCGCTCCAAAAATAACCCGAGCATCTTCATCCGCAGAACCGGTAATCACCTTGGCTGCCTCCGCAACCTCATGCATCCCCAGATCGGTACCACCAGAAATGGTAAAGAGGATGCCACGAGCTCCATCAATCGAGAGCTCCAACAACGGACTGGCAATAGCCTGCTTGGCCGCTTCAACGGCTCGGTTTTCTCCTGTTGCACGACCAATACCCATCAACGCTGAACCAGAACTCTCCATGATGGCCTTCACGTCGGCATAATCAACGTTGATGAGGCCAGGAACCGTGATGAGTTCGGCGATCCCCTGAACACCTTGGCGCAAAACATCGTCGACGACATTAAACGCATCAATGAGGGAAGTTTTCTTGTCGATAATTTGAAGCACCCGATCGTTGGGAATCGTGATGATGGCATCCACGTGCTGGAGCAATCGCTCAAACCCATCATCCGCAATGCGACGGCGCTGAGCTCCTTCAAACGTAAAGGGCTTGGTTACCACAGCCACCGTAAGGGCCCCAATATCCTTGGCGAGCTTTGCAACTTCTGGAATTGCTCCGGTCCCCGTTCCTCCGCCTAATCCACAAGTCAGAAAGACCATGTCTGCTCCAGAAAGCGCCTCACGAATCTCATTTTGATTTTCCTCGGCCGCGCGGGATCCAATCTCAGGATTCATTCCTGCACCCAATCCTCGCGTAAGCGTTTTCCCGATAGGAATCTTACGTGGTGCAAGGTTTTGATTAAGTGCCTGAACATCGGTATTCACGACAATGAATTCAACCCCCTTAATGTTATCCGAGATCATGCGGTTTACCGCAGCTCCTCCACCTCCTCCAATGCCAACGACTTTAATCTTGGCAAAGGTCTCAATGTCCGGCTTCACTTGGGCCATAGATTGGGTCTTAGGTTTGCTTGAACAAATCATGTGCTCAAAATTCGCTACACTGAGCACAAAAATCATTCAACACTTTAGCACCGGCAATCCGAGTGTCAAGAAAACAAAAAAGAAGATGTGTATATCTTCTTTTGCAATTCTTTATGGTTTCAATGACTGGAAGATTTTCTTAAAACTGGAGCTTATTCTATCCATGTTCCCTAGACGAGAAAATAGCTGACCAAATCCCCCACGTCCGCCTGAGCCACGGATATGATGCCCCCATAATACGAGTCCCATGGCCGTACTCATGCTGGGATCATTCACTCGATCAATCACGCTTGTCACACCAATGGGAGTTCCCAAGGAGACAGGGAGACGAAAGGCCGATTTGGCCGCCTCCAGGATACCGCTTAATTTTGCTCCTCCACCGGTCAAAATGATCCCTGCGGGAAGCATGCCGGAGCGATCAATCTTCTTAAGCTCACGGTCGACATGCTCAAAAATTTCCTGCACCCGTGCCTCGGTAATATCCGCCACGAAACGTCTGCCTACAACCTCCTCTTCCGGAGCCCCAAGCTCGCCTAAATTGATCTCTTCCTTTTTCTGAACGTCGTCAGGAATACAGGTGGCATAGTGTAATTTCACTTGTTCCGCTACCTCGATTGAGGTTCGCAACCCAATAGCGATATCCGAGGTCACATGATCCGATCCGATGGGCAAAACCGCTGTGTGAAGTACATCTCCTTCTTCGTACACGACCAAGCTGGTTGTCGACGCTCCCACGTTTACCACACAGACACCCAATTCCTTCTGGCGTTCTGAAACAACGGCTTCGGCCGTAGCTAAAATCGAAAATACCAGGTCTTCAATGTCCAAACCCGTTCGATAAACAGCCTTTGTGAGATTCTTAATCTGAGAGCCTAAACCCTGGATAATAATCGCATCCACTTCCAATCGAATCCCATTCATTCCAACCGGATCCTTCACTCCTCGTTGTCCATCCACGGTAAAGCTCTTTGGAATGACATGAATAATTTCGTAGTTGGTTGGTGTCGCGACCGTCCGAGCCGCCTCGATAGACCTCTCCACATCTTCATCTCGAATCTCTCCATCGCTACGACCAACACCAATGACACCCCTGGATTCCTGGGACAAGATGTGACTCCCATTGATGCCTACCCATGCTTTGCTCAAGGGCACTCCGGTAATACGCTCCGCTTGCTCCAAAGCTCGTGAGATTGACGAAACAGCGTCTTCAAGGTTGGTAATCGTCCCTTTGCTGACTCCGGCGCTGGGCACCTCAACAGCTCCAATTATATGGATTTGCTCCGTACCTTCTGCTGAGGGTATACGTTTTCCTACCGCGACCCGAATCGCATAGGTACCTATATCGAGCCCTGTGTAAATCTCTTCAGACATAACTAGTCCAAGTATATCGTTATGCAAGCTGCCTCACAAGATCAACAAAATGGGGGTAAAAAATGGTAATCCCTAGAACCGCCGCAATGAGGGAAACGATTAGAACCGCTCCGGCCATTATATCCTTAATATCCTTTACCATTGGATGGATTCGAGGCTTAAAGGAGTCAACGATCCGCTCAAAGATGGTGTTTATCAGCTCAAGGGTAAGCACCGAACCAATAAGCAGGACGAGAAGAATCCACTCATAGGTTTTCACCTCAAAGACGATCCCAGCCACGATAACACACAGCGTGATGTACACCTGAATCCGGAAGCTCTGCTCGGACGCAAAGACGACGGCTACACCTCGTAGGGCATGTCTTACACTCCGGAAAAATTGGCCGACAGAAATCATAGGCGTGGATCAATCTTGAGATTTTTCAGGATTCGTTCTTGAAGCGGAAACATCTTTTTAGCATCCTTTGGGGTTTCGTGATCATGCCCCCACAAATGCAGGAGTCCGTGCACGATGAGGAAAAAAAGCTCGTCACGGGTTGAGTGTCCCATTCTCTTGGCTTGAATAACAGCCTGCGCATAACTCAGCACGATCTCTCCCTTTACTGGTCCCTCCTCAAAAGCGAACGAAAGCACATCCGTCACTCGATCTTTTCCACGCCAGACACCATTGAGCTTCCGCATCTGAACCTGTGTCACAAACCCAATGGATACAGATACGTCCCCCTTCACACCCAACGACTTCGCGCAGACATCAAGGACTCTCTGGAGTCGATTCTGTGGAAGTCTCTGTCCCCCCTTGAGAATCGACTGGTTCAATTGAGCTCGAATCATACGTTACGCTATTAAGCATCATCTGGAAGGTTTGGAGGTAGTCGACCTTGCTCTTGATTCCGGTGTCATATTCGATCACCAAGAGTCCGGTCCCAAGATCGAGCCATGCGGTGAGCTGATCCTCAGACAAAAGATAATCTGTTCCTTGTTTGGTTGTTCGAACATCCCCATCCGGAAGATCTCCATCCTCAAACGTGATGCGGAATCCCTCACCGGTCTGCGCGTCGAGCACCTGTTCCTCATCAACCACCTCAACGTCCCAAACACGAGGAGCAAACAACTCATACCTTGTGCCATTAAACGATCCAGCAATGAGTTCAACCAGACCAGATTCGATGAGTGTCCCTGGGGCTGTTCCACCCGGGTTATAACCGTGGAATACTTCGTTTCCATCCAGGAATCCGTCGGAGTCCGTATCGGGCTTTTTAGGATCTGTATCGTAGACAAGGTTCTCCTCGATGTCGGTGAGTCCATCTGAATCTGAGTCCGTGCCAGGAGTTGCCTCTACGGGGAAGACCTCTGGCTCTGATTCTTCCTCAGGTTCGACAACTGGGTCTGGTTCGGGTTCTTCTTCTGGTTCTGTTGTCGGAGCCGGTCGAGATGTCGTTGTGGGTTCCGGCTCAGGAGTTGTTTCCTCTACCGATTGCAGCAAGAGGTATCCTCCTACGCTCAGCCCCAAGAGAACAACAATACCAATGATCAAAATCTTTTTCGTCGCTGATCCCTTCTTTTTTGGAAGAACCGCCTTAGGTGGAGCTTTCGGTGGGACAGGGAGTCCTGGTGTCTTTACTTCGACAACCGGCGTGGCTGCCACAGGAGTCTCTGGCTGATGAAGCGCTGCTTGAGCTCCATGACGATACCTCTCCGGCATGGAAAAAACTCTGGCTTCTACACCCGACGTAGGTGTGGCCCCGCTCTTTGGCTGTTCAATTGTCTGTGGGGCCTGTGCCATAAAAATTAGCTAGATTCGGTTGGTGGTTCTCGAAGCACTCCCTCACCATTTGGATTATATCCGCCCTCCACTTCTTTCCCGTCCAGGTACCCATCCCCATCCGTATCCGGATTGAGTGGATCCGTTTCCCATGTACGGATTTCTTCAAGGTCAAATAGCCCATCTGAGTCGGTATCTTCCGAACGTGCACTGGTTCCATATTCTGCTTCTTCTGCATCTGTAAGCCCGTCCTTGTCTGTGTCTTTACGAGATACAGGTTCTTCTTGCTCCACAACCTCTTCAGGTACCGGTGTTGGTGTCGGTTCAGCTTCCTCAACCTCCTCCTCTTCTTCTTCCACGTCCTGTAGCGCTGCTGGTGGCTCAGGCGTCTGTGGGGTGCCTGCTCCAAGGATCCGCATCGATAACAAGAAGGCGGCGCCGATCACGAACAAAATACCAATAACGAGGAGAATCACTTTCCATGGCAATCCCCCTCGGCTCCCTGACACGGATATCATTCGCGCTTCCACGCTGGGAGTAGCGGGCATCGAAGGTTGCGCCGCCGCGTTCATATCCAAAGGAATACGGGGAGTAGGGGGTTCCGTCGGAATAGGTGTGTCCGTAGGAGCCACGACCTGAGGAGCCACCTTATCTGTGGCATCGAACATGTCTTCAGGTTCTTTTTTTACGTCATCAAACATAGGAGAAGATTAATTATTCAAGGCGGCCGGGACCGTTGGGATCGTATCCAGCGGCAACCTCATCGCCATCAAGATAGGTATCGCCGTCCGTATCGGAATTTTCTGGATCTGTCCCGTACGTGACTTCCTCTGTGTCGGTGAGACCATCTCCATCGGTATCTGGGTCATCGATCGGCTCGCGAGCCAGTGC
>SXGU01266516.1_pt1 | contig 24986 bp, 30 predicted proteins | sample 3174531 | NCBI WGS metagenome assembly SXGU01 (sample SAMN11356863, study PRJNA531348) | freshwater metagenome | isolation source: freshwater sample F1-140 | place: China: Fuxian Lake, Yuxi | collected 2017-12-25
GCGTGTCGTAGGCGGTGAGGCCCGCGAACAGCAGGACGCCGATGACGCTCATCACCAGCCCCGAGGTCCCGGACTGCAGGAACAGGTTGATGATCATGGCGACCAGGAGACCGACCACGCCCATCACCAGGAAGGTGCCGAAGCCGGACAGGTCCTTCTTGGTGGTGTAGCCCCACAGCGACAGGCCCGCGAACGCGGCGGCCGTGGCGAAGAAGGTCTGCGCGATCGACGAACCGGTGAATACCAGGAAGATCGATGCCATTGACAGGCCCATCACCGTGGCGAACGCCCAGAACAGCAGCTGCGCAGTGCCGGTCGACAGGCGGTTGATGCCGAAGCTCAGTACCATCACGAAAGCGAGCGGCGCGAACATCAGGACATATTTCAGGATGCCCGGGCCGCCGAGGATCGCGGCGGCGTAGCCGCTCTGGGCGAACAGCATTGCGACAATGCCGGTCAGCAGCACGCCCGACGCCATGTAATTGTAGACGGACAGCATATATTTGCGCAGGCCCGCGTCGAACGCGACACCCTCCCGCGCGCCCACACCCGCTGCCGAGCGTGGCACCGCCGTTCCGCGCGGGTCGAACCCATTGGCCATCTCAAACTCTCCTCTGACGGCAATGCCCCTGCCGTTGGGAGCAATATCGTGGCGATTGCCGGCGCTTTCAAGCGAAAGCGGCTGGGCGCTCGTCCGGAACGGAGTTAACGGACGTGGCATGCACCGGCTGTTCGTGGCGCTTCGCCCGCCCCGCGCGATACGGGAGCGGCTGCTCGCGACGATGGAGGGCGTCGCCGGCGCGCGTTGGCAGGACGATGAGCAGCTTCACCTCACCTTGCGCTTCATCGGCGAGGTGGACCGCCATCGTGCGGAAGATCTCGCGACGGCGCTCGATCGCGTCCGGCACCCGCCGATCGCGGTGGCGCTGAGCGGCGTCGGCAGTTTCATGCGAGGGGGCCGGGGCGCGCTCTGGGCCGGGGTGGCTCCACATGATGCTTTGCGATCACTTCACCGCAGCGTGGAAGGCGCCTGCCGACGGGCCGGCCTGCCGCCGGAAACCCGGTCGTTCCATCCGCACATAACACTTGCCCGCCTGTCTCGAGGCGCCGGCCCGCCCGAGCCTTTCGTCGAACGCTGGGCCGGCCTTTCGAGCGCGCCTTTTTCGATCGACAGCATGATCCTGTTCCAGAGCCGCTTGGGGTCCGAGGGGGCGAATTACTCGAGCATCGCCCGCTACCCTCTGGCCGGTTGACCCCCCGTTATGCGCCGGTGCGCTCCAGCAGGCGCTCGACGAGCCCGGCATAGCTCGCACCGAACAGGCGGAGGTGCACCAGCGCCGGGAACAACTGGTAGAGCGGCCGGCGCTGCTCCCAGCCGGCGCGCAAAGGTCCGTACGCCTGCCAGAACTCGTCGGGCGGCGTGTCGAACAGGTCGAGCATCGCGAGGTCGACTTCCGGGTCGCCATAGCAGCAGGCGGGGTCGATCAGCGCGACGAGCCGGCCCTCCGCAACGAGAATATTGCCGCTCCACAGGTCGCCGTGAAGAAGAACGGCCGGCGGCTGCGACGGCAGATGATCGCGGAGGCGCTCCGCGAGCGCAGAGATCCGATCGCGGATCGGACGATCGAGAATCGCGGCGACCGCGGTCAGGCGCTGCTCGCCCCAGAAGGCAGGCCAATCGCGTGTCTGGCGGTTCGGCAACCCGACAGTGCCGAGCTGATAATCGACCGCCCAGCCATAAGGCTCATCGCGTGGGCGATGAAGATGCCGCAAGCGGGTGCCGATCGTGCGCCACGCGGCTGGGCTGAACACGCCGTCATGCTCGACGCGTTCGAGCAGCAGGACGTCGTCGCACTCGCCTTCGATCGCAGGCGTTGGCGCGCCCGCTTCCGCAAGCGTGCGGAGCATGGCCGCTTCGATCGCCGCGGCCCTGTTATGCTTGGCCACGGTGCAGCGGCCGTCCGGCCTGCGCAGCAGCACCACCTCGGAGAGATCGCCCCCGGCGAGCCGCTCGATGCGCTCGGGGCTGGTGCCCGTCAGCGCCGCGGCCCGCGCGCGGAAGGCGCTCACCTCCCGCCGAGCTTGCGCGCGAGCCCGGCGGCACCGGCCATCACATCCGCCCAGGTTTCGTCGAAGTGACTCTCGTCACCGTGATACGGGTCGGCGACGGCAGCGCCGGCGCGGCCTTCCACGTGGTCCAGCAGCAGCGACAGCGTCGCCTTGGCACCCGCCGGCTGCATCAGGCGAAGGTCGGCCAGGTTCTGCGCGTCCAGCGCGACGATATGATCGAAGCGATGGAAATCTTCCGGCGTCACCAGCCGCGCGCGAAGGTGCGCGATGTCAACGCCGTTGCGTCTGGCGACCGCCTGCGCGCGCCGGTCGGGCGCATGACCAAGGTGCCAGTCACCCGTCCCGGCGCTGTCCACGTAAACGTCGAGCCCGCGAACCTCCGCCTCGCGCCGGAACGCCGCCTCCGCCAGCGGCGAACGGCAGATGTTGCCGAGACAGACGAACAGGACGGACTGCGTCAGCGGAAGACGCCGCAGGCGATGCGGCCGCCGCTGTTGCCGGACGGATCGGTGCGATAATCGTCCCCTCCCGCGTGAACCACCACGGCAGCGCCGTCGGCATCGAGCATCGCCGCCATGCCGCCCGTCAGCATGGCCGCCGGGATCGTGTAGCTGAGGCTGCCGCGTCCGTCGGCAGCGACCGTCATGTTCGGCAGATCGCCTTTGTGCGGGCCGGCCGGGTTCTCGGTGCCGTGCTGCTGCCCGGTCGGATTCCAGTGCGGGCCGGCGCTCTCGAACCCCGGCGCTGTGCAGGACCCGACATTGTGGACGTGGACGGCATGCACCCCAGCCGGAAGGCTCGTGGCGGTGAGGTCGATTCGCAGGCCGCCGCTGGCCGGCGCTGCGCTCGCCGTGCCGACCGTCTGTCCGGATGCGTTCCGAAGTTCGGCGGTCGCGCCGGTGATCTCGGACGCAGTCTGCGGCAGATCGCGCGCACCCATCATGCAGCCCGACGTGGCGAGGAGCGCAGCCGCTCCTGCGATCAAAACACGCATGTCTCTGTCCTCCGCTTCTCGCGGAAGAACGAAGCGACACCGAAACGGTTCAGCCGCGCCGGTCACGCGCGTAAAAAAAGGGAGCCGGCCCGCGAGGACCGGCTCCCAATCTTGTTCGCGTTGTCCCCGGCCGAAGCCGGGAACAGTCGCCTTACATGCCCGAACCCGGACCGAAGGTGATCTCCACGCGGCGGTTCTGCGGCTCGCGCACACCGTCGGCGGTCTCGACCAGCGGCCGGCTCTCGCCGAACGCCTCGGTCGACATCGCGCCGTCCGGCACGCCGCGGCCGGCAAGGTAGGCACGCACTGCGTCGGCACGACGCTGCGAAAGGCCCACGTTGTAGTCCGCCGGACCCGACTTGTCGGCGTGGCCGGCCAGGACGACCTGCGCCGAGCCGGTCTGCTGGTAGGCAGCAGCCGCGTTGTCGAGGATCGCGGCAGCCTGCGGCGTGATGTCCGACTTGTCCCAATCGAAGAAGACAATGAACGGACCAACCACAGCCGGCGGAGGCGGCGGCGGAGCTGCGCCGAAGTTGAAGATGATGCCACCCAGCAGCGAGTGCGACCGGAAGCGCGAGCTCACCTCTTGGCCGTTGAACGCCGTCATCCGCAGCGAGCCAGCGTTGAAGAAGCGGTACTTCAGCTGGACGTCGATGTTCTCCGTCAGCGGCGAACGGACGCCGGCGATCGCCTGATAGGCGAAGCGGGTGTCGCTGTCGTCGAGGAACGGAGCGCCGTTGCTGAAGATGCGCTGGTTGTTGTACTTCACGCGCGCCACGCCGGCACCGCCGCCGATGAAGCCCTGCAGGCCCTCATCGTCGCCGAAGTCGAACATGGCATTACCCATGAAGCTCAGCGCGCTGGACGTGCCGCCGGCAGCGCCGCGATTGGCGAACTGAACCGGGGCGCCCGGAAGACGAATTCCCGTCTCATATTCTTCGAGATGCGCGCGCTTGTAGGCGACCTCTGCCTCGATGCGGAACGAGCCGAGATCGTAGCCGACGAAGCCGCCGCCATCGAAGCCGTAATCATGCTCCGTCTTGAGCTGCGCAGTGCCGACCTGAATCGGTGCACCCGTCGGGAACCTGACGTTGATGTCCTCGACGATCATCGCACCGAATTCGCCGCCGATATACCAGGCGTCGTCACGCGCCAAAGCCGGAGTGGCGAGCAGGGTGGATGAAAGCGCCATGGCAATGGCGAGCTTCCGCATAGAATCTTCCCCTTTCTTCTGCGTTCCAACGGGAACGGCCGTGGTCTCATTACGGGAACCCACATACGCGTGCAAGCGCGGTTGTACCCGGAATTGTTGCCGAAAAGCCGCACCACTTGATCGTTCTTGGCAGGCATTCAGCAGACAGCGCCCAAACGTGAGCAGGGGTGTTGAGTTGCTTCAAATCCGCCCCCAGCCTCAATCGGTCAGGCCGTGTGACATAAATGTCGCAATGATCGCGGCGACCGCTGCGCGTGCCTGCACGTCGATAACCGTTCCTCCAGAAGGGCTTGGGATCGCCGGGCGGCGGGGTCCGAGCACCTGAGCGCCGCCGATCGCGATCGCTCCCGTTCGCACGATCGCTTGCCAGGAGGTGCCGTCCCACTGCACATCCCGCGCCTCCGCTTTGTTCCAGACGCGAAGACCGATGGTCGGGGCTGCGAAGCGCCATCCACCTGCGGTCCAGCAGGCGAGTTCGCCTGATCGCCCGCTCCAAACACCCTCGGCGTTTGGGGCAATAATCCAGCACTGGCCCGGCTCCGGCGATGTCGGCACCGCGATGGCAGCCGTCTCCACGGCGGGGTGGAGCAGGGCATCGATCAGACTGATCGCTTCGTTGTGGAACAATTCCTTTTGCGCCTGGCCCGGCAGGATGTGCGGCAGATGAAAACGCGCGCTGGTATCGGTCATGGTTCAACTCCGCTTATTCGGTGACGATGAGGGTGGCGGCGCGCGACGGAAGCAGCGTCCCGAGCTGTTCCACGCGCACGGCAAGTGGAAGACTGGCGCCGTCGTCGCCCTGCATCGCCTGGGTGTAGGTGAAGCCTGCCGCCGTCACCTCCCATTCTCTCTGAAACGCGGCGCCGGCGATCGTGACGCGATACGCTTCGCGCTCTTCGCCCAGCGGCGCATCCGTGCCGTCGAGCCACGACCAGCCCACCCGGCTTCGGCGCACCCACGAAAGCTGGAGGTCACCACCGGCCCGATGTGCCGTCAGGTGAACGGGGCTCGGCGGTCGCAGCGCTTCCCCGCTCACGCGGCAGACCGCTTGCGCAGCTTCGGCACCATCGCCCGTCCCGCGAGCCATCAGCGCCGTCTCCGTCCCGAGCGCCGGCAGCGGCGCCATGATCTGGCGCAGGTCGGTCGACGCCAGCAGCACGAAGCGTTCGCCGGCTTCGTGCAAGCCCCCGGCCCATTCGGTTCCGTGCCGCCCGCGCAGCAGCCGCGACAGCCGGAACCGTCCACCTCCCAGCGCTTCGGCCCGGCCGAACTGCACGATTTCGTCGCCCAGCAGCGCGGCATTGTCGCCCGCGACGAGCGCAAGGTCGCCCCGCCCTTCCAGCCACATGCCATCGTGCAGCAACTGCACAACGACCGCATGGCGCGCATCGAACAGCGCGGAGGAGCCGGCGGGCAGCGCGCTCTCGGCATGGCCGATCACGGCCGGCGCCGCCGCTGCGCCGGCATCCGTCCAGCTCGCGCCGCCATCGAAACTCACCTCCAGCGCGGCGCGGCGCCACCCCGGCGACAGGCCAGCGGCGGCAACCAGCAGCGGAACGCCGTCGCCTGCGCCCTGCACCGGCGCCGGCACGTCCAGCAGCAGCACTCGAGTTGGCCCGTGCGGCACGTCCGGCTCACGTACCAGCCGCCCGCCCGAAGCAGCCGCGAGCGCGCCCCGCGCCGCTATCCGCTCGAGCTCCAGCGACACGATCATCCCCTCGAACAGGCAGCTGACCACCCGCCAATGGCCGGGCCGGTTCGATAGCTGCACCAAGCTGCCAGCCGAGACTTCGCATCGCCGCCAGGGCAGGTGCACACGCGCTTCGGAGCGCGCCGCCCCCGCCGATGCCAGTCGCTCCTCAGCGAACGCCTTGGCGGATGAGGCGTCCAGCGCCGCCGCCACAGCGCGCTGCTCGGTCCGGCCACCCAACAGGCGAACGGCGCGCTGCATGCCGCTCTGGTAATCGCGTGCCGGATCGTAATGAGTCAGCGTGACGACACCGGGCACAGCCTCGCCGCTCCGCCGGACGAAGTCGGGGCGGCCGCCGGCGGTGCCTGCCTCGGTCCCGATCTCGTCGGCGCCGAGCACGACCGCCGCGCCGCCCGGTCGGCCGAGCACCAGGCGCTCGCCATCGTCCCTTAGCGACATCGGCACCAGCTCGGCGAGCGCCTGGATCGCCGAGCGTTGGCTGTCGCCACTCGCCGCATAGCCGGCGACGGCGGGTGATGAGTCACCGGCGACCACCGCGCCGCCGCTCAGCGCGTCGGCTATCGTTCCGGCCGAGACGGGTTCCTCGTCTGCAACCACCTCGAAGCTCAGCGAGGGAATGCGGTTCCCGAAATCGGCAAGCTGCAGAGCCTCGAACACGGCATAAGCAAGGCCCCGATGCGCCGGCGCCTGTGCCGCCCCCTCAACGGAGGCAATCAGTGGATCGACCTCCTGGTCTTCGCTGCCGAGGTGCAGGCGAAACCCGGTATCCGTTTTCCAGTCGCCGGCAGCGCCGCGCAGCAGTTTGCCGTCCGCCCAGATCCGCTCGACCCGCCGGATCGGCCGGGCGGAAAGCGCGACGGCGAACGATGCCGAATAGCTGTACTCCACCGTACGCGGCCGCCCTTTGCCGCCGCCGCTGCGGCTGCGGCTCTCCTGGATGTCCGTCGCCCAGATCACCGTTCCGGCGACGCGCATGCGGCCGAACAATTTCGGGATCTGCGTGCCATAAGCCGAGGTCTGCACCGCCAGATCGCCGAGCCGCGGGCCGTGCCGTGCCTTCGGCGCGAACAGGCGCGCGTCGATCTGCTGGCCGGCGAGCGCGCCGAGTGCGCCGCCGACCGGTCCGGCGATCAGCGTTCCGACGGTTGTCAGCACAAGAGTCGCCATGCCTTAATCCTCCCTCGCGCCGATCCGATGACGCCACGCGCTCAACACCGGCCACGGCACATCCCCGGGGCGCTCGACGACGCGGCCGAGCCCGGCATCGGCGTGGAGCACGCCCGTTCCCGTACGCAGCGCGAAATGCAGCTGGCGCGGCCCAGCCTCCACGATCGCCAGGTCGCCTGGCCAAGGACCATGCGCGACCCGAGCGAAGCCCAGCCGGCGCAGTTCGTGCTCGATCCGCTGCGCGTCCCCGCCCCGCAGCCGGTAGCCCGCCGGAACCTCGGACGGCGGGAGGTCGAAGGCCGCGGCGACGAAGCCGACGCAGTCAAGCCCGTGCGTCGCCGAGCGGCCCTGCGGCCGAAAGCGCACACCGAGCAGCGCGCGCCCGCGCGCAACCGGGTCGTTCATGCCGATGCCGAGCCTTACCCACCCGGATAGCGGGTGAGCAGGTCGGTGCCGGGCAGGTGCGGCTCGCCCCGAAAATTCGCCGCATTCCCGAAGCGGGTCGCGCAGGTCGCGAACGCCTTGTCGCAGCCTTCATGAAGTTCGATGCGGTCGCCGACCATGATCGGGCGCAGCGGCGGCTCGCGCAGCTCCAGTGCTGCGCCGCTCGAGGACGTGATCGCGCAGTCCAGGCCGCAATTGCCGCCGCTCAGCCACCGCAGCCTGCCGAACGCGTAAACATTGTCGCCGCTGGCGGCGCTCGCCACCGTGATCTCTTGCTCTCCGGAAATCGCCGCCACCGCCGTCACGCGAACCCGCCCCGCCATGTCGACGCGGCAGCGACCGTCGCCGAGCATCGCGCGGCACTCGGGCGAGGTCTGCTCCACGGCCGGCTGCTCCAGAAGTGCCGTGGGTCCGCGCAGCTCAGCTTCGAATCCGCTGCCGCGCATCGAAACCGCCCCGATCGCGCCGCGCGCGAGCGGCACCGATCCGGCCTCGGGATCGCTCCAGTCGACCAGGAACAGCCGCAGCTCGGCGCCGTCCCAGCGCCCTTCCTCCAGGCTGGCGGCGGTAATCGCCTGGCTGGACAGCGCACCGCGAATGTCGAGCGTGTCCGGCTCGAAGCTGTCGCTCCGCATCACCGCGGACGGCATCATGCCCGGCGCTGCCCGATAGCGGAAGCCGCTCACTTCGAGATCGCGGTCGTGGCTGGTGAAACCGAGCGCGACACCGTCGCGCCGGATGACGCGCCAGCACATCGCCAGGCGGGTGACATCTCCCGCCAGGATCGGGCTCATTCCCGCACCTCGATCAAAGTGACGTTCACCGCCTCGCCGGCGGCAAAGGTGGCACGCGAGAGTTCGAGGCGGTCGTCCGCGAACCGCACCGGCACGTCGAAGCGGAAGCCGGCCCGCACCTGCGCGCCGATGGCAGGCGCCACGTCGAACCGCACCACGCCGCCGTCCGCCACCACCCACCCGCCGAGCCGCTCGACATCGTCGACTTCTACCCGCACGCTGCCCGCCACCGGCCGCGTGATCCGGCGCTCCTGCTCGCCATAATGCTTCAGGAGCGCGAAGTCGGTGCGCACATCGTCGCCAATGCCGAGCAGCTGGTCGCCCGGCCCAGGCGGGCTCCCGGCAGCGCCGGAGCTGTCGTCGAACATGTCGCGGAACCGAAACGCCTGTGCGGCGCCCCGCCGCGCGCGGAAAAAGGCCGCAAGGGTGATCAGCTCGGCCTCGCTCCGCACGCCGGGCGCGACATCGAAGCTCAGCCGTGCGTCCGCCCAGTCGCTGTTGCGCTGTTCGGCACCGCCCGCCATCGTCGCTACCGCGGTCGAGAACCTCGTCTCGCTGGTCGCTTCGCGGCCGATGGCGATCGGGAACAGTTCGTCTGCGAATGGCGCCACATCCTCCTCCTCGTCGAGCTCGAACCAGGTGAAGCCGTCGCGCAGCACTTGCGGCAGCGCCCAGGCGAACACATCCTTGGTGCCGCGCGCGAACGCCGCCTCGGCGGCGGCGGCGATCTCGCTCCACTGCGCTTTGTCCTCGGGGCGCAGCACGAAGCCGGCGAAATAATGTTGTGCGGTGATTGGGTAGTTGAGCCGTGCGGTCGCGGCGGCAATGCCGCGCGAACTCGCACCGCGATTTCCGGTCGTCACCCAGTCATAATCCTCGAGCTGAAGCACGTCGAAGGCGGGGGCCGCCCAACCTGCGGGAAGGTTGGCGCGTCGTGCTTCGGCGCCGTCCAGTACCGTCGGCAGGTAAGCGAGCAACAGGCACTCGGCCCCCGGCGCTTCCGCGCGCACGGCGGCGCACAACGCCGCGGTCGAGCTCGCCAGGGCCGCTCCGGCCGCGTCCAAAGTCGCGCGCTGGCCGGCATCGAGCACGCCGCGCACGTCGGCGATCGGCACCGGCGCGAACGCGGCCGTCGCGGCGGCGTCGTACAGGCAGATCGTCCCGTCCGCCCGCACCCACCACCACGGTTCGCCGACCTGGAAGCGGACCGCCGCCGCGGCCGCCGACGCGATCCGGACGAAGTCGCGCGCGATCCCCTGCAGCCACGCCATCGCATCGGCATTGGCCGGCGACAGCAGCGCCGACGGCGGCATCCAGCCGGTCAGCGCCGGGCTGCCGTCCGCCGCCCGCTGCTTCCACGCCGCGGGGCAATGCGCATCAAGCAGCTCGTAGGAGAGCGACAGGATGATCTCGTAGCCGAGCGCCTTCGCCCGGGCGACGAAGTCGGCGTGCCACGCCGCGCAAGGGTCGCACAGCCCCTCGGCGACCTTACCGTCCGCGCCGAGCGCGAAATAATGGCTCATGCCGACATAGTGATTGATGACGTCGCGATAGCCGAGCTGGAGCACATTGCGCAGCAGCCGCTCCGGGGTCAGGTGATAGAGATCGTCATAGCCGGTCGCGATCCGCAGCCGATGCTCCGGACCAGCGTCTCGCCGATCGCCAGCACCGATCCCGATCCGTCGCAGCCGATCTCGCTCATCTCCGCCCAGCCCTCGACGGGCACCGCAAAGATCTCCGCGCCCGCGTCGTAACCCGGCGCCACCAGCGAGATGAACATGCGATCAACGTCGCCCGCCCACACCGGGTCCGCCTCATCCGGCAGGCTGAACCCGCCGACGAGCTCCGCAAAGTCGATCCGCACCGCCGCGTCCTCGGGCGTGCCGACCGCGTAATTCCACAGCCGCACGTACCAGGCGCGCGGCTGCCCGCCCGCGTCGCGCCCCTCGATGGTCAGCGTCGGCCCGTGCAGCGCATCCAGCGGCTTGAGTCCGCTCGAGCGCCAACGGAAGTTCAGCACGCACCCGCGGAAATCGCGGCTCGTCTGGTAGGCGCAGAGCGGGTGATCGAACCGGTCCTCCGCCTCCCAGATCAGCCCGGCCAGGTCGCCGCTACCGGTGAACGTCGCGTCCACCCGCAGCGCCTGCGGCCCGATCGTCGTCACCGCCGCCATCATCGGCCGCGGGAAGTTGACGCTCCACAGCCGCGCATCGAACCTTTTGACGTGCCCGATCTGCCGCGCCGCGCCCGGCGGCGCCAACCAATATGGCATATCTCCCCTCCCGCCTGCGGGAGGGGCCGGGCGTGGGCTCGCGCCTCGCTCCGCGCCGCCACTCCCGCCGCCTCCCGCCGATGAGCGAAGCGTTCAATCCTCTGCCCGCATCAGCGCGCTCTTCACCGCGCGCGCCACCTGGCGGCTCGATCGCTCCAGCGCGCGCGGCTCGCTCCCGCCCACCGCGTTCAGCGTGATGCTGACGTGCACCGTGCGTGACGCCTGCGGGGGCGTCGCCTCCACGCGGCCGCTGGCCGTTGGCACGAACAGCTCCGGTCCGCGCTCGCCCACCACATAGGCGCGTCCCGGCGAGACCGGCCCGCCGCCGGCGCGCCCCGGCAGGCCGAGCAGAGACGCGGCGACTCCGGCGAGCGTCGCGCCCGTGCCGCTCCCGCCGAACGCCGCGGAGAGGCCCTGGCGCACCTGCAGTGCCGCGATCTCCGCAAGCGCCGCCAGCGCGGTTCGCTTGAGGTCCTCGAAGCCGAGCTTGCCCGTCCGCACCGCCCGCAGCAGCCCGCGTTCGATCGCGTCGCCCGCGCGCTCGGCCCCCGCCCCCAGCGCGCCCTCCAGCTCCGCGCGCATTGCCGCCACGTCACGCGCGAACGCGCCGGTGTCGAGCGGCACCGCAACCGGCTCGTCCATCTCTTCCTCCGCTTCAGTCGGGAAACAGCTGCTGGAGCCGGTCCAGCTCGGCCGCCGAGACAGCGCTGACCGGGCTCGGCATCAGCGCCGCCAGGATCGTCGCCAGCTCGGCAGGAGTCGCCGCCCAGAACTCGCCGGGCCGCCACCCCAAGAGCGCGCCCGCCGCGCCCGCCAGGCTCAGCGCAGTCTCGCCGAACGTTCCGCTCATCGCCCCTGCAGCACCTGGTGCAGCAGCACGCGCAGCGCCGGCATCACGGACGCGATGCCGCACTCCACCACCGCCGCGCCCAGCTGCTCGCGCGTGATCCCCTCCGTCCGCTCAGCCAGGCAGTGCCAGAACAAGGTCGCGATCTCGGCCAGCCTGAGCCCGCCGCCCGCCGCCCGCTCCACCAGCGCGAACAGGCTGCCCAATTCCTCCTCGGCCGCGACCAACGCCGCGAAGCTCGGCCGCAGCACCAGCGTCTCACCACCGACCAGGAGCGCGGCCTCGCCTCGCAAGGCGTTCGCCGTCACGCCGGCACCACGGCGCCGGAGCTTTCCAGGCTCAAAGTGTAGGTGCGCTCGCCATTGTAATCGCCGGCATAATCCAGGCGCGTCACCAGGAAGCGCCCGCGCAGCCGCTCGCCGCTCTCGAAGCTCAGCTCGTAATCGTCGAGCAGCCCGGCGAGCGCATTGGCCTTGACCCGGGTCTCGGCGGCCGAGCCGGTGAAGATGCCGCCCGCCGACACCGACACCGATCGCACGCCGGCTCCGGACAGCAGCTCGCGCCAGGCGCCGGACTCCTTGGTGGTGACGTTCACCGCCTCGCCATTGACGCTCATCTGCGTCGTCCGCATGCCGGCAACCGTCGCGAACACCGGCGGCGCGGCGCCGTTGCCGATCTTCAACAGGAACGCGCTTCCCCGCTCTGCAGGCATCACCTTCTCCTTTTCACGTTCAGTCCGCCAGCATCCGCACTCGGAACTCGGACGTCGCCGCCCAGCCGCCGGTGCCGCCCTTCGCCCGCTCCCGGGCCGCCCTCGTCCGCAGCAGCGCGACGCTCGCGATGCGCCAGCCATCCAGCGCCGCCGGCAGCGCGAGCAGCGCCGCCTCGACCAGCGCGACGATCGCCCGCGCCCGCGCTCCGCTCTCGCCCTCGTCGCGTACGGTCGCCGCCAGCCGCAGTTCGCGCCCGTCGCCGCTCTTGTGGCCCCAGTCGCTCTCGGCCGTGACCTCCAGCGTCGCGAACGGCACCATGGCCCGCACGGGTCCCGCCTCGAACACGCCGGCGAGCCCCTCCACGCCGGCGAGCGCCGCCCGCGCTGCAGCCAGCACTGCGTCTGCCGCGCTCATGCCCGCCTCCTCACGACAGCCGCAGCCGCCGCCACGGCCGCCACAAAGCGGTCACGGCAGCCGGCGGATCGGACGCCCGTTCGCTGAACAGGTGCGCGGCAAGCCGCACGATGCCCTGCGCGAGCGGCGCGGGCACCGCTTCCCACCCGGACGCCAGCCCAGCCGTGTAGCTGACGCGCAGCCGCCCCGGGCCTGCCGCCCGCACCCAGCCGTCGCCGCTCGCATCGATGTCCACCTGGTATTCGGCAGCCGCCAGCGGCGCCGTGCTTCCGTCATCGGCAATCCGCGCAACCGCCGTGATCGCCGCCGCCGGCGTCCGCCCCAGCCGCACCCAGCTGCCGTCCGCGGCCACCGTCTCCGTGCACGCCCGCGCGATCAGCAGCCGGCCGGTGAACGCCTCGCACAAGCTCAGCGCCGCCGCCGCCTGCGCGCCGATCGCCGCGTCCTCGTGATCCTGCGCGACCCGCAGGAACGCCTTGGCCGCCGCCCGCGCGGCGTCGATCGCCGCCGTCGGCAGCGCCGCTTCTTCCACCATGAAGTCTGCTCCCGCTCTCGATGTCGTCGTTTAGGCGACGGTCAGGCTGGCCTTGGCCGCGCTGTTTGCGCCGAGCGCATTGGACGGTTGCGGCAGGAACTCGATCACCGTCCCCGCCGGCGGGTTCGCCTGCGTGTAGGTCCAGCCGGTGCCTACGATCGCGCCTGCGATCTTCCACACCGGATCGAAGCTGATCCCGCCGCCCGACCAGCGCCCCGGCCGCCCGACCAGCGGGCCCGTGCCCCCGGCCGTCCCCGAGATGCCGAGCGCCTCGTTGCCGCTCACGCCGAACGTCACCAGGAACGGCGGCGCATAGGCCACGAGCTCCACCTCCCGAAGGATGATGCGGTCGAAGAGGACGCGCGTCCCGGCCAGCTCAGCTCCGCCGTCGAAGCGGAGCGTCAGCACCGGCGTGGTCGTGCCCGCGCTGCCCATCGATCCCGCCGCGACCGACCAGAATGCGGTTGCATGCGCCCGCACCACCTCGTCCACCCGCCCGTAGCTGCCGGCCGGCGCCGCCAGCTGGTTGTTCTGGACGCCGCCGAGATAGCCGGCGCCCTTGGCCTTGAGGCCCACCGGCGCGCCGCCGTCCGCCCCTTCCACCACCAGGTGCAGCAGCCACTCGTAAAATCGCCCCATAGCCTCCGCATTGGTGCGCCCGAGCGGATAGCCGGAGGCATGGCCGAAGGTCAGCGTGTTCGCTGCCGCCGGCGCGCCGCCCAGCACCACCAGCTGCCGCTCGTACCCCGCGGCGGCCTCCTTGGACGCCACCACCGCCACGCCGCTGCCATTGGCCAGGTTGTTGGTCAGCCGCAGCCCGGTCGCCACGCTCCCGGTCGGCAGCACCGCGCCCGCCTTGGTCCCACTGCTGCCGCCAAGCTGGTGCAGCGACTGCGGATAAATATTCGCGCCGATCCCCAGCTCGGCCACCGCGCCCGTCTGGCCGAGCAGCGCGTCTGCGCCCGCCACCTCCACCAGCTGATCGAGCGCCGCCGCGATGTTCGCGCCGTTGCGCTGCCCGCCGGCCCGGTTCGGGTGCGAGGCGTCGGTCAGGTGCTGCGCGACGTCGAACCCGGCGCCGAGATCGGCGATCACCGTCCGGCCCTTGCCCGCGCTGCCGCGCGCACCCTGGCCCGGCCCGCTCGCCTGGCCGGCCTGGTAGGCGCGGTAGCCGGCCTGCGTCGCCAGATAGGCCGCGTCGCCCTGCTCCGGCTGGGTCGTGCACGCCACCACGATCGCATCGGGATTCTGCTGCTCGATCAGGCTGAGCAGCGCGCGCCAGTCGCTCTGGTAGCTCGCCGAACCGCCGTCGTTGACGCTGCCGTGATACACGATCACGTCCGGCTTCTGCCCGCTGACCTGGTCGATCCGAGCCGTCATGGTCGCGAACGTCTGGCCGGATTGCGTCTGGAGCCCGCCCACCGCCGGCCGCAGCCGGTAGTCGAGCGCCTCCAGCGCGCGCCACACACCATTGGCGGGGCCCGGCGCCGATCCGTCGTGCAGCACGCCGTCCGTGAAGAACAGGATCCGGCTGTGCAGCCGCAGCCGGCCCCGCCGACCGTTCGCCGTCGGGGCTCCGTCCACCACAGCGTCGATCGTCGCGCCGACATCCTCGCGCACCAGCGTGTACGTCGCCGCCGTGGCGCCCGTGATCGCAACACCGTCCCGTCGCCACTGCCGGCTCGTTCCGGCCGGCGACACGGAAAGCTGCATGCCCTCCGCCTCGCCGCCCGCGATCGTCGCCGATGTCGGCGCCGGCGGCGGCACGCCGCCATCTGGTGGCCGCCGTCCCGCGGTCAGGCCGAGCCCCACCCCGATCATCAGTAGAGCGCCACGATGTCGGCAGCCGTGGTGCCTGTCGCCTTCACCAGCGCCGCGCGCACCGGCAGCACCGTTCCCGACGCTACGTTCTTCAGCACCGCCTCGCTCCCGCTCGCGCCCCGCAACACGATGCTGCCGCCCGTTCCCACGAACAGCGCCTTCGGCAGGTCGCCGAGCACTTGCGTGTCGTGCGGCACCACCGCCGCCACCCGCGTCGCCGGCGCCGCGACGCTGTCCATCGTTCCAGCAAATTGGTCTGCCATCTCACCCTCCCGCCGCGCAGCGGCGCTATCCTCACGCGAAGCCGCAAAGGCGCGAAGAAACGGACCGAACCGGCCGCTTCGCGCCTTCGCGCCTTCGCGTGAACAAAACAGGCCGGAAGCGCCGGCCCTCCGACCGCAGTCGGATCAGCCGAACTTCAGCAGCTTGATCGCTTCGGAATTCGCCACCGTGCCGCCCACCCGCTTGGTCGCGTAGAAGTGGACGAACGGCTTGTGCGTGAACGGATCACGCAGGATCTGCGTCTCCGTTCGCTCGGCGATCAGATAGCCTGCGCGGAAATTGCCGAACGCGATCGCCAGCGCGTCCGCCGCCACGTCCGGCATGTCCTCGGCCTCCACCACCGGATAGCCGAGCAGGGTGTCCGGCTGCCCCGCGATCAGCCCCGGCTGCCACAGGAACGCCCCGTCCGCCGTCTTGAACTTGCGGATGCGCGCCGCCGTCGCCGAGTTCATCACGAAGCTCGCGCCCTGCCGGTAGGGCGGGCGCAGCGCCTGGACGAGGTCGATCAGCTTGTCCTGCGGGTTGGCGGCCGGGAAGCCCGCCGACACGCCGGTGCCGATAAACTGCAGCGTTCCGAACGGCCGCGTCCCGTCGCCCGCCGCGCTCGTCGGCACGCTCAGGAACCCGCGCGGGCGGTTGACCCCCGATCCGCTCACGAACGCCGCGCCCTCGGCCCGTGCGAACTCGGTCGCGATCTCGCCGGCCAGCCAGCCCTCCAGATCGAAGGCCGCGTCGTCCAGCATCGCCTGGGTCGCCGCCGGATTGGCGTAGAGCTCGCCGAAGGGCGGCGCGATCTCCGTGAAATTGGGCGTCGCCGTTTCCGGCCGCGCCGCATCCTCCGCCACCCAGCCCGAGGGCGTGCCGCCGCTGGTCACCAGCTTGCGATAGCCGGCCGAGCCCACCTTCACCACGTTGGCGATCGCGCGGATCGGCGAGATCGCCGTCAGCGTCCGCTCAATCGCCGCGTCGATCTCCTCCGGCGCCGCATAGCCGCCGGCCGCGTCGCTGGTCCCCGTGATCGCCTTCAGCTCGACGCCGGCCTCCAGCCCCTTGCGCAGATAGCGCTCGACGAACGGCGACGCCTCCGCTTTGGCCCCCGACAGCGCCGGCCGCTGCACCGCTTCCACCCGCGCCTTCAGCGCCGCGACCTCGCTCCTCAGCGCCTCCACCTCGACATGATCCGTCTCCAGCGCCGCAAACGACGCCTCCAGCCGATCCAGCTGCTCGCTCATCACCATCTCCTCCAGCCAAACAAAGACCCTCTCCCTGCAGGGGAGAGGGACAGGCCGCGCAGCGGCCAGGGTGAGGGCATGTGCGCCCTCGTCGAAATGCTGCTATTCACTCCTCGCTTCGCGGCGGAGGAGTCGGTCCGCCCGTGCACGCGCTGTCACGTCAGTCCTCCGGCGGCGGCGGAGCCGGCCATCAAACGCGGGCCGTTCAGGACGTCTGTCTAGGCGCCTCAGGGCAGCACAAGACGCCGCGGGCCGTTACTCCACCGCGTGCACTCGCGCCGCCGGCTGCATCGGAAACGTCACCAGGCTCACTTCGACAAGATCGAGCGCTTTGAGTTCCCGCGGCGCCGTGCCGCCAGCGTCCCGCACCCGGTACCCGAAGCTCAGCCCGGTCACCGCGCCCGCCCTCACCAGCGCCGCCGCGCGCCCGTCCACCACCCGCCCGATCACGCGCAGCCCGCGCGCATCCTCCTTGAGATATTCGATCCTCCCGATCGGCCGCCCCGGCTCGTGCTGCCAGAGCAGCGGCACCGTGCCGCGCTTCAGCGCCCCTGCGAACGCGCCCGCCCGCACCACGTCGCCGCCCCGATCGACCCGCCCGAACACCGCCGCATAACCCGCGAAGCGCACCCCTCTCCCGCTTGCGGGAGAGGAAGGGGCCCGCTCGCGAAGCGAGTGGGAGGGAGAGGGGGTGTCGCTCACCGCCCCAGCCCCGCAACGCCGAGCTTCACCGCCATCCCCAGCACCAGCAGCGCCAGCCCGACCCGCACCGCCCAGCTCACCGCTTCCTTCCACGCCATCTTCTTGGCGTCGCGCCAGGCCTGGAGCAGCTCCCTGAGCTCGTCCATGTCGCGCCGCGCCTCCGGCGTGCCGAGCCCGAGCGCGCCCAGCGCCCGCTCCGCCCCGCGCTCGCTCGCCTCCTCCGCAAGCGCGCGCAGCGTGACGAGGTCCGCCCCCTGCGCCTCGGCCTGCCCCACCAGCAGCGCCAGCATCGCCCCATTCGCGTCCGTCATGATGATCTCCTACCCCCTCTCTCCTTGCGGGAGAGGGCAGCCGCCGAAGGCGGCGGGTGAGGGGTTGGCGTGTCCGCAGCGGACACCGCAGCCGAGCGCATCCGCGTCCTCTGTCGCTACACAGCCTGGCCGCTCGTCAGAGGCGGAGCGCCAAATCCCAGCATCTCCCTTTTCTCCGCGTCGCTGAGGAACCCCGCCCCGCTCACCTGCCGCCACAAGGCCGCGCGCTCCTCCGCCAGCGCCGTTACCTGGTCCGCGTCCACCCGCAGCGACAGGCCCGGCTGCCACGCCGCCAATCCGTCGCCGAGCCCGCGCAGCATCCGCTCCGCCATTGGCAGGACGGACAGGCGCCACAGCGCCCGGTTCGCTTCCCGATAGTTCGCGTAAGTCGCGTCGCCCGGCAGGCCGAGCAGCATCGGCGGGACCCCGAAGGCCAGCGCGATCTCGCGCGCCGCCGCCGCCTTGAGGCCGGCAAAGTCCATCTCCGCCGGCGACAGGCTCAGCGCCTGCCACGACAGCCCGCCGTCCAGCAGCAGCGGCCGCCCGGCATTGCCGGCGCCCTGGAATGCCGCCTCCATCTCGGACTTCAGCCGCTCATATTGGTCCGGCGAGAGCGCCCCGCCGTCGCCCGGTGCGTGGACCAGCGCGCCCGACGGACGCGCCGCATTGTCGAGCAGCGCCTTGTTCCAGCGCGTCGCCGCATTGTGGATCGCCACCGCGCCCGCCGCCGCGCCCAGGCAGCCCAGCCCATAATGGTCGTCCAGCGGATGCGGCGCCTTGAGGTGGACAAGGCTCGGCCGCCCGAGCGCGTCCGCCGCCGGCAATCGCGTGCGCGCCTCGCCGGCCTTGTAGAGATAGGCCGCCGGCCAGCCGCTCGCCCCCGGCTCCACCGTCACCCGCTCCGGCCGCAGCGGGAACAGCTCGGCCGGCAGCCCCGCCCCGTCCACCAGCACCTGCACGAACGCATTGCCGTGCAGCAGCAGCTGCGTCGCCGCCGTCTCCAGCAGCGCCGGCGTCACCAGGCGCTCAAATCCTCCCCCAGCGCGCTCGGCACGCGGCCTGGCGGAGGTGCGTCCGACCACGTCCGCCGAGATCGCCTCCGCATAGACCGCCACCGAACTCACCGCCTCGGTCACCAGCCGCACCGCCCGCTGCGCAACCGGATTGGCGACATAGGCGTCGCGCACCTGCGCCTCGTAGGACCGCGGCCACGCCTCGCCCGCGACCCCGGCACCCCAGCGCACGAGAAAAGGCCGGGCGGTCTCCCGCCCGGCCTTGCTGCCGAACCACTTCATCCTGCTCTCCCGGAAGCCGCCGCTGCGCCGGCGGCCCCGCCTCCGACTCACACTTTTCCAGCTTGCCCTTGTAGTGCCATATCAGCGTCACGCTGTCAAGAACATTTTACCGATATGGTTATGTGACGATCGTGATCAAGACAGCGCCATACGCCGAACCTGCGAGATCGTTGGGATCATGGGCGCGAGCGCCAGGCGCGGCCGCTCCGCGGCTTGGCTGCCTCCGCGGCTTGCGAAGCCGCCATCTTCGCGCGGCCGCCGGAACGGCACCCGCTCAGTCGACCGAGCCGACCTTCTTGGTGCCCTGCCAGATTTCGCACACCGGGCAGTCGGGATCGTCCTCGGCGGCGCGGATCGCCGCGGCGTCGCTGTCGGCGTGGACGTCCTTGCCCTTGACGATGCGGCCGGCGCGCGCGGCCAGCTTGTAGATGCGATAATGTTTCATGTGCCCAACCCCACGCGAAACATCGCACGGGGGGCCGGGCCTTATCAAGGCCTTATGCATTCACCTGGAGCAGGCGCCGCCGGTTCACGGACCGCCGAGCGACTTGCCGGTCAGCTCGTCGCGCGTCTTCTCCCAGCCGGCCCGCTGGCTCGCGGCGATCTCATCCCATTGCGCGCGCGTGAAGCACTGCTTCACGGACCGCACCAGCGATCCGGTCTCCACAAACCGTTTGCAGATCAGCCGGTCTTCGTCGCTCTGCTTCTTGTCCGCCGCCGACGCGGGGATCGCGATCACCGCGGCGAGCAGCGCCATCGTCACCTTGCGCATGTTCACCTCCCTCTACCGATTTAGCGTAGCACGACACGTGCGATCCTTCCAGCCTCGCAGCCGCTTGAGCCGGCCGCCAGCGAAGCCTAGCGTCGCCTCATGCGCCTGTGTCCCCTGCTCGCTCTCCCGCTGCTGGCCGCGCCCGCCGCCGCCGCTCCCCTGCCCGAGTCAGCACGCTGGGCAGCGCAAGCGCGCCGCGTCACGATCACCCGCGACGATTGGGGCATCGCCCACATCCACGGCCGCAGCGATGCCGACGCCGTGTTCGGCGCCATCTACGCGCAGGCCGAGGACGATTGGCCGCGCATCGAGCGCAATTATCTGGTCGCGCTCGGCCGCCTCGCCGAGGCGGAGGGCGAGCGCGCGCTGTGGCAGGATCTCCGCCAGCGCCTGTTCGTGGACGAGGCCGATCTGAAGCGCCGCCACGCCGCCGCGCCCGCCCGCCTCCGCCGCCTGACCCAAGCCTGGGCCGACGGCCTCAACCACTTCCTCGCCACCCATCCCGAGGTCGGCCCCCGGGTCCTGACCCGCTTCGAACCGTGGATGGCGTTGTCCTTCTCCGAAGGCAGCATCGGCGGCGACATCGAGCGCATCGACCTAGCCGCCCTCGAGCGCTTCTACTCAAAGCCCTCTCCCCTTCAGGGGAGAGGGTTGGGAGAGGGGAACGTCGCGGCCGCGGCAACCTCGCTCGCGCCCGCCGAACCCACCGGCTCCAACGGCATCGCCATCGGTCCGGCGCGCAGCCGCAGCGGCCACCCGCTGCTCCTCATCAACCCGCACACCAGCTTCTTCTTCCGCTCCGAGCTCCAGATGCGATCGGACGAAGGCCTCAACGCTTATGGCGCGGTCACCTGGGGCCAGTTCTTCATCTATCAGGGCTTCAACGATGGGGCCGGCTGGATGCACACCACCAGCGGTGCCGACGCAGTCGACGAGTTCCTCGAGACGGTGGTCCGCCAGGGCAACGGCTATTCTTACCGCTACGGCACCGCGCTTCGGCCGCTGCGCCCGCGCGCGGTGACGCTCCGCTACCGCCTGCCCGACGGCCGTCTCGGCACCCGCGCCTTCACCACCTGGCACACGCATCGTGGCCCGATCGTGCGGTCAGCCGGCGAGCGCTGGGTTTCCACCGCCTTGATGTGGAAGCCGGTCGAGGCGCTCACCCAATCGTTCGAGCGCACCCGCACGCGCGATCTCGCCGGCTTTCTTCGGGTCGGCCGCCTGCGCGCCAATTCGTCCAACAACACGCTCTACGCCGATCGCACCGGCACCATCGCCTATCTCCACCCGCAATTCCTGCCGAAGCGCGACGGCCGCTTCGACTATACGCAGCCGGTCGACGGCGCCGATCCCGCCACCGACTGGCAGGGCGAACACGCCCTCGCCGAGCTGCCGCAGGTCGTCTCGCCCCGCATCGGCTGGGTGATGAACACCAACAATTGGCCGTTCACCGCCGCCGGCCCCGAGAGCCCGCGCCGCGCCGACTTCCCGGCCTATGTCGATACGTTCGGCGAAAATTATCGCGGGCTCCACGCGCTGGAGCTCCTGTCCCGGCCGGGCAAGCTCGATCTCGACGGCCTGGTTGCTGCCGCTTACGACCCGCATCTGCCGGCCTTCGAGCGGCTGCTCCCCGATCTCCTCGCGGCCTGGGATCGCCTCCCCTCCGGCCTCGACAAGCAGCGACTGGCCGAGCCGATCGCCTTGCTTCGCAGCTGGGATCGGCGCTGGTCGGTGACTTCGGAGGCGACCACGCTCGCTATCTTCTGGGGTGAGGCGCTGCGCGAGGCGCTCGCGCCGGCCGTCCGCGCCCGCGGCCTCACGGGCAACCAGGCGATGCTCGCGCTCGAGACGCTCCCCACACCCGCCGAGCGTCTTGCCGCCCTTGACGCCGCAGTGGCCCGGCTGCAGCGCGATTTCGGCCGCTGGCGGGTGCCGTGGGGTGAGATCAATCGTTTCCAGCGCGTGAGCCCCGCCATCGATCACCCGTTCGACGACGCCGCCCCCAGCATTCCGGTCGGCTTCACCTCGGCCGCATGGGGCTCCCTCGCTGCGTTCGGCGCCCGCCCCTATCCCGGCACGCGCCGCTGGTACGGCAGCGTCGGCAACAGCTTCGTCGCTGCCGTCGAGTTCGGCCCGCGCGTCAGAGCCCGCGCGGTCACCGCCGGCGGCGCCAGCGGCGATCCAGCCTCGCCGCATTTCAACGATCAGGCGCAGGCCTACGCCACCGGCGCGCTCCGCCCCGTCCGCTTCCATCCCGACGAGGTCCGCGCCCACGCCCGGCGGGTCTACCGGCCAGGAGAGAGGAGCAGCGAATGAGCGAGGTCAGCTTGAACCGCGCCGAGCGGCGCTACGAGCTTGATGTCGACGGCAGTGTCGCCGTTGCCGCGTTTCGGGATGAGGCCGGAGTTCGCACCTTCACCCACACGGTCGTGCCGGAGGCGCTTGGAGGTCGCGGCGTTGGTTCACGCCTGATCGCCGCCGCGCTCGTCGACACGCGAGCAGCCGGGCTGCGCGTGGTGCCGCGCTGCTCCTTCGTCGCGGGCTACATCGATCGGCACCCCGAATTTCACGATTTGCTCGCGGCATGATCGCGCTGCTCGCCCTGCTGCTCGCACCCGTCTCGACCGGCTACGAAGGCGACTGGTATACGGAGGGGCGCCGCGGCGTCGTCCGGCTCGCGCGCTGCGGCGACGCGCTCTGCGGCCGTCTTGCCCGCATCCTGGTGCCGTCCAAGGCGAGCACGGACATCAACAACCCCGATCCGAAGCTGCGCACGCGCCCGCTGATCGGCCTGCCGCTGATCACCGGCTTCGTCTGGAAGGACGGCGGCTGGCAGGGCGGCCGCATCTACGATCCCGAAAGTGGCCGCACCTACAAGTCCAAGTTGTCGCTGAACCGCGACGGCACCCTCAAGGTCTCCGGCTGCATCGCCTTCATCTGCCAATCGCAACGGTGGAGCCGCCGAGCGCAATGACGCCGGCGCGCAGCGCCGCCGGAGCAGCGCGAAGAGCCGGCGACACCCGGCCGGCCTGCGTGCCGCAGAGCACGACAGGACCGACGGCGCGGGGCCGCCCCCGCGCCGAGCCCCGCTCCCTCACGCCGCCAACACATTCCCCTCGAGATGCAGGTAGCGCGGGTCGAAGTCGGCGGCGCGGCACAGCTCCTCCCAGCGCGGCACCCGGATCGCCCGCCTCACGCGAACGATGAGCCCTTCCACCTCCAGCTGCTTCAGCATGCGGTTGACGTGGACGGAGGTGAGGCCGGTGCAGTCGGCGAGCTGCTCCTGCGTCATCGGCAGCTCGTAGGCGCCGTCGCGCGCCATCCCCGCCACCTTCATCCTGGTCACCTGCTCGCACAGCAGATGGGCCAGCCGCGCCCGCGCGTTCCGACGGCCGACATTGGCGATCCACTCGCGCGAGATCGACGCCTCGACCATCATCGCCCTGAGCAGCGCTTCGGCGACCCGCGGCCGCTCCGCCAGTCGCGCCCGCAGCGTCTCGGCTGGCACCATCGCCAGCTCGGCCGCGGTCAGCGCCTGAACGTTGTCGTCGGCTATTCCGAACAGCCCGCTCTGCGCATCGACCAGATCGCCAGGCAGGTGCAGCGACAGGATCTGGCGCCCGCCATCGCCCAGAATGCGGTGGCGAAAGGCAAAGCCGGAGGTCAGCAGGCCGATCTCGCCCGGCCGATCGCCCTCGCGCGCGACATAGCCAAGCGGCGGCAACCGTAGCGGCCGAACCGGGAGCGAGAGCAGCGCGCCCGCATCCGCCTCGTCGAGCGGCACCAGCCGGGAGAGTGCGCGCACGAGCACGTGCAGCGGCGCGGCCTCCTTGCTCATTCTAACTCCGAACCAAGCCCCTGCCGCCGGACGGCGAAGGCCGTTCATGCCGCGCGCGCGGCCGTTCCGTCACTAAAAGGGTTAAGCTCCGCGTCGAAATAAGATAGTTTCGATCAGGAAATCGACTGCAGCACGCGCCGGGCGATATGCGCCTCGACCGCACCCGCGATGCCGCGGGCGATCGCCTGCCGCCCCTCCTCGGACTGGATAAAGGCGGCGTCCGCGACGTTGGTCAGGTAACCGCTCTCGAACAAGACGGAGGGCACGTCCGGCGCCTTGAGGACGATCAGCGAGGCGAAACGGTGGAAGTTGGCGCGGAACGGCACGCCGGCCTCCGCCTCGCGCTTCAGCAGCCGTGCGAACTCGGCCGATCGCTCCATGCTCTCGCGCTGAGCGAGGTCGATGAGGATGCGATCGACGCCGCGGTCGCCGACCGCGAGCCCGGCGCCCGTGCCGCCCGCGCGGTTCTCGCGCGCGGCAAGCAGCGCCGCCTCCCGATCGGACGCGACTTCGGAGAGCGTGTACACGGTGGCGCCCCGCGCCTGGTCGTTGCTCGGCGCGGCATCGGCGTGGATCGAGATGAACAGGGCGGCGCCCAGCCGCTGCGCCACCGCGTAGCGATCGCGCAGGTCGATGAAGCGATCGTCGTCCCGGGTCAGTGCCACCCGCGCGCGCCCGGTCGCCAGGATCGCGTCGCGCGCGGCGCGGGCCAGTGCAAGGGTGACCGTCTTTTCGGCGGTGCCGTCGAACGGCGAGCGGGCACCCGGATCGCGGCCGCCATGGCCGGCGTCGATCACCACCAGCGGACGGCCGGCCTCGCCCGCCACGATCGGCGGGGGCACCGCCGCGCCCACCGGTGGATCGAGCGCGACGACCAGGCCGCCGGCATCGCCGAACAGAGGGCCTGCCAATGCGCCCGGCGCCAGGCTGATCAGGGCGGCGAGAAGGAGCGAGAAAGCGGACATCGCGCGCATTTGTGCACCGGATGCCACGCGCTGGTCCAGCCGGTCGGCCAGCCATGTGCAGGTTGAAGCTTTCGTTACGGGATGCTAGCAAGGCCGCTGGCGGCTTCCCTGCCGGCCGGTCCGCTCCTGCACCTGCCTGAAGCCGCTCGCGAATTCGCTAGGTTGAGACTGCATGACTTTTGCCGTTCCGTGTTCGAGCCGTCGCCCCCGGGGCCGCGGCGTTCGCGCGGAACCTGTTCGGCCGGCCCCTGACGCCGGCCGCCGTCACGCGGTCGATGCACAAACCCGATCTGTAACCCGGACGATCCGGCGCCGCACTTCTTGCGCGCGTCCGTCCCCCATTGAACGCGCGCGCCGCTCCGCTCCGCCGGCAGCCGCGCGCGCGTGGAGTATTCACGATGACCATGCGCATGTTGGTGGACTCGCGCCACCAGGAAGAAACCCGCGTCGCGGTGGCCCAGGGCAACCGCATCGAGGAATTTGATTTCGAATCTGCCGAGCACCGGCAGCTCAAGGGCAATATCTATCTCGCCAAGCTGACCCGGGTCGAGCCGTCGCTCCAGGCGGCGTTCATCGATTATGGCGGCAACCGCC
>SXGU01221222.1_pt1 | contig 24978 bp, 24 predicted proteins | sample 3174531 | NCBI WGS metagenome assembly SXGU01 (sample SAMN11356863, study PRJNA531348) | freshwater metagenome | isolation source: freshwater sample F1-140 | place: China: Fuxian Lake, Yuxi | collected 2017-12-25
AGTTGCAGGTCCCGTTCCCATTCTTCCAGGTCGCGCTTCTTGGCGAGCTTTCTGAGCCGGTCCAATTGCTGGGGCACCCGCCGCAGCACCTTCTTGAGGAAGTCCTCGCTGAAGTACCAGTCATACATCTCCAGATTGACGTCTTTCTGGACGACGGTGTGGCCGGCGGCACGGAGCACGGCAGTGAGCGTGGGCAAGCTGAGGTAGGGTTCGGAGGGATACCAATCAGGTGGAAAGATCAACATCACGTTGACCTTTCGCCCGCCTGCCGCCTCCTCGGAGGTGCGCCGATGGAGTTGTATCAATTCCTCGGAGGCTTGCGCCCCCTTGGAGTATTGCACGCGCATGGGAGAGAGTCCCCAGCCCGGATTGTTGGGTCATTCTAGGGGGTGCGTGCGCTCCTGGTCAAGGCCTTTGATTTTCAGGGACTTGCACGGGGCCCGCAGCTCGCAGGTTACTTGCCCGATTGTTTGGGGAGCAGTTCCGCATAGTAGGCCTCCAGGAGAGCCGCCCGAGCCGGCTCGACCAGGACCAATTGGCGGTGGTCAAAGGTTGTGGCTTGATAGAGATAGTGGAGCCCGTCTGACTCGCCGAGTTCGACGTGAACCTGAGCGTTGGTGGGGGTCGTAAAGGTCTGTTCGTGGCGGACCAGGCGGTTCGGCAGAGTCCGCCAGACCGACTCGGCTGAAGCCGTGTGATTCTCATAGGGGGGGTCTTGGGAGGTGGATGAAGCCTGGACAGCTGCAGTCCGTACCTGCGCGAGCAGCGAGGCAATGGATGAAACGGCTTCTCCCCGTTCTTCCGGGGTTTCATCCCAGGGCTGGGCTTCGTTTCCGGGATGGCCCTCGCTCGGCGCCAGGCTCCGGCCTGCCACATAGAGAGGTCCGTCGTCTGAGACTTCTTCGATGACGCGATACCGCAGCGGCAGCGGAGGCTTGGTCAAGATCAGGCCGTGGGCGGCAAGGGCGCGCTGGAAGGGAATCCGTCGTGCCAGTTCGCGGGTCTTCTCAAACGCGATCAGCCGTCCCTCCTCAGCCAGGAGGCTACAGAGCCGGTCGAGCCTGGGGCCCAATCCGGTGCGTTGTTCAAAAGCCTGTTGGGCGGCGGCCTCATGAGAACGTTCGAACGTTGTCCAATCCCGGCTCGGCAGCCCAAGTTCCCGCTCGGCTTGTAAGAGGGCATGGACCGAGAGGATCACATCGAAGGGGCCGGGAACCGGCGTCCGCTCGATATCCAGGGATTCAAATCGGATGTTCGTGAGCCCTAAGGCCTGGGCCCGTTCCTGCGCGGCCTTGACCGAGGCGCCGGACCGATCGAGCCCCACGACCATCAGGTTCGGAAAGACCTTGGCGTAGAAGGTCGTCAGCACCCCGACCCCGCAGCCGAAATCCAGGACCGTCCCCTGCGCCTGCCCTTCGGCGGCCAACAGGGCGGCGATCAACGGGCCGACGGTCAGATACAGTTCGTACCGCTGACTGTAGAGAACCGGCAGGATGGTCGGATCGGCCGTCAGATCGTAAAAAGCCGTTTCCAGGTCGGCTCGCTGGGGCTGGGCCTGTTTGGCTTCCACTGTCTGATGGAGCGATGCCAGCTGGTCCGACGATAGGGCTTTCTGCTGCCACTCGAAGTAGGTTCGGTCGGACTCGACATGCAGCAATCCCCACCAGTCAAGGTGCGCGGCGAGTCTGGTTTGCAGAGAATGGAGGTCTGGGCCGGTCATGGGGAGTGGAATGGGCGTTGCCTGGCCGGAAACCGGCGACTGATCACTGAGAACCGATAGCTTCTTCTAAGAGGGCCGCTTCAGCATGATCGCGTCTTCATAGGTCACTGGCACCGGATGGGGGTGACGGAGTTGCCCTGTGCCCATGACCACATACTTCTGGCAAGTCAGCTCTTCGAGCGACACGGGCCCCCGCACCGGGACCTTGGTCGTATTGACGCCCAGCCCCCCACCCAATCCGAACTCCTGCCCGTCGTGCAGTCGCGTGGAGGCGTTCACCAGGACCGCGCTCGCATCCACCTCGCGGATAAAACGCATCGCCGAAGTATAGTCGCGGGTCACGATGGTGTCCGTATGGCCAGGGCCATACTGCGTGATGTGGGCCAGGGCGTCGTCCATATCCGTCACGACCTTGATGGCCATGGTCTTGGACAGAAATTGCTTTCCCCAGTCGCCGTCCTTCGCGGCGATAAGATTCATATAACCGGGCAAGGCGAAGGACCCGGTCATGGCGATCGTCTTGGGACAGCCCCTCACTTCCACTCTGAATTCGTCCAGCAAGCGTCGGATAAGGGCGGACAAGAGCGACCGGGCCACAGCTTGGTGGACCAGCACGCAGTCCACGGCATTGGGCGCGGTCGGCTGCTGCGCTTTGGAGTTCACCACGATGTTTTGGGCCAGCGGCAGATCCGCATCCCCGTCGATATAGACATGGCTCACGCCCATATCCTGGCCCAGCACCGGCAGGCGGGTCTGCTCGATCACCGTCCTGCGCAAGCCGGCCCCACCCCGAGGGAGAATCGCGTCCAGATGTTTGTTGAGCCGGAGCAGCTCCAGCGCCGCGTCTTTTTCATTGCGTTCCACGAAGGTGATACCGTCGGCTGGCACGCCGGCCGCTTCCGCTGCCTCCCGCAGGATGGTCGCCACCCGGGCGCCGGACTTGGCCCATTCCGGGCCGCCGCGCACCAGACTGACGTTGCCCGCTTTCAAGCAGAGGGCGATGCACTCGGTCGTGACCGGCGGGCCTCCGTCGGAAATGATCCCGATCACGCCCAGCGGCATGCGCATGCGGCTGACCTGCATCCCGTTGGGTTGGCGCCAAAGCTTGGTCATCTCTCCGACCGGGTCCGGCATATCCGCGACCTGGCGCAAGGTCTTGGCCATCTCCTTGACGGCGTCTTCGGCAAAGCGGACCCGATCCACGGCTTCTTTGACCGTGTCCCGGTTGGTGTCCCCGGTCAGGCTCTTGCCCACCGCTTCCGCATCCAGCCGGTTGTCTTCCAAAATAGCTTCTTCTTCCGCCTCCAGACGGTCGGCCATGGCCAGCAGGGCCTTGGTCTTGACGGAACCGGACACGAGCCCCATCGCCCGCGCCGCCTCCTTTGCCTTTTTGGCGAGGGCCGCCACATACATCTTGACCGGAACTTCAACCATGGACTGTGCTCCGCTCAGGTAAAGAGTCTGAAAGTCTCAAAGTCGCAAAGTCCATAAAGTCGCGGTTCTCTCATTGTCTCGACTTGCCAACTTTCACACTTGCAGACTTGTGCACTCGTTGCTTCACGCGCCGGACTATAACATCCGCATTTACAGGGAGTCAAAGCAGAGCGAGTGGCAGGCTTGTTCCCTTGCGCTGCTTTCCCGTAGAATGCGCTGGACTTGAAGGAACCCATGACGCAACAAGAAGCCAGGGCCCAATACAACTATCTGATGACCCTCTGCATCAGGAAGGAGGAGTCGTTCGGCCCGTTGGCCATGGCCTTCATTAAGGACCATGACCTGGACCAGCTTGGCCTCCTGCCCGAGGAGCAGTTCAACCTCTACATGGCCACGGCCGAGGCCTTCGCTGCGGAGCCGAAGCGGTACAGCCACAAACTCGACTGCCTCCAGCGCGCCCTTCAGTTGCTCCGGCAGACCTCCTGCCCAGATCAGGGATTGGCGCAGCACCTGACCCAGGAGATCCAGAAGGCGACGGCCGAGCTGGACCTCTACAACGAGGCCATGCGGTCGAATCGGCCGCAAGCCCCGACGGCGCTCGACAAACAACGCATCATCGTCGAAACCGACCTGCCCGATTACTTTCTGGCCACGGCTCAAAAGCGGGCCTCGGCTTACTACCAGAACAAGTACAAGCTGACCAAGGAGTCCAAGACCGCTCAGCACTTCACCGGCCCGGCCCGCAAGTTCGAGCCGGACAATCCCGCCGTTCACAAGGAGTGGGCCGGCGCCTGCGCCCCCTTCATGGCGGTGCGGACCAGCGCGCTGCACCTGATGCTCCCCTTCGATCTGAAGATCAGCCGCAAGCCGGACGAGCCGCTGGAGGCCTCGCTCCGCATCTGGTACGCGACGATGGGCTATTCCTTTCCGCTCCGTTACGAGATGGGCAAGCTCTGTAGCTACTACGACGATCAGGTGCTGGACATTGCCCTGGACGATCCAAATTTATTGTTTGTCTCCGCGTCGCCGGTGAAGGAAACGGAACTGGGATCGGTCGAACGACCGCTGCCGCCGGATGTGCCCATGGAGATTGGGCTCCCCCGCACGTTTCTGGACGCCACGAACGCCTTGGGGCCGTACATTCAGGTGGTCTGCAACTTCAAGGTCTGGTTCGATGCGGCATCGGTTTCGCTCCTCGTCCAGGGCGCGCCGGACTTGCACGAATATGGCCTGCAAGGGGGCGCGGGACTGTTGACGCGCACCTACGCCACCGAAAAGGTCCAAGCCTATGCCCAGGCGGTCACCCAGCCCTGGACGGAGGGGCTGAGCTTCAACTTCGTGAATATGCACCTGCAGTTGCTGCCCGGGACGGACAGCGCGCTGCTCCCCTACAACACGCCGATCTTCTCCGTCCTCCCGGTCCTGAGCCGGCAACAGTACAAGTTCGAAGACCGGCGAGCGCTGGAGCCTAAGGCGTGAGACATCTTTCGTCATGTAGCGGGGAGAAGTTTTCAGTCATCAGTTCTCCGTCGGCAGTTTCGGAAACTGCGAACGGTGGACTGCTAACAGTCGACGTGTTGCGACAGACGAACCATGATTGATCTCCGTAGCGACACGGTGACGCAGCCCTCCCAAGCCATGCGGAATGCCATGGCGGTGGCGCCGGTCGGCGACGACGTCTACGGAGAAGATCCGACCGTCAACCGTTTGCAGGAGATGGCGGCAGCCTTGCTTGGGAAAGCGGCGGCGCTCTTTGTGCCGACCGGCATCATGGCTAATCAGCTGTCCATCAAGGTCCATACCCAGCCGGGCGATGAAGTGATCGTGGACAGCCGCGCCCATATCGTGAAATACGAACATGGCGCCGCCGCGGCCCTGGCCGGCGTACAACTGCATTGGGTGAACGGACAGCGAGGCATTCTGGAGTCGGAACAAGTCCTGGCGGCGATCCGCCCCAGCGGCCCGTATAATCCCCAGACTAGGCTCATTTGTTTGGAAAACACCCACAATAGCGGCGGCGGCTCGGTCTATCCCCTGTCGACCATCCAGCGGATTAGAGACATAGCGGTGGCGCGCGGCATCCCCATGCATCTGGACGGAGCCAGGCTGTTCAATGCGGTGGTGGCATCGGGCGTGGCGGCTGCCGACTATGCCCGGCATTTCGAGACTGTGTCGTTCTGCCTCTCGAAGGGCCTTGGAGCGCCGGTCGGCTCGCTCATCGTCTCTGATGCCGGGACGGTCGCGAAGCTCCGACCGCTCCGGCGCATGTACGGGGGCGGCATGAGGCAGGCGGGCATTCTGGCCGCGGCCGGCCTCTACGCGCTGGAGCACAATATTGTCCGGCTGAAAGAGGATCATGCACATGCCAAGGCATTGGCCGAAGCGCTGCACAAGATTTCCTCCGTCTTGATCGACGTGGCGTCCGTCGAGACGAACATCCTCTTTTTCGACGTGACGTCCAACCGATCCCCCGCCGACCTCGTGGCCGCCTTGAAAGCCGAAGGGGTACTGATCAACGCCGTCGGCGGCCGCACCTACAGGGCCGTCACCCATCTCAACGTGTCCGGCCGGGATATCGAGGAGACCGGCCGGATTTTCACGCAAGTCCTCGTCCGTTGAGCCGGTCAGCCGAGTGTGGTTCGGCGCCACCATCGCAAACGGAGGAATCTGGTGTTAGTGATACAATCCATCACGTTATTTTTGATAGCTGGACTGTGCGAGATCGGCGGTGGATACCTCATATGGCAATGGTGGCGAAACGGGGCACAGGGGTGGATCGGCCTACTCGGCGCCCTCGCATTGATCGTGTACGGTATCGTGCCGACCTATCAACCAGCTCACTTTGGGCGCGCGTACGCGGCATATGGCGGTTGGTTTGTAATCCTATCAGTCCTTTGGGGATGGGGTGTGGATCATGTCACGCCGGATCGCTACGACATCGTAGGCGGCCTGATCTGCTTACTTGGCGTGGCCGTCATCATGTATTGGCCTCGGTAGCAATGTAGGACAGTCCCAGCGCATGACCTCCGATTGACAGGCTCCTCAGCCCCTCTCTAGAATGCCGCCATGATATCCATGGTCACGTTTCCACAGATCAATCAGATCTTGGAGTTGACGGACCGGCTGGGATTGTCGCGCGAGTGGGTGGAAATTCCCCTCTCTCCTGCCAATCCCGGACTGGTGCATAAACTACCGAACGGGAAATTGGAGATCGTGGTGGACGAGCATCTCCCGTTCGAACAGTGGCTGGCCTCCCTCGAGGCGGAAATCTGCAAGGTGACCGGCCGGTGAACGGCGCAAGCCCAGGCCAGGAAGGCGCATCCATAATATGGACCAGGTATTGACCCAATCATCCGGGCAACCGGCCGGCGATCCGCTCGTGCAGCGGCCTTCACGCGAGGAACTGCAGGCTGAACTCCTGGAGGTGCCGGAGGTGCCCGATGCGCCCCCGGCGCCCGATCCGCCCGGCGTGGAGCAAGTGCTGGAGGCCGCGTTGCGTTATGTCCGCGGACGACGTGGCGCCGATCTCTTGGCCGTGCTCCTGGTCGGCTCAGGCGCCAGACGCGCCTGGACCGCGCACAGCGATGTGGACCTGATCGCCCTCGTGAAGGGTAAGGGCGAGGGGGATGAAATCGTGCGCGTGGCCAGCCGGCAGGTGGAGATTCGCTACCGGGAATATAAAGGGGTCGAACAGGACCTGGCGCTGGTGCCACGCCTCCCGCCGTTGCTCCGGAAGGCGCGTGTGCTATTCGAACTCGAAGGGGCCGGCTCGAAGCTGACCGAGAAGGCCAACCAGCGGTTCAAGAACGGCCTTCCCGCAATCGGCACGCATGACAAGATCCGCCTCAAGGCCGAGTGTTTTCACCGCCTGGGAAAAATCGAGGACCTGAGCCAGCAACCGGCCACGGCCGAGTATCTCCTGGGCCTGTTCCTGGAAGCCCTCGTGGACGACTTCTTCTGCCTCCGCGGGTTTTGGCCGACGGCGCCTGCCGACACGCTCCGGTTTATCGCCTCACGGGACGCAGCTGTGGCAGACCTCATCGAGCAATTCCTGGCCGCACCGACCATGCCCGAGCGCCTCGGCATCGGGCGGAACCTCGCGCTGCATCTGTTTCATGACATCCCCCACCCCCAACGGGTCGATTGACGGGCTGTTGGAAAAATCCGCCCGCTTCGTTCTCGCATCGTTTTCCAAGAGTCGTCAGTTATCAGCATTCCGTTCTCAGTTTCGGAACTGACGACTGCACATTGGCAACCGAGAACTAAAGCCCCTCGCTGCTGCCTTGCCGACGGTCTTTTTGACCGTCCCGCAAGACGCCAGAAAATTTTCAACAGTGCGTCTCTTCCTCTCAAGTATGCTAGAATTGCGCCCGATAGAAGATGGATAGGGAGAGCTGGCTTCTGTTCCTTCCCCGCCTAGTGGCGGGCGAACACAGACGGAGAAAGGATCGTTATGGAGCTCGGATTCGTCGGACTAGGCAAGATGGGCATGAACATGGTCACGCGCCTGCAGCGGGACAAGCATCGGGTCGTGGTCTATGACCGGACGGCGGACTTGGTCAAACAGGCGGACGGCGTGGGCTGCGTCGGCGCTACGTCACTGGCCGATCTTGTCTCGAAGCTGACCGTCCCCAAGGCGGTCTGGATCATGGTCCCCTCCGGGCAGCCCACCGAGGATACAGTGCAAGCCGTTGCGGCGCTGCTCAAGCCAGGCGATACCATCATCGACGGGGGCAATACGAAGTTTCACGACGATGTGCGGCGGGCCGCAGACCTGAAGGCCAAGGGCATTCACTACGTGGACGCCGGGACGAGCGGCGGCGTCTGGGGCCTCAAGATCGGCTACTGCCTGATGGTCGGTGGGGACAAGGAGCCGGTCAAACGTTTGGAGCCTATCTTTAAGACCCTGGCCCCGGAGAACGGCTGGGCTCATATGGGCGGGCACGGAGCCGGGCCCTACGTCAAGATGGTGCACAACGGCATCGAATACAGCATGATGCAAGGGTACGCCGAGGGATTTGAGTTGATGGCCAAGAGCAACTACAACCTGGACCTAGCCAAGATTGCCGATCTATGGATGCACGGCAGCGTCGTGCGTTCCTGGCTGTTGGAACTGGCCGCCGACGCCCTGGCCCAGGACCCTCGCTTGGAGCAATTGAAAGGCTATGTGCAGGACTCAGGAGAGGGCCGCTGGATGGTCCTAGATGCGATTGAAAAGGACGTGGCCGTTCCCACGCTGACCGCCGCGCTCTTCACCCGCTTCCGATCCCGCCAGCAGGATACCTTTGCGGAGAAGATGCTGGCGGCTCTGCGGAACGCGTTCGGCGGCCATGCGGTTCGCCGATAACAGGGATGGGCAGACGAGGAGCCGACGCATGACGCAGCCGGGACAGAAGCCGCTTTCCGACGAGCAGGGACGCAACGGGGCCGCTGAGCCCTGCACGGTGGTGATTTTCGGCGGGTCCGGCGACTTGGCTAGGCGTCGCTTGGTGCCGGCGCTCTACAACTTGCTGCTGGATGGTCTGCTCCCCGAACGCTATACCGTCTTGGGGCTTGGCCGCAAACCGCTGAGCGATCAGGAATTCCGAGCCATTGCGCGCGAGGGGGTCCAGACTTTTTCCCGCCAGGCGCTGACGGAGTCCAAGTGGGCCGATTTCGAGCAGCACCTGCATTACCAGGCCTCGATGATCGACGAACCTGCCTCCTATCACGACATCAGAACGGCTGCGGAGAAGCTCGAAGCCGATTTGAAGTTGCCGGGCAACCGGATCTTCTACCTGGCTATCCCTCCCACGTCGATCGCGCCGGTCTGTGAGGGGCTGCAGCAAGCCGGCCTGGTCCGTCCGATTCAAAACGGCGAGCCCTATTCCCGGGTGATCGTGGAAAAGCCGGTCGGCCGGGACCTGGAGTCGGCGCGAACGATCAACAACACGATCGGGAAGGTATTCGACGAATCACAGACCTTCCGCATCGACCATTATCTTGGCAAGGAGACGGTCCAGAACCTCATGGTCCTGCGTTTTGCGAACAGCATCTTCGAGCCTATCTGGAACCACAAGTACATCGACCATGTGCAGATCACGGTCAGTGAGGCGGAAGGCGTCGGCACCAGGGCCACCTATTACGAGGAGTCGGGTGCGCTGCGCGACATGGTGCAAAACCATCTGCTTCAGTTGCTCTGCCTAGTTGCCATGGAGCCGCCCCATTCGCTCGACCCAGACGTAGTCCGTGACTCCAAAATCGAGGTCTTGCACTGTCTGCGGCCTATCCTGGGCAAGGATGTGGAGCGTGTTACCGTGCGCGCCCAATACAGCCAGGGCAAGGCCCACGGCAAAGACGTTCCCGGCTACCGCCGGGAAGCCGGCGTCTCTCCGGAATCCCTGATCGAGACCTATGTGGCGATCAAGTGCTTCGTGGAGAATTGGCGTTGGGCTGGCGTGCCATTCTATCTAAGAACCGGCAAGGCCTTGCCCAAGCGGGCCAGCGAGATCGCGGTGCAGTTCAAGGAAATTCCAAGGGTTCTCTTCAATGCCGACCCTGGCACGCCACAAGCACCGAACCTCTTGACCCTCCGGATTCAGCCGGAAGAGGGGCTCTCCCTGAGTCTCATGTCGCGTGTACCTGGAACCAGATCCGAGACCCATCCGGTGGACATGAGCTTCAAGTATAGCGAAGTGTTCGGAACGCCGTCACCGGAAGCCTACGAACGGCTGCTGCTGGACGTCATGACCGGCGATGCGTCACGCTTCATGCGCCGGGACGCGGTGGAGGTCTCTTGGGCCTGGGTGACCGGAATTTTGGAAGGTTGGAAGGCCCAAGGGGCCAGGTGGTTGCCTGAATATCCGGCTGGAGGCTGGGGGCCGGTCGAAGCCGATCGCTTGATCCAGAGCGACGGGCGGACTTGGAGAATTTTGTAGAAATGCAGAAGGATGAATGCTAAACGATGAAGTTTTGAGCTGATCGTTTTCGTTTATCATTCATCATTCAGCGCTTCTTGTAGCTGCTTCAGGATGGCGTCCTTTTTCCCCAGCCCCCCGATGAACCGCTCGAACTGCCCGTGCCGGTACAGGGCCAGGGCGGGCAACGACGAAATCTCCAGTTCGGCCGGGATCTGATAGTTTTCCTGCACGTTCATCTTCAAGATGACAAGGCGGGGCCCAGCCTCGACGTGAACTTGTTCCAGTTCCCCCAGCAAAGCCAGGCAACCTGCGCAGCCTGGTTGCCAGAATTCCACCAGGACCGGCCGGCCGTCCCCTTCCACGACCCGGTCGAACTCGTCGTCACGAACGTCGCGAATCATCAGTCCCTCATCGGCAGGCGGCGGCAAAGACTTGTTCGTACAAAAGTGCCGCCAGGCGTTCGTACCCCTCGGTCGTCAGGTGCAGCCCGTCATTGGAACAGCGAGCGGCGAGCTGCCCGGTATCCGGCTCCGCCGTGTCGGTGAAGAGATCGACGCAGGCCATGCCCTTTTCGGCGTAATAGCCCGTGATGAGTCGGTTCAAGATCCGGCGGCGGTTGATATGATCCGCCAGCCAGCGTCGTTCTTCCCCGAGAAGGCCTGAGTCGGTAGCCCCGGGCATGGCCTCTTCAGTGCCCCCTCCCACGCGAATGGAGGGAACGGTGACCCCAACCGGCTGGATGCCCCGGTTCAGCGCGTGGTCGTATACCTGAATCAGATTGGCCATGATCTCGGACGGCGCGGCATTCCCCCCCAGGTCGTTGGTCCCACCCAAGACAACAACCCAGGCCGGCCGGTGAGATGCCACGTCCCGCTGGAAACGTATGACCATGTCGCCCGTCATTTCTCCGCATAGGCCGCTTACGGCTACCCTGGCTTTGGCTCCCAGTCGGTCCTGAAGGAAGCGGCCGTAGGGTGTCTCCAATAGCTGCGGGCAGGCCATGGTCGGCGACTGGTAGCCGGCCGTCAGGCTGTCACCGAAACAGATAATCAGTGGAAGGTCTGCCGGGCTCATCTATGCGTACTCATGCGGACGGCGGCTCACGTCGTCACCGCCGAATCCGCCCTCGAAGCCGGCGACGGCATCCTTCTGATTCTGGCGTTGCTCGCCGGCACCTGACCGCGCTTCCTTCAAAACTCTTCGTGCTACCGCCTGGACTCAGCCGGGGGCCAGGCCATGTCCGCTTGCCGGCCGCAATAAAAACAGGACAGCCGATATCTGGCCCGCCGTCTGGGATTCGGCAAGGATGTAAACACCACCGGGGTGTCGTCGAAGGGGCAGATCGGTTGCTGGTGCATCAGATGTTCGTCCGCCATGAGCAGGAGCGAGGCGTCGTCCCAGGGAGGCGTCAGAGTCTCGCGCCCTCTGAGTTGCCCTTCCCATCCACAGTGCGGGCATCGGAGGCTGAACGTCTTGATCCGGTCCTTCACCTGGGACAGGTCGGTCACATCGAGCGGCCCGGCGCAGCCGGAGGTGTGGCACGAGATAGTTTCATGTTGCAGGGCCTTGACGAACTCGGCATGTCCGTAGGGTTGCGCTGCTGATGCGGTCTTCGTGTTCATAGCTGTCCTCGCATTGCGCTCAGCCTAGCAGCGCTTTTCTCAAGAATCAAATGACCGACTGTCTCTCCGGCTTTTAACTCGCTCCCCAACCCTCTCTTCCTGCCGCCACGTTCAGTCCTGGACCTGCACATCGTTTGAATAAGTTTCCTGACCCTGTTGCCTCCGTTTTAATAGGCCATCGCCTATCCTGCACCGACATGCATACATGTGTATGGTTCGGCCACTGCAGCCGCTTATGCATTAGGAGGTGCGTCATGACTTTGATCCTCTGGGTGCCAATCGTGGGAGTGCCGTGCCTGTGGGTAATGGGCGAAGCGACTGAGCGGAGCGGCCGACATTAGGCGGCCCTGGGATTGGCCATCCCGACTCAAAATATGCTATCAGAGCAGGGCACAATTGGGGAAGAGCTCGTGATGCAGTTCGCGGTTCAGTTGAGTCGGATATTGTCGCTATGCATCTGGCTGTCGGCCACATCGGTGGCGGCGCAGGAACCTCCCGAAGGAGCGCCAATCGAGTTGGCCCAACCTTCAGGCGGCGAACAGCCCCACCCTTTTGGGCATTATGGGGCCTCTGTGGACCTGGACAACGATGTCGATTTGCACTTCACTAAGAATCATCTGTTTCGAAGCTGGAGCGAAACTCAGACCTTTAATGTGAGGCGGCCGGTCTCATACGACCACCTATCCGACCGGGTCGAACCTGCGTCCTTTTTCGTGGCCGATGCTCAGGAGTCAGGCTCCCGGGTGGTCCAGGGAAAGGGTCTTTCAGGGGTGGCCGGCAACGGTCCTTGTCTCGGATGTGAGCAGGAACGTCCAGGGTTTGCAAGGAGATTGTTCAACGCCTACGTCGATGAATTTCAAGGGACGCCGCAAGCCGCCGGGACCGAACCGGCATCGCTCCGGCGCGCCATGCCCTCTCCCTGGGACTCCCCGCCCTATCCCAGTTCCGAGTACCAGGGCTACCCTCTGATCGGCGTCCCTCCTGCCACGAAAGAGTGGCCCTTGATGAAAGCCCTCTCCGGCACCGCGATCGGTGATGCGATGAAAGCCAACGGGATCAAGGCCTATGGCTGGATCAACGGGTCGTACAACCGGAGTACGGCGAAGAACACCAACCAGCCGATCTCTTATTGGATCGTCCCCAACTCCATCGTCCTGGATCAGGCCATCTTCCGCGTCGAACGGGAAGTGGATACGACGCAGACCGACCACATCGACTTTGGATTTCGCTCGACCCACCTCTATGGCATCGACTATCGGTACATGACGGCCGGAGGCTGGCTCAGCGACCAACTGTTGAAACGCAATCAACTCTATGGCTATGACCCGACCGAGCAATACCTGGACATGTATGTCCCCTGGGTGGCCCAGGGACTGATCTTGCGAGTCGGGCGCTGGGTAGCGACTCCGGATATCGAGACCCAGTTCGCGCCGGACAACTACATGGCCACGCATACGCTCCAATTCACCTTCGACACCTATACGCAGACGGGCATGATGGCTACCGTGATGCTGAACAAGCAGTGGACGGTTCAGGCCGCCATTCATTCGGGCACAGATATGGCTCCCTGGTACAAAGGGGCCGTTGCCACCGGCATGGCCGGCATTCGGTGGGTGTCCTTGGACAATAACGACTCCGTTTACCTCGTTCTCAACAACATCAACAATGCCAAGTTTCGTCATTTCGAGGTAGACGGCCAACCGGCCGGACACGACAACTTCAACTATGTCGTCGGCACCTGGCAACATCGGTTCAACCAAGAAATCCACACGAAGCTCGCCGGAATCTATTTGTGGCAGCGGGATGGCGTGGTGGGCGGCACGCCGATTCTCGGTCCGAATCGGTCATTCTCGGACGTGGGGTCTCGCGGCGCGCTGCTGCCCGGCATGTCGCTGGCCTACGGGGTTCTCAATTACACGATGTTTCAGGTCGCGCCGAGGGACTATTTTACCCTCCGCAACGAATGGTGGCGGGACGAACGGGGGATGCGGTCCGGGTTCGCGAGCCACTACTCCACGCATGCGGTCGGATTCAGCCACCAATTCAACGATGTGGTCATGATCCGTCCGGAAGTCGGCTACTACCGTTCCTATACAGTGCCGGCATTCAGTCGCAGCAGGGATGGCGATATGGTGATGGGCGGGCTCGATGTGACGTTTCGGTACTGACAGGATGCTGAAAAGGTCCGTTCCTCTTGATGCCTGCGTTCATACGCGCGGACCTGATGAAGAACTTGACACGGCCGGCCGCTACGGTTATTCTCGCGCCACTTTGAAGTCATGCGGCGAGGGTGATCACTCCCTGTCATTCAGCTCAAAATAGACGTCAAGGAAAAGGAGTCGTACGGTTATGGTGAAGCGAACAGCGGGACTGGCGATGCTGGCATTGGCGGCCGTCTTCGTTCTCATGGTCATGGGCGCGTCGTCCGCATTGGCGACCGATGCGTTTAAAATGGGCGTGATTGATCCGCAAGAAGTGTTGGAAAAGTCCAAGGCCGGCAAGCGGTCGCTGGATGCGCTCAAAGAATACGCCCGCACGAGACAAAAAGTTTTGTCGACCGATGAAGAAGAGCTGAAGGCCTTCGAGAATAAAATGAAAGAACAAGCGCCGAAACTATCCGATCAGGAAAAGCAGGCCATGGAGGGACAGTTCCGCGCCAAGATTCAGCACTATCAGAAGCAGGCGCAGGAGTTCAACCAGGACCTCAGCGGCAAACAGAAGGAAATGGTGGACGACTACATGAAGCGGATCGCCGTCGCCACGAGGGCCGTGGCGGAGCGCGGCGGGTTCAGTGTGATTGTCGACAAGGGCAGCGAGCAGACCTTGCGGATTGTCATCTACAACAAAGACACGATCGACGTGACCGACCAGGTGACCAAAGAATTCGACAAGCTCAACCCGGTGAAGTAAGGCGTCGGGCGCCGCCGTCAGGCGGCGCCCGACGCTCCCGCCTACTCCACGGGAAAGCCAGCATCACGCCACGCCTTGATCCCTCCCGCCATCGAGGTCACATGACGATAGCCCATTTGCTGTAGGCTCTCCGCCGCCAGCGCAGACCTGTATCCGCCGCCGCAATAGAGGATGATCGTCGCCTGCTTATCGGGGATAAGCCCTTCGATATCCCGCTCAAGGATTCCCCGCCCGAGGTGTCGGGCGCCTTTCGCATGGTCCTTGGCGAATTCGTGATCCTCCCGCACATCCAGAAAGTGCATCGGTTCGCCCCGATCCAGCTTGGCTTTGACGTCGGCTACGGTACACTCCTGTATCTGTTGTTTGGCCCGCTCCACCACCTTCAGAAACTCCGGGTTATGTTTCACGCGCCCCCTCCTCGTCCTCGAACAGTGCCAGCTGTGCACGGGCCCTATCGTCCCTCTCCAGGGCCGGCCTTGTCAATGTCGGCTCAAGGAGGATTCTTGAGCAAGCGAGCGCCTCGAGCCAGGCCCGATGACCATGACGCACCGGTCCACCACCGCTCAACCATTCGCCATTGACGATTCCGCGGGCCTCACGTAACATCCGAACCCATGCACGATATGCGATTCCTTCGTGAAAACTTGGACGGGCTGCAGGCCCAGCTCGGCCTGCGCGCCGTGGATGTCCCCTGGGAAGACCTCCGCAAGCTGTTGCAGGAACGCGGCAGTCTGACGACGCAGGTGGAAGACCTCCGGCACCAGCTCAAGACGGGCTCCGAGGAAGTCGGGCGGCTCAAACGCGAGAAACAGCCGGCGGATGACGCCATGGCGCGGATGAAAGCCGTGGGCGATCGCATCAAAGAGGGTGAAGCAAGCTTGCGCCTAGTGGACGAACGGGTTCAGGACCTGGCGCTCCGCATTCCCAACCTCCCACACCAGTCAGTCCCGGTCGGGACGGATGCAGCGGCGAACGTGGAAGTGCGGCGTTGGGGCTCGCCTCCAACGCTCGCCTGTGCGCCCAAGCCCCATTGGGAACTGGGCGAAGCGCTGGGCATCTTGGATTTCGAGCGGGCCGCCAAGATCGCCGGCGCGCGATTCGCGGTGCTCACCGGCCATGGAGCTAGGCTGGAGCGGGCGCTGATCAACTATATGCTGGACCTGCATACGACGGCTCATGGCTACAGGGAGGTGCTGCCTCCCTTCATGGTCAACCGTGCGGCCATGACCGGCACGGGTCAGCTTCCGAAGTTCGAGGAGGATTTGTTCAGGCTGCGTGACGACGAGTATCTGTTGATCCCAACGGCGGAAGTGCCGCTCACGAATCTGCATCGCGAGGAAATCGTTTCGGAAGCGCAACTCCCCATCAAATACACGGCCCATACGCCCTGCTTCCGTCGTGAAGCCGGCTCGTATGGAAAAGATACCAGGGGGCTGATCCGGCAACATCAGTTCAATAAAGTGGAACTGGTGGCCTTTGCGAAGCCGGAGGACTCCTACGAGGAATTGGAACGACTCACGACCGCCGCCGAAGCGGTGTTGCAAGGGTTGGGGCTCCCCTACCGGGTTATGGCCCTCTGCACCGGTGACATGGGATTCAGTGCCGCGAAGACCTATGATTTGGAAGTCTGGCTCCCCTCCCAAAAGACGTTCCGGGAAATCTCCTCTTGCAGCAACTTCGAAGCGTTTCAGGCCAGACGCGCCGGCATCCGGTTCAGGGGCGCCGCCGGCAAGAATGATTTTCTCCACACCTTGAACGGCTCCGGATTGGCAGTGGGACGGACCCTGGTCGCGATTCTTGAGAATGGCCAGCAGGCGGATGGGTCGGTCCTGGTCCCGGAAGTCTTGCGATCGTACATGGGCGGGGTGGAGCGGATTTCGAAACGCTAGTGCGACGGCTTGGGTAAAATCTGGCATGAAAAAACTAACTCTACAAACCGCAAAAAGTCTTTCCCCAGGGCAACTCAAAAAGGAAACACTGTAGGAGTGTCTCGGCGCGCGTTAACTCGATAAAACGAAAAAGAGCGCGCCGTTCAACCGAAGGTGATTGATTCCACGGGTGGCAAGGGAACCTCCGCCCGCATATAATCGAAGCGGGCGGCCTAGCAAGCTGGGTTGGGAGGGGTGGCTGAGTGGCCGAAAGCGCCGGTCTTGAAAACCGGAGTCGGGGCAACTCGACCGTGGGTTCGAATCCCACCCCCTCCGCCACCCCGAACTTGCTTGGCGGGAGCCGCGTCCAGCGGCGATCCGCAGCGAATCTTACGGATCATCAGTTGGCAGACAGTGACGCGCCAGCCATACCCACAGGCAATGAGGCTCCATGGCCATGACAAGGTGTTGCGTCCCGCGATTTCAAATGTGACTTAGCACGGTGCAGCGGCGCGTATTTCGGCCACACGGAGGGGATTCGAACAGGGGTTCCGGTGTCCCTTCGAGGGGAGACACGAGGGGGCCATCTCCCTCAGTGGGAGCGCATGATGGACCGCCGAGCGCGACGTCGAATGTCCACTCCCTCTTCGCCCCGACGCCCGCTTGCTGTCGCCGTTGACCTATCTGCTGAGGCCAACGGAGAAATCCTTCCGTTCCTATTCTTCCCTCTCACGGCCAGGCATGGTATAAGAGTGAGCTTCTGCCGGGGCAAGTGGCCTGACAATGAAGTCTCCAGGGGGCATATAGGGAAGGTCGGTCAGACACACCGACAAAGAAGACGATTCATAACCGCGTGGCGCGGAGAGGTGGCCGAGTGGCCGAAGGCACCGGTTTGCTAAACCGGCACAGGGCCAAAAGCTCTGTCGCGGGTTCAAATCCCGCCCTCTCCGCCAGTTCTAGCGCGATAGAAAATGCCCGGCTTTCCTTCCAGCAGGCAATGGCGCGCCATGCCCGTGAAATGGTGTCGCGCAACGCGACTCTCTCCGCCAAACCGAGCTTGCTGGGCCGCCGGCTCACGGTCGCTTTATTGCAATTGCGGCCGGTGGATAAACACCTCAAACATCGTCGTCCGTTTTTAAGCCAGCTTCGTCAAGCCGTCAGCCCCCTGAATCCATCGCATACGGTTCTTGACCCCTCGATACAAAGCCCTGTATAAGGTCCAGGCACCAAGACGCGCCCGTAGCTCAATGGATAGAGCACTAGACTACGGATCTAGGGGTTGGGGGTTCGACTCCCTCCGGGCGCACCACTCACCCCTTGCCCTGCGTTAAGACTGCCGCTCCAGACGACGCAGCGAGCGCATCAAGGCCGGATCGTTCAGCCCCACCTGACTGAGCGCATCCATCACATGCATGCCCTTGCTCTGCACAAGTTCCTTCGCCTTGGCATATTGCTGACGGTTGAACCGGGCCACAGCCGGCTGGCCGTTCACCACCTGGCAAGCCAGGACCTCCCCCTCCACGTCCAAGATGCCCCCGGCCTCTAACAACTGCTTGGCCTGTGCAAGCGTAATCCCGTGCAAGGATGAAAAATCCTCGATGCCGCCGGTCTCCACCAGTTTGCCGTCCGGCATGATGCAGAGCCGCTTGAAGTGCGGGGACCAGTCCTTCCTGAAATCGATGTATTTCACGTTGCCGCCCTTGGCCACGGCCCGGTCTAGCTTGGCATAGTCCAATCCAATGTTCGGTTGCCTAAGCCGTTCTTGAAGCTCAGGCGGCAGGGTTCGATTGAAGACTTTCGCCGCTGCTTCTTCCAGGCTGAGCCCATAGGACCGCGCCAACTGCTCCGCTTCCGCATACTGCATGACGTCCAAAATCCAGGTCTGCTTGGGCTCGTGCCCGGCGACATCGAGCGTGCATGCGAAGAGCCCCCGTGTCACCAATGCACCTTCCTGTGGATAGACGTAGACTCCGCCTTCGGTGAGCAGCTTCGTCATCACGTCGATCGGGACTTCGTAGCTCTCGGAAAGAACTCGGGCGTGGCCGGGCAGGTCCTCCGGCTCCGTCATCGCGCACAGCGTGACATTGCCGGGCGCATCGAACTCCGTATAGTCTTCGATGATATTGTAGAGGACCGGAGCTTTCCCGGCGGCAGCGGCCCGTTTCTTAATCTTGAACATCCTGTACGCTCCTCATTGAGTCAACGGCCCATACGGCGGGAGCGTGGTCAATCTGGCGTCTTCGACCGGTCCGCCGACGGTAAAGTGGTAAAGCGATTGCAAGCCCTGATCCTTGATCCCGAAGGTCTGGTGCACTGGGTCGTCAAAATAGCAGCCGATTCCCGTGGCGCGCAAGCCGACCGCCTCCGCCTCCAGATATAACACCTGCCCGATCAATCCGGCTTCCCAGAATAACCGACGGTAGAACCAGGGCCCGTGACGGCGCAAGCTGGAGTCGAATTCCGCCGCCATTCCAAGCGAATAGGCGCTGTCGCCAGCGATCTCTTGTCCACAACTGACTTGGGCGGCTACCCGCCGTGCATCTCCCTCCTGCAGCACAAAGAGCGGGAGCGCTTCTGGACAGCTTTCCGGCCTGGTCCACGTGAAGGAGTTCTGCATGACCTGGCGGAGCCAATCGGTTTTGGTTTCATCCCGGACCAGACAGTAGAGGCCAGAGGAGAGCCCCTCCACCCGGTGGACGAAGAGCAGCAGATGGATCGTGGGGTCCCAGGGAAGGCAGTCCCACGGAACAGGCCGTTGGAGCACCGGTTCCCGGGCCAGCGGCATCACCCGGGCAAGCATCGCGAAAAAAGCTGTGGCGGGCATGGCTGTCTTGCCGTCGAACGCGACCGCACTGCGTCGTTGGTGAATGATCTGCCCGGCAGAGAGTCGGCTTGGATCGTGTGGATGGCCCGTCACTGGTCGGTCCGCTGCGGCAATCGCCGGCAGAGTCAGTAGGCTCGACTCCACCGTCGGCTTCCATGAGGCGGCCGCCACCTCGTCGATGATGGTCCAGGGAACCGGCTCATCCGGGCTGAGCCGGTTGGCCTTCCCGTACCATGGGCAACCGGCTTGGGCTCGGATCGTTTCCGAATCGAGGCACAGAGGGATGCCTGCGATCGAGAAGGGCGTCTCTTCGCCGGGCCAGACCGCCAACAGGCAATCAGGATGTTCGCGTTCGGCTCCGTCGAAGTCTTGAGGCCGGTCCAAGCCGAGCAGCGACGCAACCTGATCGTCGGAAGCTCCATCCAACAGTACCGCCCTCCAGCCCAAGGCCGCCGCCGCGATGCGCGCCGTACCGATGGCATGTCCCACGTCATGCTGGCAGTACCGGAACGCCCGCTCTCCGTACTTCCAGGCCTCACGCCAGTGGACGGACGAAAGCCCGAACAGGAACGTCCCTTGGGGAAACGGCTGCAGCAGGCGTGCGAACGATGTGTCGGACCAGTCGGTCCGCCGCTCCAAACCATGCTCTTTCGGCGCATAGTGATAGAGCCCGGGAGTCGTTGCCAGACCGGGCACTGGTCCGGCCAGGACATAGCCTTCGGTCGGATGCAGGTTGCCGCTGGACGGATTGCTGCGCAAGGCCCAGCTGCTCTCCCCTGCCCGCTTCCAAGCTGTCAGGCTCAGCGCATACTCGAAAAATCTGGACAGGGCCTGCAGGGTCACCGCCCGGCTTGAAACGCCTCCTGCACAATAGAGATTGCCATAAGGCGGAGACGTCGGCTCTTCGTTCGGTACGAGTATTGGCAGAGAGACGAGCGGCGCCCCCGCATAGCGTCGGAATGGGTTCGGCTGGTTGGCCCAATCCAGATAGCCGAGGGATCGGGCAAAGCGATGAAAATGGTGCTTGGTGGCTTGATGATACTGGAGCACTGGTTCCAGACGGTTCATGCCTACTCGACGGAGCGTGGGGTGATGGATGCCAGAGGGCGCATGCGCGTGTGGCGTGAGTCTACAAGGCCACCGCAGGAAAGTAAATCGCGGTGCTTGCTCATTGACGGGCCACGGCTGGCTGCGTATGCTCAGCGTGAGGAGGCGGGCAGGACATGAATTTCGACCCGGCAATTGCCGCCCAGGCGGCATTTCAACAAGTGCTGGCATCAGGCGTGTTAGGTTCTGATGCGGACGCGGCCGTCGAAGCGGAAGCCACCTTTTCCGCCAGCGCTGGCGCTGACGCCAAAGCCGCCTATGCGACGCTTCAGGAACTTGGCCCAAGCCATCCCGATGCCCAAGCATTCCAGGAATTCTTGATTTACATTACCTGGCAACAAGTCACGGAAGAGACGATCCCCCTTCATTTTCGGCGAGGACTGGACCTCTGCAACCACTACCTGGCTCGATTCGGTCAGATTGCCGAGCGCAAGGACAAGGGTCCCAGGCAAGTCCTGGCGTTGAGGGAATCATTTCGTGGCGGGCTGGGGCTAACCGAGGACGACGACCATGAAGGAGAATACGACAAGGATGCCGTCAAGGGTGGGGATTAGATTCTGGCTGTTGCTGGGCCTGCTCGGTTGGATCGCGCCCATACCGTCGCTCGCGGCGCAGAGAACCAAAGCCGAGACTTCTACTCCCCTACTCACCGCACATGAAATTGGATTTCGCTTTCGCTTCGTCCTATCCTAACCATCGTGTCGGAGGCGCACAAGGAAAAAGGCAAGATCTTTCTGCACCGAGGCGATCTCGCGCAAGCCCGGCACTGGTTTGAACTGGCGCTTGCGGAGGACAGGGTCTACGGCCTCGCATCGTCGCTCACCGAGACGCTCGGCAACCTCGGAAACGTCTGTGCCATGCTGGGAGCGCTGGACGAGGCGGACCGATATTATCGGGAAGTCCTGGCCATCCAGCGTGCTGAGCCGGACCCGCGGGCCATCGGGCAGACCTTGGTGCATCTGGGCAATATCCAGGCCGAGGCAGGCCATCCGGATCAGGCGCGGCCCTACTACCTCGAAGCCTTGGACATGCTCGTGCCGCGCCGGGACCATCGGGCGCTCGGCATCCTCTATTCGAACCTCGGGCTCCAGGAAGCGGCCAGCCATCGCTATGAAGCAGCAATCGCCGCCTTCAAACAAGCCCTGGATTCCCATCGCGTCGCGGGGGACGAAGATGGGCTGGCCGTGACCTACAGTCAACTGGGCAAGACCTTTCTAGCCGAAGGCCGGAATGATCAGGCCGAGCAATGTCTCAACAACGCATTGGAACACTTCATCAAGCTCGGCAATGAGCCGGGCGAAGCCGCGGTGCTGCGCCTCCTGGCGTCACTCTACGAACGGCGAGGCGATCGGCTCTCGGCCGTTCGATGTCTGGAACGGGTGGTTTTGGTGAATAGCCGGTATCGGCTGGCACAGGCGGCGGAGGATGAAACTCGCCTGGCGGTCCTGCGGCAAGCCCGATTGGAACGGTAAGCGCTGTGGATGGCCGGCGAGACTTCATGCTATGATGCCGCGCGACCGGAGAGGGGGCAGAGCAGGATCATGGATATTGACGCATTCCGCCAGATGGTGACCAAAAATCCGAAGGGATTCTTGGGACGCTACGGGCTGGGCAATAAGCTGCTGCAGGAAGGCGGCGACCTCTCCGAAGCTGCCGAGCATTTACAGATCGCCGTTCAATTGGATCCGACGCATGTCGCCTCCCACCTGGCCCTGGGCCGCGCCCTCGTCAAACTCGGACGCAAGGAAGAAGCCCGGCCGGTCTTACAGGCCGGGATCGACGCAGCCCAGTCCGGCCGATCCTCCGGCGGGGTGGATCTGGTCCCGGAACTGCGGGCCCTGCTCCAGACGCTTGGATAGCCTCCCCGCATGCCGCTGATCTGGTGCTCCATCTCAGGCCATGGGTTCGGGCATGCCGCGCAAACGGTCCCGGTGCTCAATGAACTTGGAACCCGCATCTCCGGCCTCAAAGCCCTGCTCCGTACCACGGTGCCCAGGCGGTTTTTTGAGGGGCGCCTCGAAATTCCCTGGGAACTCAGCCCTCAGCCGCAGGATGTCGGCTGTGTGCAGGAGAACCCGCTCCATATCGACCAGGCCGCAACCTGGGCCGAGACGCAACGGTTTCACGAACGGTGGGAAGTCAGGGTCGAAGAAGAAGTCCGCGCCATTCGCGCCAGATCGCCTGTCCTGTTGCTGTCGAATATTTCCCACCTGGCTGTCGAGGCCGGAGCCAGGGTCGGCCTCCCCACAATTGCGATGTCCAGCTTGTCCTGGGATCAGATCCTGGAACCGCTCATGACGCAGGGCGATACTCGGCAGGCGAATGTGATCCAGCAGATCCGGCAAGCCTACAGCCGTGCGGACCTGCTGATGCGGCTTGTTCCCGGCATGTCCTTTTCCGCGTTCCTCAAGCAAACCGATCTCTCCCCTATCGTCAGCCCTTTGGTCCCTGAGCGGGCCCGGCTCATCGCCTCATTAGGGGCTCAGCCGGAGGAGTTCCTGGTCCTGGTGGGGTTCGGGGGCATCGCCATGAACCGTCTCCCGCTGAGGCGGCTCGAAGCCCTTCAGGGCTACCGGTTCATCGTCAGCGATATGGGCCAGGCTTCCTATGATCGCGTGAGACCGGCGGCATTGCTTCCCCTGCCCTTTGGCTCGCTCATGGCCTCCGCCGATGTGATTGTCACCAAGCCCGGCTACAATATGACGGTGGAGGCCGTCGTCATGGGAAAACCCACCCTCTATGTCAGGCGGTATGACTTTGCGGAAGAAGCGTGTCTCGTACAGTTTCTTCACCGCTATGGGCGTGCGTTGCCACTGTCCGTTCAGGATTTCGAGGCGGGTCGTTGGGGGGCGGCGCTTGCGGCGGTGTTGGCCTTGCCCGCCCCGCTCCATGCTCCGCCGGCGCCGACCGGAGCGGCCGAGGCCGCAGCCATCCTGGCGCCATACTTCCACTAGCCCGGCGCCGCCTGGCTGGCGCCGGCACCGTTTCAACCGTCACTAGGTGCAAGAGCCGCCTCATCGTCCACAGCATGCCCGATCCGACCGAGATCACGAAGTGTGCCGTGAGCCTGGAACCGGAAGGAGGCCGTCCCCAACCGACCGGCGAGATTGATCTGGTCGGGCGACTCTGAGATCGCCTCAATCCCTCTACTCTTCCCGCTACTCTTTCCTTGACACTTCGCTCCGACACGGCTACAAGAATCGGTCTTTCATGAGAATCGAACCACAAGGCAACCGGATCATCCGGAGCCGACAGAACAACCGAGGATGTCGTGTGGATGGGCAAGGGGACAGGGCTGAGTGCCGGACAGGCGTGGCATGCAGGATGGCTCTGCCTCTACCTTTTCGCTTGTCCCAATCCAGCTGCGGCGCTGGAAAAATACGGGCGCCCTCTCCCTGCCATCGGCGAAGTACAGGAAGAAGGGGTCGCCCATCCTGAAGAACATGAAGACCATCGGGTGCGCGGCTACCTGCTCTCGTCCGTCCTTGTCGATAACCCCACCTTCGCCGCCCGGCCTGACAATACCGGTTTAGCCGGTCTCCGGCACATGGTCCACGTGGAAACGGACCTCTACAAGGAATACCTCCAGTTCTATACGGACCAGAATTTCTTCTCGGACCGGAAAAAAGGCTGGATTACCCTGACGGAATGGGACCAGACCTACGCCTTCACCGGGTCCTGGAACAATTTCGGCTGGCGGGTGCAGTACGAGCGGGACGCGCCGCTGGACCGGAGCGGCACCAAACAGACCTATGGGGACACGCTGCTGACCTACCGCATGACCGACGCGAACCAGTGGTCCTGGTGGCGCTCGGTCTTCCCCAAGCAAAATATCACCGCCTATGTCGGCGCGGGTTGGCTCTTCTACAACCAAAGTTACTTCGCGCGCCCCGACAACACCGGCCGCGCCCTCTACCGGTACGTCGCCCATACGGACATCGACCTCTACCGCAACCTGGTCGTGCTGTTCGTGGACACGAATTTCTTTACGGATCGGACCAACGGCCATGCGCTCCGGCCCTCCGAGCTGGATTGGATCACCGGCCTCGCCTTGCGCTGGAAGGATGCGGAGATCAGCCTCTATCACGAGCAAGACATGCCGCTCGACCGCGCCGGATTGGTGCAGCGCTACACGGCCATCCAACTTCGCGTCGAATTTGAATTCTTCCGCCGCTAGCCTGTGATTCATGAGGGCTTCTCCGTACGGAGTGGCTGTGTTAAGATACCGCGCGCTGCAGACCGTCTGAGAGTGCGATGCGTATGAGTTTTATCGCCGACAAGGACCTGGAATATATGCAGCTGGCGTTGGAGCAGGCCAGGCTGGCCCCGGCGCTCGGCGAAGTGCCGATCGCCGCCGTCTTGGTGCTCGATGGGCAGGTGCTGGCGCAGGTCCACAATTTCCGAGAGGTCTGGCAGGACCCGACCGCGCATGCGGAAGTCGTGGCCATCCGAGAGGCCGCCACCAAGCTCGGGAGCTGGCGACTGACCGGCACCACCATGTATGTCACGGTCGAGCCCTGTTCCATGTGCGCCGGCGCCATCATCCAGTCCCGCGTCTCCCGACTGGTCTTCGGCACGAAGGATCCCAAAGCCG
>SXGU01332936.1_pt1 | contig 24961 bp, 27 predicted proteins | sample 3174531 | NCBI WGS metagenome assembly SXGU01 (sample SAMN11356863, study PRJNA531348) | freshwater metagenome | isolation source: freshwater sample F1-140 | place: China: Fuxian Lake, Yuxi | collected 2017-12-25
CATCCTGGTCAACAAGTTCACCTACGGCATCCGGCTGCCGGTGGCGAACGTCAAGATCGTCGAGCTCAACTCGCCGCAGCGCGGCGACGTGATGGTGTTCCGCTTCCCCGACGACCCGTCCCTGGACTACATCAAGCGCGTGATCGGGCTGCCGGGCGACCGCATCGAGTACCGTGAAAAGCGCCTCAGTGTCAACGGCGTCGAGGTGCCGGTGCGCCGGCTGGACGACTACCTCTCGCGCGAGCGCATGCAGTTTTCCCGCCGCTACGCCGAAAAGCTCGGCGCGGTCGAGCACGACATCCTGGTCGAGGAGGACGCACCCTCGTACATCCCGTCCAGCCGGGCGTTTCCCCACGCGGGGAATTGCACTTACAATATGCAGGGCATGGCGTGCACGGTGCCGCCTGGGCACTATTTCATGATGGGCGACCACCGCGACAACTCGAGCGACAGCCGCGTCTGGGGTTTCGTGCCGGACGCCAACATCGTCGGCAAGGCGTTTTTCATCTGGCTTAACCTGAATGAGCTCGGGCGATTCGGGACGTTCAGGTGAACATGGGAGGGACGGCAATGCGCAACAGGCAGCTTGGCGTGAGTCTTGGCGGACTGATGATCGTGCTCGTCTTCCTGATGGCGCTTGGCCTCCTTGCCCTCAAGGTCATACCGCCCTACATGGAGTACGGCAACATCAAGAACGCGGTGAAGCAGATCGGCGCCACCGGCACCAATCCGGGCGAGATCCGCAAGGCCTTCGACGCACGCGCCGCGATCGACGATTTCACCTCGGTCAAGGGCGCCGACCTGGAGATCACCAAGGAGGGCGGCCGCGTGGTCGTGTCGGCTGCCTACCGCAAGGAAGTCCTGTTGTTCTCGAACGTCGGCCTGTACTGGGACTTCGCCATCAGTTCCAAGGACGAATAGATCAGGGCGGTGTCGCGCGTCCCGGTCCTCGAGAAGCGATTCGGCTACCGCTTCCAGAACGCCGCGCTGGTCGAACAGGCGCTGACCCACCGCAGCTTCGGCTCGCCGCACAACGAGCGCCTCGAAGTCCTCGGCGACGGCGTGCTTGGTTGCGTCATCGCCGAAGATCTGTTCGCGCGTTTTCCCGGACTTCCGGAGGGCAAGCTTACGCGGCTGCGCGCCAGCCTGGTGCGCGAGGAGTCGCTCGCCGAGCTCGCCAAGGCCATCGGCCTGGCGAAGTTCCTGCGGCTCGGAGATGCGGCGCTGGGGCAGGGCGCGGATGTCCGCCCCTCGATCCTCGCCGACGCGCTCGAAGCGCTGTTCGGCGCGGCATTCATTGACGGCGGCTACGCGGCCGCGAAGGCGTCGATCCTGCTGGCATTCGGCGAGGCACTCGCCCGGCTCGACCCGGAACTGCCCTCCAAGGACGCCAAGACGCAGCTGCAGGAGTACCTGCAGGGCCGCAAGCTGAAGCTGCCCGAGTACCGGGTGTCGGCGACCAAGGGCGCCGCGCACAGGCAGACCTTCGAGGTGGAGTGCAGGGTCGCCGAGCTCAAGCTCTCGGCCACGGGCGCCGGCACCTCGCGCCAGCGCGCCGAGCAGGTGGCGGCGGAGAACCTGCTTGCGCTGGTGGCGAAGTGACGCCCTTTCGTTGCGGCACCATCAGCCTGTGCGGCCGTCCAAACACCGGCAAGTCCAGCCTGCTCAACCGCATGGTCGGCCAGAAACTGTCGATCGTCTCGCCCAAGGCGCAGACCACCCGGCACCTGGTGACGGGCATCCTCACCACGCCGGACTGCCAGTATGTGTTCGTCGACTCCCCGGGCTACCAGACCAAGCACGCCAGCCGGCTTAACCGCTCGCTCAACCGACGCGCGAGCGACGCGGCGCGCGACACCAGCGTGACGTGCTTCGTGGTCGAAGCAGGGCGCTTCGGCAGCGCGGACCGCGAGGCGCTGGCGCGCATTCCGGCAAGCCAGAAAACGATCGCAGTGGTCAACAAGATCGACAACGTCAAGCGCAAGGACGAACTGCTGCCCTACGTGGACAAGCTGATGCAGGAGCGTAAGTTCGAGGCGGTGGTGCCGGTCAGCGCGCGCAGCGGGCGCAACGTGCCCGAGCTGCTCAAGGTGCTGCGCGACGCGCTGCCGGAATCGCCGCCGCTGTATGCCGAGGACCAGCTTACCGACCGCGACGAGCGCTTCTTTGCCGCCGAGGCGGTGCGCGAAAAGCTGTTTCTCGCACTCGGCGAGGAACTGCCGTACCGCTGCGAGGTCGCGGTCGACAGCTTCAAGGAGGAAGGCCGCCTGCGGCGCATCGAGGCGACCATCTGGGTGGACCGCGACAGCCAGAAGGCGATCGTCATCGGCGACAAGGGCTCGACGCTCAAGCGCATCGGCAGCGCCGCTCGCCACGATCTCGAGAAGCTCTTCGACGGCAAGGTCTATCTCGGCCTCTGGGTCAAGGTGCGCGAAGGCTGGGCCGACGACGCGCGCGCCCTGCGCCTGTTCGGCCATGAGCCATGACGCGCCCGGCGCGCAGGCGTATCGAGCACGAGCCCGCCTTCGTCCTGCACAGCTATCCGTACAAGGAGACCAGCCTGGTGCTGGAGGCTTTCACCCGTGCGCACGGCAGGGTGGCGCTGATGGCGCGCGGCGCGCGGCGCCCGCGCTCGGCGCTGCGCGGCGTGCTGATGGCGTTCCAGCCGCTGCGGCTGTCGTGGAGCGGATCGGTCGAGCTATGCAACCTGACCGGGGCGGAATGGACCGGTGGGCAGCCCGCGCTCTGCGGGCCGGCGCTGATGCCCGCCTTCTACCTCAACGAGCTGCTGATGCGCCTGCTGCCGCGCGATGATCCGCACGAGACGCTGTTCGATGCCTACGCCAACAGCCTCGCCGCGCTCTCCGCGGGCACGCCGGACACGGCCGTGCTGGTGCAGGCGGGGATCCTGCGCAGCTTCGAGCGCAGGCTGCTGGCGGAACTCGGTTATGCTCTGGCGCTCGAGCGCGACGCATCCAGCGGCGCGCCCATCGACGCGGCGCAGGCCTACGTGTACATGCCCGAGCGCGGCCCGGTGTCCGGCAATGGCGCGGCCGGCGAGTTGCGCGTGGGCGGGCAGACCCTGCTCGACATCGCGCGCGACGACTATGCGCGCGCCGAGACCCGCGAGGAGGCACGCCTCCTGATGCGGGCGCTGATCGGCCAGCGCCTGGGGGCCCAGGGGCTGCATACGCGCAGCGTGATGATGGAGCTGCAGGAACTGTGATCGAACTCGGCGTCAACGTGGACCACGTGGCGACGGTGCGCCAGGCGCGCCGCACCTACGAGCCAGACCCGGTGTGGGCGGCAGTCGAGGCGCACCTCGGCGGCGCCGACGGCATCACCGTGCACCTGCGCGAGGACCGGCGCCACATCCAGGACCAGGACGTGCGCCGGCTGCGCGAGCTGACGCACATCAAGCTGAACTTCGAGATGGCGGCGACCGTCGAAATGGTCGGCATCGCCTGCGGCATCCGGCCGGAGATGGCGATGCTGGTGCCGGAGGGGCGCCACGAGATCACCACCGAGGGCGGGCTTGACGTCGTCGCGCAGGAGAAGGCGCTACGCGAGAAGGTGGCGAAGTTGTCGGCTGCGGGTATCGTCGTCTCCGTTTTCATCGACGCCGACCCCGTGCAGGTCGAGGCGGCCAGGCGCATCGGCGCCTCGGTCTGCGAGATCCACACGGGGCCCTACGCGCATGCGTTCCACGCCAAGGGCAGGGATGCCGAGTCCCAGGCGGTGCTCGCGGAGCTGGAGAAGGTGCGCAAGGCGGGGGACCTCATCCGCTCCCTGGGCATGCGCTTCAACGCCGGCCACGCGCTGAACTACTTCAACGTCAAGCCGGTGGCGCGCCTGGCGGGCGTGCGCGAGCTGCATATCGGCCATTCCATCGTCTCACGCGCGCTGTTCGTCGGCTTGCGCGAGGCAGTGCGGGAGATGAAGCGGCTGATGGTCGAGGCGGCGCGGCCGTGATCTACGGCGTCGGCACGGACATCATCGAGGTGGCGCGCATCAAGGCGGCGCTCGGCCGTTTCGGCGAGCGCTTTGCCAAGCGCATCCTTTGCGAGCCGGAACTGGCGCGCTTCCGCAGCCACCGCCAGCCCGTGCACTACCTCGCCAAGCGCTTCGCCGCGAAGGAAGCCTTCACCAAGGCGCTGGGCACCGGCATCCACGCGCCGGCCAACTGGCACGGCGTCTGGGTGGGCAACCTGCGCTCCGGCAAGCCGGTGTTGCAGTTCTCGGAGCCGCTGGCCGCCATGATGAAGCAGCGAGGCGTGGGCGGCGCGCACATTTCCCTGACGGACGAGAAGGACGTCGCCATGGCGACCGTGATCCTGGAGTGCGCACCGTGAAGGCGCGCATTCCGTCCGGAACGGTGGTGCTCGATCCTGCCGGGCCGGCACTTGGCGACGACGACCGCAAGCGCCTGCTGCATCCTTCCGCAGGCGGCGTGATCCTGTTCAAGCACAACTACGAGAACCCGCAGCAGCTCGCGGCGCTGACGGCGGAGATCCGGGCGTTGCGCGAACCGGCACTGCCGGTCTGCGTGGACCACGAGGGCGGGCGAGTGCAGCGCTTCCGCGAGGGTTTCAGCGCCATTCCGCCGATGCGCCTGCTCGGAAGGCTCTGGGACCGCGACCGCACGCGGGGACGCGAGGCGGCGCACGCCGCCGGCTACGTCATCGCCGCAGAACTCGCGGCGCACGACGTCGATTTCAGTTTTGCGCCGGTGCTCGACCTCGACTACGGCGCGAGTTCCGTGATCGGCGATCGCGCCCTGCATTACGACCCGATCGCGGTGGGCGCCCTCGCGGAAGCGCTGGTGAGAGGGCTGGACGCGGGCGGGATGGCGGCGGTGGGCAAGCATTTCCCGGGGCACGGGTTCGCGGGGCTCGATTCGCACGTGGCGGTGCCGCGGGACGACCGCCGCACCGACGAGATCCTGCGCAAGGACGTGGCGTCGTACATGCCTGCCATCGCGGCCGGGCTGGCCGGCGTGATGCCGGCGCACGTGATCTACGGCAATGCCGACCGCGAGCCCGCCGGCTACTCCCGGTACTGGCTGCAGGACGTGCTGCGCGGGAAGCTCGCTTTCGATGGCCTGATCTTCAGCGACGACCTGTCCATGGAAGGCGCAAGCACCGCCGGGGGCATCCCCGAGCGAGCGCGCGCCGCGCTGGCGGCGGGCTGCGACATGGTGCTGCTGTGCCAGAACCCGGAGGGGCAGGAGCAGCTTCTCGAGTCGCTCGCAGGGATGCCCATGGCCGAGCCGCGGCGCCTCGAGCGCATGCGCCATCGCGGCGGCCGCGACCTGCGCAAGAGCGTGGCCTACCGGGAAGCGCAGGCAGCGCTGGCCAAACTGGCGGACTGACCTTGGCAGCAGGCCAGCACTTCGACGCTCGGTCGCCCTTTGATGCCCGGTCGTTCGTCAGCGGCCTGCCGAGCATGCCCGGCGTCTACCGCATGCTTGGCGCCGCCGGCGAGGCGCTCTATGTCGGCAAGGCGCGCGACCTGAAGAAGCGCGTCGGCTCGTACTTCCACCGCCAGGTCGAGAGCCCGCGCATCCGCATGATGCTGACGCAGGTCGCCGCCATGGAAGTCACGGTGACGCGCTCGGAGGACGAGGCGCTGCTGCTGGAGAACAACTTCATCAAGAGCCTCGCTCCGCGCTACAACATCCTCTTTCGCGACGACAAGTCCTACCCGTACCTGATGCTGAGCGGGCACGCCTTTCCCCGGCTGGGCTTCCACCGCGGCGCGAAGGACCGCAGGAACCGCCATTTCGGCCCCTTCCCGCACGCCCATGCCGTGCGCGAAAGCATCCAGCTGCTGCAGCGCGTGTTTCGCCTGCGGACCTGCGAGGACACGGTGTTCGAGAACCGCTCGCGCCCCTGCCTGCTGCACCAGATTCGCCGCTGCACCGCGCCCTGCACCGGACAGATCGACGCCGCGCACTATGCGGAGGACGTGAAGAATGCCGCGCTGTTCCTCGACGGCCGAGAGGACGACGTCATCCGCACGCTGACCGACAGGATGGCCGCTGCCGCCGCGGCCCTGCATTTCGAGGAAGCCGCCCAACTGCGCGACCAGGTGCGGGCGCTCTCCCGGGTGCAGGCGCGGCAATACGTCGAATCCGACCGCGGCATCGATGCGGACGTGGTGGCCTGCGCGGAGGAAAACGGCCTGCCGTGCGTCAACCTGGTGATGGTACGGGCGGGCCGGCATGTGGGCGACCGCAGTTTCTTCCCGAGCAACGCGACGGGGGCGTCCGCGGGCGAGGTGATCGCGGCGTTCCTCGGGCAGCACTATGTCGAGCAGCCCCCGCCGCCGCTCGTCCTGACCGGCGAACCGGTGGAACTCGAGCTCGAGGGTGTGCAGGTCGCCTCGCCGGTGCAGGGCGAACGCCGCATATGGGTGGAAATGGCGAAGAAGAACGCGCAGCTCGCGCTGGCTCAGCGCGCCCGCGAGCGTGCGACGCAGGAACGCCGCCTGCTGGCGCTGCAGGAGGCGCTGGGGCTGCCGGACACGGTGCAGCGCATCGAGTGCTTCGACATCAGCCACACCATGGGCGAGGCGACCGTGGCATCCTGCGTGGTATACGAGAGGCAGCAGATGCAGAAAGCCGACTACCGCCGCTTCAACATCCGCGACGTCGCGCCGGGAGACGACTACGGCGCGATGCGCCAGGCGCTCGCGCGGCGCTACGAGCGCGTCACCGCCGAGGGCGGCAAGGTGCCCGACCTGGTGCTGATCGACGGCGGCACGGGGCAGGTGAACGCGGCGCGCGCGGCCCTCGCCGACATCGGCCTGAACGACGTCAGCCTCGTCGGCGTGGCCAAGGGGCCGCAGCGCAAGCCGGGGCTGGAGGAACTGCTCATCGAGGCGGAGGGGCGCTCGCTCACGCTGCCACCCTCGCACGCCGGGCTGCACCTCATCCAGGCCATCCGCGACGAGGCGCACCGCTTCGCCATCGTCGGCCATCGCGCGCGGCGCGGCAAGACCCGCACCAGTTCGTCGCTGAACGAGATTCCCGGCATCGGCGCCCGGCGCCGCCAGTCGCTCCTGGCGCATTTCGGCGGCCTGCGGGAAGTGCAGGCGGCGGCGGTGGACGAGATCGCCATGGTGCAGGGCATCAGCCGGCCGCTGGCCGAGCGCATCTACCGGCACCTGCACGAGAGGCCGCCGGCGTGAAGATCCTCAATGCCCCGAACCTGGTCACGCTGTCGCGCATCGTGCTCATTCCGCTCATCATCGGCATCTTCTACGTGCCCGACCAGTGGCTGGGGCTGCAGGCGAAGAACGTCGCCGCCACGGCGGTGTTCATCTTCGCCGCGATCACCGACTGGCTGGACGGCTACCTCGCGCGGCGCCTGAACCAGATGTCCGCGTTCGGCGCCGTCCTCGACCCGGTGGCGGACAAGCTGATGGTCGCCGGGGCGCTGATCGTGCTGCTGGAACTGGGCCGCGTCGGGGCGGTGGTGACGCTGATCGTCATCGGCCGCGAGATCGCCGTCTCGGCGCTGCGCGACTGGATGGCGACGGTGGGCCAGTCGAGGAGCGTCGCGGTGGCCTTCATCGGCAAGTTGAAGACGGTGAGCCAGATGGTGGCCGTGCCGCTGCTGCTGTTCCACGATCCGCTGTTCGAGTTGGTGGACTGCCAGTGGCTGGGCACCATCCTGATCAATGTCGCCGCCGTGCTGACCGTGATTTCCATGCTGTACTACATGCGCAAGGCGCTGCCGCACGCCGGAGGTTGACCACGCGGCAATGGGTTATAATTCGCCCCCCAAAACGCGGGAGTAGCTCAGTTGGTAGAGCGCAACCATGCCAAGGTTGAGGTCGAGAGTTCGAGACTCTTCTCCCGCTCCAGATTTCCCTGTTCGTTCCCGGGCCCGCACTTATCCTGAGTGCCGCCCCCGGGGCGCGGTAGCAAAGCGGTTATGCAGAGGACTGCAAATCCTTTTAGGCCGGTTCGACTCCGGCCCGCGCCTCCACTATTACTGCACCCGATGCCCGGGTGGTGAAACTGGTAGACACAAGGCACTTAAAATGCCTCGGCGAAAGCCGTGCTGGTTCGAGTCCGGCCCCGGGCACCACTGCAGATGATCTGGCTCAAGTACCGACCGCCCCGGCGCAGCTAGGGTTGAAAAACATTCAACGCGAGGCCGCTTACCGTGCCGGAAATCCTGGGGTTCGACGCGTATTCACCGAAGGAAATCGCCGAGCGGGTGGAGAACATCGGCGTCGCCAAGGCGCGCATGCCATTCCTTCCCATGGTGATGTTGAGCGTGCTGGCGGGCGCCTTCATCGGCCTTGGGGGAATGTACTTCGTGCTGGCGACCTCCGATCCCTCGCTCGGCTTCGCCAGGACGCGGCTGCTCGGCGGCCTGGCTTTCTCCCTCGGCCTGCTGCTGGTGGTGGTGGCCGGCGCGGAACTGTTCACCGGCAACAACCTGCTCGCCATGGCCTGGGCCGAGGGCAAGCTCTCGACCATGGAAGTGCTGCGCAACTGGGCGATCGTCTGCGCGGCGAACTTCGTCGGCGCGGCGGGCCTCGCGCTGGTGGTCTTCCTCTCCGGGCACCCCGAGATGAACAACGGGCTGGTGGCCGAGTCGTACATGAAGATCGCGGCGGCGAAATGCGCGCTGCCGTTCTGGACTGCGTTCTTCAAGGGCGTGCTCTGCAACGTGCTGGTCTGCATGGCGGTATGGATGGCGCTCGCCGGCCGCAGCGTCGTCGACAAGGCGGTGGCGATCGTGTTCCCGATCTCGGCCTTCGTCGCGGCGGGCTTCGAGCACAGCATTGCCAACATGTACTTCATCCCGCTCGCCATGCTGCTGGAAGCGTCCGGCACCACGCAGGTCGCCGCGGGCGCCGTCACCTGGGCGGGGTTCGCCGGCAACCTCGTGCCGGTGATCCTCGGCAACCTGGTGGGCGGCAGCGTGCTCGTCGCACTGGTGTACTACGTCATCTATCGCCGCGGGATCAGCAAGCCCGGCTGAGGGGACGCCGCTTTGCCGGGTGTCTTACAATCGCCGGACCGTGGATTCCGCTTCCTTCGCGCGCGCGGCGCGCTTCCTGCTCGATGCCCATGCTTCCAGGGCGCGCTTCGCCGCGCTGCCGGCTGACTGCGCACCGGCGAGCGTGGGGGAGGCCTATGCCGTCCAGGACGCGTTCGTCGCGCTCAAGGCGACTCGCTGCGGAGCGCAGGCCGGCTGGAAGATCGCGCTGGCCACGCCGCAGATGCAGCGCATGGTCGGTGTCGACACGCCGATCGCAGGGGCGATGCACGCGGGACAACTGCTGCGAGCGCCCGCCGAGGTGCGCGCGGCGGACTACGGGCGCCTGATCGTCGAGTTCGAGATCGCCGCGGAACTCGGCAAGGACCTGCCGCCGCGCGAACGACCCTACACGGCGGATGAAGCGGCCGACGCGGTTGTCGCGCTGCTGCCCGCGTTCGAACTCGCCGACGATCGCAACGCCGACTACGGCGCGCTGGCGGCGCGCGGCCTGGACCTGATCGCGGACAACGCATGGAACGAGGGCGCAGTGCTCGGCGCGCGCATCGAGGACTGGCGGCGTATCGACCTGGCCGTGCTGCGCGGCGCGGCGAGCATCAACGGCGAGGTGGTGGGCGAGGGGTTCGGCGGCGACACCATGGGCCATCCGCTGAACGTGGTGGCGTGGATGGCGAACAATCTCTCGGGCCGCGGCAAGGGCTTGCGCCGCGGCGAACTCGTGATCACCGGCAGCCTGGTCACCTCCAAGTTTCCGCAGGCGGGGGATCGCGTCGGCTTCGATGCCGGGGCGCTCGGCGCGATCGCGCTGGCCGTGTCCTGATGGCGCTGATCGGCTGGCGCGGCCGCAGCGGCGCCAGGCTGCGCATCCTGCCGCTGGGCGACGCGGCCCTGCTGGTGGAGTTCTCCCGTGAAGTCGACCTGGAGGTGAATGCGCGCCTGCAGCGCGTCGCGGCGGCGCTGCGCGCCCGCCGTCCGCCGTGGGTGCGGGATATCGTGCCGGCCATCGGCGGTCTTGCCGTGCATTTCGATGTCGCGGCGCTTGCCGCCACCGACCTGAAGGCGGCGAACGAGGCAATCGGCCGGGCGCGCGAAGCGCTGACCGCCCTGATCGAGGAGTGCGCGGCAGCCGCGGGCGGCAAGGCGCCCGCTGCGGCACGCCAGGTGGTCGAACTGCCGGTCTGCTACGGCGGCGACTTCGGCATCGACCTCGAGGCGGTGGCCATGGCCTGCGGCATGAAACCAGACGAGGTCGTTCGGCGCCACGCCGCGGCCGAGCACCGCGTGCTGATGGTCGGCTTCGCTCCCGGGCATCCGTACATCGGCGGGTCCGATGCGAAGCTGGCGGTGCCGCGGCGCGCGACGCCCCGCACGCGCGTCCCCGAAGGATCGGTGGCCATCGCCAACGGACAGACGGCGGTCTATCCGTTCGCCATTTCCGGGGGCTGGAACCTCATCGGCCGCACCCCGTTGCGCGTGTTCGATGCCATGCGCACGCCGCCCGCGCTGTTTGCGCCCGGGCAGCAGGTGAAGTTCATCTCCATCGAGCGCGGCGAATACGATCGCCTGCGCGCAGTTCCGCGATGAGCGTTCCGCGATGAGCGTCGCCGTCCTCCGCCCAGGCATGCTGAGCACGCTGCAGGATCTCGGCCGCTACGGCATGCAGCACGTCGGCATCGTCCCCTGCGGCGCCATGGACGAGGTGTCGCACCGCATCGCCAATGCGCTGGTCGGCAACGACGAGCGCGCGGCGACGCTGGAGATCACGCTGCGGGGGCCGGTGCTGGATTTCAAGCACGCAGTGCTGCTGGCCATGCACGGCGCGCATTTCCACGCGAGCGTGAACGGGCAGGCCCTCCCGCGCGCGCGGCCGGTCATGCTGCCCGCGGGCGCGCGGCTGGATTGCGGCAGCGCGCGTACGGGCTGCCGGGCCTACCTTGCGGTCGCCGGCGGATTCGCGGTGCCTGACGTGCTCGGCAGCCGCAGCACCTACTTGCCGGCCGGCTTCGGCGGCTTTCAGGGGCGCGCGCTGAAGGCGGGCGATATCCTGATGCTCGAGGAGGGTGCATGGGAACTGGCGGCACGGCGCGCGGCGCGCCTGCGCGAGCGTGGGCGGATGGAGAATCACCGTGGCTTGAATACCGTGACCTGGCGTGCCGCGGATCTCACCCTGCCGCCGGAAGGCGAAATTCGCCTGCACGCGCTGGACGGGCGCCACACCGAGCTGTTCGAGGAGAAGTCCGTCGACGCCTTCTTCGGCGCGGCATGGCGCGTGCTGCCGGACTCGAACCGCATGGGCTTCCGTTTGGGGGGGCCGACGCTGGTGCGCAAGTCGCCCGGTGAACTGCTGTCCGAGCCTACCTGCCTGGGTACCGTGCAGGTGCCGGCCGACGGCGCACCCATCGTGCTGATGGCGGACCACCAGACGACCGGAGGCTATGCCAAGGTCGCCGAAGTCGCCAGCGCCGACGTGTCGCGGCTCGCGCAGGCGGCGCCGGGCAACCTGCTGCGTTTCGGGCGCATCGACCTGCCCGTCGCCGACGCCCTGCGCGGCGTGCTCGAGAACCACCTGGCGGCGCTGCGTCGCACGCTGGCGTGGCAATATTCCGGCTCATGAAGACCATCGACATCAACTGCGACCTCGGCGAGAGCTACGGCGCCTGGATGATGGGCAACGACGAAGGCGTGATGCCCCACATCACCTCGGCGAACGTGGCCTGCGGGTTTCACGGCGGCGATCCGGCGACCATCCGGCGCACGGTCGCGCTGGCGGTGCAGAACGGCGTCGCGGTCGGCGCGCATCCCTCGCTTCCCGATCTCATGGGATTCGGCCGACGCGCCATGAAACTCACCGCCGACGAAGCCTACGACCTCGTCATCTACCAGGCCGGCGCCGTCCAGGCTTTTGCGCGCGCCGCAGGCGCCGCACTGCATCACGTGAAATGCCACGGTGCGTTCTACAACATGGCGGCAATGGACGAGGAACTTTCGGATGCGATCGGCCGTGCGGTGCGCGACCTTGGCGGCGGCACGATGCTGTATGCACTTTCCGGCAGCCGCATGATGGATGCCGGTCTGCGACTCGGCGTGCGTACGGTGGCCGAAGTGTTTGCCGACCGCAGCTACCAGGACGACGGCACGCTCACCCCGCGCAGCAAACCCGGCGCCATGATCGAGAGCGAGGCCGCTGCGGTGGCGCAGGCCCTCGGCATGGTCGAGCAGGGGACGCTCACCAGCCAGTCGGGCAAGACCGTCAGGGTCGATGCCGGCACCATTTGCCTGCACGGGGACCAGCCCGGTGCGGTGTCGTTCGCGATCGCCGTGCGTGCCGCGTTCAAGGCGCGCGGCATTCGCGTCGCCGCTCCCTGAGGCGAGCGCCTCAGGGAGTCTTGAACTGGTCCAGGTCCGGCTCGCCGCACAGGCGCAGGACTTCCGCACGCGCAGCATCTCGCAGCCGCGCTGCGGCAGCCCAGTCGGCGCCGTCCGGCAGGATCACCCTTCCGATCTCCAGTTCCACGCGGCCGGGGCGCGGCAGCCAGGTTCCGTCGCGCAGCACGGCGCGCACGCCGCGCAAGCCGGCCGTCGCGACCGGGACCCCGGTTTTTGCCGCCGCGATGAATACGCCGGAGCGGAACGCTCGCAGGCCGGCGACGCGATCGAGACCGCCTTCGGGAAAGACGATGACCCCCTCGCCGCGTGCGAGCAGGGCGACCATGGCATCGGCGTCTTCGGCCAGCTGCCTGGCTTCCCGGCGCTCGACGAACAGGACGCCGATGCCGGAGAAGAATCGCCGCATCCACCACGGGCCGGCGTAGTCGCGCTTGGCGACGAAATGGCTGCGCGGATTCGCCGGCAGGTACGCCGCCAGCACCACCGCGTCGAGGAAGCTGGTGTGGTTGACGATCAGCGCGCAGGTGCCGGTCGGCAGCCTTTCCATGCCCGAGGTTCTGGTGCCGAGCCCCATCAGCGCAAGCAGCAGGCGCGCCACTGCCTTGGTGAGCGGCCGCATCAGTAAGGGCAGGGGCAGCAGGACCACGAGCAGCCAGAGAGGCACGATCAGGGCCGCGAGCGAGAACCAGCACCAGGCGCCATAGACCCGTTGCGCCAGTCCTTTCGCCAGCGACAGGGCGCGCTGCCGGAACACCGACAGCGTGACGCGTGCAAGCTGCACCGCCAGCGGTGCGCCGCCACGCCCGATCGCGCCGCTCAGGTAGACGTCGCGGCAGGCCGAGCGCCGGATCTTGCCGCTGGAGGTCTTCAGCACCGTGTGCGGCGGCGCGAGGACGACTTCGTCGGGCGGCAGGCCGGTGACCTCGATGGCTGCCTGGTTGACGCTGGCGCGAAGCGCTTCGCGCGCGCCGGCATCCTTCTCGCGCGTCTCGGCGAGCACGACCAGCCTCTCGGTGCCATGCACGGCATCCGGCACGCCGAACACCGCGACACAACCCTTGCGAATGCCGCCCAGGTTGCCGACCGCCTGCTCGATGTCGTAGGGATAGATGTTGCGGCCGCCGCGGATGATGAGGTCCTTCTCGCGCCCGGTGATGTAGACCTCCGGGCCCTCCATGTAGGCGTAGTCGCCGGAGTCGCACCAGCCGTCCTTCAGCACCGCCGCGGTGGCCTCGGGCTTGCCGTAGTACCCCTGCATCACCGATGGCCCCTTGAATTGCAGGCGCCCGACATGGCGGTCCGGAAATTCCGCGCCGAGCGCGTCGACCACCCGGATTTCGTGGCCGTGCAGGGCCTGTCCGCAGGCGGGGATCTGCATCGCATTCGGCGTGCCGGGCGGCACCGGCTGCGCCCGCCCTTCGGCGCTGAAGATCCCGGCGTCGACATGGTCGATGAGCGGGCCGCGGTCGAGCGGTGGAAAGGCAACTCCGAGGGAACTTTCCGCCAGTCCGTAGACGGGAGCGAGCGAAGCGCGCCGGAATCCCCGGCTGGCGTAGCGCGCGGCGAAGCGCTCCATGGTGGCGGGATTCACCGGTTCTGCGCCGTTGAACGCCACGCGCCACGATGACAGGTCCAGGCTCTCGAGTTGCGTGTCCGCAATGCGCGCGGCCGCCAATTCGTAGGCGAAGTTCGGCCCGCCCGACAGGGTTCCGCCATGCCGGCTGATCGCTCGCAGCCAGCGCACCGGTTCCGAAAGGTAGGCGAGCGGCGACATGAGCACGAACAGCATGCCGAACACCAGCGAACCCATGCAGGCGCCGATGAGGCCCATGTCGTGGTACAGGGGCAGCCAGCTGACGAACACGTCGTCGCTCGACACCTTGAGCGCGCGGCCCATCATGCGCACGTTCACCAGCAGGTTGGCATGCGTGAGCGCGACGCCCTTGGGTTCGCCGGTGCTGCCGGAGGTGTACTGGATGAAGGCGAGGTCGTGCGGCGCCGGAACGGGGAGGGGCTGCTCGGCGGCGCGCGCCACGAGGTCCGGTTCGGTGACGATTTCCTTCAGGCTGGGGACCGCAGCGCGCAGCAACAGGGCGAGCGGCCTGGCCTGCGGCACGGTGACGATGACGACGCTTCCCGCGTTGGCAAGGATGCGCGAGTGGCGCTTGAGGTGGTCCTCGACCTGTGCCAGGCGCACGGGCGGGTAGATCGGCACCGGCACGGCGCAGGCCATCAGCACGCCGAAGAAGGTGGCAAGGTATTCGCGCCCGGTCGGCAGCATGAGCGCAACGGTCTGCTTCGGTTGCACCCCGCTGGCGACCAGCCCGCGTGCGACGGCCCGCGCCTCGTCGCGCAAGGCGCCGAAAGTGAGTTCCTCCTCCCTGTCGTGCTCGCCGTAGATCACGGCGTAGACCTGCTGCGGGTGGCGCTCGGCATGCCAGTCGATGACTTCGACCAGTGTTTGCGCCTGCGACGGATAGGCGGCCTCGCGCGCATGGAATACGCGAACCGTCTCGGCGGCGGCGTGAGCAGCGGCGGCGGCGCCCGCAAAGCGCAGCAGGTCGCCGACCAGTTCGACCTCGGCCACTGCCTCGTCGGGGACGTCGATATGAAGTTCGTCCTTGACCCGCAGCAGCAGCTCGACGCGCGCGAGGCTGTCGAGGCCGAGGTCGCGCTCCAGGTGCGAGTCGAGCGTCGCGGCGCGTGCCCCCGAAGGATGCGTCTCGAGGAGGAATTTCCGCACCAGATCCAGCAACCGGCCGGCGGGATCGCTCGTCGCCGCTAGCGTGCCTTCGGTGCGCTCGGCGATCATGGGTGGCCGAATCTTATCTGTAGAATCGGAGCATGAAGATTTACGATCTGCTCTGCGGCGGCGGGCACCGGTTCGAGGGCTGGTTCAGCTCGGCAAGGGACTTCGCGAGCCAGAAACGCAAGGGTCTGCTCAGTTGTCCGTCCTGCGGCGCCGCTGGGGTACGGCGCGTGCCTTCGGCCAGCCGGGTGAACCTGGGAGTCCAGGAACCCAAGTCGACGGCGGAGGCCGGACAGGTGCCGGGAAATGCGGAGGGCAAAGACGCCTTTGCCATCGCGCAGATGCTCTATTCGCGCATGGTGGACGAGATGCTCGCCAAGTCCGAGGACGTCGGCACCGCGTTCCCCGAGGAGGCCCGCAAGATCCACTACAAGGAGGCCGCCGGGCGTTCGATCCGGGGACAGGCCTCCCAGGAAGAGCATGACGCATTGGTGGAGGAAGGGATTCCAGTTACCCGGTTGCCGATTCCGCCATCGGGCAGATGGAATTAAATATAGCACAATGTGTGTTATGTTAAATTAATCAGCTAGCGCCAATCCTTTCAAATCCGGCAGTTACTCAACAGCCCCGGCGCGCTTCAGCAGTTCCTCCAGTTCCCTCATGCCGCGCTCCCGGGCGATGCGCAAAGCAGTTTCCCCGCGCTCGGTCCTGAAATTCACGTCGGGATCCTCGTACAGGATCGCCTTGGCCGCGTCCGACTTCCCGTTGCGAGCCGCCAGCATCAGCGCGGTGTAGCCGTTCGGCGCCACCGCGTTCTTGTCCGCGCCCTTCTCGAGCAGCAGCTTGGCGGCCCCTGCCGAGCCTTCGAACGCGGCGTAATGCAGGGGCGTCCAACCGGCGTGATTGACTTCCGCGCCCGCGGCGATCAGCAGACCGGCAAGCTCCGGATCGCCCCGCAGGCTCGCCATCATCAATGCCGTATCCCCGACCGGGCTGCGCCGGCGAACGCTTGCCTTTCGCTCGATCAGCATCACTACCATCTCCTTGAAACCGAGCCGGGAAGCCAGCATCAGGATGGTGTTCCCGGCTTTGTCGGTGGTATCCGGATCCAAGCCCTTATCCAGGAGACCCGCCACAACCCTTACCTGGCCACCCTCTACGGCACGCAGGATCTCATCATGCGATTGGCCAAAGGCATTTCCTGACAGTATCAGTAACGCATAAACAATGGCTTGCGCGTCTTTCTTAGCCTTTCGCATTAGGTTCCAACAAGGTTTGGTAGGACGCCACTAGCTCAGCCGCAAACAACCCGGGATTGAGGGGTCGGCGCGCCATCGCCCGGTTCCTGCCCATGTTTCTCGCGAATTCCAGCCAGGACGAGGCGGAAACGGCACTTTTCGGAACCGCGGAGGTGCCGTACTTGGCGCCCGCTCCAAGCGCAACGAATGCACCGTCGTATGCCCGTTTTTGGAGAACTTCCGCCAATAATTCAAGCCCTTCGCGTGTATTTGTCCCCATCGCCGCGAAGTTGGCCTGCCCCAAAGCCTCGAGCAACTGAACGAGTTCCGCTGACCTTTCGCCCGCGGCGAGTTCTTCAGCCAGAAGCGGCGCCCCGCCGGCAAACGCAAGCCACTGACCGGGGTCGGCGATACCCTTGGCCTTCAGCCAGTCCAGCGCCACACGGCGATCCGGAACCGTCACTGCCACCCGGACGCATCGGCTGCGAACAGTCGGCAAGAGCCGCGCGGGCGCGTGGGAAACCAGCAGGAACATCGCATTGGCAGGCGGTTCCTCGAGGCCTTTCAGGAGGGCGTTCGCGGCGTTGGGATTCATGGCTTCAGCTGGGTGAATCAGCGCCACCCGCCGTGCGCCCCGGTGTGAACCTACATACAAGAAGTCGGCGAGCGCCCTCACCTGCGCGACCTTGATTTCCGTGCTCGGCTTCGCTTTCCTGGCGCTGCGCTCATCCTCCATGGCGACCTCGGATTCCTCCTCCGGATCGGAATCCTGGTCAAGCGATTCCGGCTGCACCAGGCGGAAGTCGGGGTGGTTCCCGGCGACGAACCAGCGGCAGCCGTCGCACCCTCCGCAAGGCAGGTTCGCGGCCGGTTTCTCGCACAGGAGCAAGGCGGCAAGGCGGCTCGCGAGGGCCAGCTTTCCGACCCCTCGGGGGCCGTGAAACAGGACGGCATGGGGTACCTGGGCAAGTTCCGCGGTGAGCCGCTTCCAGTGATGTTCAATCCACTGTAAGTCTATCATAAACATATACCTATGTCGCTTACCTCAACTTGTTTCTTAACATCAGGACCAGCCTTTCCGGCATCGATGAGCGTCACTCTGCCGGGTTGGGTTCCCGCAATTTCCAGGTAGCAGGCGCGCACGCGGTTGAAGAAGGCCTCGTCTTCCCGTTCGAAGCGGTCCAGCGGTCTTCCGGTGGCGGCCAATCGCTCCCGGGCCACCGGCCAGGGACAGTCGAATACCAGAGTGCAGTCCGGCGCCAAGCCGGGATGCGCGGCCCCCGCCAGTCGCTCGATCAGGTCTCGCGGAACGCCCTTTCCGGCCCCTTGGTAGGCCAGCGTCGCATCGGTGAAGCGGTCACAGACGACCCAGCGGCCCGACTGGAGCGCCGGCGCGATCACGCGCTTCACGTGATCGGCGCGTGCCGCGAACATCAGCAGCGTTTCGGTGACGGCATCCATCGGCTCTGCAAGCAGGACCCCGCGGAGCCTTTCCGCCAGCGGCGTGCCGCCCGGCTCGCGCGTCAGGACCACGTCGTGACCCTTGGCGCGGACGCGTTCCGCGATGGCGGCAATGTGGGTGGACTTGCCGGCCCCGTCAACGCCCTCGACCGTGATGAATCGTCCTCGGCTATTTGCGTGCGGCATTCAACTGGTATTTTCGCACGGCGCGATTGTGCTCATCGAGGTTGCGCGAGAATTCGCTGGTGCCGTCGCCGCGCGACACGTAGTACAGCGCGTCGGTCTTCGCCGGGCGCAGCGCCGCGCGCAGCGCGCCGAGGCCGGGCATGGCGATCGGCGTCGGCGGCAGCCCGGCGCGCATGTAAGAGTTGTACGGCCCGTCGGTCTGCAGGTGGATCTTTCTCAGATTGCCGTCGAAGGCTTCGCCCAGGCCGTAGATCACGGTCGGGTCTGCCTGCAGCAGCATGCCGATGCGCAGGCGATTCACGAGCACGCCTGCGATGCGATCGCGCTCGGCAGCGCGGCCGGTTTCCTTTTCAACCACGGAGGCCATGATCAGCGCCTGGTAAGGCGTCTTGTAGGGCGCAGCGGGATCCCGCGCTTCCCACTCCTGCGCGAGGTGGCGCTGCGTGGCGGCATACGCGCGTTTCAGCACTGCGAGGTCGCTCGCGCCCCTGGAGAATAGATACGTGTCGGGGAAGAACAGCCCTTCGGGATGATTCTCCGGCGCACCGACCTGCGCCAGCAATTCCGCATCCGCGAGCTTCGCGGTGTCGTGCCGCAGGTCGGGACTGGCAGCCAGCGCCGCGCGCACCTGGCGGATGTTCCAGCCTTCGATGAATTTCACTTCGGCCTGGGTGACGTCGCCCTGCGTGAGCTTGTCCAGCAGTTCCAGCGGCGTCAGCGCCGATGCGATCTCGTAGCTGCCGGCCTTGATGTCCTGCGCGCGGCCAAGGGCGCGCGCGAGCAGCTCGAACTGGATGCGACCGACGCGGATGCCGGCGCTGTCGATGCGCTGCGCCGCGCCGCGGAATCCGCTGCCGGCAGGAATCTCGAACTCGACCGGCGTCTTGCCCATCGCCAGCGGCGTCGCCACGTACCATGCCGCGTAGGCCCCTGCCCCGAGCAGGGCGAGAAACACGAGCAGGACGAGTGACTTGAGGAAGGCGCGCAACGAGATTCGATTCTACGATGGCGCATGGCATAGACGATAGAATGCGCGGCGAAGATGGCATGCGCGCGACTTGACCGCTACGGATTGCTCGTCGTCTCTGGAGACGACGCCCGTGCGTTCCTGCACGCGCAGCTCACCAACGACATCGAGCACCTTGCGAACGAGCGCTCGGCGCTGGCCGGCTGGTGCTCGCCCAAGGGCCGCCTGCTCGCCAGCTTTCTGGTCATTCCGTCGCCGCGCGGCTTCCTCCTGCAGTTGGCGCGCGACCTCGCACAACCGGTCGCCAAGCGCCTGTCGATGTTCATCCTGCGCTCGAAGGTGAAGATCGCCGACGAAAGCGCGGCCTGGGCGCAATACGGGATTTGGGATTGCGACGAACCGGGCACGGACGTGTCGTGGGCTGGCGAGATCGGCACGGTCCGCGTCGGCGAGCGACGCTGCCTGCGGCTCGCGCCGGCGGACAAGCTGGACCTGCAGGCGACGGACGCCGAGGAGACCTGGCGGCTGCAGGAGATCCGGGCCGGACGCCCGCTCATCACGGCGGCAACGCAGGACCAGTTCGTGCCGCAGATGGTCAACCTCGAGACGCTCGGCGGCATCGATTTCAAGAAGGGCTGTTACCCGGGGCAGGAAATCGTCGCGCGCGCGCAGTACCGCGGACAGGTGAAGCGGCGCATGCAACGCCTTCCGGTGCCGCCGGGAACCGCGCTCGCAGCCGGCCAGGAGTACGGTGGCGGCATGGTGGTCGACAGCGCGGGCGGCGAAATGCTGGCCGTGATGCCGCTTTGAATTACTACGTCTACTACAAGGTGCCGGCCGAGAGGCTTGCCGAGGTGCGCGGCGCGGTTGCGGAACTGCTGCGCGCGATCGAGGGCGCGACCGGCGTTCGCGGGCGCTGGATGCGCCGGCCGGACGATTCGTCGACCTACATGGAAGTCTACGAGGGTGTAAGCGACGACGCGGCGTTCGAGGCCCTGCTTGAGCGCGAGGGTGGACGGCTCGGCGTGCAGCGCAAGGTCGAGCGCTTCATTTCGGCGGAAACACGCGCTTGAAGGCGCGGATGGCGACGCTCTCGTAGACGCCACCGCGGTAGAACGGGTCGGCGCCGATCAGCGCCTCGGCCTCCTCCCGGGTGGCGCAGTCGACGACGATGAGGGCGCCGGTGCTGGGCCCGTCGGGCGCGCCCTTGAGCGGTCCGCCGAACACGATGCGCGCCGCGTTGGCGTCGAGGAATTCGACGTGCGCCGCGCGGTGCGCGTCGCGCAGCGCGGCGGAATCGGGGCGGTCGAAACAGATCAATGCGTACATGGTAAGGTGGAGATTATGGCTGACAAAGACGACATCAAGGAAGGCAAGGATTTCGGCATCGACGTACCGCAGGTGAACAAGCCGTTCCACGTCAAGGGCTCGGGTGCCCTCGACTGGGGCATGCAGAACCGGCTCGCGCGCATCTTCAATCCCGCCTCCGGGCGCACGGTGATGCTGGCGTTCGACCACGGCTACTTCCAGGGGCCGACGACGGGCCTCGAGCGCATCGACCTCAGCATCGTGCCGCTGATCCCTCACGCCGACGTGCTGATGTGCACGCGCGGCGCGCTGCGCTCGGTGATCCCGCCCTCGGCGACCAACGCCGTGGTGCTGCGCTGCTCCGGCGGGCAGAGCATCCTGACGGAACTCTCGCGCGAGCTGATCGCGGTCGACATCGAGGACGCGATCCGCATCAACGCATCGGCCATCACGACGCAGATCTACATCGGCGCTGAATACGAGCACCAGTCGATCAAGAACCTCGTGCAGCTCATCGACACCGGGAACAAGTACGGCATCCCGACGATGGCGGTCACCGGCGTCGGCGCCGCCATGGCGCGCGACGCGCGCTACTTCGGGCTCGCGACGCGCATCGCGGCCGAATTGGGCGCGCACTACGTCAAGAGCTACTTCGTCGAGGAAGGCTTCGAGCGCGTTTGCGCCGGCTGTCCCGTGCCGATCGTCATCGCCGGCGGCACGAAGCTGCCCGAGCTGGATGCGCTGAGCATGGCCTACGAGGCCATCGACCAGGGCGCGGCCGGCGTCGACATGGGCCGCAACATCTTCCAGTCCGAGGATCCCGTGGCGATGATCCAGGCCGTGGGCGCGGTCGTCCACCGCATGGAAAAGCCGCAGCAGGCGTTCCAGCTCTACCAACAGCTCAAGGAGCAAGCCAAGGCGGCGCGCAATGTGCCTGATCGCGCTCGCATGGCAGGTTGACGCCGCCCGCCCGCTCGTCGTCGCGGCCAATCGCGACGAGTTCCATGGCCGGCCCGCCGCGCCGGCGGGCTTCTGGCAGGACCGCCCCACCATCCTCGCGGGCCGCGATCTCGAGGCCAGGGGAACGTGGATGGGTGTGTCGCGCAACGGCCGTTTCGCCGCCGTAACCAACTATCGCGGCGGGCGCGAGGCATCCGCCGCCGAGTCGCGCGGTGCGCTGGTGACGCGCTTCCTCGAGGGCATTGCCGCGCCCGCGGACTACGTCGGTTCGATCGAGGGTGGCCGCTACAGCGGCTTCAACCTGCTGGCGGCCGACGACCGGGAACTGTGGTGGCTGTCGAATCGCGACGGCACGCCGCGCCGCCTCGACCCCGGCATCTACGGCCTGGCCAACCTGCTGCTCGATTCCCCCGACGTCGAGGACACCAAGCGGCGCTTTGCCGCCGCCCCGCCCACCCTCGAATCGCTCTTTGGCGTCCTCGACGCGGCGCGCATCGTCAATCCGGCGTACGGGACGCGCTGCTCCACCGTCGTGGTCAAGGGTGCCGGCGAAATCCGCTATGCCGAACGGACGTTTTCGCCGGCAGGCGAAATGCAGGAGACGCTGCGTTACGAATTTCCGCTCGCGTGAGCCTGCGCGCGCAGGGCGAGGCGCATCGACCTGTGCCGGATTCCGGCCTCGAGGTATTCCTCCCCCTCCTCGATGAATCCGTGCCTGCGATAGAACGGCACCGCCCGCACTTGCGCCGACAGCACGACTTGGGCATCTCCGCGCGCACGCGCGGCGTCGATCAGGCGCAGCAGGATCCGCGACCCGAGTCCCTGGCCACGCCACGCCGCCAGCACCGCCATGCGCCCGATGTGGCCGTCCGGCAGGAGACGGCCCGTGGCTACGGCGACGTCGCCCTCGAATACCACCGCGTGCAGCGAAGTCTCGTCGTGCTCGTCGAGTTCGATCTCGCGCGGCACGCCCTGCTCCGCGACGAACACCTCGAAGCGGATCGGCGATGCGTCGTCGCGCGCTTCCGCCCAGGCCGTCAGTTTGATGCGCTGCATGGCGCGAAAGTATAATGCCGCGCATGAAAAGCCTGTGGAGCGACGCCGAGGCCGCGCAGTTTTCCGGCCCGCTGGGTCCGCGTGTCTATGCCTCGCGCCTGCTCGGCCGCGACAAGTCGCTGGTGCTGCACGGCGGCGGCAACACCTCGGTGAAGCTGCGCGAAGCCGACGTGTTCGGCGAGCTGCGCGACGTGCTCTACGTGAAGGGCAGTGGCCACGACCTCGAGACCATCGACGCCGACGGATTCGCGCCGGTCGCGCTGGAGCGCGCGCGCCGGCTTGCGACCCTGCAGAAGCTGGACGACGTGCAGATGGTGAACGAGCTGAACACGCACGTGCTGCGCGCGGGCGCGCCCTTCCCTTCCGTCGAGACGATCCTGCACGCGATCCTGCCGCACGCGTACGTCGATCACACCCACGCCGACGCCGTGCTGGCGATTTCCAACGCGCCGGAGGGCGAGAAGCGCATCCGCGAGATCTACGGCAGTCGCGTCGCCGTGATTCCCTACGTCATGGCCGGTTTCCAGCTCGCCGCGAGCTGCGCCCGCGAGTTTCCGCGGCAGGCGGGCGCGAAAACGATCGGCATGGTGCTTCTGTCGCACGGCATGTTTTCCTTCGGCGCCAGCGCCCGCGAGTCCTACGAGCGCATGATCGAGCTGGTCGACATGGCGGAGGAATACCTGCGCGGGAAAGGCGCATGGGACATCCGCGTGCCGAGCACCCCTGCGGCGGCGCCGGGCCGCACCGAGGTTGCGGCCTTGCGTCGCGACATTTCGAAGCAGGCCGGGTTTCCGCTCCTCCTCAAGATCAACGGTGCGCCCAGGTTCGCCGGCTTCGCGCAGCGTGCGGACGCAGCGGCGCTTTCCGGGAAAGGACCGGCCACGCCCGATCACCTGATCTACACCAAGGCGCGCCCGATGCTGGGACGCGATGCCGCGGCTTTTGCGCAGGACTATCGCGCCTACTTCGAGCGCCATGCCGATGCCACGAAGCGCATGCTCGATCCGGCCCCGCGCATGGTGCTGGACGCGCAGTTCGGCTTCGCCGCGGCGGGGCGCACGGCACGCGAGGTGGCGATCGTGGAGGACATCTACGACCACACCATCGACGTGATCCTGCGCGCGGAGGCGCTCGGCGGCTGGAAAGCGGCCGGCGAAGCGCACCTCTTCGACATCGAATACTGGGACCTCGAGCAGGCCAAGCTGAAGCTGGCGGGCGTGCCGCCCCCGTACGCGGGCGAGGTCGCCGTGGTCACCGGCGCCGCCTCGGGCATCGGCAAGGCGTGCGCCGAGGCATTCCTGCGGCGCGGCGCGGCGGTCGTCGGACTCGACCGGAATCCGGCCATCGAGGCGCTGTGGACGCGAGCCGATTTCCTCGGCATCGCGTGCGACGTGACCGACCCGGCGGCCGTCGGCGGCGCGCTCGACGCCGCCGCGCGACGCTACGGCGGCGTCGACATGCTGGTTCTGAATGCGGGCATCTTCCCGCCCTCCCAGCCCCTGCAGGACATCTCTCCCGAAACCTGGCAACGCGCCATCGGCGTGAACGCCGGCGCCAACCTCCTCGTCATGCAGGCCTGCCACGCGCTGCTCAAGCTCGCGCCCAACGGTGGCCGCATCGTCGTCATCGGCTCGAAGAACGTGCCGGCGCCCGGGCCCGGCGCCGGGGCGTACTCGGCTTCCAAGGCGGCGCTGAACCAGCTCGCCCGGGTCGCCGCGCTGGAATGGGGCAAGGATGGCATCCGCATCAACTCGCTGCACCCCAACGCCGTCTACGACACGGCGCTGTGGACCGACGAGGTGCTCGCTTCGCGCGCCAAGGCCTACAACCTCACGGTCGAGCAGTACCGCACCAACAACCTGTTGAAGACCGAGGTAACTTCGCGCGACGTCGCGGAGCTCGCCGCCGAGATGTGCGGGCCGCTGTTCGCCAGGACCACCGCCGCGCAGGTGCCGGTGGACGGCGGCAACGAGCGGGTCGTCTGATGGCGGTCGAACCGATCCGCTGGAAAGGCGACCGCGTGGAGCTGCTCGACCAGCGCCTGCTGCCCGAGCGCTCCGTCTACGTTGCCTGCCGCACCGCCACCGAGGTGGCGACGGCTATACGCGACATGGTGGTTCGCGGTGCGCCGGCGATCGGCTGCTCCGCGGCCTTCGGCGTCGCGCTCGATGGCGGCACGCCGGCCGGCTACGAAGTACTGGCGAAGAGCCGCCCCACGGCGGTGAACCTGTTCTGGGCGCTGGACCGGATGAAGCGCGCGAAGGATCTCGCCGCCGAGGCCGTCGCCATTTTCGAGGAAGACATCGCCGGCAACCGGCGCATGGGTGCGTTTGGCGCGGAACTCGTGCCCAAGGGCGCGCGTGTCATGACCCACTGCAACGCCGGCGCACTGGCCACGGCAGGCTATGGCACCGCGCTTGGGGTGATCCGCGCCGCGCACGAGGCTGGCAAGGGCATCTCCGTGCTGGTCAACGAGACGCGGCCGTACCTTCAGGGCGCGCGGCTCACCGCCTGGGAGATGGTCGAGGAAGGCATTCCGGCCACGCTCATCACGGACAACATGGCCGGCCACCTCATCAGCCTGGGCGAAGCGGACCTGATCATCGTCGGCGCCGACCGCATCGCCGCC
>SXGU01143373.1_pt1 | contig 24930 bp, 29 predicted proteins | sample 3174531 | NCBI WGS metagenome assembly SXGU01 (sample SAMN11356863, study PRJNA531348) | freshwater metagenome | isolation source: freshwater sample F1-140 | place: China: Fuxian Lake, Yuxi | collected 2017-12-25
CGATCCGCTGCGGCGCATCATCGCCCCCCGTTTTCTGGCTGGATGCCTGTCCATGCCGCTGCTGTCTTCCGTGTTCAGCGTGGTGGGCGTGTTTGGCGGCTACTGCGTCGGTGTTCGCCTGTTGGGCGTGGATGAAGGTGCTTTTTGGGCACAAATGCATGCCCGCATTGATTTTTACGACGACATCCTCAACGGTGTCATCAAGAGCGTGGTATTCGGCATCATCGTCACCTGGATTGCTGTCTTCGAGGGGTACGATGCCATACCGACGGCGGAGGGTGTCAGCCGTGCGACGACCCGTTCCGTCGTCTATTCGGCTTTTGCCATTCTGGGTTGGGATTTCATACTGACCGCGTTAATGTTTGGAGATACTTGATGCAAACGTCCCGGCTACTCGAAATCTGGGTAGGTTTATTCATCGCGCTGGGGTTGCTGGCCCTGTTGTTTCTGGCCTTGCAGGTCAGTCATCTGGCTGAGTTCACGCCCAATGAAAAAAGCTACAAACTCATGGCCCGTTTCGAAAATATCGGTGCCCTCAGGGTCAGGGCACCGGTCTCGATTGCCGGCGTTACCATCGGCCGGGTCAGCCACATCGGTTACGATCAGCAGGATTACGAGGCTGTGGTCGAAATGCGGATAGAACCCGCCTACTCGCGTCTACCCACCGATACCAGCGCCAGTATCCTGACTTCGGGGTTACTGGGTGAACAGTACATTGGCTTAAGCCCCGGCGGGGCGGATGAGTACCTCAAGGACGGTGATCGCCTCGAACTGACGCAATCCGCCTTCGTACTGGAGCAAATGATCAGCCGCTTCCTGTTCAGCAAGGCCGAAGGTGATGCAGGCACTAAAGCCGGTAACGGCAAGGGTTCAGGGGAATGAGCCGGTACGACACTACGTCCCAGGCTTTTTTCAGTTTCCTCGAAACCGATCGGGGTTGCTATGCCCTGGAGGGTGACCTGACCCTGGCCACGGCCAGGTCTGCCCTGAACAAGACCGCCCGCCTGTTTAAAAAGAACAAATCCCTGGCATTCGATCTGTCCGGCATCGTCAGGGGAGACAGCGTAGGGGTTGGTCTTCTGCTGGAATGGCGACGCCAGGCGCATGAGAACGGCATTCCGATCCATTACACCCATATACCAGACCAGTTGAAAGCCATGGCCCGGGTGGGTGGTGTGGCTGAACTGCTGGACATTTCATCGCTCAATTCATACCCTCGATTTTCGGATACTCATGGATAAACTCATCATCACCGGCGGCAACCCCTTACAGGGGGATCTCCGCATCTCCGGCGCCAAGAATGCGGCACTTCCCATACTGGCCGCTGCACTGCTGTCGGAAACGCCGGTTGTCATCGGCAATGTGCCTCACCTGCAGGACATCACCACCACCATGGAATTATTGGGACGCATGGGGGTTCACCTGGTAGTGGATGAAAAACTCAACATCGAAATCGATACCGACACCATCAACAGTTTCTTTGCCCCTTACGAACTGGTCAAAACCATGCGGGCATCGATTCTGGTACTGGGTCCCCTGCTCAGCCGGTTTGGCAAGGCGGAAGTCTCATTGCCTGGTGGTTGTGCCATTGGCAGTCGTCCGGTCAATTTGCATTTGCAAGGTCTGGCAGCCATGGGTGCTGACATCCGGGTGAGAAATGGCTACATCCATGCCGAAGCCAAACGACTGCGGGGCTGTCGCATCGTGCTGGATCAGGTCACCGTGACCGGCACCGAAAATCTGATCATGGCAGCGACCCTGGCTGAAGGAACCACCATCCTCGAGAATGCCGCCCGTGAACCCGAAGTCGTCGACATGGCTCACTTCCTCAACGCCATGGGGGCCAAAATCCACGGTGCAGGTACTGATATCGTTGAAATCCAGGGGGTCGACTCACTGTCCGGTCAGGGGACTCACTACAACATACTGCCCGATCGCATCGAAACAGGCACCTATCTGGTCGCGGCCGCCATGACCGGCGGCAAGGTTCACCTGAAACACACCCGCCCCGACCTGCTCGATGCCGTCCTGGTCAAACTGAAGGAAGCGGGGGCGGAAATCACCACCACCGACTCCAGCATAACACTGGACATGCACGGCCGACGGCCCCTTTCGGTCTCACTCAGAACAGCCCCTTACCCGGCCTTCCCCACCGACATGCAAGCCCAGTTCACCGCCATGAACTGCGTGGCCGAGGGTGTGGGAGTCATCACCGAAACCGTATTCGAGAACCGCTTCATGCATGTACAGGAAATGCAGCGCATGGGGGCCGACATCGCCCTGGAATCCAATACCGCCATTATCCGGGGCAGAAAAACCCTGACGGCTGCACCGGTCATGGCGACCGACCTCAGAGCCTCGGCCAGTCTGGTACTGGCTGGCCTGGTCGCCGAAGGTGAAACCGTAGTCGATCGCATCTATCACATCGACCGGGGTTATGAGTGCATCGAGGAGAAACTCTCCCAGTTGGGTGCCGAAATCCGGCGGGTTCCCCAATAGATCATCACAAGAGACACCGCCACCATGCTCACTCTGGCCGTATCGAAAGGTCGCATTTACGAAGAAACCGTCCATCTGCTCAGGGCCATGACCCTGGAACCCGTGGTATGCCCGGATAAAAGCCGCAAACTGATACTGCCTACCCAAAATCCCGAGTTCCAGTTGCTGGTCATCCGGGCCACCGATGTACCGACCTATGTCGAGTACGGGGCCGCCGATATGGGTATCGCCGGCAAGGACATACTGGAAGAATACGAAGCCACCGGCCTGTATGAACCGCTGGATCTGGGTATCGCCCGTTGTCGGCTGATGACGGCAACCCGGGTGGGAGCCCCCAGCCCCCTCAGCGGCAGCCGACCCCGCGTCGCCACCAAATATGTCAAAACGGCCCATCGCTATTTTGCCCGCCATGGCATACAGGCTGAAATCATCAAGCTGTATGGCTCGATGGAACTGGCCCCCCTGGTCGGCCTGGCCGACTGCATCGTGGATGTGGTCGACACCGGCAATACCCTGAAAGCCAACGGACTGGAAGCCCGCGACCTCATCATGCCGATCAGCAGCCGGTTGATCGTCAACAAGGCCGCCATGAAAATGAAACATGCCGACATCAGCCGTTTCATCACTGAAATCAGCCAAATAGTCGCCAACCGTTCTGGCGAGGAGCATTGAATGACCGCATTAACCATCGCTCGCCTGGATAACCAGACCGCCGGGTTCAATGAGCATCTTGACCGGTTGCTGGCCTGGGACACCGAATCCGGTACTCGCGTCGAAGAACAGGTGGCCGACATCATTGCCCGGGTTCGCCGGGAAGGTGATTCGGCCCTGATCGACTACACCCGCACCTTTGACCGGCATACGGTTCCCCACGCCGCCGCCCTGGAATGGTCACCCACGGCCCTGGAGGCCGCATGGCAGTCACTCGATGCCCGCTCAGCAGAGGCACTGGAAACAGCCGCCCGGCGCATTCGTCAGCATGCCGAACACCAAAAGCTGGAATCCTGGCGCTATACCGAGCCCTGTGGCACGATGCTGGGTCAGCAAGTCACCCCGCTGGATCGGGTGGGTGTTTATGTGCCGGGTGGCAAGGCGGCCTACCCCTCCTCGGTGTTGATGAATGTGATACCGGCCCGGGTCGCTGGCGTACCCGAGATCATCATGGTGGTCCCCACCCCGGACGGTCATACCAATCCCTGGGTCATGGCGGCGGCCTGGCTGGCGGGTGTCGACCGGGTGTTCACCATTGGCGGTGCCCAGGCCGTGGCAGCCCTGGCCTACGGGACTGAAACGATACCCCGGGTCGACAAGATCGTAGGCCCCGGCAACATCTATGTGGCGACGGCCAAGAAACAGGTGTTCGGTCAGGTGGGCATCGACATGATTGCCGGCCCTTCGGAAATCCTCATCGTCAGCGATGGCAGTCTCGATCCTGACTGGCTGGCCATGGATCTGTTTTCCCAGGCCGAGCACGATGAAGATGCCCAGGCCATTCTGATCAGCCCGGATGCGGTTCACCTCGACGCAGTGGAAGCCAGCATACGGCGTCTACTACCCAGCCTGGAACGGGCCAGCGTCATCGAAACCTCGCTGCAACGACGGGGAGCACTGATCAAGGTCAGGGATCTGAACGAGGCCACCCAGGTCGTCAACCGGATTGCACCGGAACATCTGGAACTGGCGGTAGCCGATCCCGACAGCCTGTTGGGTCGGATCCGTAACGCCGGAGCCATCTTCATGGGGCATCACACCGCCGAGGCCCTGGGCGATTACTGCGCCGGGCCCAATCATGTTTTACCGACCTCCGGTACGGCAAGGTTTTCCTCACCGCTGGGTGTCTACGATTTCCAGAAACGCTCCAGCCTGATTTACTGCTCGCGTCAGGGGGCGGACACCCTGGCCCGCACGGCTTCGGTACTGGCCCGGGGCGAAGGCCTGACGGCTCATGCCCGCTCGGCCGAATACCGCATCGACCCCTCGGCATGAACGATCTGACGCACCGGGTCGAGTCACTCATTCGACCAGAAATCCTCGCCCTGTCGAGTTACCACGTACCCGACTCGACCGGCTACATCAAACTCGATGCCATGGAGAACCCCTACGACTGGCCTGCCGACATTATCGAAGCATGGCTGGAAACGCTGGCCCGGGTTCAGCCTAACCGTTACCCGGATGCAGCCGCGGATCGGCTCAAACAGGCGATCCGGCAGGCACACGCCATTCCGGATGCTGCCGCCCTGCTGCTGGGTAATGGTTCGGATGAAATCATTCAGATGATCCTGATGGCGGTCGCAGGCCGCGATGTCACCGTGCTGGCACCGGAACCTACTTTTGTCATGTATCGACAGATCAGCCGCTGCCTGGGACTCCATTTCGTCGGCGTTCCGCTACGTCCCGATTTTTCGCTGGATCTGGCCGCGATGCGTTCGGCCCTGGAGATTCACCGGCCAGGTGTCATCTTTCTGGCTCACCCCAACAACCCTACCGGCAACCGCTTCAGCACTGACGAGGTACTCGACATCGTACAGCGGGCTCCCGGTCTGGTCGTGATCGATGAGGCCTATGCTCCCTTTGCCTCTCATTCCTGCATGCCGGTAGTCGATCAATACCCGGCCCTGCTGGTCATGCGAACCTTGTCCAAACTGGGACTGGCCGGTCTGCGACTGGGCTATCTGGCGGGTCAGGCCGCCTGGATCGACCAACTGGACAAAGTGCGCCTGCCCTACAATATCAACGTATTGACCCAGGCGACGGCTGAATTCGTATTGGGCAACCCGGCTTTTCTGGATCATCAGGTCGCCGCCATCCTGACCGAACGCGCCCGCCTGTATTCGGCCCTCGCAGGCTTCGAAGACGATCTGCAAGCCTACCCCAGCGAAGCCAATTTCATCCTGTTCAGACTGAAGCAGGCCGATGCCACCCTGGTTCACGAACGCCTGAAAACCGCCGGGATACTCATCAAGAACCTCGACAAGGCCGGTTCGGCCCTGAAAGGCTGTCTGCGGGTCACCGTCGGCAAACCACAGGAAAATACACGATTCCTGACTGCGCTGGCTGAAGCCCTGTCGACCTGACCACGCCAGTGCCGGCTTTCATCATGAACAAAACCAAAAAAAACAGCCCTCCCCCGGCGGGAAGCCTCTGGGCGCAGTGGGGACAGCAACTGTGGGCTCCCCTGAGTCGCTACATCACAAACCGCTATCAAAAAATCTATTTTCAGGTGGTGGAATCCGCCGGACATCACAAGCGCGACATCCTGATCACCCGGGTTGAAGCCGCCCGCGACAGCCTGGAAGAAGCCAAAACCCAGTTTCAGGACGCTTTGGAAAAGTTTAGTGCACTGACCCGGTTTGAGGGCGGCGATCTGGGCCATCTTTACCGGCAACTCAAGGGCGAATTCGACTACAGCAAGGCCCGGGCCGAGGCGGTCAGGGATCGAATCGAGGCGGTGGAAGCAGTGGCAGAAGCCCTGTTCCTGGAATGGGAAGACGAACTGGAGCAATACAGCAACCGCAGTCTCCGTAACAGCAGTCGACAAAAGCTCAAACAAACCCGGCAGCACTGTGGTCAGTTGCTCATCGCCATGCGGCGGGCGGAAGACCGGATAGAACCCGTTATCGCCGTGTTTCAGGATCAGGTGCTGTTCCTCAAACACAATCTCAACGCCCAGGCCATCGCTTCACTGGAAAATGAACTGACGGCCATGACCGTCAACGTAGCGAGCCTGATTGAGGCCATGGAACGCTCCATCAGCCGGGCCAATGATTTCGTCGAGACCCTCAACCGGCAAAAAATTCTGCCTCCCTCGACATGAGTCCCCCACCCCTATCCTGAAGGTAAAAAATCATGCAAATCGACGAAGAAGGCAATCTGGAACTCAGCGCAGAAGAAAATCAGGCCCTGATGGACAGCCTGGAAATTCCGGAAAGCCAGTACGATGACCCACCGGTCAGTATCGAATATCTGGGCATGGAGGAAGACAAGATAGCCCGTTTCCGGGTCACCAATACCGAAACCCGGAAATCCCGGGTCATGGAGTTCGACCTGATGGAGGCACCGGAAGAGGACTGATCAGGCATTGTCTGAGCTGCCTGACCCGTTCCCGGTCGAGTGAATCAGTACGCCCTCCCCTGCACAACGCCCCCCGGAAACCCAGGTAATCCGGTTCGAGTACCCGCAAGGCGGGAATGTCTTCAGGCCGCAGTGAACCGGCCAGGCCCGTCAACAGGCGGGTTTTGGCGGTAGCCGCCATGAACGCTGCCAGGGTGTCCATGGCAACCAGCCGGGTCAATGAGCCGCGTTGCTTGTCCCGGGTATCCAGCATCACACCGCTGAAACCTGCCGCTTCGAGGCGGGGAATCAGGCTCAAATCCAGTGGATCATCGCCAAACAGAACCGCTATCAAGCGGGTGCCAGCCGCCATCAATGGTTTGAGCCCATCGATCACACCATCCGGGTCGCCGCCCGGAAAAAAACCGGCCTTGACGTAATCCACCCCGGTCAGGGCCATGGCCTGCACCGCCGGAATCACCGGCTCCGGATGCAGGGGCAGATCACCAATGGTGGCACTGAAACGGGAGGCACTGCCCTCGCTTCGCAAGGTCGCGATGATCTCCCTTACCGTATCCGGTGCCAGTGCGCCCAGGGCACCCCGCACCGGATCCTTGCAATCGATGAAATCCACCTGCTCCCCGGCCACCAGACACGCTTCGGTCAGGTTGGCGACACTGGCCAGCATAAGGGTCATGCTGATCCTCCTCCGCTGACATAAAACCGCTTCACCGCAGCCATCAACCAGTCCCAGGCCTCACGCTCCCGAGGCCCCCCGGTTTTTTCCAGCCCGATCGTCAGATAGGCCAACTCGGTTTCAACCTTGTCGCGGGGCAGGCGATTCAGGCGACTCACCAGAATCGCCGCCTCCAGCACGGCATGTTGCGCCCGGTTGAATCCCCGGAAAGCCTGATGTTGCACTTCGTGGATGATGCGGCAATCCAGCCGGGGCCGCACGGCATCTTCCCCGGTGTGAAACAATTCCACTTCGGCATGGGAAAGACTGGACAACAAACGGGGTGTCTTGACGACCACCGAGGCCGTCAGCGGCCAGTCGCGCTGGCCGGTCACACACCCGGCAAAAACCCGCACATCATCAACATAATTGACGACCGCCTGACCTGTCGCCAGGATGTTATCGAGCGTGGTAGACGGTTTGAAAGGAAGAATCTGCACCCGATCCGCCGCCACCTGCACGCCCATGGGCGCGATGTGGGGCGTACCGTCGGCAGAGACCGTAGTCAGGATGATCTCTCGTATCAAGCGATGTAACCTATTCCACCCGAACCGCTGCACCCCGCAGCACGCGGCCTCCCTGAACCACCCTGGCATAAACCCCCACACTGGGCAACGGCTTGTCGAGGAAAGGCACAGGGACATTATTGTGAAGAATGGCCCGCATGACATCCGCATCCCGCGGCAGGTCACCTTGAGCCAAGGTAGGCATGACGCAGCGGGGACAGGGATCGGTCACCTGCAAAATGACATCACTCCCCAACCGCAGGGTTTTGCCGACCCAGTCATTCTCGACGAACCCGGTTTCGGCAGGATCGGTCGCAATGATCAGATTGGGACGAAAACGGCGAGGCTCGAAGCGGCTTTTGGGATAAAGGGCTTGCAGACTGGCCAGGGTGGCTGTCGTCAGGATGTGTACCGTCGCATAATCGAAAAAGCTGCCGATCGGGGCTGCTCCGGCCATGGCCTCCTGAGTAACGGCCTCCGCCTCCCCTTCCCGTTCCGGCCAGTATTGTTCCAGCACGGGATCGGCGGGAGCCACCTGACGCAAGGTGACTTGCGCCTTCAGGGCCAGGGACAGTACCTGATCGACGTCCGCCTGATCACTGCCCACCATGCGACCATCGGGGAGTTGTATCCACACCGGAGCCAGTCCGGACTGGCTGTCATGGGGGCGGGCGTACCGGGCATGGCAGGCAAAGAAATCCGGCCATTTTTTGGGATTTTTGGCACTGACGACACGGTTCGTCTGTTGATCGACCAGGGCATAGGCCCGATCCCCCCAGACACCGCTTTCAGTCAGTTCGGTGGCATTGAGTTCTTCCCCTATCATGGACTTGACGGGATAACGCCAGATTGACGCTAAAGTAGACATTGAATTTGACACTGTTTGGGTTCTCCTGAATTGTTATTGAATCAAAACTATTTACCGGATGCTGCAAAAAGTCAATGGCTTGTTTTGGTGGCCAGCAATTCTCAATTATGGTCGTTTGGAGGGCTGGCAGGGTTTGACTCATTACCGGTAGCCGAAAACCTGCCGGACAATGCGCCGCTCATGGCCTGCATGCGTCAGCACTTCAGACCTGGTAGTTTCCTCAACCGCCTTTTTTTCAAAATTTCGTATAGATATTACGCTACTTTAGAGCGAATCGGGCACGCAAAAAATTGATCCTCCGCTCTGTTCAAACCAGAAAAATAGCGATATTTTTACCCCTCCTGCCGGCGTTGCAAGGGTTCATCCTGCGCGGATAAAGCCTGAACGGTTCCGGCTTTTTCAACCCACCATCCCCTTCTTGCCCTGATGTTTGACTACAGCCCCCAAGAATTAGCGACGGTCGATCAAACCCTTGAACCCTTGCTGGCCCGTGCCCGCGATCAGGCCGCTGAAACCGAACAACTGGCCATGGATGTCACCCGTTTGCTGTCGGTGCAGGCCACGCAACTGGCGGTGTGCGCCAAACAACCGTTTTTCCTGCGCCTGTTCCGGCATTTCAAAGGGCCATCGCTGACGCCGGCAGCGGTACAGGTCGGGGTGCTGTACGAGATGCAGCGCATCGGCTGGCGGTATCTGCAAATCCTCAATGAACGGGATTTGATGCTGGCTCACGCCATGATTACCGTCAAAAACAACCTGTTGACCCTGGCCGTTCAGGAAACCGAAACCCGCGAGATGCTGACCGACATGGCGCACCGCATCGCCGACCGGTTCGAGCGACTGGAAGAAACCGTAGGGCGGCTGGAAACCCAGCAAAACATCCACAGTTGGCTTTTGACCCTGGATACCTTTGATTACCCCGATGAATACCCGGAAAAATTGCGTCTGCTTAAAATCATTCAGGATTTTCTGCAACTCAAATCGTCCGGCTGGAACATCATGGAGATCAAATACCTGCAAAAAGCCCTGAAGGAAGTCGGATTGCCGTGGCGCGAAGAAATCAGCCTGGCGGATTTCATCGATGATCTGATAGAAGAAATCGACAGCCACGGTTTTGAAACCTATCAGCACGTGTTGACGTTGAACCGGGAGCAAACCCCCATCCCGCACGGTTTCATGCTGGAACACATCGCCTCCCCCAGTCACAAGTCGCTGTACAAAATCATCCAGCATTACGATGTCAGCAGCGAAACCCTCGACATTCTGACCGAGCAATTGGCCATCAGTAAAAAGGACGCCATGAAGCGGGTATTGCGCGGCTTCATCGAAAAGGAAGGCATCGACACCCGCCTGACCATCCCGCTGCGGGATCTGGCGGTAGAACTGCTGGGCTGTCACGGGCTGGCGGTGCAACTGTTCCGGGCGGCGGCACCCTCTGCCGCATCATCCGCAACGGATTCGGTTTCTGAATCTCTCCCCCAACCCACGTCAAAACCCGCACCGAATCCGGCTGCGCTGATCGCCGGGCGTTACGAAAAAACCGCCGACGGTAAGGAAGTCATCGACCATCAAACCGGGCTGATCTGGCGGGCGGATATCGAGCGGCGGCCTGCGGAAACGGTGGAAACTTTGAAAGAAGGTTTTTTTTCGACAAAAAAGGAAACCGAAACCAAACGTGAAGCTGATACGTTTACCTTTGACGAAGCCGAGATCCGTGCCAGCGAAGTGGCCCAACAGACCGGACTGTCTTGGCGAGTGCCGACTCTTGATGAACTGGCCAGTCTGGTGGATCGCAGTCGCAGCAAACCGGCTTCCACTTTTTTTCCGGATATGCCAGATACTTGGTTTTGGTCGTCTTCGCCGTGTGTCGGTAGTGCCAGTGGCGCCTGGAGTGTCTATTTCAACGGTGGCGGTGTCGGCAGCGGCGGCCGCGGCGGTACCGGCGCAGTGCGGTTAGTTCGCGGCGGTTAGTGTTTGGGTTTTTGTTAAAGCCTCGAAGAACCGGTGAGGCTCGATCATTCCCGCACGCCCAGGCTTGACCCTTCCCGTTCTCTCACCGGGAGGGGATTGTGATAGATATTGCTGGAGTGAAGTAATATTTTCAGACAGAGGGAAATCGTTTTGCCTACCATATCCATTTTTTATGGAATAACCATTCGGATGTATTTTGCACCGGGTGAGCATCCGCCGCCACATTTTCATGTCTACTATGCCGAATACACTGCAACCGTAGACATAAAAACTTGTGAGATAATCGAAGGGAATTTGCCCAAAAAACAAACGAAACTGGTTTTGGCATGGGCCGAGTTGCATAAAGAAGAACTCATGCGTGACTGGAATCTGGTTATCAATGGACAAGAACCTTTGAAAATACAACCCTTACAATGACAGGAGATACCATGTATCCATCGGTAATCCGCGTGATCCCCCAGGCTGATTATGTGCTTGAATTGACCTTCAGCAATGGAGAAAGCGGCACACTGGACATGAAACCATATCTGGATTTTGGCGTTTTTACTCGACTCAAGGATTATGGTTCATTTCAAAAAGTCAGTGTTGTTTTTGACACGATAGAATGGGATGTCGGTGCTGATCTTGATCCTGAGTTTGTTTATGAGAAATGCAGCCCGCGTTGGCTTCAACAACGCAAATCCCCGACGACAAACTGTAATCAATAACATAACCCAGAGGAAGTCTTGATTATGCGCGTAGTGAATTTCCCTGATGCACAAAACAGCCTTAAAAACGTGATCGATCAGGTTATCGACGATGCCGACTACACGGTTATCGTGCGACAGGACGCACCCGATGCGGTGGTGATGTCGCTTGATACCTTCAACAGTTTGATGGAGACCTTCCATCTGCTCAAATCGCCCGCCAATGCGGCCCACCTGGCCCATTCCATCGAGCAGTACCGCCAGAATCGGGTCATGGAACAGGATATGGTCGATGCCAGTTGAAGAAAAGCTGTTCCGACTGACCTGGACTCTGGCCGCTTGGGCAGATTACGAATATTGGCAAAGCCAGGATCGCAAAACCCTCAAGCGCGTCAATGCCCTGATCAAGTACTGCCTGCGCCACCCTTTCGAAGGTATTGGGAAACCTGAACCCCTGAGAGAAAATCTCTCGGGCTTCTGGTCTCGCCGTATCGACGACATTCATCGATTCGTGTATTGCGTCGATGACCAGGCACTGGTGGTAATCGCCTGTCGCTACCACTATTAGCTCCTGCTCCGATAGCACCACTCAAATAAGCAAACAGGAATAAAGCATGTATTGGGATGTAGTTGATATTAGTCCAATAGCCACTCGGGAATGGGCCGTGCGGTTTGCCGATGGACTGAGCGGGACGATACGCATGGATTTGTCTTTTTGTACGGGCGTATTTGAATCATTGCGTTCAGACGACATGGTGAAACAGGCCATGATAGAAGCCGGGGTGGTCAGTTGGCCTAATGGTCTGGATCTGGCACCGGATACGATGTATCGAAAAATCAAAAACAGCCCTGATCGGTGCTACGTGTTGACGTAGCTCAAGCCCCACGTCTGAACCTTTCTTTTCCAAAAAAAAACAGGAGACCTTAAATGTCCGCTTATTCTACAGACACGACAACCAAACCCCTGACCGTGGTCGATGCTACCTTTAAGCTGTTCGATCTCAATACTGCCAGTCAGCAACTCGAATGGGTGGATATCGTCACCCTGCTCAATAACCGGGGTGCCAAGCTGGAACTGGTGACCCGTCTGCAAGAACTTTGGTATAAAACCAAAATCATCGCCGGGGAAGTGGTCAATGTCGGTCGTATCATCCTGATCAAAATCTGGGAGTTCATCAAGGCCAATCCGAATCTGGTGCTGGGAGTGGTGATTGGCGCGGCTTTGGGTGCCCTGGCCAACCTGATTCCTTTCGTTGGCCCGTTACTGGCGCCCATCGCCATCGTCATCGGCACCACGATTGGCGCTCTGGCCGGTCATCGTATCGAGAAACTCGAAGGCGGTGAAACGGTATCCGGTTCGATGTTCGAGGATCTCATTACCCTGGCCAAACGGTTCCTGCAATTACTCGCCGATATCTTTATCGCCCTCAAAGATACGTATTTTGCCAATGGATTGTGAGCCATGAATCAACCGATTGAAAAGCCTGATCTGAATCAGTATGCAAAAACTTACCGGGAAACCCAGGGGCGGGATAAGCTAAGCCTGTTGTTTGAAATCATGACGACCCTGGGCGGCGGGATCGCGGGTCGTTTCAGTGCTCAGACCATTGCCGGCTGGTTCGGAGCCAATATCACCACCGTCACCTATGCAAATCCACTGGCCGCCAAGGCACTGTCCATCCTTCCGGCCGGACTGGTAAAGGCAGTCGGCGTTACGGCTACGGCGACCACCACCATCACCACCCCGGTGGGCTGGGTGATCGGCAGTGTAGTGACCTGCGCCGCCATCGGCTGGACTGTGGCCCGTTTGCTACGGAGTGGCGGGATGCAGGACGAACGCCGCAAAAACCTGGGGCGTCGTCTTCTGGAAAAAATGGAACAACTGTTTCACGCCCAAAAGCAGGCCAAAACGGCTCTCACACCGGATGAGCAGGCCGCGCAACGGGCTACCGTGGAGGCTGGTTTGCGGGAACTGGCCGAGGCCAAAATCATCACGGCGGAGCGGGTGGAGGGTTACATCGAAAAGCTGCGGAGCGGTCAGATTCCGCTGAGTGTGGCCATCCATCTGTTGCAGGAATATGGCCGGGAATTGCAAAACCCTTCGCTGAACGGGACAGCCGATCTCGATAGCGAACTGGCCAAGGCCGCCTCGGCCCGGGCTTTTACCGTTCTGTACAAGGGGGTGGCGCAAAGCGAAAACCCGAAGCCTGATTATTTCAAGGCCATGCAGACCCGGTTCGGGCTGGATGAGAACCGGGCGATGGAGCTGTACCGTGATGCCCCCATGGACAACTCGCCCGAAGTGAGCACCGGGCAATTGCGGGAGATTTTTACGGATACCGTGATGCAGAATGCCCTGAGTGCCTTGCAGGAAACCGCCCGCAGCATGGAGCAAGGCCAGGCCGCTTTCGTCCGTTTTCAGCAGGTGGAACGGATACTGGAGGCCCAATTGCAGGAACAACTCGGCCGTCTCGATCAGGCGGGGAAAGATGCCCGTCAGGCGATTGGACGGTTATGAGAGAGCGGTAGCCGTCAAGTCAGTCGTCCTTTTTTCAGCAATTCTCATTATGGCGAAATTTGGCCCTGTTCGACCTACCGGGATGCAAGGGTGGCATCGATTGGTTTTGTGTCGCTATCGCGACGGGGGTTTGAATCGGGTTCCCGCACCCGAAGGCGGGATACTTTTCTTTGGCAAGTCCTGCAGAAAAGTATCCAAAAGAAAAGACACCCGGAAGTCGCGTCTATACCCTGCGCTTCTCGCTTCTGTCGATGCACGGCCTCCTGGCCGTGCCCCTTCGGGCTATTTCCCGCCAGAAGCTGCGATGCTCGGGCGCGACTTACGGGGGCGTTCCTTCCGGCTGTGCGCCATCTCCCTGGTTGCAGCAGCAGGCTGAACCGCTCGGGCTTCTTTCAGTGATTTTTACAATCCTGTTCATTTCAGCCGTCTCCATTCAACTGGAATGGGGCTGCGCACGTTTTTTGCTGGGTTTTCCGGTTTAGTTACACAAAACGGGAAGGAGTACAAGGATGATGCCGATACGCAAGCTACTCTGTGTGAGTTTTACCACGCCCGAACAGGATCCATACCCACTGCTGATGTCACTGGGCTGGGTTCCATTGAAGACGGCCAGTTTCAGGGAAGCGGTTGAACTGGCCGTCCGTCATAAGCCGGGTGTCGGTTTATTGTGGCTGACCGACCCGGTACTTGAAGACAGGGCAGCCATTCCGGAACTGATGTCTTCCTGTGGTGCCATGGCCTGGGTTGCCATTCTGGCTCCCTCGTTGCTGGAGAACAGGCCGTCACGCGCCCTGATTGCCCACCACTTCAGCGACTATCAAACCCTGCCTCTCGATATTTCACGGCTGTCCGTGGTATTGGGCCACCTGCATGGCATGTCGGCCTTGCAGGGAGAAATACAGCCGGAAGCGGACAATCCGGATGGAATCGACCTGCTGGACGATGGCATACACGACGAGGCTCTGCTCGCTGAACTGCACAGGGCCGCCGATGTGGACGAGCCGGTATTGATCATCGGGGCGGCAGGAACCGAAAAGGAACGGGTTGCCCGTTTGATACATCGGTTGTCATCGCGTCAGGGAGGCACTTTCTGTCAGTTGAGTTGCGCTGACCTGTTTGCCTGTCAACTCGAATGGGAGTTGTTTGGTCGGGTCGGCAGTCGGGGAGAGCCACCGCGACCCAACCGTCCCGGGCGACTCGAAATGGGTGAGGGCGGTATCCTGTTTCTGGATGAGATCGGGCAGTTGTCGCCGCGCTTGCAAAAGCGACTGCTTGAGGCGTTGCAGTGCGGTACGATACGCCGTCCCGGTAGCCTTGAGGATATCAGCATGAATGTTCGCCTGATTGTGGCCAACCCGGTGGATTTGAAGTCAGAGGTCATTCAAGGCCACTTTCTCGATGAACTGTATCAAAGGCTCTCTGCGCTGACCTTGCGGTTAACCCCCCTCACGGCGCGACAGGATGATATCGAAAGGTTGGCGGCCCACTACCTGCGCCTGTTGATGGTTGACCGGGAACGTCCCCTGCTGGGGTTTACTTTCAGGGCGATACAGGCCATGCGCGAATACGACTGGCCGGAAAATACCCGCGAACTGGTACGACGGCTAAAACGTGCCATCCTGACGTGTCAGGGCGACATGATCGATGTCGAGGATATGGGATTCATGCCCCTGCAGTCGGTCGTCGAACGGCCCTCTGTCCTGACACTGGAGCAGGCCAAAGCGGATGCCGAGAAGCAGATCATCGTGAACACACTCAAAGTCACCGGCAACAACATTTCCCGGGCAGCCCGCAAACTGGCTGTTTCCCGCATGACACTGTACCGGTTGCTGGACAAGCACCATCTCAGGAACGACGAGCATCCGGAGCGATTCAGTATCGGTGACCGGTGAAAAAGCGTCCTTGTTCGGCATGTTCGAGGATCCGGAGTTTAATCAGTGCTTCGCTCAGGGCGATGAGGGCAGCATCCCGGTCACTGAACAGGGGCGGGGTGGTTTTCAGCAGAAATTCCGCGTTTTGTCTGGCTTCCAGGGCGGCCTGCCGATCGATTTCACTGGATCGCAGCGAACGATCCGCCAGAATCGTGACCGTATCCCCCGATACCTCCATGAAGCCGCCGGCGACGAAATAAAACAGGGTCGTACCGTCTGCTTTTTTCATGCGCACCTCGCCGGTTCCGAGACGACTCAGCAAGGGGGCGTGTCGGGGATGGATGCACACTTCACCGAGGGCAGCCGGTGCCACTACGTTGAGGCAGGAACCCGAGTAAAGCTGGCGGCTGACATCGAGGATGTCAATCTGGAGTGTCTTGATCTCATGGCTCATCAGGATGAGGCACCATTTCGGTTTAAGTTGTAGCCTGCCTGCTGCAGGGCCAACAGAATGATGGGCAATAAATCTTCCATCCTGAAATGATCGGTATTGAGGATCAGGTCGAAATTGGCGGCATGATTGAGTGAGGGATGTGTCAGGTTGTCAGCGAAGAGCCTGAGAACGGATTTGTGCCGTTTGTCATTGATTTCCGCGACGCGTCGCCCGGCCTCCTGCAAGGGAATATTGAATCGTTTGGCAATCCTTTCGGCACAGGGATCGGCTGACCCGACAATTCTCAACCTGAAACAAGGCTGGTTTTTCAGGATCAGGTGGGCTCCGCGTCCCACCAGGATGGCATCCTGCCGGGCCAGATCCAGTACCACGGCGTAAAGATGACGCCGATAACTTTCCAGATGTCCGCCCGTGCCGGTCAACAGGCTGTGAACGAAGGTGGAAATACCGGCGGCCACATTTTCATCGTGCGGCCTGAAGTGATAGCTCGCAATTTTGGCCTTTGCGGCAACCCGATCCAGAATATCCTGATCGTACAAGGGGATGTTCAGGCAGGCGGCCAGTTGGCGGGCGATATCTCCCCCGCCTGCACCGTAGTCACGGGACAGGGTGATGACCAGCGGTTTATTTTCCGGGGCGGTGCCCGCACGGGTAGCATGGGCATGGAAATCGTGGGCGATGATGGACTTCAGGTACTGCTGGGGATCCAGGGAATCAGGCATGACTGCACTCCATATAAGGTTATTTCGGCTACTCTTTACCGGTTATGGCAGGGACAGTCAAGTCGGGTGACTCCAGCACGGCAATTCTCATTACTCCCGTTTGAGCCTAAAATTTGGGTAAGCAGACAGTGCCTTGAACCCTGATAGCAACAAGGGAAAGGATATGGCTCACAATAACGTACCGATTTACGTTATTCCGTCATTCCGCCGGGGATTGACGGAATTCAGTGCCAGGGAAGGCAAGCCTGCCGAAACGACTGAGCTTGTGTGGTTTACGACGGGCCATCCGGTAACGGAAAGGCTTCACGTCCTTGTGACTGGATTCCAGCCACCTTGCTGGAATGACCAATCCTCAGGGAACAGGGAACGGTGTCCCGGCCTAAACGGGTCGCCTCTTTTCTACTATCTACTATCTACTATCCACTGCCAATGAAACAGTTCCTGCACTCCTTCATCGACCTGAGGGCGGAAATGAGGCTGGCGTACATGCCACCCCTGATGGTCTATCTGGCCGCCGGTATTTCCGGACTGACGGCCATTGTGGGTACCTTCTTCGTCAAGGACTACCTGGGCTTGTCCGCCGAATTTCTGGCCAGTCTCGGCTTTTGGGCCATGCTGCCCTGGAGTCTCAAGCTGCCACTGGGTCACCTGGTGGATATCATCTGGCGGCACAAATTTCTGCTGGTTTACGCCGGTGCCGCCCTGATTGCTGCCAGTTTGTTGATCATGCTGGGGTTGCTGACGAACAGAACCGCCATGACTGCGGTTTTTGCGGCGGAAACCTGGTATGTCATCAGTTCGCTCCTGGCTCCCGTAGGTTATGTGGTGCAGGATGTGGTGGCCGATGCCATGACGGTCGAGGCCGTACCCCGGGTCGATGAGCGGGGTCAGGTTATTGCAGAAAGTCAGCGGCGAGCGATGAATGCCACCCTGCAAACGCTGGGGCGTATTGCCATCATCGGCGGAACGCTACTGGTGGCCGGCATCAATGTGCTGTTGTTCCGGGATGTTGAAACCCTGGCCGAAACCGAAAAACTGGCGGTATACCGTCAGATTTATGGATTGGCCCTCATCATTCCCCTGGCATCGGTGGCCGGCGTGATGCTGGCGGAACACTTGAAGCGGAAAACGGCGCAGGCTCTGGCCGTACAGGGCTATACCCCGGCTGAAATCCGGGCAATGACCACCCATCAGGAACAGTCGCCCCAACCCAATCCCTGGATACTGGGGGGAGGATTGGTGTTTGGGTTGATATCCATCTCGGTGGGAATGCAACAGATGGCTTTCGGACAGGAACTGATTTTCGTCATTTCCCTGTTGATCATCCTGTTGTTGATGGGGCAGATTTTGCGTGAAATGGATGCAGAGGCCCGCCAGGTGTTATTGGGGACCGCTCTCCTGATCTTTGTGTTCCGGGCCGTACCAGGCCCCGGTCCCGGTTCGACCTGGTGGATGATTGACGAACTGGGATTTGATCAATCCTTCATGGCGCGACTCTCCCTGATTTCGAGTGGTGCTGCCTTGCTGGGATTATTTGCGTTTCGCCGCTTCATGGCCGAACGCTCGATGACGACCATCATCCTGGTGCTGACCCTGGCCGGTACCGTGTTGTCATTGCCAACCATTGGTTTGTTTTATGGTTTGCACCACTGGACCGCCAGTCATACGGGGGGGCTGGTCGATGCCCGCTTCATTGCCCTGGTGGATACCGCACTGGAATCGCCGCTGGGTCAGGTGGCGATGGTGCCGATGCTGGCCTGGATTGCCCAGTCGGCTCCACCTCATCTCAAGGCGACCTTTTTTGCAGTCATGGCCTCGTTTACCAATTTGTCCCTGGTGCTGGGTCAACTGGCAACCAAATACCTCAATCAGGCTTACACGGTCAGCCGTGAAGTGCGGGATGTCGCCAGCGGGATTGTCACCGTACCGGCTGACTACCACTCACTGGGGCATCTGCTGATCATCACGACCCTGATGGGGCTGATTTTGCCGCTGTTGGCCGTGCTGCTAACCCGGTGGCTGAGGCTGCGCTGTGTCTGAGTCTCCCGGTTTGATTTTGGTCGAAGTGGCTTACGCCAGGCCTGAGGTACAGTTTCTGGTGGCCCTGCAGGTTGCTGCCGGCACTACAGCGGAACAGGCGGTGCGGCAATCCGGTGTGCTTGAGCGTTTTCCCGAAATCGATCTGAGCCAGCAAGCCGTAGGTATATTCGCCCGGGTTTGCTCCCTGCAACAGGAACTTCGGGAAGGCGATCGGGTGGAAATCTACCGTCCCCTCAAAATGGATCCCAAAGCCTTGCGCAGACAAGCCGCCCGGTGAGTGTCGAGACCGGATGCCATCCTGTATCATTGCGGCTCTTTTCACCTACAAGTATCTGATCTTCATCTCATGTCCATGCGTTTTTTGACAACGGGCTGCCTGATAGGGCCACTTTTGAGTGGATGCACTTACCTGACACCCTACTCCCTGGATATTCACCAGGGTAACATCGTCACCCAGGAAATGGTCGACCAGTTAAAACCTGGCATGACTCAGCGTCAGGTGGCCTTCATTCTGGGTACACCGCTTTTGACGGATCCTTTCCATGATGCGCGTTGGGATTACATTTATTCAAATGAACCGCATGGCTCTGACCGGGTACAACGCAACCTCACGGTGATTTTCGATCAGGGTGAGTTGGTCAGCTTGCAGGGCGACTACAAGCCGGGTGATCAACCCCATGTGGAGGCATCCAGGGACGTAACAGTCAATATCCCGCGAATTGACCGGGAAAAAACCCTGTGGGAAAAAATCAGGTCTCTCTTTTCTTCGGATGATTGAAACCAATCCGGCCCGAAGGCCATCCACCTTTCGAGTCGACAGAGACGTAAAGGCTTGTATATCATTGTCACCCGATTTTCATGTTGTCCCGACCTCCCGGTCTTTTTAGCGGCTTTCTCCGCCAGGAGGTCGGGTACAGTGAAAACCGGTGACTAAACCCCATGCGCCGCACCGACGGCGATGCCTGACCCGGAACCGGTCTGCATCATCGAATGCGACCGGACATTGTGTTCCGGTTCTTCCAATAATCTGGCTGAAAAAACAGGAAATCCCATGCAAGTACCATTAGAGATTACATTTCGCGGTATCCCTCACTCCGACGCAGTCGAGGCCCGGATACGTGAAAAAGCAGCAAAGCTCGAACACTTCTGTGATCACATTATCAGTTGCAGGGTGGCCGTAGAGGCCGAACACCATCACCAGCATCAAGGTAATCTCTACAAGATCAGGATTGATCTGAACGTTCCCCACAAACAGATCGTGGTCAGTCGTGACCACCACGACAAGCAGGCCCATGAAGATATCTATGTAGCCTTGCGTGATGCATTTGAAGCGGCAAAACGCCAGCTTGAAGAATACGTGCGCATACAGCGCGGAGAAATCAAGAATCACCGGGAACCGACGCCAGAAGCGTGGTAGACGGTTGGGATATGGCCAACAACGACATCAGCCATATTCCGCGCAGGGTTCACGGGCGCGATCGCAGGGTTGCGCCCACTTATAATCCGGCTCACTTCCGTTTCCATGCCTGATCTGGCTGACTTTCACTTTCTTCGACCGGGCTGGTTGCTGGCCCTGTTGCTGCTTCCGTTCATACCGGCCTTGCTGTCGATTACAAGGCAACAGGGATCATTCGACTGGCATCGGCACTGCGACCCGGAACTGCTGCCTCACATCCTGACCCGGACACCGCTCACCCGGCAAAAGTGGCTGAATGGCCTGTCAGTGCTGAGCGGGATGCTTGCCGTGCTGGCACTGGCCGGACCGACCATCGAACGACTACCCATGCCCGCCTATCGTAACCTGTCGGCACTGGTCATCCTGCTGGACTTGTCACCCGCCATGGATGCCACTGATCTCAAACCCAGTCGTATCGAACGGGCCCGTTACAAAATCACCGATTTACTGGAACGTCGCCGGGACGGTCTGAGCGCACTCCTGGTATACGGGGGAGACGCATTTACCGTCACGCCGCTCACGGATGATGCTGCCACCCTCATTGCCCAGCTGGGTGCCCTGACGCCTGCCATCCTGCCGGTTCAAGGGCAACGTACCGATCTGGCTCTTGCCCAGGCCGTCCGGTTGATGAGTCAGGCCGGTGTCCGACAGGGGAATATATTGCTGGTCACTGCCGGTGGATACGATCCATCCTTCGACAAGGATGGCGTTACCGACCTCCGTCGTGCCGGATATCACCTGTCGGTATTGGGTGTCGGCACGGCGGAAGGGGCTCCTGTTCCCTTGCCCGGCGGAGGGTTCCTGCGCGATGGCAAGGGCGAAATCCTCATTACCCGCCTGGATGCGCAAACCCTCACCACCTGGGCGGATCAGGGGGGCGGGCTATACCGCAGTCTTACCGACGACAATCAGGATATCGAGGCACTGCTGCCATTTTTTGAACGGAGTCTCCAGACGGCCACCGGCCAACAGGCCGTGTTCGAGGTGGATACCTGGGCCGAATGGGGCCCCTGGCTCCTGCTCCCCCTCTTGCCGCTGGCCGCACTGACCTTCCGTCGAGGCTGGCTGGGGCTCTGGCTGTTGGCGTGTCTGGTCACGCCATCCGATCCTGCCGAGGCACTGGACTGGCAGCGTCTTTGGAAGACTCCGCAGCAGCAGGCACAGGAGGCACTGGCCCGGGGACAACCCGAACAGGCGGCCCGCTTGTTCGAAAATCCTGACTGGAAAGCGGCTGCGGCCTACCAGGCCGGTCAGTATCAGGACACTGCCTCTCTGTTGAAAGATCAGGACGATGCCCGGAGTCGCTACAATCTGGGCAATGCACTGGCCCGGTTGGGTCGCTATCAGGAAGCCCTGCAAGCCTATGAGCGATCCTTGCAACTCACTCCGGATGACGAGGATGTCCGTTACAACCGGGATCTGGTCAAAAAGGCACTGGAACAACAGCAGTCGAAGCCCGAACCCCAAAACCAGGCGGCATCCGGGCAGGATGATCAGCACAATCCAGCACCATCCGATCAGACTCAACCCGGGCAGGAACCGCAAGCGGGCGAGTCTGCCGCCCGGCCGGACAAACCGGACAAACCGCAAAAATCAGATCCATCCGAAGCCCATTCCGCAGCACCTGGTTCGCCTGGTTCAGATGAGCCAGCGAAGCAACCCCGGGAAACCGGCCAGGACGCTGAGCGGGATGCTGTCCCCCCGAAAGAGGGCGAGGGACAGCAGGCCGAATATCGCCAGGCCAATGAGCAGTGGTTGCGTCGTATACCGGATGATCCGGGTGGGTTACTCAAACGCAAATTTTATTACCAGTATCAACAGAGAATGCTGGAAAAATAAAAGTTCTCCCGTCATCATGGCGGCTTCACCTCACCCATGATCTGGCAATGAATCAGACTCTAATCCTGGATGCACACAAAACCTTCAATGCCGATGTCCTGATGGAACAGGTCATGGGGGATGTCGATCTGTTCAATGAGGTGCTGCGGGTTTTTCAGGCGGATCTGCCCATACATTTCAATCAAATCAGGCAAGGGATATCGACCAGGGAAACCGGCCTGGCTTACCGTGCGGCCCACAGTCTCAAGGGGGCGGCCCGCAATGTGGGTGCCAGTGAGCTGGCTGCACTGGCCGGTGAAGTCGAGCAACGCCTGCAGGACGAACTGCTGGATGAGCAAACCGCCACACTGATCGACGCAACCGAACGAGCCATTGGCAGGCTGTACCTGCAACTTGAATCGCTGAATTTGTGATATGTCACCGCAACCCACCTCTGGCTCGACCAACATTCCCCCTCAGCCCAGAGGCAAGGTTCTGGTGGTCGATGATGAAGCCACAACCCTGCTGATACTGCGGGGATTGTTACAAAAAGAAGGCTTTTCTGCGGTAATGGCCAGCAACGGGGCTCAGGCCATCGAATTGTTCGAACGCGAGTCCCCTGCCATGGTTTTTGTCGATGTGGTCATGCCCGGCATGAACGGGTTCGAAGTGGCCCGACACATCAAGAAACTGGCCGGGAAGCGGTTTGTGCCTACCCTGTTCCTGACGGCCATTACCGATGAAAACACCCTGGCTGAATGTATACAGGCCGGGGGCGATGATTTTCTGACCAAACCGGTCAGCCCCATCCTGCTCAGAGCCAAAATCATGGCGGCCGAGCGCATTACCCAATTGTATGAAACCGTACAGCGGCAGCATCACCAATTGCTGTTCGAGCAGCAACTGGCGCGGCAGGTTTACGCCAAAACCCTCCAGGACAACACTATCCTGCCCGGTGAAATGTTCATCCTGCAACGCCCGGCATCCGTATTCTGTGGTGATCTTGTTCTGGTCGAAAAAAGCCCCTCCGGAGCCCAGCATGTGTTGCTGGGTGATTTTACCGGGCATGGACTGGCTGCCGCCATCGGTGCCATGCCCGCCGCCGAAATTTTTCGCAGCATGACATCCCGTGGTTATTCTCCACCGGAAATCCTGTCAGAGATCAACCGTAAATTACGAAGCTTTTTACCCACCGGTCTGTTTCTCGCCGTGGTTTTTGTCCGTCTGCATCAGGATGGACAGGCTTTTTCACTGTGCAACTGTGGCTTGCCTGAGGTCATGGTCGTAGACGGCAATACCGCAAAAATCAAACACCGCACCCCTTCCCATTCGCTTCCCCTGGGGATATCCAGCCAATTCAATTCGTTCAGGATGAATCTGGTGGAAGTCAATCAGGGGGATCGTATCATTATCGTGACCGATGGCTTTCTTGAAGCCAAGAATGCCGAGGGTGACTTTCTGGGAGAGCAACGTTTCACGTCGATGCTGGAAGAGGGCGAGCCCGATGGCATTTTTAACCGCCTGGTCAGCGGACTGGACGCTTTCGTGGGAGAAACGCTCCCCGAGGATGATGTCACGGTGATTGTGCTTCCCTGCCAGCGGCAGCCGTCCATGAATGCCCGGGATGCCCTGTTTCCGTTGTCAACCGGTATGGATGATCCGGATGCCCTCACAGGGGCCGAACAATGGGACTGGGAGTGGAGTACTACCCTCAAGAGTTCACTCCTTAAAACGACCGATCTGGCCCCCGTGCTGCTCAGAAACCTGACCGACCTCCTGAGCGTGCACGACCAGAAACATGCCTTGTTTACCGTGATATCCGAACTGCTGAACAATGCGATCGACCATGGATTGTTGGGGCTCGACAGCCGGATCAAGGACAGTCCCGAGGGTTTCGTCCACTATTTCCAGGAGCGAACCAATCGTCTTGCCGCCCTGACGGAAGGTTCCATCCATATTGGCTTTCAGGGGCGGGTCGAAGCAGGACACGGCTGGCTACAGATAAGAATCGAAGACAGTGGTTCCGGATTCAACCATGCCAACTGGGAGCCTCCCAAAGCCGGGCACAGTCTGTACGGTATGCGTGGATTGCAGGTGGTGAGGGGGCTTTGCAGGCATCTGACGTTCGAGGGACGCGGCAATATCGTGAAGGCGATTTATGCCTGGTGAGGACGTCACCGTTCATCCCGGACGCAGGCATCACGACCCGTCGGGCAAGCCAACCCTGCCCAGCCAGATTTCAACGATCTCGAAAAGAAGCACTGGACTGCCGCCGACAAGCTGCGCTCCAACCTGGATGCCGCCATCTACAAGCATGTGTTGTGCTGGGCCTGATCTTCCTGAAATACCTGTCTGACGCCTTCGAGGAGCGGCAGAAAGCACTGCGCGAGCAGTTCCAGAACCCTGACCACGACGCCCCGTCCATGAATACTTCCTCGGCCAGTTCGCCCAGGCCGAAGGTAAAAAAGGCAGCCAGTACTACCCCCCCAAAAGCATCGTCACGCTGATTGTTGAAATGCTGCAATCCTTCAAGGGCCGCAGCCGGTCAATGGGCCTGTTCCCGATAACGCCTTTCAACCGCCTGAGCCAGTTGATAGACCGCCATGGCGTAGTGGGTACTATGATTGTAGCGGGTCACTACATAGAAATTGTCATGCCCCAGCCAGTGTTCCTCACCCCTCTCTCCCCCCAGGCGTAAAAAACGAAAGGTCGGGTGTTGATCCGGTGAAGCCACC
>SXGU01053434.1_pt1 | contig 24920 bp, 16 predicted proteins | sample 3174531 | NCBI WGS metagenome assembly SXGU01 (sample SAMN11356863, study PRJNA531348) | freshwater metagenome | isolation source: freshwater sample F1-140 | place: China: Fuxian Lake, Yuxi | collected 2017-12-25
AACAAGAACCTCACCATCAGGATGGGGAATTGCAACCATCGCAAATACATCCCGCACCTCATCGATCTCGTCCGCGCGGGCATCGTCGATCCTGTCGAGCTGATCACGGAACAGGTCGGGCTCACTGGCGCGATCGAAGCCTATGAGCAGTTCGACGCGCGCAAGCCCGGCTGGCTTAAAGTAGAGCTCGAACCCGCCTCCTGAGGAGCCAGATGATGTCCAGAAACGGTGCCGAGATTCTGGTCGACACGATTGTCGCCTTTGGGGTGGATACGATCTTCGGAATGCCCGGCGACGGGATCAACGGGATCATGGAGGCAATCCGGCAGAAGCAGGACAAGGTTCGTTTCATCCAGGTGCGGCACGAGGAGAGCGCGGCCTTTGCGGCAGTGGCCTATGCGAAGTTCACCGGACGGCTCGGCTGCTGCCTCGCGACGACCGGGCCGGGCGGGCTGCACCTTCTGACGGGGCTTTACGACGGCAAGCTCGATCGAGTGCCGGTTCTGGCGATCACGGGAGCGCCCTATCACGACCTCATCGACAGCTACACCCAGCAGGACGTCGACCATTCGAAAGTGTTCATGGACGTCGCAGTCTACTCCAATCGCATCATGAGCGCCCGCCATGTGGAGAATGCGGCTTCCCTCGCTTGCCGGCACGCATTGTCCCGGCGTGGGGTGGCTCATCTCGCAGTCCCTGTCGACGTTCAGGAGGAGCTCGAAGCCAGCGAAAAGCCTTCGGACCGAAACATCAAAGGCCATGCCTCCCTCGCCTGGGCGGAGCCGGCGGCGCATTGCGCGCCTGAAGCGGAGATCGATCGCGCGGCGCGGCTCCTGAACGAAGGCAAGAAGGTTGCGATCCTCGCCGGTCAGGGCGCGCTCGGTGCCGTCCAGGAGCTTATCCGCACTGCCGAGCTATTGGGAGCCCCTGTTGTGAAGGCGCTGCTCGGCAAGGGGCTGCTGCCGGACGATCATCCGCTCACGACCGGAAGCATCGGCCTGTTCGGCACTCGGCCGAGCCAAGACGCCTTCGACGAATGCGACACGTTGCTGATCGTCGGCTCGACCTTTCCCTATATCGAATATTATCCCAAGCCCGGCCAGGCGCGCTGCGTCCAGATCGATCGCGACATGACTCGGATCGGCCTCCGGTACCCGACGGAGATCGGGCTCGCCGGCGACGCCCGCCTGACCCTTGCCGCGTTGAACGAGCGCCTCGAGCGAAAGGCGGACCGCTCATTCCTCGAACAGGCCCAGCGCGGGTGGGGAGAGTGGCGCGAGCTGCTCCGAAGCTCGGTCGAGGACGAGAGCATCCCGATGAAGCCCGGTCGGATCGTCCGCGAAGTGGGCGACCGGCTCGATGACGACGCGGTGATCGTCTGGGATTCCGGGCACAATACCGGGCTCATGGTCCGCTACCTTCTTGCGAAGCAAGGGCAGGTGTTCGGCGGCTCAGGACTGCTTGCCTCGATGGGGTGCGCGGTTCCCTACGCGATTGCGGCGGCGCTGGCGTTTCCGGGCCGGCAGGTGGTCGCCTTCGTCGGCGACGGTGGTCTCTCGATGCTGCTCGGGGAGCTCGTGACGATCGCCCGCTATAAGCTGCCGGTGAAGATCGTGCTCATCAAGAACGGCACGCTGGGCCAGATCAAATGGGAACAGATGATGTTCCTCGGCAACGTCGAATATGAGTGCGACCTCACCGACATCGACTTCGCGAAGGTTGCCGAGGGCATGGGTCTCAAGGCGTGGCACGTCGAGGATCCCGCCGAGTGCGCGCGGGTGGCGGGCGAGGCTCTGGCGCACCCTGGAGCGGCATTGATCGAGGCAGTAATCGACCCGGATGAGCCTTTCCTGCCGCCCAAGCGGCGCCAGAAATATGTCGACAATCTTGAGAAGGCTCTCGAGGAGGGCACGGCGGGCGCCGAGCGGATCCGCGAAGCGAGGCGCGAGGAGCCCGCGCGCACAATGTTGCAGGACTGAGGTTTCGAGACGGGCGAATAGCGGGAGCCGCTCGGCCTCCTGCCGCTTTAGGCCAAAAGCAGAACGTGAGGTTTCGGGCGCTAGACTGCATATGGTGACCTCCAGCGCTGCGCGTCACCGGCGTTCAAACGGGTCCCCCCGAATGCAGCTTCATCGAGATAGGTTGGAGCCGTTCACGGATCCCGGGACCGATCCTGCTGTAGATCAGGCAAGTTCCAAATCTTGTGCGGGATCACGGATGCTCGTGTGGCGTTCCGTTCTCCCGCTGTGAGGTATTGAATGCTGCAACCCAACTACCCGAGCTACAAGAGCCTCGATCCCTTCATTGATGTGGCCCGTCTACGAGCCCTCGACAGCTACCTACGGGATCGGCTGGAACGACGGCTGCAGGCCGCCAAGGATCTCGCCTTCTATACCGGGCCCTTCTTGCTTGATGGTCGGGATCCACACCTCCCGGGTTCAAGGCTCGTTTATCTGTCCCAATCGGAGCGTGAACAGGATTATTACGACTTGGATCGCACGGATCTGTGGCACCCGACCAAGGATGCCGAGGATTTTTCCGAACTGATGGATTTCATCCAAACTCTGCCATTCGAAGCAACGGGGAGGATGATAATCATGTATGACGACAGCGGCCGTGCCGTTTCCGCGCATCGTGATCACGACCGCACCGATTTGTGCCATGAGTTCGTTTGGTTTCGCACAAATTTGGAAAAGCCATTTTACATGCTCAATCCAAAAAGCGGGCAGAAGCTCTATGTGGCCTCACACTCCGCTTGGTTCGACACGGTGAACCAATATCACGGTGCCGATGCGACGGGGGCTTTGTCGTTCAGCATCCGCGTCGATGGTCGCTTCAGCGAGGAGTTTCGCCGTAGCATCCCTGTTTGCGCGGTGAACCCCGCGTCCGCGCCTTCACTATGGGTTGCCGACGACGAGGGAGTCGGCGCTGCCTAGCTCGTTTGCTGACGCAACTACCAGCAGTCAGACGTGAACCACGAAGGTTGAATGGGTCGGCGAAATAGCGGTGTCGGGTGGCTAGTGGAGGGACGCCAAGGGCCGACTCAACCCTAGCGCCGCCGAAGAAGACTGGATCAAGCGCCGCCTGCCTAACTGTACGACGGCCGTGGTTCAGGATGAGCGGCCGCGCTGGCTGGACAGTTTCGCGCGGAGGCCCGGACGGAACGATTTAGGCCACCGCAAAGAAGCATCCGAGAACGGCTCAATCACTAAACCTTGTGGATTCGGAGGTCAGAATGGGCTTCTGCCGGCAGGGCCTTCCAGAGCGCCAGCGCCTGTTCCGCCGTCTTCCGACCTTCCTCAATCCTTTCCGCGATGGTTGCAGGAGACAGGTCGAAAGGCTTGCCGAAGCCGGCGTCTTCTTCCGATCCTCGATAGCTCATGTAGAACAGGTCCACACCTCCGCACGCGTAGTCGCCCTTGGAGGTCGGTGTAAGCGACGCATGCTGCAGCTTAGACCTCAGCTCCCATTCCCGCTCGAGCCCTGCCAATCGCATCCGCGTCTGCATCCCGAACATTAGGTCTAGCGAGCTTTCCACCACCCTGTTGAGCGGCACGGGCTGGCCGCCGCCCGGAGTGTAAAGATCGAGAATGAAGCAAAGCGGCTCTGCACAGCTTCCGCGTGCGGGGCCGATTTCTGCTTCTAGTGGGACGTTACAGGCTAGACCTCCGTCCGCAAGGAGCCGCTCGCCGATGCGCACAGGCTCGAAGGCGGGAAGCAAGCTGCTGCTCGCGAGCAGGTGATCGAGCTCGATCCGATCGCCCTTCGCGGTATCGAAGAACACAGTCTCTCCGGCATCCACGTCGGTGGCTGCTAGGCAGAACCGAACGGCGCCATCATTGAGCCGGTCGAAGTCAATGAGACTGGTTAAGGTACGGGCGGCGACGCTATTGTCATACAGGCTGCGTGCGTGCCCCCTGCCGGCCGAAGCGAGGCGCGGTACGAAGAGGTTTGGGCTTCCCGTGAAGCCAGTCGCAAGCGAGTTCATCCAGTTGCGAAGGCGCCGCGAGCGGCCCCTGCTGCCTAGCCCCCAAGGGTCAAACCATGCCACGGGCAGTGCTTCGATGGATACCGCATCCCAGAACGCTCGCAGCTTGGCATCTCGATCTCCGGGAGCGTTGCCGACGATAATCGCGCCATTGATCGCTCCGATCGATGCGCCCGATACGGAGCGGATGTCCAAGCCGGCCGCTTGCAGCACCTCGAATGCGCCCACCTGAAAGGCACCGAGACCAATGCCGCCTCCAAGGATCAAAGAAGAGCTGGCGGATTGGTGGTCGTTCATGAGCACCTCACTTCAGTACGTCCCCGGGCTGGAGCCGCTACATTCCCAGGCGGGTCAGGTTCTCTCCGAAGCAACCGGGGAATCCGAATTATCCTCCACTATCCGCTTCTTCGGGTCGTGGCGATTAGCCCGGGGGGCGCGTTCCCGCTCGCTTCCATCGAGCTGATCCCTTGCGCGTGACCCGACAACGGCCCCTGCCCGGAGTGGCTTGCCTCAATCTGGCTGGCGGCGAAAGTACCTACGAGGCGAAAGGCTTAGCACTATCCTGCGGTCGTCCGTGCGGCGGCCGGCAAATGTCTGCTTTCGGGAAGTTCGCCTCGACTTTCGAGCGACCGATAATGGCGCAAAGCTGCCGTAAGCAGCCTCGCCGCTAACGACCCGCGTGCGCCCCTGAGCTCCACGGCCCGTCCTTTTACCCTCCCTGCCCGAATCGTTCCCTCACGAAAGCAGCAATCTGGCTGGGGCTGACTTCATGCGACGAATTGCCTGATCGTACGAAAAGTCGCTCAGCGACAACGCCATTTCGGTCACCCACTTTTACGTAAAGCGGGGTACGCGACGCCTCCACGTCAATACGGCAGATGCGCGACCCGCCAACGCTCGGGAATGCGACCTTCACTCGGTTGGCCCAGAACGCCGTGGGGAAATGAGAGTTGAGCAGGTTTGTGGCGTGCAGCTCGAACTTGTCGAGGCTGCCGCCGGTGCTTGCGACATCCTGCTCGATGCCAGCGATCACGCCATCGTCGCAGACACCGATCAGCAGGGTTCCGCCGCTGCCGTTGGCAAAGGCAGCGATCGTCTTAATCACTACTTCTTCGAGCTTTTTGTTGACCGTCTGCTGACGGACATCCCAACGCAGAGTCTGCTTGAATTCGAGCTTTTCGCTTTCACCAGCTCCGATCAACTTCTCCAGCGGTGTTGGCGCAAGCTCCTTAGCGGCTCTAACTGGAGCGTTAGGTCCGACTTCGATCAAACTGTCACGGCGAGCTAGCTCCTCCTTCGAAAGCATCTGCTGCACCTCCTCGAGGATGATGTCGCGCAGCTGCCCGCTCGTCGACTTGAAGCCGAACGCACGTGAGGCAGCCAAAACCACCTGATCCTCTGTAGCGCCGAAGTTCCGCGAGATGATGTCGAGCAAGGCCACCCGGATTTCGGCCGGGGGTAGCATCTCAGGCTTCCGCAGAGTTAGGGAGCGCGTGCCACTACGATCCCGCACAACCACCTCCCCGTGCGGGACCGAGTAAAAGTAGTCATCCTCGATAATACGATGCTGGCGGACCGCCACCGCGACCGCGCGCTCGACTGCATCTTGGATCCGCCCGCCTGCTCGCTTCAGTCCCCAGGCGTCACGGATCCGGCAGATGATCTCATCAATATGGACTGGGCCCTCGATCGCGACCACCTGCTCAGCCAGTTGCGTCAAGATGCCCGTTGGAGCCTCGTGCAAGTCGCAGCTCAGATGAGACGGCTTGATCAAGTTCGCTTCGACATAGGCAGCTGGCGCCGGCTCTGGTGCCTCAACCGCAACCAGTCCCACTTCACTCACGTCCTCACGATCAACCGAAACGATCTCCAGCTTTACAGGACGCTGTTTGGCCTCTCGTTCCCCACGAGCCACTAGTTCCGCTTTTGCCGCTTCAACTGCGCGTATAACCCGATCAAGCTCCGCTTTCGGGCGACGAAACCAATCGGTGCTCCACACGCGATGGATGATCCACCCGTGATCTTCGAGAATAGCTTGGCGCAGCCGATCGCGGTCGCGAGCCGAGCGAGCGCTATGATAGGCGGCGCCGTCGCACTCGATACCAATCAGATAGCGGTCGGCACGGTCGGGGTCAGCGATCGCAAGGTCGATGAAGAAACCTGCGATCCCGACTTGCCGATGAACCTGATAGCCGCGCCCGTGGAGCGCTTCTGCCACCTGAGCCTCGAATGTGCTGTCGTGGTCTCGTGCGCTGGCCTCCGCCAGCGTCATTCGACCGGTGCGGGCGAAGTGCATGAACATCTTGAACGCAAGCACACCTTTGCGACCACTCGCGAAGTCGGGATCGATATCCTCGTCAGTCATCGAGGCGAACACTTCGCAGCGACGCTTTGCGCGGCTGATCAGCACATTCAGCCGCCGCTCGCCTCCGTCTTGGCCGAGTGGCCCAAACCGCATTGGTGGCCTTAGACCCGGCGCAGTCGGGCCGTAGCCGACCGATATGAAGATCACATCCCGCTCATCACCCTGCACATTCTCCAGGTTTTTAACGAAGAAGGGCTCCGCCGGATGTGCTTGGAAGAAGGCCTCGTGCTCTGGCGGGAGCGCGCGTCGGAGCAGTTCCACTTGATCAAGAATCGCGCGCCGCTGCGCGGCGGAGAAGGCGGCTACCCCTAACGACAATTCGGGATGGCTGATGGCATGCTCGATTATCGCTCGTGCAACTGCCTTGGCTTCGATCGGATTGGTACGGGTCGTACCACTCTCAAAGATAGCGTCTGTGATATGATGGAAGCGAAGCCCCATGCCGGCCTGTGCGGTGTACGGGCTTGGGACGATGAACAGCTTATTCTCATAGAATTGCCGATTTGAAACCGCGATCAGTGACTCGTGCCGGCTGCGATAATGCCAGCGAAGCATGCGCATCGGCAGACCGCGCGCGGTGAAGAGCCCGAGGATGCTCTCGATATCGGCAACTCGGGTCGCTCCGTCGTCGTCACCCTCGTCGCCGTTGCCCGTCATCTTGGAGAAGAAGGCGGTGGGCGGCAGCTGCTGGGGATCACCGACGACGACAACCTGACGGCAGCGCGCGATGGCGCCAAGGGCATCTACGGGCTGGATTTGACTGGCTTCGTCCATCACGAGCAGGTCAAAATTCATTGATCCCGGCTCAAGGAATTGCGCCACTGAAAGTGGGCTCATCATGAAGACAGGCTTTAGCGCCTGTATCGCTGGACCGGCCTGCTGCATGAGCTTGCGTATGGGCATGTGCCCGCGCTTTTTCGCGATCTCTCCACGAAGAGTGCCAAGCGGGCCAACCTTGCCCCCGGCTTGGGGTGGGATGCGCTTGTGGTGAGCGCGCACGACTTCCAGCGCAGACTGCCGGATGCGCTGTCGATCGAGGTCCGAGAAGCTTTGCACGATACGATTATGTAGATCGCCATCGAACTGAGCGAGCTCCGGCTCACGTCCCACCTGATCAGCGAAGACAGCTTCAAAGTAGGCCATTTCAAAAGTGGTCTGCGCCTGGTCTGGCGCAATCTTTCCGTCGTGAAGGCGCTGAACCAGATCGCCCAGGCCGAGCGCCACTGCCTTCGACGCGCGACTACGATACGCTACCCATTTAGACAGCTGCTCACTCTCGTCGCGCCAAGTCGAGAGACTCTTCTCGATCGCATCGATCTTCGCGCTACGCACCGTCTCAGGGGCCACAAGGGATGCGGGCGTCGCCTTAATGGCGCTCAGGAGCGCTTCGGCCGCTTCAGCGAAGCGGTCTCGCACGCTGGCCACGTCACGGCAGCGCTCCAGCAGTAGCTGCCGATCGCCGACCCGGGCCGCTAGAGTGTGGATATCAAGATTCTCTAATATCCAGGCGGCCGCAGCGCCCAAGCCTTCCCAATCGCTTCGTGTGCCGAGCCAAAGGGTGCCGAACGCGCGAGTTCCCAGGTCGCCGGCCCGATCGATGCCAGCAGCAAGCTGTTGCCCCTCCGCCAGGTCGGCAAGCGCTTCGCGGCGGGCCTGAAGGGCCGGGTCAAGGATCAGCGATATCGTCTCGTACTGCTTGTAAGCGGCGTCCAGCTGGTGAGCCCCCGCCTCGACGAGATCCAGCCTAGCCCGGACAGCTTCATCGGCGTGACCGAACGCGAACTCGCGAGAGGAGCTCAGGTCGTCCCAGAGGCCACTGAGTGGCGAGCGTGCGGCGTCCGCTTTAGATTTCAACCGCGAGGCAAGCGTGCCCACCCCATGGCGATCCGGGCCTTTGCTCGCAACGATGCGCGGCTCCGCACCCAAGCCCTTCAAGCTCCGCATCCACTCGACCAACGCGATCAACGGAGCGGAGGTGGAGCGCTCGCCGCGCCAGGCCGAAGCGAATGCGGTCCGCCCGAATTCATCTTCTGCATTGATCGTCTCCAGCGCCCGGCGGCCACGTCCGAGCGCGTCCAGAAGAGACAGTTGCTGCTCAAGGGGTGCTTTGGGGTCGGCGAGATAGGACCGAACGGTTCGCGCCGCTGTCCGCCACTCGCCGCTCAATATCCGGAAGAAGCCGGTACCATGTGCGGCCAAAATGCGTCGAGCGTCCGCAAGGTCGACATCCCACGCGCTGTCGTTGAGAGCAGCGCCGACCTCGCTACGAGCTTTTTCCAAAGCCTCAACAGCCGCCGCCAGATCGGCAGCCCGCTCGACACCACTTTCCCAAAGGCCTGCGGCAAAGGCGTCCGCATCCGCCGGCGGAGCTGCAGCGACGCGTTCCGCCACGCGGACCATCTCGTCGATCGCGCGCAAATTATCGGGTGGCACGGCACGACCGAGCGCTCCAGCCAACCGCGTTGCGTCCTCGCTCAACATCGGAATTTGCTGAGCTAAGATTGCTGCGCGCTCGAACGCCTGAACCGTCATTGAGGAAGGTAGCGGAGCGAGCGCCTCGATGGTCACAGCCAAGTCGGTGCTCCAAGCCTGCGGCTTGAATACAGGCGCAAGGCGCTCACGAAGCTTCGCGAGGCGCTCGCCAGCCGCCACGAGCGCAGTGATCTCGCCTCCACAACCAGCCCACTCTTCCGCACCCAGTGCGGAAGGTTCTAGCTCAGGAGCATCGGCTACGCGTGCGGCGAGCCGCGTCAGATCATCAAATTCAGCGAGCGAGTCGGGCGCTGGAACTTCTAGCCTCGATGCGACTGCGGCACCTTCAGCCGTCATGGTCCTAAGCGCACCCAACAGTTCTTCGATACGACTTACAAAGCGATCGACCTCGGGCGGCAGAGCGGCTTCGAGCTCGATGCCCCGCCAGACATGCTGCGCGGGTATCCCGATATCCCGGACGCGCTCAACCAGTTCGGCGAGGAGCGTCGATCGGTTGTGCAGGTCGTCTCGTGTCCAGTCGACCGCTCCACCCAGCATCAGATCAGTTGGTGGCTGGCCGGCCTGCTTCAGACGGGTTAGCTGCCCGATAACCTGGTAGGGCGTGAATTCAGCCGAGCCGAGTGGGGTGTGCAGGCGCTCAGCATGTTCGTTGAGGCGATCGCGTGCTTCAGTAAGCCGTGCGTTCAGGGTTGCTAGATCCTCACCCTTTGGCGCTCCCAGCTCCCACGTGCGGCGCAGCTCCTCGAGCACGGCCCGCTTGTTCGCCTTATTGCTATGCAGCTCCAGGCAAACGTCCCCTACCCCCGTATGATCAAGACGGCGTTTGACTACTTCGAGCGCGGCCATCTTCTCAGCGACGAACAGCACGGTTTTCCCGTCTGCCACGGCAGAGCCGATCACATTGGCGATTGTTTGCGACTTGCCGGTGCCGGGTGGACCTTGGATGACGAGGTTACGGCCACGCCGGACCTCGTGCACCGCCATCGTTTGCGAGCTGTCGCTGTCGACGATGTGCACCATATTGGAGGGAGCGATATGCGGATCGACCCGCTCGTCCTCCGGGAGGAGTGGCTCTCCCTCATCGAATCCATCGGCAACCAAGGAACGCACGAGTTCGTGCTCTGCGAGTTTCGCGCCCTCCGGCCAGGTGGCAGGGTCGAGATCGCGATACATCAGGAACTTCGCAAAGGAGAAGAAGCCCAGGACGATCTCGTCCGCATTAACCGACCAATCGGGCTTAGACCCGACTGAGTCCGCTACCGCGTGCATGTAAGCGCCCGGATCGAATTCTTCATTGGCGTCGAACGACGGCAGCTTCAGGCCGTGCACGCGGTCCAGGAAGGCCTCCAAGGAGAGATTGGCTGCGGGATCTTCCTGGCGCCATCGAAGCTTGAACTTCTCGGCTGCGTTACCGCGCTCCAGTGCAACGGGCACGAGGATCAGAGGGGCATAACGGATGTTGGCGGCGTTGTTCGGATCAACCCACTTCAAGCTGCCCAACGCTAGGAAGAGGATGTTGACGCCCTGTTCCTCCTCGAGCGTCCGAGCATCGTAATAGAGGTCCAGCAGGCGCTTCTGCAGCCCAGCGGAAGTGAGGCGAGTTTGCAGCCTCGTGTCGGCATGGCGGTTCGCCACCCCCCGTGCATCGACTCCGTCATCGTCAGGTTGGGCAAGCTCGACGAGCTCATCGCCTTCTTCCGTCGGTGCACCCGCCGCCTGGCGACCTGGGAGGAAAGTGAATGGGCGCTGTTCCTTGACGAGCAGGCGAAAGACCTCGCGGCTTTGCTCATCGACGATATCGATGGACTTCGCGCTCTTGCCGGACCGGGGCATGTTGAGCAGCCGGTTCCGGGCCGACAGGTCGAGCAGTTCCGTCCGAGCGCGCTCGAGCTTGGTTTCCAGAGGCAGATTGCTCTGGAAGACTGAGACCGCCTCCTCGCTGCTAGGCGGAACCTGTTGAGTCGCCATCTTCTTTCCCCCCGAGCTGTTGTACTGCCGGAGAGTCGTTGCGACAGTCTAGAGGCAAATGCTTCCTGCGGCGCCGCTACGCAGGCGCCGCCATTTTGGCACCCACTCAACAGGTCTGTTGCGCGGCCTTCCACTGCACGCCTCATCGATGATGGAGCTGAGCGCACCGGCACAATTTGAGCACGATGGTTTGTCCGGCATGCGCCCATCCCGGACACAAGCCGCCGACGACCTGAATGTGCTATGTTGGTGGTAAGCGGATGAGCAGCTTCCGGTTGAGTGTCTTCAAAAGGCTGACGCTCATTCATGTGAAGCTCTTGCCCGCTTGCGGCCATCTCGGACGCGCAGGGCCGTCGCGCCGTCACTCGTAAGCAGAGAATCGTTCAGATAAGCAGCCGCTGTCAGGTTTCGATCCGCCGCTAATCTACCGCGAGCTCATGATGGAACCCTAGTCCGAAGGGAGCGCGCCATCGAAGGCATAGCTGCCCTCCCAGTCACGTGGTCACCTTCCACTCGTGGGTATGCAGCCACTTCTGCTGCTCAAGTTGTTCGAGTGGCACGCCCTCGTCGACCATGCGAAGGATGTGCCGCAGAATTTCGGGTACAATTTGGCCAAACTGAACATCGTCGGGCAACTCGCTCACGATGTCCGTCGGCACGCGGGGAAATCTTTCCCGGAGAGCCTGGGCGTGGCGCATGATCGTCCCATGATCCTCCGCCGGAAGAAAGATCGCCAACGGGTCGTGCTGGGAACCGGGCGGGTGAATGCGGATCTTCTCCATGCCAGTTACGGTCCCGCGCTGGTTGTCGATCGCCTGCTCGACGAAAGACCGCACCAGCAAGGCAATGTGCTTGGTCCATACGACGCGCACATAGTCGCGCAGGACCTTGTGCCCGAAGAGGAGGCGCAGGCCCGCCACCACTTCCTGTTCGCGATCAGTCAGCCGCTTCAGGCGATCGCGCAACTCCAGGACCGCTTCGCGGTCATCAAGCGTCAGCTTGTGAGCGGCGCGCCGCTGATTGATCTCGAACAGCAGCGCCTCCGATTCCTCTTGCCGGAAAACGATGCGGCCGGCCGGGAGCTCGCCGAGATCATGGATCAGCTCGCGCACGGCGATCGCGAGTTCGCGGTCGCCGAGCAGGAGCCGACCCCCGGCCGCATTCCAGGAGGCAAGGAGCGGGGCGGCGGGACCTTCAGAATAGGCGCCGAAATGCTTGGCAGCGACCAGACGATGACGCGTGGCCCGCCGAACGATGTCCGTCCACCCGAGGACGGTGACGCTGAATAGGTTCTGTTTTGCATGTCGCTCAGTGACCTTCCGGGCGTGCTCGCTCAGTGGAGCGTCATCGGGCGCGGTCGAAACTAGGTAGAAAGCCTTAAGTGGCGGCTGAAAGCCCTTGGCCTTTTCTACTTCCTCATCCAGCTCCGCCGTGCTGACCGTTTTCACAGGCCAAACGGACTTCCGCTTGCATTGAATGCCTACCGGCCACTCGGCGCCCATCCTTCCGACGATGTCGACCCCGTTCTGGGCCTGTCCGGTGCGGCCGTTTCGGATCAGGGAGCCATCGTGCCACTCCTCCTGGAAGGTATCGGCACAAAGCTCCTCAAAATGCTCCCAGCTGCGGGGCGGGGGATGATCGAAATGCATGTGAAGGTTCACCGGGGTGTCCATGACTAGGGGGCGAGCGCGTTTAGGCGACGGCGAGGAACTGCAGGCCCTGCGTACGAACCGCTCAGTCGCCGGGTCTTGGTTCTAGGCAGTGGCCGACTGAGAAGTCGATCTTGCTTCCGTCGCTTCGTACCACCCAGAAGCAGCGTTTGGAGAAAGGCGGGGCGTCTGACGGTGGAAGGTTGACTTCAAAACCGACGATGCCGCTCCCGGCTTTCTCGTCATACTCCTCGTGGCGCGCGAGAAGGGCCGACAGGTCAGCGGCATCCTCCAGAGTCACCCGGTCACCGATCTTGTAGCGGTTGAGCATGTCCGAGAAGAACGTTGTGGCGTCGCCCTTCTTGTCGAAAGTTCGCGTGGCAAGCGGGATGCGTCGTTTCACCACTTCTAGAGCTCCATTCACGAAAATCAGGTCAGTCGCCGCGACCATAGCCCAGCCCCTTACCCACCACACCTGCTAGCGGCGAGGCGAACCGTGGCTGCGCAACCCTGAAGATGCACCGCAAAGGTCACATTGTAATTTTTGCGCGAGCTACCCGCTCTTGCGCCCGCCGGTCACGCCGCGCTGTCGCGACGCATGAGCAACGATCTTGAACTTTGTTATGGACTAGGCATAGAGTTGTCGCTATGTTCTAGTCCACCTCCAGAAAGCTTCACCGGCAAGGACATGATGGCGAAAACGGACTTGCCTGCGCGATTTTCCGACAATCTGGTCCAGCTTGCGCGCTTGGGGCTGGCGGGGCGATCCCAAGACGTACAGGCCTATTTGCGGCAAGTCATCACGCGTGTTCGCAAGACCGATCCGGACCTTGCCCAGCGCCTTTCCGAACTGCTCGCGCGCGCGCCGAGCAGCCTGTCCCCTTTGCGTGACTTCGGCAGCACCATAGTACCGGTCGATGCCGACTCTCGGCAGTCGCTCGCGAGGAGCGAGTATCCGGTCCTAATGGCCGAGCCACCGATCCTTGAGGAGCGGCTGCGGGTCAAGATTGAGCAGGTGGCCCGCGAGCGCGCGCATCTCGAAGCGCTAGAAGCTCAGGGCCTCGGCCCGACCCGCTCGCTGCTGTTCGTCGGTCCGCCGGGCGTTGGCAAGACGATGACCGCCCGCTGGCTAGCCAGTCTGCTCGAGCGACCGCTCATCACCCTCGACCTCGCGACGGTGATGAGTAGCTATCTTGGTAAAACCGGATCCAACATCCGCGCCGTTCTTGAATATGCAAAGAGCGTTGAATCGGTCCTTCTCCTCGACGAGTTCGACGCCATCGCTAAGCGGCGCGACGACGAGGGCGATGTCGGCGAACTGAAGCGGCTGGTTACCGTAATCCTGCAGGAGGTCGATGATTGGCCATCGACCAGCCTGCTGATTGCCGCCACCAACCACGGCGAGCTGCTCGATCCTGCCATCTGGCGGCGGTTCGACGATGTGCTGGATTTCCCCTTGCCCAGTGCGAAGCAGCGCGAGGAAGCCTTGCGGCAGCTGTTCGGGGACGATGGCGACGCGATCGCGCCCTGGCTCCCGGTCTTGACTGACCTGTGGCAATCCCAGTCGTTCAGTGATCTGACGCGAAGCGTTCGCTGGGCTCGCCGCCGCGCCACCACCAATGCAGCTGCCCTGGTCGACATCCTTGCCGAACAGATCGGCGGCGAGCTTCGCGCCAGCCCACCCGACACGCGCAAGCGGATCGCCGCACTCCTTGCTGACGCGGGCTACAGCGACCGCAAGATTAGTGAACTGGTCGGAATTTCCCGAGACACCATGCGAAGAGCGAGAAAATAATCATGGCCGCTGCACGCTATCTGATCGGTCAGGGCGAGAAGCTTTCGGAGGAGATTGCCCGGCCACCGCGCGGGATGGGCGACAAGGCGCATCCCTATCAGTTCGGCGAAGCTCGCCGCCGCCTTGCGCCGCAATGGCGCTTGGCAGGCGAGAAGATGGCCGGGCTGCCCGCGCTGGCAATGCCGGAAGGCAATGCCGCAATCGAACTCACACTTCATCCAAGCTACCTCGCCAAGAGCTACTATCCGGGCAATCTTCTACGCGAGCTCGACCTTGTGCACCTCGGGTCACGTGCCGTGCACATTGTGCCGGAAAAGGTCGTTTCATCGCGGGCGATGGAGCGCGGCCAGGCCCAGCCCGCGCCGGTCCTATATCTTGGCGGAAAGGCAGAGCGGCTTGCTGCGTTCAGCGCGGCCGTGGACGGCTGGTCTCCCAGCGACGAGCGGATCGAGGATGACTTCCGGAAGATCGAGCGTGTCGACCTACCGGGCCACAGCCGCCTCAAACCCCTGTCCGACCGCTTCGCCGACCGTGACGAGGTGCCCCTTGAAGTGGTGCTGCACAGTCCCGACGACGTAACGATCATTGTCGGCGCTTTCGAAGACTACATGCGGTCGCTCGACATCTGGTGCGACAGCGATCGGGCGCGACACGCCGGCGGTCTTGCGTTCCTGCCGATCCGCGCACCGCGCGAGCAATTGGAACAGGTGCTTGCCTTCAGCTTCCTGCGCGCGCTCCGGGAGGCGCCGCGCATCGTCCCTTTCGACCCGCTCATCCGCTCGGTGGGCAGCGCCTTCCCGGTCGTGCTACCCGATGAAGACGCGGCGACTGCCGACCTCTCCGTTGCCATCTTCGATGGTGGCCTGCCGCCTAATCATGGGCTGGAGCGCTGGGTCAACCTCCACGACGCCCCCGGCGTGGGGGCGCCTAGCGACGCGGGCCAGCGTCACGGGCTGGCGGTGACGTCGGCCTTCCTGTTTGGACCCCTGACTCAAGGGGAGCCGCTCACCACGCCCTACGCCAACGTCGATCACTGGCGGATCTACGGCGAGGGCGACGATCAGGATTTCGAAGCGTTCGCACTCCTCGACCGCATCGAGGACGTCCTCACCTCACGCCGCTACGACTTCATCAACATCAGCCTCGGTCCCGACTATGCGATCGACGATGATGACGTCAGCCTATGGACGGCCCGGCTCGACCAGCTTCTGGCCAGCGGCGAGACCGTTGCGACCGTTGCCTGCGGCAACAATGGCGAAGCAGATCGGGCGACTGGGCTCCACCGGGTGCAGCCGCCGTCCGACGGGGTGAACGTCCTGGGCGTCGGAGCGAGCGACGGCGTTGCGGACGGCTGGCAGCGCGCGTCCTACAGCGCCTGCGGGCCGGGTCGCAGTCCCGGATACGTCAAGCCCGACTTCGTTTCGTTCGGCGGCTGTCATGGCCAGCCTTTTCTGGCCCTGAGTGAGGTTGCGCCGAGTCGCGTGGCGGGAACCATGGGGACGAGCTTCTCGGCACCGCTCGCTATGCGCAGCGGCGCAGGGGTTCGGGCGCAGTTCACCGACGGCCTGTGGGCGCCCGCTGTCAAGGCACTACTGGTCCATCACGCTGCCGGTGACCTTGCCAGTCGGACGGAGACCGGATGGGGGTTGCTCTCGCATGATCTTGGCGACCTCGTCCTGTGTGACGACTATGAAGCCCATATCGTCTATCAGCGCCTGATGCCGACGACGGGCGCGGTCCGGCTTTACCTTCCAATCCCGCCCGGGCTGACGGGCAATGTCGAGATCAAGGCGACCTTCAGTTTTTACTGCGACGTCGATCCCGAAGATGCGATCAACTACACGCGCGGCGGGCTCGAGATCCAGTTCCGACCCGACACCACCCGTCTGCCGCCGCCTTACTCAAAGGACGGTAAGATTATCACACCGACCGTGCCGGCGTCCGAGGGTTTCTTTTCGGCCAAGAACTTCTACGCCGCCGAACATCTTCAGCGTGACGACGCTCAGAAGTGGGAAACGACGCTGACCCGCTCCAAAACCAAGCGGGCCGCCTCCCTGGTGCAGCCGGCGTTTGACGTCAGCTACATCGCGCGCGAGCATGGCCATGGCGGCGCCCGGCCCTCGACCATGAAGTTCGCGCTGGTGCTGACCCTCCGCAACCGCTCGGCCCGCGATCTCTACGACCGGGTGATCGTGAGTTCGAACAATCGCTTGCAGCCTATGCGCCCCCGGGTCGGGGTCACGGTGCCGGTCAGGACCTGAGGCGTGCTTCGGGGCCGGATACGATCGTCTATGTCCTTGCGGGTCAACTTGTGAGCGGCCGACCTTTGTCCGGAGTCATGGTCGTCTGGACTGTCAACACGTTCGACGCCGAATTGCTTAGAGACCTCGGCCGCGCATGCCGACACGATCCACGACGCAGACCGTCCGCTAACGGCCAGTTCTCGACGTCAGCCGCGCCTAGATGAATGTCCGCCTTTGGTCGCATCGACCCAAGCTTGAATGTCAGCAAGTCGGTCTAAGCCGCCGGTCGCTCAGGCCAGCAGTACCGTCTAAAATGGGCGCTTGGCGGCCGCTTCGCTTCACCAGCGGCAAGCGTGGGGCAAAACCGCAACCCCAGCCACCAGAGCGCGGAGCACTGAAGATTTGCGCAGCGAGTTCCCTGGCCTCAAGCCTGGCACATGCTCATGAAATCTGCCTCGCCTAAGATGCGGATCAGATGCCCTTTAGCGATTAGCTGTTCAGCCTTCCGGTGCTTGCTGCTTTTGTCGGCACCGTTGAGCCTGCCGATATCCTGATCGCCAACGACCAACAGTGTTGTGTGCTTTGTCACACCAGCCTCAACAGCCGCGCCAGCTTCATGGGCACGATCAGCGGCTTCGCGTCGGGGGATATCCAGGGAACCGGTGAAGACGATGCTTTCGCCAACCAGGGGGCCGTCGCCATCGCCTTTCCGCCGAATGTTCGCGCCGGAGCCCGGGCTGGTCGAGGCTTTGCAGCGAGTGATCCACTCAGCCGGATCAAAGCCAGTTTCTTCGATAGCTCTGATTAGGATGAGCCCAGCGGTGCGGGCATCATGAAGCGCGTCATGATGTTGGAAGCTGATGCCGAAATGCCGCGCCAAATTGCCTAGCCCGTAGCCAGCCTGGGAAAACTCGGCCCACGCTCGCCTAGAAACTTTAGCCGTATCCAGCCAATTGCACGGCAGCGGGTCCAGCGCGTCTCGCCCGCATGCTTGTGCCAGCGCGACGCGGTCGAAGTGGGTATGGCAGGCCACGATTTGGCCACTCGTTTGCCTGCATAGCCATTGATGCAGATCGCTGAAGCGGGGCGCACCGCGCACCTGATCGGCCGTTATGCCGTGGACCGCTACGCAATATGGATCGAAGTAGTCGTCCGGGTCCACCAGCCGCATCTCGGCGGCTATCTCTTTTCCGTCCTCAAATGTGACGACACCAATTTGGCAGATGCTGCTCATGCGCGGGTTGGCGGTTTCTATATCGATGGCGACGAAGCGCATGGCACGATCTCTGATGGCAACTCTGGCCAAGCTACGTCATTCGCGCCTTGGCTCCAATCGCCGACGCCAGGCCTCGCTCGATCCTCCGAAGGTCAGGCTCACTGTGACAGCGGGACCGGGTATCGATCAAAAGCCGCTCTTGGTGCCCTTGGGCGCCCATGATAACCGTAAGCCTCGGGGAGAGATCGACTTTGGCAACCTTTCGCTTGCTCCACACTGCCGACTGGCAGCTTGGAAAATCCTTCGGCCGGTTCGACCAGGATGTTCGTGCCGCGCTAACAGAGGCGCGCTTCGACGCGATCGATAACCTCGGAAGGCTCGCCGCAGATAAGGCAGTCGATCACATCCTCGTCGCTGGCGATATCTTCGATACCGAGTGGCCGGATGACCGCGTTCTAGTGCAAGCTCTCTCGCGCATGCAGCGCTACCCCTGCCACTGGTGGCTCCTGCCGGGCAATCACGACAGCGCTCGGAACGGCGGCATTTGGGACAAGCTCCGTACGAAGGGCGGCAACAACATTGCCATCCTCGCCGAGCCGCGACCGCACGAGATTGCGCCTTCCATATGGCTGTTGCCCGCACCGTTGATCCATCGCCACAATCTCGAGGATCCGACCATCTTGTTCGACACGATGGAAACTCCTGGGGCGACCCTCCGCATCGGTCTTGCGCACGGGTCGGTGCGCGATTTCAGCTCTAAGGGTGAGTCCCACAACCAAATTCCACCCAATCGTGCCCAACTTTCTAATCTTGATTATCTTGCACTGGGCGACTGGCACGGCACCGTCCAAGTTGACCGGCAAACTTGGTATTCAGGAACACCGGAGACCGACCGCTTCGTACGCGATCAACCCGGGCAGGCGCTCCTCGTTGAGCTTGAGCCGGGATCAGAACCACAGGTCTCCCCCGTCCGCACGGGCCGATTTCAGTGGCTGGTTCGAGATTGGACCGTGAACGACCGAGACGCGTATAGCGCCGAACGCGACCGCCTGCTCGCCGAGACAGACCCAGCCTCGACATTGCTCCAGCTGACGCTCGCCGGCATTACGGCACTTTCAGATCGGATTGCCATCCTGTCCAACTTGGAAAGCGACCTTGCACACAGGCTTCGCTTTTTGGACGTTCGCTCAGACGATCTCGTGGGCCGACCTACGGAGGAAGACCTGGCGTCATTGGCGGTCGAAGGAATGCTCGGTGCGGCCGCTGCGAAGCTCAACGGCAAGATCATAGCCGGCGGCGCTGACGCGGTCGTCGCCAAGCGTGCGCTCGAGCGCCTGTTCGTCGAATATCAGCGGGGAGAAGCCGCATGACCCTTCGCCTCCGCTCCATCAAGATCGATAACTTCAGGAAATTCCGCACGCCGTTGGTGATTGAGGGGCTGAGCGATGGGCTAAACATCATCATCGAGCCGAACGAGAGCGGCAAGTCGACCCTGCTGGAGGCCCTGCGCGGAGCGTTCTTCGTTCGCCACGGCACGCGCAACCAGCTCGCGCAATCGTACGCTCCTCACGGCGAGGCCGTCGCTCCCCGCGTGGAAGTCGACTTTGACATCGGCAATGAGTCCTGGAGCTTGTCCAAGCAGTTTCTGCGGTCCCCAACTCTCGAAGTCAGAGGCCCGAGCGGCCGGAGCAGCGGCGACGAGGCAGAGACCGCTCTCCAAGAGCTTCTCGGCTTCACCCGCGACAACAGCCGCTCTGGAGATGTCGCCGCTTGGGGTACGCTCGGCCTCCTCTGGGTTGCCCAGACAGAAGCGCTCTCCCCCACGGCGCCGGGACAAATTGTGCGAGACACCGTCCTTTCTGCCCTAGAAGCTGAAGTCGGGACGATAATGGGCGGCGCCACCTATGATCGCGTCCGTGCACGCATTGAGGAGCAATTCCTGAACTATTGGACAGCCACTGGACGCGACGCGGCGCGCCTTCAGACAAAAGCACAGAATCGAGTCGATGCTGCGAAATCGGCGAGCGACAATGCACAGCGTCGGCTCGACGCGCTCGAACAAACCTTCAGTGATCTTGAAGGGGCAAGAGCGCGGCTGAAGCTCATCAATCGCGAAATGGCGGACGATACGGACGCCGATGCACGGGCGGATCTTGTGAAGAATCTCGAGACCGCACGCGCGGCCGCGCAGATCCTTGCTACCCGGACTGCGGAGCAAATGGCAGCCGTGACCCGGGTCCGCAGTCTTGAAGATCTTCGAAGCCGGGCTGTCGCGGCGAACCAGGCTAGAAACGACGCTCGAGAAGCCCTGGCGGAGGCAAAGAAGGCTCGCGCCGCGCTCGCGGATGAACTCCAAGAGGCCAGGGACCGTGATGCTGAAGCTCGGCAGGCCGTGGAGACGGCCCGCGACATTCGCAAGTCTGCTCAGGAGGCCCTCAGGGGAGGTGAGACGCTCTTGGGTGTGCAGCGGCGCGACAAGGCGATCGCTGGCGCAAAGGAACGGTATGCCAAGCTAGTAAAATTAGAAACGAGCTTCGCCGTCGCCAAAGAGCTGAGCCAACAGGCTATCCCCATTGCAGCGATCGAGGAACTCGAAGAGCTAGATCGCGCAGTGACGTCCGCACAAGTCGCTGTCACTTTCGGAGCTACCAATCTCGAGTTGCTCGGCCCCGCCGATGGGATCACCATTAATGGGGAGCCACTAACGACCGGTGAGCGATCTATTACCGCCGAAACAAGGATCAAGCTTCCTTCCTCAGCTGAGATCGTCATTAGACCACCGGCAAGCGCATCGAGCGCAGCCGCAGAGCTCCAAGATGCGTTGGGCGCGCGCGCCAGGGCACTTGCGGATCTTCAAGTGGCGGATTTAGCGGCCGCCCGAGCACGCAATGACGCGGCGAAGGCTGCCTCATCCGAGATGAAGGCGATCGAAACTCAGATCGCCGCCATTACCTCGAGTGACGATGAGATTAACCTTGCGGCGGGAGCTGCCGCCCTAAAGCTGTTTATTGCCGCAATTCACGATGAGCCCGAGGCGACAGCGGCTGAGGCTGCGCCGGATTTGGCACACCTTACAAAGTTGCTCGAGGATGCCGACAGCGGTTTCGCCAAGGCGGAAGGCGTGCTCCAAAGTTGCGCTGAAGCCTTACGCACCGTTGAGGCTAAGGATGCTCCCTTAGCCATGACAGAGGCGCGGGCGCAGCGGGATGTTGAGAATGCTGAGGCCCAACTAGAAGTACTTCAGCAGGTTCCTGAGTTCGACGACCTCGACGCCAGACTGATGACGGCGCAAAAGGAAGCTGCCGATGCGGCCGTAGAACTTGCTAATGCCAAGCGCGACGCCTCCGCTCACGACGAAGCCGAGATCACTCGCAAGATCCAGGTGATCGACGCTCGTGCCAAGGCGGCATCTGAAGCGAAACGAAATCTCGAGACCGAGATCGCCCGCCTTGAAGCTACCGTAGAGTCCGAAGGCGGAAAAGGGCTCGCGGACCATGCAGCCGAAGCCAGAGAGGAACTGGAAGCTGCTACCGCAGCTCACAAGCGGACCACTGAAGAAGCCGAGACGCTCAAGATGCTACGCTCGGTTTTAGAGGACGCGCGAGTTGAGACCTCACAATCGTTCCTTGGCCCTGTGGCCCGTCGAGCAAAGCGACACATCACGCGCTTACTGCCCGGCTGCGACCTTAGCTTTTCGGAGAGTCTTTCCCTAGAGCACGTTGTTCGCGCTGGCGTCAGCGAAGGCTGTGACAATCTTTCAAAGGGAACACAGGAGCAGCTAGCGGTCCTTACCCGGCTCGCATTTGCCGACGTTCTTCTCGAGCAGGGGCGGCCAGTGTCGCTGATCCTGGATGACCCGCTCGTCTACTCGGACGACGGACGGCTGGACCTCATGACACAGATCTTGTCGGAAGCTGCCGAGCGCATGCAGGTCATTCTGCTAACCTGTCGCGAGCGCGCGTTTCGTCACGTCGACGGCCACAAGGTTAAATTATCAGAGCCGATCGCCGCTGCGGCCTAAGACTTGGACCGATCGCGGTGCAAACGCGCTACGGCGGAAATTACCTTTTCTGCGCCCGCATCTGACTGGACCGCCAGTTCAAGTGGTTGGGCACCACCTAGGTCCACATTAGGGTGCCGGAGAAATGCTTCCGCGCGATTGGTATCCCCGCCGAACGCCTCGATCACGAGGCGCCTTACTCGAGCAACCCGCTCCCGTTGCTCGACTGCGATCGCTGCAGCTGATCGGAACGCCCTTAGGACATATGCGCCGAGTAGATTGATGTTCCGAGTGGCAAGCACATCGAAGAGCGTAGGAGGCGTCGGCTGCTCGGCCTCCCAAGCTTGCAGCGCGTCAAGATCCTCCTGCTCACGATTCACCGGCACCGACTCATCGTCAGTCATCGTGACCGAACATCACAGCGAAGAGATTAACGTCTTGGTCTTCCGGCCTATACTTGAAGATGATGCCCGCACGCCGAGCTCGAGCTTGCTTCCCCAGCTGAGAGGCTTCGACTGTATCGTAATATAATCGACCGATGAACCCATCCTCGCCCCATACTTGCCCCCGCTCAGCCCCCCGCCAAGCCTGGAGAGAAACCTCAAATTCCTCGACCATGTCGATCCCATTGAGCTCGAGCATGTTCGTTACCGCGCAGATGCGCCGAGGAAGATCGGACACCACGATGGTGCCGGGAAGCTGGATTAATTTGCGCTCGCTCTGGGCCGAGCTCGTCTGAAGCCAAAGGGCGACGCTCGTGAGCGTCTCCACTCCCCACTCGCGTAGCTCCGAGAAAAATGGGGCAAGCTCTGATACGAGATCTCGAACCCGGATTGTTCCAGGAAAGTTGATCAGCATGGTCGGTCCTCCTCTGCATCGGGCGGACCGGCCAGAGCCGGGTGTTGGAAACCTGCTGTGACACAGGCGCATACGCCTTTACCGTTGCCGGCTGGACATGCGCGCATGCCACCCGGCCGATAATCGGCCAGGCGTCACAGAAGGGGTTTCCACGCCCCACCACCGGGACAGACCGGTGGCACCGGGATGCTCGCAGAACCACTCTCCGGGCGCAAGACGGATCTACAAATAGCCTGAAGAGGCTTCTTTTGGCGCGAATAATGCCCCTCACGTCCCATCAAGATTTTTATGCCTGTCCGTCACCTAAGCCACTGGAGACACGGCCAATTCGACACAAGGCAATTGGTTCGACCCCGTAATGAATTGGGCGTTTCAGCGAACGATCTCCGCAAGATCGTGCAGTTATCTCGGCTCGATCCGCGAGCAACGATGAAGCCGGAAATTGACCGGTATTCCAATAGCAGGTGACGGATAGCCTGCTAGTTGGTGCAGCCGGACGAGCGTGATCAGCCTAGCGGTAGCCGGCAGCCCTGATCAACCGCCGTGGGCGGTGAGCACGAAATCAGGCATTTGCATGCGCATCCTCCCTGTCCCGCTGGCGACATTTACAGCTTCTAGAGCGGCGGCTAGGTGCCAGGCGTTCTGGCAGGGGGTTACAAAACTTGGGTGACAAAGGGAGCTTCTTCGCGGTGGCGGTGCATAGGGACCAAGACCCATATTTCGCCGGAATCATGGTGCGAGCACAGGGAACTCGCGAAGAGATGAAAGCCTTAGTCGGCACCTATCCCGGCCACGACTGCCAGCCCATCTTCTTTGACGACTACCACGTTGGCGCGAGGGAAGCGGCGACCTTCATGGCCGAGTACAACGTGGAAGACGACGGCTACATCATCCACTTTCATCCTCGCCAATCGGCTTAGACGAACTCGCGGCCGCTCAACTCGCTGTAAGCCTCGCCCCTCCCCCAGACCCCCACCCGGGTGCGCCCTCCCCGCAGGTTGACCCGGTGGGTCCACAGGTACCTCCCACGACCCCCACCGCCAGCGCTGTGGAGGGCGCGCGGCGGGGGTCGCGGGGCCCTCCTATGGACTACCGGGACAACCTGCTCCGCCTCGACCAAACGGGAAGCAGCAGTTAGGATCAGGCTCAGCTGGAGCCCCCCTTATGAATGAGGAAAATATGAGAGAAGGACCGCTAGGGACGCTTGCACCCGCTCCGACCCTAGCGTTTCCGGGGCTTGGGACAGAACATACAAAACCCTTCAACATCGCCAGCTACGCGCTCCTGCTCCACATGCTCGCGCAGCAATGCGATCTCGAGCCCGGCACCTTCGTGTGGACCGGCGGCGACTGCCACCTTTACTCGAACCATCTCGACCAGGCCCGCCTGCAGCTGGCCCGGGCGCCGCGCCCGCTGCCGGCGCTGACCATCGGGCGCCGGCCCGACACGATCGACGGCTATGAACATTCGGACTTCGTCGTGACGGGCTACGATCCCCACCCGCACATTGCCGCGCCGGTCGCGGTGTGATCACGATCATCGTCGCGCGTGCCCGCAACGGCGTGATCGGCCGACACGGCGCGCTGCCTTGGCACATTCCGGCCGATCTCAAGCGCTTCAAGGCGCTGACATCCGGCAAGCCGATGATCATGGGCCGCCGCACTTTCGACAGCCTGCCGGGCTTGCTGCCCGGCCGCCGCCACATCGTGTTGACGCGGCTGGCCGGCTCCATCGCCGGCGCCGAAGTCGCGCGCGATATGGATGAGGCGCTCGCCCTCGCCGGGGCGGAAGCGTCCGTGATCGGCGGCGCCGAAATCGTCACCCTGTTCGAGGCCGTCGCCCAAGCCTGGGAGCTGACCGAAGTGCACCGGGACGAGCCCGGTGACACGTTCATCCCGACACCGGATCGGTCACGCTGGCAGGAGGTTCGCCGCGAAGATCGTGACGGTTTCAGCTTCGTCCGGCTGGAGCGGCGCTGATCCGCGCCGCTCCAGCCTTGCAGCTCACATGCTGAGCTGCCGGGCCCGATCCAGATGCTGCTGCACCACCGGAACGATCCCGGCCGCGACCGCTTTGAGCTGGGGCTCGTCGCCGTTCTGCGCATAATTGGAGTGCAGCTGCAGCGCCATCTCATGCGCGGGCACCTGTGTGCGCAGATAAACGGTGTCGAACTCGTCGCCGGTCGCGCGCTGAAGCTGCGTCATCATGCCGGCCTGCATGGTGGTGAGCCGCGGCATGCCCATCTGCACGTTGAGCGCCCGCGCCGCAGCCATCACCTGCTGGGTGCTGCGGGTATGATGATCGATCAGCATCTGCGCATATTGACGCACTTCGGGGCGCCTGGC